>SXGU01070166.1_pt1 | contig 24632 bp, 25 predicted proteins | sample 3174531 | NCBI WGS metagenome assembly SXGU01 (sample SAMN11356863, study PRJNA531348) | freshwater metagenome | isolation source: freshwater sample F1-140 | place: China: Fuxian Lake, Yuxi | collected 2017-12-25
ATGAAAATCCGCGACCTCAAGGTCCTTCCGACACGGGTTGGGCGCCGTCACCAACTCATCATCAAGATCGAGACAGACGAGGGCATCTCAGGATGGGGAGAGTCTGGTCTCATCGGCCGTGAACTCGCCGTCATGGGTGCCCTGCGCCATTACCGGGAACTGATCGTCGGAAAAGACCCGTTCAACATCGGCGCCATCTGGCAGGACCTCTACCGCAGCCAGTACTTCGAAGGCGGTCGCGTCCTCACCGCCGCTATTTCCGCCATCGACATCGCCCTCCACGACATCAAGGGCAAGGCCCTTGGCGTGCCGGTCTACCAGCTGCTTGGTGGCAGGCATCGTGACTGGGTCCCCCTGTTCGCGACGACACATGCCCCGATGGGCCCCCAACTCCTCGAGGATGCCGCACTCCTCATCAGCGAGGGTTGGAACATCGTCCGAACGACGATGCACTCGCCCCATGAACTCAATGACGCCGGCGAGAACGTCTACGAACCCTGGGAAAGCATCGGCCCGACCGCCCACTGGCTCAACAAGCTTCGTGAGGCTGTCGGTGACCGGGCCGTCCTCGGCATCGACTACCACCATCGGCTTTCTGTCGCAGAAGCCGCGTCGTTCTGCCAGAAACTCGGCCGTGACACCCTCGACTTCCTTGAGGAACCGATCCGGGACGAAACACCGGAGGCGTACGAGGCCCTGCGTCGGATGACACACGTCCCGTTCGCCATCGGTGAGGAGTTCAGTTCAAAGTGGCAGTTCCTACCCTTCATCGAACGGGGCATCACAAACTATGCACGGATCGACGTCTGCAACGTCGGTGGCCTCACTGAAGCGATGAAGGTCGCCGGATGGGCCGAGGCTCACTACATCGACCTCATGCCCCACAACCCACTCGGGCCCATCTGCACCGCCGCCACTGCGCACCTCGCCACCGCGGTGCCCAACTTCGCGTCCCTGGAAATCCGCCAGTCGCCGACGGAACAGTCTGGCTTCTACGACGAACGTCTGTTCCCGGTACAGCACGCGCGGACCGGTCCGCGTCTGATCGTCTCCGACCGGCCGGGCCTGGGGGTCGAGTTCGACGAACACGCCGGAGCGCACGAGGAGTTCGTGCCTGACCTGCGTCTTGAACGGACCCGCTACATGCGACGCCGGGACGGGTCGCTCACCAACTGGTGAAGCCATGCCCGCAGAATGACTTTCCGTCGCATGGCAACCGGACGGCTCGTCGCCGTTCCGCCAATCGTCATGGTGTTGGCGTTCGCACTGGCCGTTTCGCCAACCCCCCTGACGAGTGCAGCGCCGATTGTCGCGACCGTCACGCGAACGCCAACGAAGACACCGCCACCGACGGTCGCCTACACATCCACCAGAACCGTAACGGTCACCCGGACGCTACCACCAACCGCAACGCGCACGGCCTCAGTCGCCCGGACACAGCCAGGGAGCACGACACGCACTGCATCGACGGCAGTGTCGAGGTCACCCACGCGAAGTGCCACGCCAACCCGCGCAACCACCCGAACCCAAACACCCATGAGTGAGCGGACACCGACATCCACAACAATGGCAAGTGACCGTCAGCAGCGCAATCCCGGCCCCGGTCCAATGAAACGCCAATCACGCCTACTGATGCGAGGTCTCGTTCATTCAACTGGTGATGTTCTACGGCCAGTACATGTTCCAGTATGACGCCTGTGCCCCGGCTAGCCTAGGCGTGGCACAGGACCTCGTGCGTTCTGAACTCCTGATCGGCGTGAACGACCTGGCGGTGGCGTCCCGCATGCACCTCGCAGCGACTGTGTGGACACCGCAACAATCCCCAGACCCCACTCGATTGCGCACGTGGGTCAATCGCAAGGTGACCGACATCTATCCTGTGGTGATCAGGTAACATACAAACAGATGCAAGTTTGAAGGAGCGTCAAACCAGAACGCGAAAAACTCCGAATACGACCACACCGTCACCGTCACCGGGAGACCGTCCCGCACGACCATCTCCAACCCCAGTTCCTGCCACACCGACGACCGGATCACCATCGAAGACCACTGAACCCGGACGGATCCGGGAAGCCCGGTTCCCGCGTTCTTCTTCACGTGACCAGCGAGAACACTCCAGGCGACTCGGCAACAGGCAAATGCACCTTCTGCGCCCGTCCACTCACTCGCTAGCGATACGCCGAACTACGGCATCGCGATTACCGGGGTCTTGGACACCGAACGTGTCACCCTGCCGGTCCGCCTGACATCAAGTGCGAACAGCGAGACCCCGAACATGTTGGACGATGCAATGGTGAGCCCGGCATCGAAGACGGTTACCCTCACGGTGACGGTCTCCAACCTGATGCCAGGGGTGGCCCACAACCTGTACCGGTACGCATCAATGGCATCGGTGCCGGACGCACGCCTCAATGCAACCGCGGCACAGGCGGCCCAGAAGACCGCCTTCAGCATCGTTGAAGGCATGTCCTAAACCTCCTCGGTCACGACTGCGTCAAGTGACGTCGCGGTATTCCGCGCTGTCGCTGAACCCGCGCAGCAGCAGGTCACGTCCTTCGCCTGGCTGCCCAAACTGCCCGCCAGTCCCACCAACGACCCATCATTCCATCCATCGGTCTTGCCGTGACCGCGTCAACAGTCCTGCGTGGGGACCAGTTGCACGCTCGACTGTCACAGCACCGCGCTTCTCGGACTTGAATGGACCGCCCATGCGGATACACCGATTGTCATTCACCAACAATCAATCAGTTAGCATGGTGTACCATTGCAAAGCAAATTGGTATGGCGTATTCATTTGTGTGAGAAGGCAGGTTCTGAAGCAGGAGGATTCGGCATGGTGGCGATGATCAGCAGATCACGAGTGGTGCGCCTGGGTTCGGCACTCGTCGCAGGTGTGGTGATGGCCGCGTGCGGCGGGTCGTCACAACCCGTCTCCCCAGCCAATGTCCCGTCTCCCCAAGCCCCCACATCGATTCCCCCGACCGTACAACCAACACCGGCACCCATTGCGACCAAGGCCCCGGTGCCCGTGTTGCACTGGTTCGGGTACGCCCCGCCCCATCGCTTCGGATTGGCCCAGAAGGCAGTTCTGGATGATTTCGTTTCCAGGAACCCGGGACGCATCACCCTCGAGCTCGGCGAGAGTTCGGCAAACGTCCAGATGGCCAAGATCAAGACCGCCGTGGCAGCCGGCACGCCACCCACGATGTGGTTCGGCTGGCAGGTAGAGGCATCCGACCTGTGGGGAATGGGTGCACTGGTGGACCTCAACTCCGAGCTGAGTGCAAACAAGGAGTGGGGGAAGAACCGGGGAGACATCATCCCGAGCCTCCTGAACGGCGCCGAATGGAAGAGGAAACTCACGCTCGTCCCGATGTTCGCCGACCCCAACATCCTTGGTTTCAACAGGAAACTGCTCGGCGACGCTGGAGTGTCTCTTCCTGCAGAGCGGTACACGTGGGAGAGCTGGATCGAGATTGGGAAGAAGGCAGCATCTCCGCCAGACCGGGTTCTCGGGCAGTTCCTCTTCAACTACGCGTCCCTTCAGTGGTGGGGCTTCTCCAACGGAGTGACCCCACTCAACGCCGAGCGGACAAAGGTGCAGTTCACGTCGCCTGCCCTGCTCGCCACCTTGGAATGGCTTGACCAGAACGTGACCCGCGGTCTGCTTCGGAACGGTCCGGGAGACTTCGATCTCGGAAAGACGCTGACGGAAGTTGTCAACCCTGGGGCAATCACCCCTCCGAGATATCCGAACATCGATCCCGGTGACGGGAGCGGCATTTTCGCGACCCACTACCCGATCGGGCCGGACAATGCCCGGAAGGAGCCGATCACGGCGGGCAACGTGTTCGGTTTCATGGCGTTCAAGGGGGGCAAGGGTGACGCGACCCTCGCAGCAGCTGAGATTGCCGCCTGGTCGGTTCGTCCAGACGTGCAGTTGCTGGTCGCCAAGGCGTCGTCGAACCCTCCGTCAAACATCACCGCGTCGCGCGACCCCGCACTCCTGAAAATCTTCAGTGACCATCCGATCCGCAAGGCGCTCAACGAACAGGCCCGGTTCGGGTACCCCACGCCGAACTTTCCGAGTTGGTCGAAGGTCACCGCGATGGTCGACGAGACCCTTGGCCGTGTCGCAAAGGGAGAACTCCGTCCCAAGGACGCCCTCGCGGACATCCAGGCGAAGGCCACCCCCATGATCGATCAGGACCTCACGGCCGGATAGGAGGGCACACGCATGTCCGAGATGTGGCGGGTTGGGAAGCACGAGGGTGTCGGCAATGTGGTCCTCGAACGCGTCCCGTTGCCGGACATCAGCCCTGACCAGGCGCTCGTAAGGACGAGGTTCAGCCTGATCAGCCGAGGTTCCGAACTCTGGAACCGCTACGAAAAGCAGCAGGCGGTGGACCCATCCATCATGGGCTACTGCACAACTGGCGTCGTCGAGCAAGTCGGAGCTGAGGCGGGCAGCTTGTTTCCAGGCGATCGCGTCACGGTCGTCGCGCCTCACGCGGAATACTCGGTTGGGTCGCGGTCACCAGAACGGGCAGCGGGCCGGATCACGCCCCTGCACGACTTGGTTGACTTCGAGACCGGGACGTTCCATCCGCTGACCACCAGTGCGAACGGCTGGACCCAGACGGCAGGGATAGCCGGGTCGGATCGCGTTGTCGTCCTCGGCCTCGGGATCGTCGGCAACCTGATCCTGCAATATGCCTGTCGCTACCGTCCAGCACAGCTTATCGGCGTCGACACCCTGGAGATCCGTCGACGAATCGCCCGTGAGTGCGTCGGGTCAGGCATCGAGGTCATCGATGCCTCGTTGGGGGATGCCGTCCAGCAGGTGCGCGATCTCACCGCGGGCGCCGGTGCAACGATCGTCATCGATTGCGTGGGTGGCCGCGCGGGCGTCAACTCGTTCACCCAGGCCCAGGAAATGCTCGCTCCCGGTGGCCTCCTCCAGCTGATCGGTCTCTATCACGGAGGCCCGCTACCACTCGACGCATCGAAGATGATGGGCAAGCGCCTCATCGGTGGCTACCCCCCGTCAACCCGACGGGATGTGATCGCGACGCAGGCGATGCACGCGCTTGCGTCGGGAGAGGTGAACGTGCGCCCCCTCATCACGCACCGGTTTTCGGGACATGACGCCAAGAAGGCGTTCGACCTGCTCTATGAACACCCGGAGCAGGCCATGGGCGTGACGATGGGTTGGGATTGACCGCCCTCGTCACGTTTGTCGGCACCGAACGACCATTCACCGGACGCGCACTCAACAGGCGATGAAGGTTGCGCCTAGACCATGGACCCTTCCGGACGATCCTGCAATGTGCCCGCCCACACCCTAACAGGTGACATCCTTGCCCTCGCTGCCAAAGACCGCAAGGCGTTCCGCCGGGGTGATTCGGGCCGCCTCGGCAGGAACGTAGACAAACTGCAAGGCACGCCGTCGCATCGGCGACGCGTTCGCCGGGGTCCCGTGCAGCAGGTAACTGTTGAAGAACAGCACGCCTCCCGGTTCAAGTGGCGCGGCCACGACACGCGCCCGTTCAACGTCGGTGTCACAGATCTGCCAGTCGCGACGCTTGAAATGGACGACTGCGCCCTCGCGATGACTGCCGGGGATCAGGTACATGCACCCGTTCGCTTCACTAGCGGCATCCAGTGCAATCCACACGGTCACAATCCGCGCATCAAGCGGAAGGTTCCAATACGCATGGTCCTGGTGCCACGGCTTCTCGCGTCCGAGGCGTGGTGGCTTGATGAGGGCCTTGTCCTCGAAGATTGCCGGCTCGGCGCGGATCATCCGGCGGGCCATCGCTAGCAACTTGGGATGGGTCGCGATCGCGTGGAGGCGCGCATCGTACTGGGTGAAACCGGTCAACTTCCGGACGTAGTCCTGTTTGGACTCGGGGTTCAAAGTCGAGAGGATCTGCCGGGCACCCGCCTCGAACTGCAGTCCCCGGAACCCTGCTACCTGCCCATCGATCAGGGTGACCATGCCCGCCAGGGCATCTTCCACCTCGGACGGGGTAAAGAAGTCCGCAATCGCCACGAACCCTTCATTCTCGTACGTCTCGAGGTGTGCCTCGATCTCGGCGTCCCAGCTATCATGCCCAGCGATCGGGACGATCACCTGGTTTGCGACGTACAGACCAGGATCGTACTCCCCGGGTTCAAACGTATCCAGTCTCCCTCCGGCAATCTCATCCGAAGCGTCCGGTGCGATTGACACTGTCGTGACCACCAACTCAGTGCCCTCCTAGAGTGTCCGGGCAGTCCAGTCTCTTCCCCGCGGGGTCTGTCCCGGAAGCACCAGCATCGTATCCACGGTGACGATGAAGACGCAACCAACAAGGGACGGGTGGCATCTGTCCTCCACCTCAATGACACCGACGACCGCAACCCCATCGCCCTTGATAGAGGCACATCGCCGTGACCCATGGGAAGGGGACACCAATCCGGGATGCCAAACGCAAGCACCCAGACGGCCGGGGTGACACCTTCAGCGAGGCCTAAGCATGCTCACGGGTTGGCTGCGATTTCACGCACCGCGTCGTGAAGGCGGTCGCTTGCGGGAAGCGCCTTTCGATGACGAAACCCTGTCGGTAGGCCCGCCTTTGGACGTGGGTACCGCACGGGACGCGGGGGCAAGAAACGGGCCAAGCCCTGCTCCTTGCAACGCAAGCCAACGTGCCACATCCCGGGTCAGGCCCGATGCGACGGCGCCGGCCGGCAAAGCGACGACCACCGCGAGGATCCACCACATCGGGTCGGAAGACAATGTGGTGCGAACCGCGAGGTACGGCAGGCCGAATAACGTGAACCCCAGAAACCAGGCAATGTATCCAGTCCAGAGGTCGGAGGTGGACAGTCCGGGGATCAGCCACGTAGGAACCACGTGGTCGGAAGCGCGCCGACTTCGCCACCACCAAACATCGGCTGCCAAGGCCCCAAACGTGACGGACATCGCAGAAGCGACTCCTGGACCCGGAGGGACTACCTCGCGGCCAATCACGACCGTGATCCCTTGAACCAAGACGCCGATCCCGGCCACTGCGGTCGCCGTGCCTATCCGTCCGGTCACGGTCCGAGCGGCAACCGCGTGGATACTCCCGACAACCGCGCAAACAACCGGCCATGCCCAGATCGCACGGGCATCGACGATCGCACGACTTCCCACGTCGACCGCCCAGTCCCATTCGGTCGTGCCGATTTGCATCATGGACACCAGACTTGTTGCGATCAGGCAGACGGTCACGATGTCGGCACGCCCACGCCACACCCGAGCCGATGCCCGGCTCAACCCAACTCCCGCCCAAAGGACGGCCGCGGTCGTGACGGCGAGCAGCAGGTGAGGCAAGCTCCATGCAGTCAGGTCGGGCCCGATGATCTGGTGCCACAGAAGGTCTGAGGGGATTGAGGCCATCTGGCTCATCGCGGTCAGGCCCAGGAAGCCGATCATCGGCTCGGCCCGCACCTGTCGACGGATCCCCAACCATCGGGTGCCTTCGGACAGACCATCCACCGCCGGGGATCGGCGGGCAAGACCAGTCGCGACGGCAAGACCGGCAACCGCGAAGACGGCATTCAAGCCAAGTCCGGCATACATCAGCAAATGTGGTGGCCACAGGAAGTCGTCACCGAAGCCACCGAACTTCCGGTGCCAGATTTCATCCCAGCGTGCCCCGGCGATGAAGAGAACTCCACTGGCAAGGACCAGAACGCTCACCCATTGACGCGCGCGTGGAGAGGTCCGCGAAGATGCGGCGCCTGCAATCCCCGGCATAGGTGAGAAGAAGAGCCACCACCCGGCAGCGAGAAACGCCGTGGCCAGTGTCCCCAAAGCAACCAAGCCCTGCCACTCTGGTGCGCGCACCGGAACCTCCGCACGCAGGATAGCTTCCAGTAACCTGGACGGCGAGACGGCGCCCCACCATTGCGGTTACGATGCCGGGCGATGAGCCGATACACCATCAAACCGATCGTCCGTGAGGACGCCACCCTGCTTGCCCTGTCCGACACACACACCGGCGCAACCGCACACATCTGGACGGAAGTCGGGTTCAATCTGCTCACCCTGCACTTGCCGGTCGAAGTACCGGGGCATGGCACCCGCCTAGTGGACACCATCATGGGCCCGCCAACGCTGGACGACCTTCGGGTGCAACCAACGTGGTGGGGAACTCCGTTGCTATGGCCGTTTCCCGGGCGCATCCCAGGTGCGCGCTACACATACGAGGGAATCGAATACAAGTTCGGACCACCGGACCGCCCAGACGACCCGGACCATGGTGAAGGAGCCGGACGGGTTGACATGCACGGGTTCGTGCGTCATCTTGCATGGCGCGTCACTGCCGAGGTAGCTGACGATGCCCATGCGTCGGTGACCGCAGTCTTCACGCCGGAAGACCATCCCGGGACACTGGAAGGCTACCCGCACCAATACCAGTTGACAGCCACCTACATTCTTGACAAAGTTGGGCTTTGTCTACACTTCACAGTCCATAACCCCGGCGTTGCCGGTCTGCCATTCGGGTACGGTGCGCATCCGTACATCAGGACACCGCTCGGGCCGGACGGGGCGATGGGGGACTGCACTGCCCAAGTCCCGGCAACCCTGGCATGGTCGCATCGCGATGGACAGCCCGAGACGACAACCAAGGTCTCAGGTGTGCGGGACCTTGTCAATGGCCAACCGGTCGAACGGGGAACGTACAACGGCATCTACACCGGCATCGATGCCGAAGCGGACGGTTGGTGGTCAGGTCACGTGATCGACAAGGCCAACGGAACGCAGGCCTCCGTCCACGCAACCGTCAACCAACCATATTGTGTCGTTTTCGTAGCGCCTTGGGGAGACGGCATCTGCTTCGAACCGTGGACGTGTCCGGGTGACGTCTTCAACCTGGCCGCAAACCACGTTGATGGCCACGGGCTGATCATCCTGCCTCCGGGAGAGACGTGGACAGCCTCGATGCGCATCACCGCCAGACCGCACGCGTGACCTTCGCGATGGAGACCGAACAGCGGGGTCTCCATGCAGGCTCGGTCTTAGTCGCAACCAGTCGTGAGCAGTTCATTGCCGACGACGAACGGCGCATTGACCGTTTAACCGCTGCAGGTACCACGATGCCCGCCGGCGAGGACGGCGAGGACGGTGGATTAGTCACAACGGTTGACACGATTGGAATGTTTGAGGCGTCAGTTGACACCGTGTTGACCTTTGTCGTGCTGCGCCAAAGGACCTTGCCAATCCGGGTGATGAGCCGTCACGAGGCGGTCGTGACAGACGCACTCGCGGGTGTCGTCATCAGCCGAGAGCCCATTGCAACTTGTAGCGTCTCTGCATCGGTGTGGCGCGCGCCGGGTCTAGATCCACGGGGGAATGACAATCCGGTCGTTCCTTGCGTGGGTACCGATCGATGGCATCTTGCTGCCCGTCATGCCGGTGATCATCGGGTCGGGCAGGCCATTGCTCGGTCACAGTCCCACAGACACCACCATGGCCCTTGGATCTGTCCAGACGCTGCTGAACGGGTTTCGCAGCTCCGTTGCCGAGTGGCCCGGCAGGGGCTTATCCGACAGACAAACCCACTGGTGCTGGCATCAGCTGACCCAGGTTTCCGGTGCCCCGGGCACGCGCAGAACGATAACTCCGTTTTTGAACGGCTTTAACCGAGGACTGACAGACTGAAACCAGTCCGCCGGTGAACCGGCCGATTGGAGAAGCGCGATGACCGACAACGATGCGAGTCCGGCCAATCCCGACGCAGGAACGCCGTCATCCGATGCGCAAACACAACCGGTCGAAACGCGTCAGTCAGCCCCGGCACCAGGGACCCGGAGGCTCTGGATCGCGACCGGTGTCGGTGCCGTGACAGTGGCTGGTGTGAGCGGTGTGGCATTCGCTGCCGGAACTCTCCGAGGAGCAACTTTTCGTGGCAAGCGTGGCGCGACGTCCCTTCGTGATCTCACACCCTCGGTGGCCGGCCAGGACGATGAACTGACCCCCCCGCAGCAAGAGGGGCCGTACTTCAAGGCGAACTCTCCCGAACGGGCATCGTTGGTCGACGCATCGTCGTCCGGCACCCGCCTCTCCCTGAGCGGCAAGGTCGTGTCGCGAAGTGGCAGTCCATTCGGAAAGGCACTACTCGACTTCTGGCAAGCGGATCCGAACGGCGCGTACGACAACCGCGGGTACACGCTACGTGGCCACCAGTTTTCGGGAGCGGACGGAGGCTACCGCCTGGAAACCGTCGTTCCAGGCCTGTACCCCGGACGCACCCGCCACATCCACGTCAAGGTGCAGGCTCCGGGGGGCCCAATCCTGACGACGCAGGTCTATTTCCCGGACGAAGCGCGCAACGCCCGGGATGGCATGTTTGATCCCCGCTTGCTGATGAAGCAGACGGCGACCGAGAACGGCGTGCTTCTAGCCACGTTCGACTTCGTCGTGACTAGCTAGCCACGGTAGGCGGGCATCCAGCCGCCATGAGGGTCCAAGCCGGATGCCCACAAATCCCCATCGGTCACACGGTGACCAACCTACGATCCGGTGGCCGGAGGCACCTTGGCGAAGGCCTCAAGGTAATCCGCGACCGACGCCACGGCCGCTTCAAGGACGAGTTTGCCGAACTGTCCATCGGCGTCGGCAGCGTTGTCGGTCGTTCCGCCTGCCCGCGCGAACGCGCCGGGACGGGCGGTGTGCGCAAGTCCCTGCAGGACGGCCAACGGGTCCCGTCGTGCTTCCAAGTGGACAAGGTCGGGACGCAATGCCAGCACAAGGGCGGTCTCGAAGTCTCCCGCGTGGCCGGGCACATGCTCGTAGCGCGTGTATACCCCCAGCGCCTGCATGGCGTCCCGGGCAAGCGTCCAGTAACTCGCACTCGCGATCACGACCGAGACACCCTCATCGTGGACCATGCGCTGGACGACAGTACCGTTGGGGTGTTCATTGCCGCCGTGCCCATTCAGGATCAGGATGCGGGCGACCCCATGCCCGGCAAGACCACGTACCAACTCCGACACGACGTCGACATAGACGGTCGCCGGAAGGGACATCGTGCCTGCAAAGGCAAGGTGGTGGTGCGAAACCCCAGTGTGCAGGGTTGGAGCGACGAGGACGGGAGGCGGGTCGCTCCGGCGAGACTGGCGGGAGGCCACCAACCTTGCTGCCTCGCGCGCGACGTGCGTGACCAGAAGGGTATCCGTGAAAACAGGCAGGTGCGGGCCGTGCTGTTCGATCGATCCAGTCGGCAGGATCACGGTCGCCCCGGCGTCATATGCCTGGCGGGCAGCATCGCGGGTCAGTTCCTCAATCAGGATGGTCATCGGGTGCGCCTCCCTCGCGCTTGGGGTAGCGTACGGCGTGGCACCGATCCGTGCATGACGTTGGTACGCTCATTCCATGCCATCGCGAAGATCGCGACGCCGAACCACCGCCTGCCCCTATTGCGACGATCAACTCGCATCCGATGCCGGTACTACGTTCTGCCGGAGCGAGTGTCCACTGGTGATGTGTCCGGACTGCGGGGTGGCACTTGCCCCGTTCCTGAACCCGGACGGATCGGTACCTCCAGGACCGCACACGTGCACGCACATGATCTTCGTGATCGTGGAGGGTGGACCGTCCCCCGGGGCCGTTGCGGATGCCCGGCCACTCGTCATCGATCGCGTTCCGGTCCTCGCACGCAACCATGCCAACCGGCCGGTTGCGGACAGCACAGTGAGAGCGTCCTTCGGTGCACTCTCGCCAATCCTTTCCGTGTACCGCCACCTGTGGACCGCGCCACCACGCCTCGACCTGATCGAAGCGATCGCCGCGATGCTGAGACTGGAGCAGGAGATCGTGGTGGTGCGACCACACGATGATGCGTCTGACGTTGGCATCGCCGTCTTTGCCGGGCGTCCCGAACGAACCGGCCCAACGATCCGCACGGCACTCCGCGCCATTGACGACGGGTTCCGGGAACTGGCCCGCCTGATAGCACGGAAGTGAGGGTGCGCTAACCGCGTCCATAACGGGCCAAAACGCCTCGCCCACTTGCGCGCTATGATGCGGTTCATCAACGAAGGAGGGATCGTGCGCGAAACCCCGACATTGCTTGTCTCCGGATTCAACTCACCGGAAGGCCCGGCATTCGACCGCCAAGGCAACCTCTGGTTCGTCAACTGGCTGACCTCAAGCATCAATCGCCTTGACGGTTGCATACCCGGAGGCGCCGTCACCGAGGTGGTGAACACCGGAGGCATTCCGGCCGGCTTGGCATTTCACCCTGACGGAACCCTCTACATCGCTGACGAGGGAGACCAGTGGCACGGTGTACTGAAGTACACGCCGGGAGGCACCCTGTCCGCGTGGGTCCAGTCGTACGAAGGGCTTCCGCTCAACGGCGCGAATGACCTCGTGTTTTCAAACGACGGCATCCTGTATTTCTCGGATCCGTGGCGGTCGTCACTAGAGAACCCGATCGGGGGTTTCTACCGCGCCTTTCCGGATGGTCGCCTCGAGCAGTTGGATGCCGGCATGGCCTTCCCAAATGGCGTCGCCGTCGCACCGGATGGATCGGCGGTCTTTCTGGCTGAAACGCGTCCGAACCGAATCCTTCGCTACGAGATCAGGCGTGACGGAACGGTTGGGCCCCGGACCATCTTCGCCATTCTTGAGGATCCGCCGGGTCCGGACGGCATGGCGTTTGACGAAAGCGGAAACCTCTACATTGCCCACTACAACGGATCCCGCGTCGACATCCTTGACCCCCAAGGACGGCAGGTCGACCACGTGCCCGTCCCCGGCGCAAGTGTCACGAACGTCGCGTTCGGTGGCCCTGATCGGCGGACCCTGATAATCACCGACGTTGCGACAGCCTCCCTCTATGTGACGCGCGTCAAAATCCCCGGGATGCGCTTGTTTGACGGAACCTAGACAATCTGATCCACATTGACAAGGAGAGACGATGACCGATCAAGCCGACGTACTCGTGATTGGCGCGGGCGCATCGGGGGCGGCGGTAGCCTGGGCCCTGGCCAGAGCCGGACGGAAGGTCGTCATCCTCGAACAAGGCGACTGGGTCGATCCCTCAACCTACCCGCAACACCGGGCCGACTGGGAACGGTTCCGCCAGACGACGTTCAACCGTGATCCGAACGTCCGGAAACTGCCCGAGGATTACCCGGTCGATGTGACCGATTCCCCAATCGATCCCCTGATGTTCAATGCAGTCGGGGGAAGCACCATCCACTGGACGGGCCACATCCCACGGTTCCGCCCGTCCGACTTCCGGGTGAAGACCCTGGATGGGGTTGCAGATGATTGGCCTCTGGACTACTGGGAACTGGAGCCATATTACGACGCCAATGATGCGTACATCGGGGTGACTGGTCTGAATGGTGACCCATCGAACCCACCCCGGACACCACGGACCTTCGTGCCACCCGCCCTCGACGCGACGGGTGAGGCCTATGTGCGAGGTCTGGAGAAGCTCGGGTGGCATTGGTGGCCCTCCGATGCCGCCCTGATCACCCGCCCACACGGCACCGGGCGACTTGGCTGCAACGGATGCGGCCCGTGCGATATCGGATGCCCGATCGGTGCCATGTCGAGTGCCCACGTGACGTACGTGCCGGACGCAATCCGCCACGGTGCCACCTTGATCACGCGCGCCCGGGTCAGGGAGCTAGTCCTGGATGACCGCGGTCTCGTGGCCGGGGCAGCCTACTACGACCGCGACGGGCAACTGCAGGTCCAGCGTGCTCGCGTGACCGTCCTTGGCGCGAACGGGATTGGTACACCACGCCTCCTCCTGAACTCGAAGTCGGCACGGTTCCCCACAGGCCTGGCGAACTCAAGCGACCAAGTCGGAAGGAACTTCATGTTCCATCCGGTCGCAGTCGTGCGTGGCGTTTTCGAAGAGCACCTGAACTCCCACCAAGGGCCGGTCGGGGCGCTGATAAACAGTCAGGAGTTTTACGAGACCGACCCGGCCCGTGGCGCATTGCGCGGGTACCAATTGCAACTCGTGCGCGACAGCCAACCGGTAGGCGCCGCCCTCGGTCGGGGACCGGGCAACCGGCTGCCGTGGGGGAAAGGTCACCACGAGGCACACCGCAAGGAGTTCTCGCACGGCCTGACCATCGTCGTGATGGCCGAGGACCTCCCGGAGGCCCACAACCGCGTCACCCTCTCCACGACGAGTACCGATGCCCACGGCATTCCGGCAGCGAAACTCTCTTACACCCTCAGTCAGAACAGCCGGGCACTGCTTGACCATGGCATCGCCCGCGCCACCGAACTCCTTGAGGCGAGCGGTGCCCATACGGTGACTCACGACCGTCTCACACGAGTGGCGGGATGGCACCTGATGGGTACCTCGCGCATGGGCACCGATCCATCCAACTCAGTAGTCGACCGGTGGGGCCGCGCTCACGATGTTGGAAACCTTTTCATCGTTGACGGAAGCATCTTCGTGACGTCGGCACCCGTGAACCCCACAACCACCATCCAGGCGCTCGCACGCCGCACCGCTGACTGGCTTGTCGATCACTTCGAGGAGGTCGCAGGATGAAAGCCACCGGACCCCGATCAGACCAGCCGAACGGCGCCGTTCTGACCGCCGATGAACTCTCGCTTTTGCGGGCGGTGCAGGACCGGCTTGTGCCGGGCGATGGGCAGATGCCTCCCGCACACGCAACCGGTGCAGCAAACGCCGTTGATACTTACCTTGCGGAACGCGCCAACTTGCGCGCCCCTATTCTCGGTGTGCTCCGGGCCATCACCATCGCGACCGCAGCTCACGACCCGGCCCACGCCGGGTTTGCGCACCTCGACGGGGACGTGCAGGACGAAATCCTCCACGATGTGGAGACATCCGAACCGGACTGGTTTGATTGCCTCCTGGTGCAGACGTACACCGGGTACTACACCGACCGATCGGTACAGGCGGAGATCGGCGTGCCGTCACCCCTGCAACCGGCGGGCTACGCCTCCATGATGCAACCCACCTTCGACCCACAGCGCCTCGACCGGGTTCGGGCCACCGCCCGTCCGTGGCGTGACGCGTAACGTCAAAGGGCCGGCCCACGGATCCCGCGGTAGTGCGTCCCAGAAGAGGACCGATACACGCGGGATCCACAGAACCCGGAGCGAGACCCCGGTTAGCCAACGAATGCAGGCAATGGCAAAGAGACCGAGGCCCCGGTCTCCATCGCCCGCAGACCTGCTTGCAATATTTCCTGTGCATCACGCGAGATTGACGGATTGACTATTCCCTCGAATGGCAGCCCATTCTTCAGGCAGTGTGCAAAGTACGCAGGCCCAGACGCGAAGTGCGCAGGCAGGTCAGGGACCACGACTGTCTCAACCCTCTGCTTCCACGGACCGTCACCCACAGCCACCAGAACCTCACGGTTCTGGTTTGCCGGGATGGCAATCGTCCCCTCCGACCCGTAGATCAGGACTGGCAACGGTGTCGGCGTGGCGGGTTGCGACCACGTTCCCTCACAAATTGAGTGGCCTCTAGGGTAACTAAGGACCATCACTGCATTGTCTTCCACGGTCATGTGTTCGCGGACGTACCGGCCTCCAACGCCGGTCACCCGCGAAGGCTGGCCCATGAACCATCGGGAGATCACGGCACCGTATGAACAGAAGTCGATTGCCGCCCCACCGCCATTGAGGTCTCGATCCATCAACCATCCCCACCCAATCCGTGACACTGGATCTCCAGACGCAAAGTTGGCCGGCGGTCCTTGGTGACCGAAGCGAGCGTGAACCTGCCAGACGTTTCCGATCCGACCAGACGACGCAAGGTGGTGCGCATGCTGGAACGCGGGTGACCACGTGGTCGGCCAGTTGATCATCAGGCGAACACCGCCCCGGGCGACCGCCGACTGCATTGCCTCTGCAACCTGGAGAGACGACGCCATCGGTTTTTCCTTCATCACGTGAAGGCCATGACGCGCTGCAAACTCCACATCTGCAAGCGCATCACGGTTGTTGCGATTCGTGATCAGCGCCTCGGGCCGACCATCAGCAAGCATCGCTTCGGGCGTGCGAAAGATCGGCACGCCCGGGAAGCGTTCGGAAAGAAATGTCCGGTGTTCATCGTCATCGATGACCATGCCAGCGACAAAGATTTCATCGCAGGCCAAGGCTTGATGCATCAATCCCGAGAAGTGCAAATGGTCAGCAGACACAAAACCGACGCGCAGTGGCGTACTGGACGTGGACATCAAGCCTCCTCAAACGGGGTATCCCAAAGCACGGGATCTGGTTGGCAGTTACTGAGCGGGGCCTCCCCGGCGGTTCGCGAGGGTGCGTGAGGTCACATCGAACTGGGTGACATGCCCGTGGAAGAAGCGATCCAGTTCGTCGACCATTAATCTGAAAAAGGCCTGCCTTGTGCTTGACGTAGTGCTGATGTGTGGCGAAAGGAAGACATTCGGCAACCGCTTGATCTCGGAGTCGGCCGGGATCGGTTCCGGATCGAAGACGTCAAGTCCGGCCACGATGTCACCGACGCGCAACCTTTCGATCAATGCATCCGGATCGACGACGGCACCACGCGACACGTTCACGAACACCGAGTCCGAACGCAGCCACGACAGTTGCTCGGCCCCGATCATCCGGCGCGTTCCCGGCGTGAGTGGCGCAAGACAGACGACGACATCCGACCCTGACATGACGTGCTTGAGCGACGTGGCGCGGAAGCCGATCGCATCGGCCATCTCGCGGGGCAGATACGGGTCATAGACCTGAATGCGACACTGGAACGCCTTCAGGAACTGGATCAGGCGCCTGCCGATATGCCCGCACCCGATCAGCCCGACCGTCTTTCCCCAGAGATCGCCATCCACGAACCCGTGACGCGTGCGTCGGGTAAGGTGCCGACTGTCGTGCGCCTTCGGTTCGATCATGTGTCGGAAGTGTTCGCCCGCGTTGCGCAACGAGATGATGATCAGACCCAAGGCCCATTCCGCTACGGGGTAGGACGATCCGTTCGTGGTATCGACCACGGTAATCCCGCGTTCCCAAGCCGCCTCGACGTCAAACCGGGCTGCAAATCGATCCCCCTCCAGTTCACCGATGAAACGCAACTGCGTCGAACTGTCCAGGAGGTTGGCGTCGATGCGGGGCGAACCATGGCAGACCACAACCGCGTCAGCGCGGTTGAGGTGCATTCGCACTGTCTCGCGGGCCGTGCCATCGGCGTTGGCCTGGAACTCCGGTCCCCCTTCGGCCTGAACCCATTCCCAACTGGCAAACCCCTCCAGACGTGCGAGGTCAACGGGATCAAGGTAGACATTACGGACTGCCTTGTTGCAGACGACGACGACGTGGGGACGGTTTTCAGACATGTCAACATTCCTTGACCAGACGGGTGTCAGGTCGGTTCAGGCACGCCAGCGGGGCATGACTTCGTCAGCGAACAGGCGCATCCCATCACTCGATGGGAAATCTGCGAACCACAGCATCAGATGGGATACCCCCTCTCGGGCGTACGCTTCAACTTGGGCGTGGACTTCGTCGGGGGTTCCGATCAGCCAGTGCGACGCAACCTCCTCGGGCAAGGGCGGCGCATCGGCCGGCGACGACTTCAGATAACTGACGATCGTGGCATTCGCAGGGACACGTGGAGAGATGGGCAGGGCGGCGCATTCCTCGAGGACCTGCCGCACCGCCGACCGCGTCGGGGCGATCAGGATTTGGATTTCCAGACTGCGGGTCAACACCCCGGGGTCACGCCCGGCGCGGGTACATGCGGACGCCACCCTCGCCCATCGCTCGCCGAACTGCTGAGGCGACACCGGCACGCTGTTCCAACCGTCGGCGTACCGGCCAACGATGTCCAGATACGCATCGTCTCGAACTTCACCCAACCAGATCGGAGGACGACGCACCGGTGTGGGCAGGCAGACTGCGTCGTTGGTGCGGAAGTGTTTGCCCACATAGTTGACGGTGGCGCCAGACCAGAGTTGGGTGATCAGGTCCAGGCTCTCGTCAAGGCGTTCAAGCCGCTCACTCGCCGGCCGGTCGGGATAACCATATGCGCGCTGCTCATCAAGACCCCATCCGGCATCGAAGAAGAAGATGAACCGGCCGTCCGAGAGTGCATCGAGGGTGGAGGTCATCTTGGCCGTCAAACTTGGGTGCCGGAACGCGTCGGACATGTGGATCGTGCCAAGCTGGATGCGGTTCGTCCGGCCAGCCAGGACACTGAGGGTGGTCCATCCCTCCAAGATGCCACCGTCAACCCCATGGATGAAGTGGTCGGCCATCCATAGCGAGTCGTAGCCAAGCCGCTCGGCCTGCACGCCAGCCTCAACCGCCGCCTTCGGATCGAGTGCTGACCACCGTGGAGTGCGGAAGAATGCCGCCCCAGGATTGGCAAAACACGGAATGCAAAGTCCAAAATCCATCGACGACATGCCAGTTCCCCTTCCGGCGCACCATGGGCCGGTGACCACTCGCCAAGGAGTCTATCGTGACGGACACATCCGCGATGTTGTGGGTATCTCTAGACAGGCTTCGATGCGCGGTCGGTGTGGCGCGATGACGGCAGCGGATAGTCAGAGGGACGGGTCATTCCCCGCCCAATCTGGTGAACCGAGGCGACACCACGACGTTGGGGGGCTTGCGGCCGGACCGGTGGACACATCCACCCACGATCTAGACGAGTGGGAGAAGCAGACCGACGCGCTGGTCTATCTCCTTTCCGCGCGGAAAGCCATCCGGGTCGATGAATTGCGCCGGGCGATTGAATCCCTGGGTCCGGCGGAATACGCCGACGCGACGTACTACCACCGTTGGCTACATGCCTTGACCCGCCTCCTTCTGGAAAAGGGGGCCCTGACGGTCTCGGGGCTTGCGCAGGAACTTGCCCGCCTGAACTCCAACGACCGCGAATGAGGCAACGACAATGACGACTAGTGCAGCCCAGTACGCCATCGGTGACCATGTCCGAGTTCGTCGTGCGTTCCCACCCGGGCACTTCCGCACTCCGGCGTATGTTCGCGGACGGACTGGGGTGATCGTGACGATCATCGGGACCTTTCCGGATCCGGAGGAACTGGCGTACGGACGCGACGGCATGCCTGGGAGGACCCTCTACGGGGTGAGGTTCAACCAGACCGACCTCTGGACTGACTACACCGGATCCCGGGCCGACACCCTTGACATTGACCTTTACGATCACTGGCTTGACGAAGCGCGAGGCCCATCCTCGGAAACACCAAAGGCATGATGAACGCGATGAACACTCCACATGCCCACCGGCCACGCAACGCCGAGGCCGGCGTCCTGCAAGACAACCCCGTTGATCTCGCCATCGCAGTCCGCAACCTTGTGGTCGCCGGCGGCCTCATCTCCGACGATGAGTTCGAGAGCGCCGTGGCTTTGCGGGTGCCAGGCATCCCACCGGCGGCCCATGTCGTCCTGAAGGCGTGGCGCGACCCGGACTTCAAGTCACGACTGCTTGACGACCCGCGGAGTGCCTGTGCCGAGGCGGGCTACCCGCTTCCGCCCACGGCACCGCGTGTCGAATTCTTCGCGAACACGCCGGCTGTCCATCACGTCGTGGTGTGCACCCTATGCTCGTGCCACTCCAGGCCCCTTCTGGGGGTCCCCCCGGCCTGGTACAAGACCCACGAGTACCGGGCTAGGACGGTGCGCGAACCGCGGGCCGTTCTCGCCGAGTTCGGCACAACCGTCCCGGGAGACGTGACCGTCCGTGTCCATGACGCCTCCGCTGATCTCCGGTACCTGGTGTTGCCACTTTCACCTGCCGACCTCGCAACGTGCAGCGACGCCGACTTGCTGCAACGCATCACCGCCGAGGCACTCTTCGGGGTGCGTCATGTTGAGGGTGTTTCGCTTCAGTAGGGGACATGGCAACCGTGGCAACACTAAGCGTAGGGACCGGCAACACCCTAGCGAATTGACAGCAGACCATTCCAAACGGTAACAATAAGTTGCAGACCAGTTTCAGTATTGGCAAGACAAAGCGGGCACTGGTTGCGTGACCAATGAAATTGCTCCGGCAGCGCCACTTGCATGCATGGGGGGCGTGAAGCAGCGCCGACTGCCGACTGCCCGGCTGGTTCGCCAGCCGGGCATTTTTGTTGCCCGCCGTGCGTCATTTCATTTGGTGGGAGGACCATCGTGTCCGTCCATTGCTCAGAATGGAGGTCCACGCAGCGGTGATCGGGGCGGGGTTGCAGATGCGTTGCAGGCAAACGTCCCGCTTGCCTCGCCCCGAGGGTGGTGGTATAAACATTGTGACTGAGATCACTATCACATGCGGTGCTTCATCGCGGTGAACGTGCCCCCACACGGTGTACTCAGTCACATCAGGTACGCCCCCTCGTCCTGATGGATCGTTTACTGCATCGCCCGGTTGCCCCCCAACCGGGCGATGTCTTTGTCTCCGGGCTTGCCACAAAGCCCAATGGGTCACGCGATCAATGGACAGTCGCTTGGGGGTTCTCGGGTTCGCGGTTCACTCCGGCCAGGGAGCGATCAGTCGCGAACCACAGTTCTGGTGGCAGTTCCATCGTCATGAAAGTGTGGTTCGCCATGGCGTACCAGTAGTCGTATTCCTCGACACTCGATCCCTGCCAAGTCAGGCACATGAGCCACTGGTCGACATACAAAAGCCACTGCTGACGCTTGCGGGTGGCGTCGCCCTCGCGGAAGGTATACACCCGGACAAATTTGATGAGATTGTCTAGGACCAGATCCTCCGTCGAAAGGATCCGGCTTCCCTCGAGGTTGCCGAGACCCTCGTCAACACCTTCACGAAGGTCGGCAAGGTCCTCGACCGTCACTGAGGTCTCCAACGGTGTCACCCACATCGTCAGTGCGGACGATGGGTCTGCGGCGTTCGGAGCGGCTCCGATACCTTCGCGCCGAACGCCGTCGGGTTCGCCAATCGGTTCATCAATGGTGAACCACTGCCAGTCCGTCGCGAACCGGACGCTATACCTTCCTTTTTCATCGCGATGGGTCCGCACGCCCGTGAACTTCGGCGTATCGCGGACTTCGCCGGAACCGGTTCCGTTCTCATTCATTAGAAAGTCCTTCGGCATCAATGTGCCATGTCTGGTGGCGAAGCATACGCTCCAGCATCCCCCTAGCCGACGGGTTCAGGAAAAACCGGCGACCAACCGGTGCAATTGGCCCGGTGTCATTGGGATCATCTCGAACTTTTCCTCGAGTTCTTCGAGGAAATCGGTGAGCGCTTCAAGCGTCCGACGAACACGATCGGATCGATCATGGAACGGACTTCGGGTCGTGGTAACGAAGACCAGTACGAGATGACTTTCCCGGTCATCAACTTGTCTCGCCAATTGGGCACGGATCAAGGGTGCCTGCCACTCGGGGACTGTCCCGGTTTCAATCCGCAATTCCGGGGCAACGCCGTCGCGCCGCTGTGAAGCGTCGGTCGTCACCGGGATTTCGAGGACTGGCAAGTGGCCCGCCTCAAGCCGGCTCGCCGCACTTGCGAAATGTGGTGCCCGTACGGCACCGTCCCACCTGGCGTGGTGCTTGGCGATTACCCGGCCCGGACTGCTGATAGACGATTGCCTGAAACCCGCATCCGCGAGCACGGCGAACGTGTCATCGTTGGCGGAAAATTGGCTCGACCGTGCGGTCAATGGTCGTCGACCAAGGTGACCTGCGTACCGGTCAACCGCGATCCTCACCGCTTCTGCTTGCGAATTTGAAGGAAGTCCACCAAGAAGGCCACGGTGGCGGGTGTCACGCAGGGTCGCCGGGTGGATCAGTAACCCGACCTCCCCACCGCCGGCAGGCACGTCCTGCAACAGCGGGGCGTGCGCTTCGGTGGCTTCCGGAGTAGCAAGCACTGTAGGCAGGTAACCGCCGTTCAGGACCATTGTGGTGAACGCATCGATGACCCTCCCGCTGACATCCCAGTCGGCGGGCCCGAGCGGGCTGCCACGGCCGGCAGTCTCACAGTCGATCGTGAACAGCACAAAGACTTGTGGTCGGTTCATGCCTGGGAAGGAGGTGGCGCCACCGACCCTGAAGTGGCCGACTCGATTGGCGATACCGACCCGTCGATGCCACGAAGCGACAGGGTCTCGGCGTAATGGCACGCCGCGTAATGCCCGGGAGTGACTTCGCGAAGAGGCGGTCTCTCAACCTTGCAGAGGTCGGTCGCGTATTGGCAACGCGGGTGGAAATAACAGCCGGCGGGTGGGTTTGACGGGCTCGGAACCTCACCGAGCAGCTTGATCGGGCGCGACCGGCGCCGTGGGTTCGGGGGCGGAATTGCCGCGATCAGTGCCTCCGTATACGGCATCAACGGTCGCCGGAACAGCTCATCGGTCGGCGCTACCTCGACCACATACCCCACGTACATCACCGCCACCCGGTCGGAAATGTGCTCGACAACCGAGAGGTCGTGGGCAATGAACAGGTAAGTGAGGTTGAACTCCTCCTGCAGGTCTTCAAGCAAGTTAAGGACCTGCGCCTGGACGCTGACGTCCAGCGCCGAGACTGGTTCGTCGCAGATCACGAGTTTCGGGTTCAGGGCAAGGGCACGTGCAATCCCGATGCGCTGACGCTGTCCACCAGAGAATGCGTGCGGGTAACGCGCCTGATGTTCCGGACGCAAGCCGACGCGGGAAAGCAACACCCCGACGCGGTCGCGGAGTTCGGACCCGTGCGCGATGCCGTGAACCGTCAGGGGCTCGCCAATGATCCGCCCAACCGACATGCGGGGGTCAAGCGACGAAAAAGGGTCCTGGAAGATCATCTGCATGTTCATCCAGACACGACGCAGATCCGCGAGACCGGCCCGCTCGATGTGCATCCGGCCCCGTTCCGGGTCATGGAAGATAATCTCGCCAGCCGTCGGCTCGTACAGACGGATCATGGTCCGCGCCACGGTCGACTTGCCACAACCGCTCTCACCGACGAGGCCGAGGGTCTCCCCTTCGCGCACGAACAGATTGATCCCATCGACGGCCTTGACCTGCCCGACGGTCCGACCGAACAGCCCACCCTTGATCGGAAAATGCTTCTTCAACCCACGTGCTTCGAGAAGGATCGGCTTCTCCGTGCCGGACTGGTTGGTTGAAGTCTGCGTCTGGCTCATTCGTCGTGCCCTTACTCCCCCGGGACATGATGGCCCTCGTGGCCCATTGTCCGGAAGATGCTGTCTCAGTTCGGGGAGGAAACCGTCGCACCACCCGCGCCGGTCGCTGACTGGGCGTGCGCCACAACCACCTCGGGTGACCGCGGGTTCCCCGATGGGTCGTGGTGCAGGAAGCAGCTCACATGCGCCCCCTCTCCGATTGGGAGCAATGACGGGGAATTCACGTCGCAAGTCCCCGGCATGGCATCCGGGCAACGCGGATGGAACTGGCATCCCGCCAACCTGGAGAACTGTCCGGGGATCGACCCGTGGATCACCTCAAGCCGACCCTTCCGACCAGAACCAATTTGTGGAATGCTGCGCATCAGTGCGCGCGTGTACGGATGTTTCGGACTGTCAAACAATTCGTCCACCGACGCCTGCTCGACGATGCGACCGAGGTACATCACTGCCACCTCGTCGCACATCTGAGCGACAACGCCAAGGTTGTGCGTAACGAACATGATGGACATGCTGATGTGTTCCTGCAGTTCACGCATGACGTCGAGGATTTGCGACTGAGTGGTGACGTCAAGTGCGGTCGTCGGTTCGTCCGCGAGTAGAAGGTCTGGTTCACAGGAAAGCGCGAGGGCGATCATTGCACGCTGACGCATTCCGCCGGACAAGTGGTGCGGGAACGTCGTCATCAGCCGTGAAGGCGATGGCAACCCAACACGAGACAGGATGTCCAGCGTCATTGCATCAGCCTCGGCAGGATCATTGGTGCGATGCAACAGGATTGCCTCGGCAATCTGGTTGCCGATCGTGTAGCAGGGGTTGAGCGCGGTCATCGGTTCCTGGAAGATCATCCCGATGTGCCGCCCCCGGACTGCCCGCATGTCGTCACTCCCCTTGCCGTAGGTCAGGAGATTGACCGGATCCTTCCCCCGTGCACGAAGGATGACTTCACCCTGTGAGATCACTCCGGGTGCGGAGACAAGTTGCATGATCGCAAAGGCAGTCACGCTCTTTCCGCATCCACTCTCACCGACCACACCGAGCGTCTTTCCGCGAGGCACCCCAAGGGAAACCCCGTTGACCGCGCGCACGATCCCGAGGCTTGTGTGGAACTCCACATGAAGGTTTCGCACGTCTATCACATTGTCAACGCCATCACTGGTCGTGCCGGCCCCAGACGTCGGACGAGAAATGGTCACCATGATGCGCTCCTTGTCGGATGAAAAGTGTGGCACGGTGCCGGCGGAGTTCGTCGCGACATCCTAGCCACTGTACGGGTCCGCGGCATCACGGAGGCCGTCTCCAAGGAACTGGTAGCACGTGACGGTAATGATGATCGGCAGCGCCGGGATCAGCAACCACGGGTGGAGTAGGATCGCCTGGATCTGCTGGGCATCACGCAGAAGCACTCCCCAACTGACGGCAGGGGGAAGCATTCCCAAGCCAAGGAAACTCAAGGCTGTCTCCCCGAGGATCGCACTGGGAACCGCGAGGGTGCTGACGACGATGATG
>SXGU01337000.1_pt1 | contig 24630 bp, 21 predicted proteins | sample 3174531 | NCBI WGS metagenome assembly SXGU01 (sample SAMN11356863, study PRJNA531348) | freshwater metagenome | isolation source: freshwater sample F1-140 | place: China: Fuxian Lake, Yuxi | collected 2017-12-25
CTGGAAAGTATCAACTTTATCTTGTCAGTATCGACGGTGAAGTCGAGCGTCGGATAACGTTTGACCAACATGATTATTTCAAACCGCGTTGGTCTCCGGCCTTTGAGTGAGCTAAAACAGTCTCAATTTCGAGTTAAGGAAATTTCCGACTACTCGGCAAGCGAACTCGCCGAGGCCTCGCAGTGGCCTGCGATTGAACATTATCTGAAGCTTCTCACGCGTGCTGGGAGCACCCCTCAGGACCGCCTGCGCTTGCGACGCCACGAACTCTGGACATGCGCAGCACTCGCCACCTATTTTGGCAGTCCCGATCAACTCCAGATCGCAGAATCTGTTTGCTCCGTTTGGTCAGAAGCGACAATCAGACTTATCGCTGAGGCTTGGCAGATCGCAGGATGCGATAACGCCGGTTACGGACTTTTGGCGCTGGGAAAATTAGGCGCAGGCGAATTGAATCTGAGTTCCGACGTCGATCTGATCATGATTCGTCCCGATCACATCACACCTGACCTTAAAATTTTTCGCGATTTTCAAACGACACTATCCGAAACTACCGATTTTGGCTTTTGTTTGCGCACCGACTTCCTGCTTCGACCCGGCGGGAAAGCAAGCGCAGCCATTCCGAGCTACTCGGACTTCGAGTACCATTACGGATACCACGGCGAGATGTGGGAGCGACTCGCCTATGTAAGAATGCGAGTTCTTCATGGCCCTGCCGACTTGGTGAATTCCATCACGGGCTTTATCGGAAAATTCACTTACCGCAAACACCTCGACTATACTTTAATTGATGAATTGAAGTCGCTTCGTTCGAAAATACGCGCCGAAAAGTTCGAGTCCCGCCCCGATGCGTTTCATCTCAAACTGGGCGTAGGTGGCATTCGCGAACTAGAGCTTTTTGTCCACGCTCTACAGGTCATGCATGGCGGGCGCAACCCACTCTTACGAACACACTCAACGACAGCGGCGATCAACCAAATTCGCACGTTGCAACTTTTGCCTCAAGAAGACTGTCAAAAATTGAACGACGCTTACTGGTATCTCCGTACACTCGAAAATCGATTGCAAGGTTATGAAGATCAACAGACCTACTTGTTGGATGTAAAACGCGGTCATCTCGCGCTCCCCTTTGCGTTTCAGGAACGCCTTGCACGTGTTCGCCACGACATCGGTGAGATCACCGGTACGTTTTTTTCGACAGGTGAAGTCAAACTTAGCAAGACGGTTCCGCATGATCTTGATGAACAAACGCAATGGCTGCGTGACAAGGGTTTCTCGCAGGAATCAGCGACTGAGACCTGGCCGGCGCTTCTGGCAGCGACAGCTCTTTCTCGACGGAGCGAAGTTGATGAACGACAGCGCCTTGAGTTCCTCTCGGGTTTTATCGGCAAGCTTTCTGAAGTTCAGCTTGATCGTGACCTAGGATTGTCTCTTTTGCTCGACTTTGTTCGTGCGGTGCGAGCTAAGGCTAGCTTTTTTACTCTTCTCAACCGTGAAACTCGCGTACGTGATGAGCTGGCTCTGTTGTTTTCAATTTCCCCTTACCTCGGATCGTTACTGACATCTCGACCCGAACTTATTGATGAATTCATTTACCGCAAGCAGGCGCCTCCGTCAGAGGACTTCGGTACCCTGCTCGAGGAGCTTGCCGAGAGACGACTTCTCGCCGAGTTGATCGCCGCCAATCACTTTCTTGCAGACCACGACCTCAATAAAATGACAGTAAACCTTTCAGCGAATGCTGACGCCATCTGCGAAACTCTTCTTGGGCGTCTAAGAACCGAGTTCGCGACGCCCAATATAGGTCTTATCGCACTTGGTAAATGGGGCGGCAGAGAACTTGGTTTGCGTTCAGACCTCGACTTTGTCTTTGTCACCGAGACCTCGCCTACCATCGACGAGCAGAAAGTCGCTAAACGATTTCTCTCACGCATCACTGAGCCTCACCGCGGTGGTGCGATATATTCGGTCGATATGCGTTTACGACCGTCAGGAAACTCGGGCCCGATTATTGTCGCCAAAGACGAACTCACGCGATACTTGCGGGAAACCGCCGCCGCCTGGGAACGTCAGGCCTATTTACGAAGTCGGTCGTTGAACGATCTGAACTTTCATCCTGGAAAAATCGGCTCTGAGCGGGGCCTGAGTCCTGAAGGCAAAGCCGAGCTTCGCATGATTCGCGGGAAACTTTTTTCTACGGGGACAGAGGGTAGCGTTGACCTCAAACTGACCTTTGGCGGCCTAGCTGATATTGAGTTCACCACCCAGATCGCACTTTTGTCGCGAAGGGAGTTCTCTCTTGATCCATCAACTTCAAGCATGATTCAATATTTAGAGAGCATTGACGGTCAGTGGCGAAACGTGGGGCCTCATATTCGTAAGTGCTACGAATCGTTACGCGTGATCGAGCAGCTCTACCAACTGACAACGAGTCACTCGGGCTCCAAAATGCGTTTGAGATCCGACGAATTCAAACGATTGTCCTTGGTACTGGGTTTGTCGAGCGGTGAGTTAGATGAACGAATTCGATCTTTATTCGACTCGGTGACGGAAGCCTTGCGGGCCGTTAACGATCTCGAGTCGTAGTCTCGGAGGAGATCGTGGCGATACGATTGCAACGTTTTATGGGTGTGGGAGTATTCCTAGGTGCGATCGCCTTTGGAATGCACGTTGCTGGGCAAACTCCACCTCCTGCTGGTGCTCCCGGAACGATACCCGGAGCTCCGACTATGCCGAGCCCGCCCGTCGGCGCAGCGGAGTCCACCTCAGCTCCCGGTACCGCTCCGAGCATGCCCGCAGGCCAGGGCGCGTCCGATTTGCAGAGTATTCAAAAAATGCTAGGAACGGCGGGGGCTGCGGCTGGGGCCGGCGCTGCCCCGAATTCGTCAGTGCCTGACAAGCTGCCTGCGTTTGGGCCTTCGGCTCTTAAGATCGCCGATGATCCTGGAAAACTGAATCCTGAAGCGGCAGAACCACCTAAAGAAAGTAAACCCGCTAAGTTTGCTCCATCTATCGTTGAGACTTACTCTTCAAAAAAGATCGTGCAATCGGACCCACGAGCTGTACTTCACACTTCGATGGGCGACATTAAGATTCGTTTATTCGCCGCCTATGCCCCTAAAACCGTTCATAACTTCATCGATCTCGCTCGCGGCGATCGCGAGTTTCTTGACTCGAAAACCGGTAAGCCCACGCGGCGCCCTTTCTACACCGATCTTGTTTTTCATCGAGTGATCCAGGGGTTTCTGATTCAGACCGGCTGTCCCTTCGGAACTGGACACGGCGGACCCGGCTACAACATTCCTGACGAGGTTTCGCCTTCGCTTCGATTTAACAAACCGGGAATGGTGGCGATGGCACCGGAACGTAAAGACCCGACCAACGAAAAACGTGATTCCAATGGAAGTCAGTTCTTCATTTCACTGGCGCCGATGCCCGCATGGGATGACAAGTTCACCGTATTTGGCGAAGTTGAAAAGGGCATGAGCGTTCTTGAAAAGATCGCCGCCACGCAAACCGGTCCCACCGACCGACCCATTAAGCGGGTATTTTTGAACAGCATCGAGATTTTCGAGGATACAGCTCCGCGAGAGTCGTCACAAGAAGCACCGCCGACCGACCCTCATTAAGACGAGAAGTACCAACACGCTGTAAAAAGCGCAGGTCTGTCTATGATTTTGACAGGAGCACGCCGTTCGGCGGCCTCACTCACTATTCACATGAGCAAGCACATCTCTTTGACCTATGGGATTCAATAGGTTCGCTTTGACGGACTTCACTTGAGAACGCCCCTTGCTAATCCTCCACATGAGTAGAAGCGAGGAGTCCATTGAATCCGCATTTAAAGACATTTCTCAATTTGATCCGTGAGGTGATGCAGGAAAGCGCAAAGGCTGTTTTGTATTGGCTCATTATAATTGGCCTCGCACTTCCGGCTCCTTATTCATCGGCTGCGCCAACCGCATCGGCCGCACCGGCAGCGCCGGCCGCTGAGCCTACTCAAGCGGAGATCGACTATAAAATCAGTTCTCAGTTTGTGAAACTTGCGGAATTAACTAAGAGAATCAGAGAAAATCCGCCAGCCGATGCTCAGGCACTTAAGAATCTGCGCAGCGAGGCGCATCACCTAGCCCAAGAACTCAACGACTTTATTCATGAGGAGCTCAATCCTCGCGATGTCGAGTTAAAAGTTGCTCGCGCCAGCTGGGATAAGAAAACCTATCCAACCGACGACATCTCGATGAATAGGATCTGGGAACAAGATAGTCGTCGCATCGAACTCACTCAAGCTAAAGAGCAACTCAACGCTCTGACTGCCCAGGCCGGACTTTCCTTTCGCGGCAAATTCCTGATTGATCCCAACGGAAAAATTGAACAAGCCAATGTCGGCGATGTGGTGATCATTCCCCAACTCGCTAGCAAAGAGACACTTCGGCAAGAGACCCCTGCCAGGATCAAGGAGAACCTGAAGGCATGGGGCGGAGTGGGATACCGAGGCGCCAAGCACTTCTCCGTTCAATATGCCAACTTCTCGATAGCTATGGGCTTCATGGCACTTTCACAGATCGGCGCACAAAAAGCCGGCTGGGTAGAGACCACTGATCCCGCCGCTTTTGAGAACTGGGAAAAACAGACCTTTAATTTGCTCGGCGCGGTTGGCTTTGGTTTCTTCATGATGGTCAATCATCCGGTGGTGAATCTTTATAAGAATCTCCGGCAGATGAAAATGCTTAAGCTGGTGCCAGACGCCATCTTGCACGGGCTACTTGTCAATCTTGGTATGACGGCCGGCATGCTTGCCCAGTCCCTATTTCAGGACATGTGGAACGACAAGGATCTTTGGCAGTGTGTTCGTCCTTACTATAACTCCCGCGCAACGCCGGTGAAGGACTCTTGTCAAAAGATGCGCGCTAACTGGATGGATAACGGCAAGAGCCTGCAATATTTGCCTTCGATTCTCTCAATGTTAGCGGCGACCCCAATGGCGACTGCCGCTCGTACGGCTATTGCCTATGCCGGCGCCAGACCCATCAACGCCATTCGTAAGGCGTCTCTAGTCATGGGCTTCAGCGGCGGCCTGCTCGTGCACAAGAATAAACTGGGCGAGCTGGCGATGAAGGGCTTTGCGAAAATTCCAGGGGCCTTTGTTGCTGTCGGCGACTTTGTGTTATTTTTGGCGATAAGCGCGAAAGTTACCGACGAGTTCGTTCACGATGCCGTTCAACATGCGCGCATGAATCATTTTGATCCCAATGCCTGGGCCGCGAAGACTCTCGACATTCACTCGGACTTCTTCTGGCCGATAAATCCCGGTCTACAGCCGTTCGCAAATGCCCTTGAAGTTGAAGCTACCAACGCCTACTCCGCGCACAACTACCTGATGGATTTCTACCGTCAGATGCAGGCCAATGGTTGGAAACAACCCGCACCGGTCTCTGCTTGTGTGCCACCAGCTGAAGTAGAGGCGGCAAAAAAGATCGACCCCGAGGCGGCAAAAGAGAAGTGGTGGTTCCAAAATTGGTGGGAAAGATCGAGCCATAAAAAGAGTCAGCGTCAGTTGACCTGCGAAGTATTCGCGCGACCGACTGAGTTACTAGAGCGCTATGCCAAGGTTAACACCGAGTGGCGCTCCGTAGTCATGAATCACTTTTCCACTTCAGTGAACAACTGGATTTCAATGATCAGTCAATTCTCTACTGTGATGAATGCATCGCACACTCTCGGTCTTCACCTCGCTGAGGAGAAACTTAAGTCGATGCAGCCACAGAATGTGGCCCCCGATCTCTCGCGTATCGCTCTTGCCAAAGCCATCGGCACCGAATTGCCGAGCGATGATCCCAACGCTGAACCAATTCAACGCGAGCATTCTAATTTCTTAGACGGCTCTTGGCTGCCGACACCAGAACTCGTGGACTATGTGGTAGCCGGGTTTGCTTGCGGCCCCGAACCCAAGCTCGACCCTAAAGCGGTAAAGACTGGTATCCTGCCGCGGTTCTTCGAGAATGCTTACTCACTCTTCGCTCGGCAGTTTTATAACGAATCATACTTCACTACTCCATGGGGCTCGAGCACGCATTTTATTCCGGTGAAGCTGACCAACAAAACTCGTGCGGTTTGCGAAAACGTTCGCCGTGACATTTACAGCAACGTGAACTACATGCTCGGAAATCCCTTTCCGGACCTCACCGGCAAATCTTCAGAGAATCCATTTTCAGGCCCGTTTGATGATGGTCAGAAGAAGTATCAGACACTTGCCGATTACGTTTTTGCCAACATGGATCCTGAGATCTACAAACAGATTGGTGACTCCACCGGGTTTCCTCTCTGGTGGAATCAAAATATCAAAATCCCGATGATCCCCGTTTGGGGTGAGTATATGAAGCTATATGACAGTTTCATTCAAAACAAATATCTACCAAAGGTCTTTGACCGTAGCTTCAGCGGCGGCTGTCGACTCGCACAGGAAATGACCAAGCATTCAGCGAAAGTGAAGTCCTCGGAACTCGAGAGCTTGAATGCAATTCCGTACGCAGATGCCAACGGTAAGGAGATTCCCGGCGGCAAGAATGACGGCAAGTGTGCGGCTTCTACCGCTTAACGGGTTGCCAATGGTTACTTCCTTTCTCTAGAGGTCGAATTACGTAACTATATTCGTGGAGTTTATTCCCTCTACACCAGTGCCTTCGACAAATATCAGGTTCCCGCGGAGTCCCGCAGTGAATTCATGGAGATCGCCTATGCGCTCATCAAGGGATTGCAAATTGTCTCGCCTGAAATCCTGGTTTCAACTGACTTTGAGAAAATCACCAAGCAGATGGAAGAGGATTTGAATCAGTTGATTGAGTTGGTTGCAACTCGAATCAAGGAAAAGCAAACACCTGATACTGCCTTCCGCGAAAAGATGCTCGGACACTTCAAAGAGCAAATCACCAAGCTCATGACCGAAACGCAGCAACAGGTTGAAATTGTGAACCAGTTGGATCTACTCGGTGCCACAACTCGCGGCCCTGTCAAAAAAGTAGACACTACCCATTCAGCCAACCCGCTTAGAAGGGCCAGGGACTGAAATAGTTACAGGCACGGACTTTGAATAATGTGAATGACGAGTACGATAAAACGATTTTAAACGCGATTTTAGAAAAACCGATTTAACGGAGGATAAGTAAATGTTCCGCAAAGTGATTCTCTCAACTACCGCTATGGTACTAGCTTCTTCAATGGCACTCGCGGCCGGTGGCAAACCCGCTGAGCGCGGTTTTCCTGGCGCCGAGCGCACCAACGAAAAAGGCAATACAGTGCCTGACCGCACGAGCCTCGATAAATTCAATGACTACCATAAATTTGGCAGGAAGGCCGATGCTATTGCAGCACGCCAGGCTCTCGGTGAACTCGGCAATCGTTCGGCATACGTAAAGGCTTTTGAAAGTAAACTCGCAAGCCTTCGTCTCTCTAGCCTCAAAGACAGCGTAGGTCTTCAGGAGCTCGATATCGCCCTTGTTAAAGCGCTTGCTAACAAAGACCTCAACAGTCTCCGTAGCGAAGCGGAAATCAAAGAGTTCATCGATGCTATTTCGGAAAAAGTTCTCGGCGTAAAGGCAGAGAAAGTAACTGAGTGCACATGATCTTGACCGGTTTCGATCGGTGAGACAAGTCACGTGAATCGCGTTTAAATATCGAACTGAGGCGCGGGTCTGTTATAGGTCCGCGCTTCCAGTTACGATCTTGATCTCGATGCGGCGATTTCGGGCCCGATTGGATTCTGAGTCATTAGGCACGACCGGCTTCTGGTCGGCGTATGCTACCGGTACCATCTGCGCCGGTGAAATCTTGTGTCTGGCCGCCAAGTAGCGCACGATTTTCGTTGCCCTTGCCGCCGACAATTCCCAATTACTTGGAAACTTCTCGTTCTTAATCGGAAGATCATCGGTGTGACCTTCGATGATGAGCTTTCGATTGGCGTCCTTCAGAAGCTGGCCAATTCGATCTAGGGCAAGTGCTGATTCAGGCTTAAGCTCCGCGGAACCGGACGGAAACAGTTTGTTTGCCGCGAGTTGAATTTTCACGCCGACTGCATCATGTTGAAGCCCGGTCACTGTCTCTTTGCGTTCTGCCTCCGGAAGATCACGCTCAAGGCGTCGCTCCACGTGGTCTTCGACTTCCCGGGCACCAGACCCCGACGCCGGAAACCTCTCGATCGGTAATTTTACGAAAGCCGTATTTTTCGGATTAAACTCGTCGACCTCGTGACCTTGGCCAACGCCATTTCCGGAACTGACAAAACCGGCGAACTGTTTTTTAAACGACTGCTCGAATTCTTCTTGTTTTTTAAGATCAGCCTGAGAGGTCGCATAAAGCACCGTGAAAAATGCGAAAAGCAAAGTGATAAAATCAGCATAAGAAACAAGCCAACGATCGTGGTTTTCGTGTTCGACATGGGGTCTACGCTTGGAGGCCATCAAGCCACCCTTGATAGTTCGCCACTCGTGTTATCTGGAAGATAGGTTCGCAACTTTTCTTCGATGATAAAGGGATTGAGGCCGGTCATAATTCCCAGCGCGCCCTCTAGAATCATGGTTTTTAGTTCAATACGTTTGCGGATCTTCCGCTTGATCTTATTGCCTAGAGGCAAAAAGAGAAGGTTGGCGCTACCGACACCGTAAACTGTGGCGACGAAGGCGACGGCGATACCGCTACCCAATTTACTCGTGTCGGTGAGATTCGACATCACATGAATAAGACCCAGCACCGCACCGATGATCCCGATCGTGGGAGCGAAGCCACCCGCGTCGGTCCATATTTTCGCACCTGCTAACTGGTTTTCCTCTTCGAGAACCAGTTGTGCTTCGAAAATTTCTCGCAGCACTTGCGGCTCTACACCATCGATGACAAAACGAAAGACGTTCTGCATGTAGGGATTGCGGAAGCTGGAAAGACGTTTTTCAAGAGCAAGAATGGTCTCTTTACGCACGAGCTGGGCTGCTTCGATCATGTCTTTCATCACGCGTTCAGGATCGTCCGTTTTTTCGTCGCTGAAGCCAAGTCGCAGGAGCGACAAACCCATTTTCAGATCTTCCTTTGTGGTGCTGACCAAAACAGCCCCGCAGGTACCGCCAAGTACGATCAACGCGGCAGTGAACTGCAAGAGTGAGCCGACATGGCCGCTCTCCAGCATCATACCAACGAGAATTCCGCCGATGCCCAGTATGAGCCCACCGATAGTTACTTTATCCATTTGTCGTATTACTCCTTAACGATTGCGGGCAGGGCACATGTGCGGCGGAAACGTATGATTTTTTGCACGATATCGTCAGGCTTGTCCTGAACCATAAGACGTTCGCCATCAGTAAAGGTCAGCACCGTATCAGGTGTGGCCTCAATGAAGCGAATCAGATCCGGGTTTACCAATACAGGTTTACCATTAACTTTGCTGACCTCAATCATGAGTTACCTTAGAAGTGGTGCAGGTTTTTTTCGCGGGCATAAGTCAGATCCGTTGTGGTCACCCGCAGACGGCCGCACAAGAAATGAGCCAGTGAACGATAAACTTTGGTAGCGATCTGCGGGTGGGCATTAAGCACCTTGTGCAGTTCATCAAAATCAATGCGAACGATTTCGCCTCTTTCCACTACCACCACACTCGCCGATCTCTTTTCGTTATCGAGAAAGGCCATTTCTCCGAAGTGAGAACCCGAGCCCAAGGTGGCCACGTCAACACGATCATCTTTGCCAGAGTGCTGCACCTTTACCGTTCCGTGATTAACTATATAGAGCGATTTGGCGACATCACCCTGCATGAAGACTTCGTCACCGGCGACAAAAGAATCCACTTTTGCTACGGCGCTCACCGCTTCCAGCTCCTTGGGAGTCAAATCCTTGAAGAGATACACATTTTGGAGCAAGCTGTTGGTGTTCGACATCGAGTCATCTCCTTGGTCAGTCACCTAAATTCTCTCTTTATTTAGGATAGTGTTTTTCGACCGGGTCTGTCCACTTTGTCAGGAGGGCAAATGAAAGTTCTCGTAACCGGGGCCACAGGTTTCTTAGGCGGATGGTTAGTGCGGCGTTTACTGGACGAAGGGCATGAAGTTCGCATCATTAAGCGACCGCAAAGCTCGCTCGATGAAATCACCAACTTGAAACTCGACATAAAGCCAGGTGATGTTACTGATGAGGCTAGCCTCATTGAAGCTTGTCGAGGCATGGACTCCGTCTTTCATCTGGCGGGACTAGTCGCATACAGCAAAGCTCAACGAGCGATGATGGAGCGAGTGAATATTCAGGGAACCTCGAATGTCGTCCAGGCCTGCGAAAAGTCCGGCATCCGTCGTTTGGTGCATTTGAGTTCCGTCGTCGCCATTGGTGCCAGTTTCGACGGCAAAGTTCCTCTCAACGAGCAATCCGAATTCAATATTCATCACCTCAATCTTGGATATTTTGAGACCAAGTTCGAGGCCGAAAAAATCGTGAAAAAGGCCTGCGCTGACGGTCGACTTGATGCCGTGATCATTAACCCCAGTACTATTTACGGTTCGGCCGACGCCAAGAAAGAGAGTCGACGCACACAGCTCAAAGTCGCTCGTGGAAAGTTTCCGCTTTACCCACCTGGCGGTGTAAGTGTGGTCGCGGTCGAAGATGTGATCGATGCGATCATCGCTGCATGGAACAAAGGTAAAAAAGGCGAGCGCTACATTGTCAGTGGTGAAAATCTCTTGATTAAGGATGTCTTTGATATCATTGCGCACGAAGCTGGGGTCAAGCCTCCTTACATTCGCCTGCCTCGCCCAGTGATCTTCGCGCTTGGTCGCATCGGCGATGTTATGGAGAGCATGGGTAAGACGGGAGCCCTTAACACTGAGAATGCGTGGACATCGGTACTGTACCATTGGTTCGATGCCAGCAAAGCACAACGCGAACTTGGCCTTAAACTTAAACCCGCATCCTATGCCATCGGACAGAGCGTTCGGTGGATGAAGGATAATGGTCTATTGAATCCTGTCTAGAAGTCGCGCCTAAAAGTCGCGCCTAGAAGTCGCGATTGATCGCGGCGGGCGCCCGCATTCGGGTGGCGTAGAAAATCAAAACAAACAAGGTCGCCACATAGGGAAGTATCTGAATGAACTGATTGGGCACAGTGACCTCCGCGATCTTTTGCCCTTGCAACTGCATTTGAATCGCGTCCGCAATAGCGAAAAAGAAACACGCGGCGAATGTAGGCAGTGGTCGCCACCCACCAAAAATCAACGCCGCTAGAGCAATGAATCCCCGACCAGCGGACATTTCACGAATGTAACCACTGCCCTGGCAGAGACTAAGATAGACACCGCCAAGCCCCGTGAGCACCGCGCCCTCGGTTACCGCCCTGAGACGCACAAGGTTATGGTTCACACCCTGAGTCAACAAAGCTGCGGGATTTTCACCGGCAGCCGTCACACGCAAACCATGACGAGTGAAACGAAAGAGAATCTCCAGGGAAAACATAACCATGATTGCAAGCGCAAAGAACACCAGGGGTTGATGAAAGGTTTGCTCAGTCGACAAAGCCGGTGTCGAGCCAGTCACATTGAAAAGTGCTTTCGTAAATACCGGTATCAAACCGAAAGCCAAAAGATTGAACGCAGTACCGATGACGATTTGATCACCGCGTCCCCAGATGCAGACTGATCCAAAGAGAAATCCAACCACGACCGAAGCAGCAATACCGGCAAAGGCGCCGACCCAAACATCACCAGTTAACGCCGTTACCGCAGCTCCGACAAAAGCTGAAAAAAGCAGATTAGCCTCTAGAGCAATATTAGCGATGCCGCTGCGCTCACTTAGTAGACCGCCAAAAGCCGCAAAGAGAATTGGCACCGACAACCGAAGGGCACTCATCAAAATATCGCCAACCATATCCCAAATCACTTCGCAGTCCTCCCGATACGCGACACCGATGAGGGCCAAAGCGACGCCCAAAGCGATGATAGACCGGCCTGACTCGCGACCGCCAAAACAATGAAGGCCTGAATGACCGTAGCTAAATCACGCGACACATACTTGGTATCAAGATCCAGATCCAATGCCCCTTTGGTGAGAACTCCGAACAAGAGCGCCGCAAAAACTATCCCCGAGGGGGAGTTTCGGCCCAATAAGGCAACAGCGATGCCGACAAAACCGACGTTGCCTGTGAAACCCTCTCGTGTCTTATACGCAAAACCTAAGACCGGCGATACAGCGGCAAGACCCGCGATGCCACCAGAGATAAACATCGCCAAGATGGTTTGCTGATCGATACGAACACCAGCGAAGCGACCGACCTCGGGTGCGCCACCGGCGATTTTTTGATAAAATCCAAGCCTTGTCCGCTTAAAGATAAAGCCATAAACAGCCACCATAAGCAGCGAAAACCCCAAACTCAAATTCAAAGGGCTAGTTCCGCCAATCAAATTTCCAAGCGAGCCACTGAGAGCGGGAATTTGGTAGCCAGCCCCGACCATCGCTGTCTCAGGAACTTGGGACTCTGGATTCTTGAACACCGAGAGAATCAGAAAACTCGCGAGTCCATAGGCGATGAAATTCAAAAGTATGGTTGTCAGAACCTCATGGCATCCGCGCTTAGCTTTGATCCAACCTGCAATCGCACCCCATGTGCCACCAGTCGCAAAAGCCGCGAAGAGCGCAAGCGGCAAGGCCACAATCCATGGCAAATCAGGGAAAGAAATCCCCACGATCGCCATCGCCACACCACCAAGTGTCATCTGCCCTTCAGCACCAATGTTAAAAAGCCCGGCACGAAAAGCCCAAGCGACTGAAAGTCCGGTCAGCAGCAAAGGAGTGGCGTAAAATAACGAGTAGCCTATCTTGGTCGCGGAGCCCAAAGCCCCACTTAATAAAATTTCTAAGACCTTAAGCGGACTCTCGCCAACTACGGCAGCGATAATCAGCGATGCACTGAGGCCGATGAACAAAGCCAAAATGGGCGGTACTAGCGCACCAACTCTCGCCCTAAAATCAATGCCCATCAGCCACTCCCGTCATAGCCGCACCTATCCGCATCCGATCAAAGGAGGCGCGAGCGAATTCGCAAACTACCCGCCCCTCGAAAAAAACATAGATGCGGTCGCAGAGCTTCAAAAGCTCATCCAGTTCACTGCTCAATACCAGTACGCCGAGATTGCTATTGCGAAGCTCGATCAATTTTCGATGAATCAAATCGATGGCACCGAGGTCCACGCCGCGGGTCGGCTGATGACAGACCAGAAGTTTTGGTTTGCGACCCGAAACCTCGCGGGCAAAAATGACCTTTTGCTGATTACCTCCGCTCAAACGACCTACCGGGAGATCGAGTGATGAAGCGCGTACGTCAAAATCGCGTGCCCATTCAGCTGTCGTCTTTTCGAGGTCACGGAATTGAAAAATCTGACCTCTTAGAAAACGTCCTTCGATGCCAATCACCATATTTGTAAAACACGATTCATCCAGCCATAGGCCTTGATGATGTCGGTCCTCAGGTACCAAGCCAATGCCGAGGTCACGAATCTGACGAGAATTAAGTGCCGCAACATCCTTACCTAGGATTTTGACCGAACCCGAAACATTTCGTAGTCCAAACAAAACTTCCACCAAATGACTCTGCCCGGAACCTTCGACTCCGGCCACCCCGACGATCTCACCGGCATGTACCTTCAGTGAAATATCGTTGAGCTTTCCACGCGATAATGTACCGTCATCGCCGCTCGCTCGCCGACCAGCCCGAGATTCTTCTTTTACATCGAGGCATTCTAGCACCATGTCTGACGTGGTCGGATGCCGATCAACGGAAAAATCTGGGAGCTTGCGGCCAATCATACTCTCGACGATGTGGTCGATGGTAACAGTGCTGACAGAACCCCGTGTGACCATCTTGCCGGCGCGAAGAACTGTATAGGTGTCACAAATGTGGAGAACCTCGTTGATCTTGTGAGTTATCAGGACAATCGTGCGTCCCTGCGCCTTGAGTTCGCGCAAAACACTGAAGAGTTCTTCGATTTCCGTGGGAGTTAAAACCGCTGTCGGCTCATCGAGAAACAATATTCGCGATTTACGAAAAAGAAGCTTGAGGATCTCGACCCGTTGTTTTTGTCCAACAGTCAAAGTGCCTACAAGTGCATCCCAGGGTACCGCCAGGCTACGGCTCGGCAACAGTTTCTCAAGACGCGCAATGGCCTCGTGTCGATCTAGTTTTCCCACCAAAGAAGGGCCGCGACAAACCTCGGCACCCAACATGATGTTGTCGATGGCCGACAGGGTATCGACAAGGCTAAAATGTTGCTGAACCATTCCAAGGCCTCGAGCGATCGCGTTCATTGACGAACGCCAGCTGACCTTTTCACCATCGAGCAAGATTTCGCCGGCACTTGGCCGATGAAGCCCGAAAAGTAGTTTCATCAGAGTTGATTTTCCGGCGCCGTTCTCACCAAGAACCGCGTGAATTTGCCCGGTTGCAAATTCCAAAGATACACCCGCAACGGCGGTGAATGAGCCAAAACTCTTGGTTAGATCACGGGTTTCAAGTATCGGCTGGCTCGTCATCGACACCTTAAAAGAAAGTAGAAAATCTCTATTTCTTATTCATCTCGTAATAGTCCGGGACCTTGATATCGCCTTTGATGATCTTTTCACGAACTTCTTCGAGTTTCGCTTTATAGGGCTCAATCAGTTTGGCATTATTGTCATCGATCGCGTAATCAATGCCTTTGTCTTTTAGACCAAAGTACTGCACGCCACCCTGAAACTTACCCTCGATCTGCATCTTGATGGCTTCAAACACAGCGGTATCAACGCGCTTAAGCATGCTGGTCGCCACTCGTCCGGGCTTAATACCGTTTTGGTTACTGTCACAGCCAATAGCAAAGGCCTTTTTTTCCGCGGCGGCATCAAAGAGACCGATTCCGCTCGCCCCAGCTGCGTGAAAGATCACATCGACTCCACGACCGTATTGCGCGAGCGCCAGTTCTTTTCCGCGAGACGGGTTGGCCCAAGCGCTACTGTTAACACCAACATAGTTGATAATTGCCTCAGCCTTGGAATTGGCTGCTTTAACGCCAGCTTCATAACCCGTCTGAAAACGGCGAATCAAAGCGATATCCATGCCGCCGATGAAACCAACCTTATTTGACTTCGTCATCAAACCGGCGAGATAGCCAACGAGATAACTTCCTTCGTGCTCTGCAAACATCAAGCTCTTGACGTTGGGCATATCCACGATGCCATCAACGATGGCAAAGTGAGTTTTTGGAAATTGCGGCGCGACTTTTTTTACGGCATCGATTTGCGCAAAGCCAATCGCAAATACCAAAGGATACTCACGCTCGGCGAATGTTCTCAGCGCCGGCTCAAAGGCAGCATCATCAGGTGACTCCACCTCTTTGAGCTCAATTCCAAGCTCCTGTGCCGCTTTGGTTGCCCCGCGAAACGCCGCCGTGTTAAACGATTTGTCATCTCGCCCGCCTTTGTCGAGAACCAGACCAATCTTGATTCCAGCTCCGGGTTTAGTCGCGACGCCTTTGCCCTCGCCCCCCACTTCAGACGCTTTACCTTTATCCGCAGAACGGGTACATGCCGTGAGGTTCATGACGGCAAACGCGGAAAAACCGACCAGGAACAAGCTCATCGCCAAAGACGTTTTCATGATGACTCCTGACAAACTTCACGGGCCAAACTTCACGGGCCAACTTCAAAGAAACCGGGAAAAACTTTCGCTCCGAAACTATAAGAAATTACTTTGTTTGCTAGTTGTTTACAAGTGAGGGCTTCGGGAAATAAGATCGCCCGGTGTTGCGATTTCTCATTTCAAATCTCATTGCTGTAGTATGCCTTCTTGGGCTGACGGTCGTCGCTGTGGTCTTGTTTTTGATTACTACCCCTCGCCCGACAAACTTGCGGTCATGCCTAACGACTTCGATGTTTCACGTTCACCTTTGCCCTAAAGACGAAAGCTACGTTCGCTTACGTGATGTTTCGCTTTTCGCCCGCTATGCGGTGATCGTCTCGGAAGACGGTGCCTTTTACACTCATCAAGGCATTGATTGGTTTGAGATGCGCGAGAGTTTTGAGCGCAACTGGGAGCGCGGGGGTTTTGCGCGCGGGGGCTCGACGATCACGCAGCAGCTGGCAAAGAACGTCTATCTCAGCGGTGAAAAATCGCTTTTGCGCAAGGCCCGTGAGGCCCTGATTGCGCTGCAAATCGAGTCTTTACTTTCCAAAGACGAGATCCTCGAAAAGTATCTCAACGTTGTCGAGTTCGGCCCTAAACTGTTCGGCATCAAGAATGCCGCTCGCAAATACTTCGGTAAATCTCCATCGGAACTCATGGTTGCTGAGAGTGCCTTTCTCGCCTTCCTCTTACCTAACCCTAAGCATTATAGTGTTAGCTTTGACCGTAAACGCTTGAGCCCGTTCGCTCGTTCACAGATGAAAATCGTCATTGAACGCCTTTATCGCTTCAAAAAAATCTCCGAAGAAGATTACCACGCCGGCCTTTACCAACTGGCGAACTTCTTCGGTCACCCAGCACCAACGGATCAACCTGGGCAAGAAGGCGAATTGGCCGCTCCTGACAGCTACGAACAGCGTCAAGATGACGAACCAGCGTTCGAAGCCCCGCCACTTCCAGAGGTTCCCGACCCCTCCGAGGATCCTCAACAGTAGTACCGCCGGTGCTGGTGTCAGTTTTGCCGGCACGTTGCGCTTTTGCCCCCCTCAGTTTAGGTTCGCCTCCAGATTCAAACCATCAATTCGGGAGAACTTATATGATGTCTGCTTGTATGATGTCTTTGGTTAAAGCCACGGCACTTCCTTTAGTCACTTTTGCCATTACTTTGGCAATGAGCTCGTCCGCACACGCGGGGGCAGGAAAGTACGTATGTTCAGCGACATGCGCAACCACCGCTGGTGGCAGCCACTGTGTCGCTAATGCTGATCCAGCTGATGTCGCAAGAACGCTGAACAAATTGAAGTGCGACACCGACAAGCCCTTTACAGTAAGCCCGGCACCAGCGGAGAGCGTCCTGACGATGATTTGTTGCGTACAAAGATAATGTGACGGTTCTGCGCATTACCGCGCAGACCACGGCACCACTACATGATGTTAGTGGTGCCAAGCGACTAAAAGGCGAAACCCCGCCCGTTAACTCTCAACGGCGGCGCGTTTGCGCTTATGCGGATCGAGCTCACGGCAGCGGATACGGATCGCCTTAGGTGTGACCTCGACGCATTCATCGTCGTTGATCCATTCCATAGCTTGCTCGAGTGTAAGCGGCTTGATCGGCGTCAGTTTGATCGCTTCATCCGAACCCGACGCACGCACGTTGGTGAGTTTTTTCTCGCGCGAAACGTTGACCACGAGGTCGTTCTCTTTCGCATGCTCACCGATAATCATACCTTCATAGCACTCGGTAACCGGCAAAATGAAGTGGCGACCACGCTCTTCGAGATACCAAAGAGCATAAGCCGTCGAGAAACCTTTGCGGTCGGCGATCATCGCGCCATTCATCCGATGAGTCATCTCACCCTTGAAGGTGTCGTAGCCGGCGAAATGAGTGTTCAAAAGTCCTGTGCCACGAGTGTCGGTCAAAAATTCTGAACGATAGCCGATCAAACCGCGTGCAGGAATATAGAACTCTAGACGAACGCGTCCCGAGCCTTTGTTCGACATTCCGGTCATAATGCCTTTGCGACGGCCGAGCTTCTCGGTCACCACGCCGGTATAGGCCTCGGCGACGTCAACAACGACATTCTCCATCGGTTCTTTTTTAACGCCATCTTCAGTTCTGAAGACGACCGTCGGCTTACCAACAACCAGCTCAAAGCCCTCGCGACGCATGGTTTCAACCAAAACACCAAGCTGCAGTTCCCCTCGGCCGAAAACCTTGAAGGTCTCGGGCGAGTTTGTCGGCTCCATGCGGATAGCGACGTTATACAGAAGCTCGCGCTCAAGGCGTTCGAGGATCTTTCGCGAAGTGACCTGCTTGCCTTCGAGACCGGCAAACGGTCCATCATTAACCGACAAAGTGATCGCGACGGTCGGCTCTTCAACCTTCAGGCGCGGCAGCGGCGTCGGCTTGGCTGGCGAGACGATACTATCGCCAATGTTGATTTCCTCAAATCCCGCGAGAATAGCAATGTCGCCGGCAGGAACTTCCGTCGTCGGAACCTGCTTCAGGCCTTCATAACGGAAAAGTGCCGACACCTTGGTTTTCTTGGTGCGATCGCCTTCATAAAACACCATGACCTCGTCGCCCTGGTGAATGACGCCGTTACGAACCCGGCCGATACCGAGACGGCCGACGTAATCGTTATAATCGATGTTGGCGACCATCATCTGTAGCGGTGCCGAAATATCGAACTTCGGCGCCGGGAACTTATTGATGATCCAATCGTAAAGTATCGACAAGTCTTCAGTCTTTACGTTCGGATCGAGAGTCGCATAACCTTCACGTGCAACCGCGTACACGACCGGAAAATCCGCTTGTTCTTCGGTCGCATCCAAATCGATGAAAAGATCGAAGACTTCGTTCAAGACTTCGGTTACGCGCGCGTCCGGGCGGTCAATCTTGTTGATACAAACGATGACCTTTAGCTCGAGCTCAAGCGCCTTCTTCAAAACGAATCGCGTCTGCGGAAGTGGGCCTTCAGAGGCATCAACGAGCAAGAACACGCCGTCGACCATGGTCAACGCGCGCTCAACCTCACCACCAAAATCCGCGTGCCCGGGAGTGTCGACGATGTTGATGCGATGACCTTCGTGCATGAACGACGCGTTCTTCGCCGCGATCGTGATCCCGCGCTCTTTTTCGAGGTCCATGGAATCCATGACCCGTTCGGCGACGTGCTCGTTCTGACGGAACATACCGCTCTGACGGAGCAAGTGGTCAACCAACGTGGTTTTGCCGTGGTCGACGTGTGCGATGATTGCGATATTTCGAATTTTATCAGGTGTAATATTATCCATGTCCGCCCATTAAAAATGCTTCTTGGCTGGTATCCGCTTGCGCCACTGGCTGTAGTCCGTCGCACAGTTCACTGAAGAACGCCAGCGTCATGTTCATTGCTTCTTCCAAAGAACGAGTCTGAAAGATGCTTTTGCGGAATTGCGAAGCCCCAGGATACCCGGAAGAGTACCACGAAGCAAACTTCTTGATCTGTAACAAGGTTATCTTTTCGTCAACAAGGCCCTCAAACGCCTGGCGAAGCCGTAGAAAGAGCTGAATGAAGTCCCGGACGCCATTATTTTGCTCCTGGGGAGCGCCGCTGTAGAGCTCGAGTGCCTCTTTGAAGATCCATGGGTTCTTTAGGCACCCCCGGCCGATCATCACACCTTCACAACCCGATTCGCGTAAACGCTGAACGGCGGCTGCGCCAGAGTGGATATCACCGTTGCCAATGATCGGAATCTTCGACTTCGCCTTCACCTCAGAGATGTAGTTCCAATCAGCGGCCCCTGAATAGCCGGCGGCACGGGTGCGGCCATGAATTGCCACCCACGTTAGACCTTCGTTATAGGCGATGTTCGCGACCTCGATGGCATTGCGCGAAGGCTCATCCCAGCCGGTACGGATCTTCACCGTCACCGGCAAGTCCGTGGCCGACCTGACCGCGCGAAAAACTCGCTCCACTTGCGGAAGATCCTTGAGCATCGCACTGCCGCCACCCTTCTTAACGACCTTAGGCACCGGGCAGCCGAAGTTAAGATCCACAAAATCAGCCCCCGATGCCTCAACCACTTTTGCCGCCGAAGCCAATACCTCGGGGGTATCGCCAAAGAGCTGTAGACCCACGGGCCGCTGAACCGGTTCGAAAGCCATGAGTTGCAGGGTGCGATGGCTCTTGTGTTCAATCCCGTGAGCTGAAACCAACTCACTAATGACAACCCCGCACCCGAGTTCACGCATGAAAGTGCGGAAACACGAATCGGTAATGCCGGCCATTGGCGCCAACACAAACGGGTTTTCCCGTAGAGCCTTGAGAAGAAGTTCGTTAGTCATTGGAGTTTTCACACTTGGTTTATAGGGGTCCTTGTAGCCGATCTCCTTGCTTCTCAGCAAGGGCCATTGCAGACTATTCAAAAATTAACTGCAACATTCGCAACATTTCCGCTTATTTACACATTTATACACGACTGCGGGGCCGTTGTTTTATGGCGAAGACAAAAGCGCAACCTCTCAAACAAAAGTGGAAACAAAAGAGCGGCGTCACCATTGGCCTTGACCTCGGCGGAACGAAGCTGGCGGCGGCACTTGTTGATTCTCACGGTAAAGTTCTACGCATTGTTGTTCGTCCTACCGTGCCGGTGGATCTTGCCGAGCAAGACCCAAGAGCCCTCACCGCTTCGACCCCAGCGGCAGTCAAACGCCATATCGGCTACGTGGTCGCAGCCATGGCGGATGCAGCACTTGAAGTCCTTGGCGACACTCCTCAATCACGCCTCATCGGAATCGGCTTGGCCTCTGCAGGCCCGATGAATATTGAAGAGGGTACGCTTCACTATCCTGCCAATTTCAAGGGTTGGAAGCACGTTGCGCTCGTGAGCCTCTTAACGACCGCATTGTTGAAACGTGGTTTGAAAAAACCGGTGAGTTTTCAAAACGACGCCATTGCCGCCGCCCTTGGTGAAGGCTGGGTGGGGCAAGCGAAGGACTGTAATACCTACGCGATGATCACTGTTGGCACCGGCATCGGCACCGGAGTCATTCTCAATGGTCGACCGGCTCAATCCGCGGGAATGGGCTCGGAGTGGGGGCATCTTCTTGTGGCTGCCCCTGGGCTGGCGGCAGATCCTGAATCGTGCAACTCTCGCGAAGTCGAGGGCATTGCCAGTGGCACGGGTTTGGTTCGCAGGGCGCAAGCCCAAGGTTTAGGCTTTACTTCGGCGCACGCCCTTGCGGAAGCGGCTCGTGCCGGCGACAAGCGCGCCCAGAAACTCTTTGACGAGGCCGCAGAAGCTTTGGCCGCCCTTCTTTACAGTTTGTCGCTTGGCTTTCATCCAGAGAAGTTCGTCGTCGCTGGTGGTATGCTCGCGACCAAGGACCTATTTATGAAACGCACAATTTCTCTATATCAAGATTGGATTCAGAGAAAAAATCCGCTATTTGTAGCCCCGATTCGCATTTCACGTCTGGGTAATCAGGCAGGAGCAATCGGCGCTGCCCGACTTCCCCTGCTCTAACGAAGGTCTGTCTTTAGCTAACCCACTGCACACGGCCTTGAACTTTGGCGCACAATGGCGAATTATGAAATTTAGCCAATTTTGTCGCGTCGTTTGAAAGGAATATGCATGGCGAAATCTTTCGAGAAAATCAAGGTACAGAATCCGGTTGTTGAGCTCGATGGCGACGAGATGACTCGTATCATTTGGAGTTTCATCCGCGAAAAACTCATCAAACCTTATCTCGAAATCGACCTGAAGTACTTTGATCTCGGCATGGAATATCGCGATAAAACCAACGACGAAGTCACTGTCGCCTCGGCTGAAGCGATCAAAAAATACGGCGTCGGTGTCAAATGCGCGACCATCACTCCCGATGAAGCACGCGTAAAAGAATTCAATCTCAAACAGATGTGGAAGTCGCCCAACGGGACGATCCGCAATATTCTCGACGGCACGGTTTTCCGTGAACCGATTATCTGCAAGAATGTTCCCCGCCTCGTTCCTGGTTGGAACAAACCGATCTGCATCGGTCGTCACGCGTTCGGCGATCAGTATAAGGCCACCGACTTCGTGACCAAGGGTAAGGGAAAACTCACCATCACCTTCGAGGGTGAGAACGTCGAAAAACAAACCCACCACGTCTATGACTTCAAGGGCGATGGTGTTGCGATGGCCATGTACAACACCGACGAGTCTATCCGCGGCTTCGCGCGTTCGTGTTTCAATATGGCTTTGCAAAAAAGCTGGCCGCTTTATTTCTCTTCGAAGAATACGATTTTGAAAAAATACGACGGTCGTTTTAAAGATATCTTCCAAGAAATCTACGAGAAGGATTTCAAAACGAAGTTCGAGGCCGCGAAAATTACTTACGAACATCGTCTGATCGATGACATGGTAGCCTCAGCTCTGAAGTGGGAAGGCGCTTTTGTGTGGGCGTGCAAAAACTACGACGGTGATGTGCAGTCCGATACCGTCGCACAGGGCTTCGGTTCTCTTGGCCTAATGACTTCTGTTTTGGTGACTCCCGATGGAAAAACAATGGAAGCCGAAGCTGCGCACGGTACGGTCACACGGCACTACCGTATGCATCAACAGGGTAAACCAACTTCGACCAACCCCATTGCCTCGATTTTCGCGTGGACACGCGGTCTTGCATTCCGAGGTGAACTCGACGGCAATCAGGCTTTGGTCAATTTCGCGCACACGCTCGAAAAGGTTTGTGTGTCGACAGTTGAAGCGGGCCAAATGACTAAAGACCTTGCAATGTTGGTTCACGGCGACAAGGTCAGACCGGATCAGTACCTGAATACCGAACCCTTTTTGGATGCGCTCGATAAAAACTTGCGCACTGCTTTGCAAGGTTAATTGCGAACAAAGAGTTCTTTGCACATTTGTCGCCGAAGGCCCGGCACATTTACGCGCTCAGCCCAGAAGTCGGTGGTGTTTTTCACCACCTTGGCTGTTTCTGCGGCTGTTTCTGTGGCTGTTTCTGTGGCTGTTTCTGCGGTTGCAATGCCTAGCTTTTCCTTCAGAACGGCAAATCGATCTTGAATCTTTTGATCGAGACCAGGGGCGCGTTTGGCGACTTTATCGCTCACCTTGAGGTAGAGTTCATGGGTGGCAACGACAGACTTGCTAAAGCTATCGATCGCTAAAGTATTCACTTTCGCACGATACCGGCTCCATGCCTCTTTCAAGACGGTATTTCTCTCTTCCGGAGATTTTTTCGCCAAAGCCTGGAGGTCGCGATAGGCGCTGGCAGTTCGCGCGCGCATACCTGTGACAGCGTCGACAATCGCACGGTTCTTTGCGCGAAATTTTTTCAACACTTCCTGACCTTCGTCAGTTGCGAGAAATTTTGTCGGCGACAAGAAACGACGCGGAGATTCCGCCAGAATCAGATCACGGAGTAGCTCAAGGTCGCCGTCTTGCTTATCATGTTTCACGCTTCCTGAAGACGCGAACGTCTGCAGCATCTTGACCGCGCCTTCAAAACCGTACGCATGTTCACGTGCGGCCAGAGGCTCCAAGCCGCCGATCAAGCGAATCGACTTGAATTTTTCAGCTATTTCGGGATTGGTGTCGACCAGATTAGAAAGACTGAGTACTTCACTCAAGACTTCATCACCACCACCAAAGACCGACGCCTCAATTGCTCCTGAACGTGGTGCCAGACCCTTGACGAGATCGTCGATATGCGACCAGGATCGCGGGGTCAACAACGTGAAATCAAGTCCTCGGGTAAGATTATCAAGGCTCCGCGGAGTCTCGGCATGGAAGTTCGTTTGCAGAGCTATAAATAGAGTATCGGCCGCCGGCAACTTGCCCTCGTTACGCAATTTCTGAAGAGCCTCTGACATCAAGCCGCCAAAGCCGTCTTCTTGACCCAAAACTAGGAAAACATGCTTTCCATTGGGCGCATCACTAACCACTTTGAGAAGTCGCTTCTCGATTTCTTTTTGCGCCTTCTCTTTGTTTTTAAAACCCCAGCGATAGCCAAATTCAAGATGTAAGCGAAACGGTGCATCAGCAAACTGGGATTTTACTAAGTTCTCTAGTTCCTGCGGATCAGAGGAAACATGGCGCAGTACTCGCGACGCCATTTCGGTGCGCAAACCGTTCCGGGCCTCGCGAGCCGCATCGTACTCACTCTGCGCGGCTTCCACCGCCTCAAGAAGACCCTTAGTTTCTGGTCCCTCGGGTAGTTCGGCGACATCGTCGCCTTCTTGCTGTTGAAAGATCTTCGCGCGCGAGAGTGCTTGTTGTTTGAGCTCCGTCAATTTCGCCTGCCCAGCTTCAGCGCGAGCCTTGTTAAGGTTCTGCTTTGCCAGCGTCAACACTTCATCGGCGGCGGCGATTCTCTCTTCGTTTTGTTGTAGTTTTTCGTAAAGTGCGTCTGCAGAGCGCTGGCGCTGCCACAAAGGAAGCTCAAGCTGTTTGGCATCTTTTAGCCCAGCTTCCATTCGTACACGCGCCTCTTTAGAACCATCGGCAAAGTGATCTTCTTCGAAAACAATCTCCGGCACTGTTTGTCCAAACGCCGCGACTGGTCCCTGTAAGGCGATGGTTGCTGCGACTGCGGCTAACAAGAGTTTTTCAGAAAACAGTTTCATATCGATGAGCCTCGTGCTTTGTCGGGAGTTTTTTACACACTAGTAGCAAAGATGAGCAAAGCTTGGACCATCCAGGCCGCACCTGGTGGTTGGCTGAATAGCCTCGTGTTATCTCATTGTTAGGTGGATCACCGCCCCTCAAAGGTGCTGCCTAAGGCTGTCGAAAATTTCGACAATAGCGCCTAAAAGGGCGGCCGCCTAATTTTAGACGACGTACGGAACTTAGGGACATCGGCGGCTGTTTTTGGATTTGTTTTGGGGATCTTGGTAGTTAGCGAGCTGGTGGTCCAGTTGCTAGCAAGAAAGAAAGCATCTCGTCCATCTGTGTGATTTGATTTTGTTGCGACAAACCCA
>SXGU01198488.1_pt1 | contig 24621 bp, 16 predicted proteins | sample 3174531 | NCBI WGS metagenome assembly SXGU01 (sample SAMN11356863, study PRJNA531348) | freshwater metagenome | isolation source: freshwater sample F1-140 | place: China: Fuxian Lake, Yuxi | collected 2017-12-25
CCTTGCTTAACCATCAGCTGCTTCCCGTCAAACCTGGACATCCAGAGGCTTGGCCTGGCATGCCGGGGATTAACAATGCATTCCCGGCAACTTGTGCGGTTGCCAACTAGGGAGGATGAAAAAACCTACACTTGTAAGCCCACCTATCTCCCCTATCGGCCTAAATGCACTCTTTACACATAACTATTATTAGACATCCCAATCGAAGCAAAACAATGCGTCATTTGTTTGCCCAATAATTTTTAAAGATTAAAATTATTTTGAATTTCATTCAGTTGTACTAATTTAGTACAGCCTAAAACAAATACAGATAGCGTCAAAAAAAATGAGAAGCCTAAGCTGCAAATCGTTACGGCAAAACAATAGTAACCCTAAACGTTAACTGCCGCAAATACCCTTATCTTCTCAACTAAAACGTCAATTCCACGTTTCTATTTCCCGCTCTCCCATCAAAACCCCGACAATTCATCATCCCAGTACAGCCAACACGCCCGTAACTCCTATCCACCTTATGTGCCTAAGACACCCATATTTTCTATTATTTGACATATCGTTTTTACAACAGTACCTTAGAATGCTTTTTTAACCCTCTCTCTTTTACTGGTTGCTCACGAGCTGTACATGGAACAATTTTCTAGAATAAGTCGCTTACCTCCCTACGTTTTTAATATTGTTAATGAATTGAAAGCCAAAGCCCGCGCGGCGGGAGAGGATATTATTGATTTCGGCATGGGAAATCCCGATCAACCCACGCCTAAACATATCGTCGATAAAATGCTGGAGGCGACTCAACGGCCCGATACGCATCGCTATTCGATGTCCAAAGGCATTCCCCGCTTAAGGAAGGCGATCTGTAACTGGTATAAAACTCGCTTCAATGTCGATTTAAACCCGGAAACCGAAGCAATTGTCACGATCGGCTCCAAAGAAGGCCTTGCGCATCTGGCGCTGGCGACGCTGGGCCCCGGCGATGTCGTGCTGGTGCCGAATCCGGCTTATCCTATCCATCCTTACGGTGTCGTGATTGCCGGCGCCGATCTCAGGCATGTGCCATTGATTCCCGGTGTGGATTTCTTTGATGAATTGCATAAGGCCATTATCGATTGCTGGCCGAAGCCGAAAATGCTGATTATCAATTTTCCGGGCAATCCGACCAGCCAATGCGTGGAGTTGGATTTTTTCCAGAAAATTATCGATCTTGCCAAAGAACACAATATCTGGGTGGTGCATGATATTGCCTATGTCGATATCGTGTTTGACGGCTATAAAGCGCCGTCAATCCTGCAAATCGAGGGCGCAAAAGACATTGCCGTGGAATTTTTCTCGATGTCGAAAAGTTATAACATGCCGGGCTGGCGCGTCGGTTTCATGTGCGGCAATAAAGAGCTGGTTTCGGCCCTGGCGCGTATTAAGTCCTACCTGGATTACGGCACCTTCACGCCGATCCAGATTGCCGCTATCGCCGCCCTGGAAGGACCGCAGGAATGCGTTGCCGAAATCGCCGAGATGTACCGGAAACGGCGCGATGTCTTGTGCGAAGGCTTGAATGCCGCCGGTTGGCCGGTGGAAAAACCCAAAGCGACGATGTTTGTCTGGGCGAAGATTCCCGAAGCTTATCAGGCGATGGGTTCGCTGGAGTTTTCCAAGAAATTGCTGTTAGAGGCCAAGGTGGCGGTTGCGCCCGGTATCGGTTTCGGTCAATACGGCGACGATCATGTTCGCTTCGGTCTGATCGAGAATGAACACCGAACGCGTCAGGCGGTTCGCGGCATTCGCCTTATGATGAAGAAGGACAAGGTTATATAATGACCATTGTTACGCAGTGGTCCTAAAAAAGCTTTGCGTACTATATTAATAGTAACAAATTTATACAGGGGTTAGATTTGAAACCGGTAAAAGTAGGTGTATTGGGATTGGGTACTGTCGGTGGCGGTACGGTCAATGTATTAAAACGCAATGCGGCGGAAATCGCTCGCAGGGCGGGTCGTGAAATCATTATTACCCGGGCATCGGCAAGGGATTTAAACAAAGCGCGTATTTGCGATACGCAAGGGATTGCTTTAACCACGGACCCCTTGGAGATCATCAACGACCCGGAAATTGATATTGTCCTGGAACTGATCGGCGGGGCAGGACCGGTAAAAGACATGGTGCTGCAAGCCATAGACAACGGCAAGCATGTCGTGACCGCCAACAAGTCATTGATCGCCCTGCACGGTAATGAGATTTTTGCCAAAGCCCGCGAAAAAGGCGTCATTGTTGCGTTTGAAGCGGCTGTTGCCGGCGGCATTCCGATTATCAAAGCCATACGCGAGGGCCTGAGCGGCAACCAGATCGAGTGGCTGGCCGGTATTATCAACGGCACGGGTAATTTTATCCTGACCGAAATGCGCGATAAAGGCCGTGATTTTTTTGATGTCCTGACCGAAGCGCAAGCCTTGGGCTATGCTGAAGCCGACCCGACTTTCGATGTCGAAGGCATTGATGCCGGGCATAAATTGACGATTCTGGCCTCGATTGCTTTCGGCATTCCGTTGCAATTCGATAAGGTCTATACCGAAGGTATTACCCTTATCACCCGCACCGATGTCGAGTATGCCGAACAACTGGGGTATCGCATCAAGCACTTGGGCATCGCCCGGCAAACGCAGGAAGGTATCGAATTACGGGTACATCCCACGCTGATTCCTGAGCGTCGGTTGATTGCCAATGTCAACGGCGTCATGAATGCCATCGTCGTTAAAGGCGATGCGGTCGGCGCAACGCTTTATTACGGCGCAGGCGCAGGCGCGGAGCCGACCGCTTCTTCGGTTGTCGCCGACGTGATCGATGTGGTCAGGGCCTTGACCAGCGATCCTGAAAACCGCGTGCCGCATCTGGCTTTCCAGGCCGATTCATTAGCCGATATACCGGTGTTATCGCCGGACCGCTTCATGACCTCGTACTACCTGCGCCTGAATGCCGAAGACAAGCCGGGCGTGTTGGCCGATGTCACCAAAATCCTGGCCGATCATCAAATCAGCATCGAAGCCATCATCCAGAAACAACCGTCGAAGGGTGAAACGGCGATACCGATTATCATGCTGACGCAAATCACGCTGGAAAAAGAAATGAATGCCGCGATTGCTGAAATCGAGGCGTTAAAAACCGTTGCAGGAAAAGTCAACCGCATCCGCCTGGAAACTTTGGGATAGAATTTTTAGAATAAAAGCTTAAGGAATATTAACCACATGAATACGCATAAACGCTACACGGGCCTGATTGAACGTTACCGAGACCGCCTGCCCGTCAGTGAGTCGACCCGCATCATCAGTTTGGTTGAAGGCAATACGCCGCTGATCCAATTGCAAAACATCCCCAGAATGATAGGCAAGGATGTCGACATCTACGTCAAGTTTGAAGGCTTAAACCCGACCGGGTCATTCAAGGATCGCGGCATGACCATGGCGATCACCAAAGCCGTCGAAGCCGGTAGTCAGGCGGTTATTTGCGCCTCGACAGGCAACACCTCGGCTTCTGCTGCGGCTTACGCGGCGCGCGCCGGCATCAAGGCGTTTGTGTTGATTCCCGAAGGTAAAATCGCCCTGGGCAAATTGGCGCAAACCCTGATGTACAACGCGACCATCATCCAGATTAACGGCAATTTCGACAAAGGCATGACGCTGGTAAAAGAAGTCGCCGATCATGCGCCGGTTACCATCGTTAACTCGATTAATCCCTTCCGAATCGACGGACAGAAAACCGCCGCTTTTGAAATTATTGACGATTTGGGCACGGCACCGGATTATCACTGTCTGCCGGTCGGTAACGCGGGCAATATCACCGCTTACTGGAAAGGTTACAAGGAATATTCCACCGATACCGAAACCCATAAGGCCGTCACCGGCAAGCGCCCGGTTATGTGCGGCTATCAAGCGGCAGGTGCGGCTCCGTTTGTGGCAGGGCACATGATTGATCATCCCGAAACCGTCGCGACCGCCATACGCATCGGTCGTCCGCAGTCCTGGGATTTCGCCTGGGCGGCGCAAAAAGAATCCGGCGGCTGGTTCGACAAGTTTACCGACGACGAGATCCTGGCTGCACAAAAAATGCTGTCCCAATACGAAGGCGTGTTTTGCGAACCCGCTTCCGCGACATCATTAGCCGGTGCCTTGCGTGATATAGCTTCCGGCAAGATCCCGGAAGGCAGCACGATTGTCTGTACCCTGACCGGCAACGGCATCAAGGACCCCGATATTGCCATCAAGCAATGCGCCGACGCCAAGCCGGTAACGATCGAAGCCGACCTGGATGCGGTCAAGCGAGCAATCCTGGATTGTTTGTAATCGACGTGTTTTAAAATTCGGGATTATCCCCTGGTTTACACTCGTTCCCAAGCTCCGGCTTGGGAATGCGGCCCTGGAAGCTCCAGCTTCCAGAATTCGCGAAGCTGGAGCTTCGCGAATATGGATTCCCAGACAGGAGCTCTCATCGTTATACACAAGTCTGTTCGAGACTTGAAGTAGGCCGGAATAAGCACGCCCAGCGGTAGCATGGGCGTGTGTTTCCGGCATTACGCGGCTTCGAAGCGCCGGAATTATCCAATCTGTTCAGGGTGCGCGGCACCAAGCGGTTACTTGCTATGAAAAATAAAGTTTTCCATAAAATCATCGGCTATGCGCTGATCAGCCTTGTTATTATTCATGTCCCCGCTCAAGCGACGACGGATGCGTCAGCCCTAAAGCAGCAACAAGCCGCGTTAATCAGCACCAGCGACTGGATTTTAAAACAGGCCTTCCTCAATAAAAAAAGCGGTTTACAGGTCAAGGGGCGGGGCGTGGTCAGCCGTTTACTCAGTGATGATGTCGACGGTGACCGGCATCAACGTTTCATCCTGCGCCTAGCCAGCGGGCAAACCCTGCTGATTGCGCATAATATCGATATTGCCCCGCGCCTTGTCGGCTTGAAGCTCGGCAATACAGTCACTTTTTACGGCCAATATGAATGGAACAGCCAGGGCGGCCTTATTCATTGGACCCACCATGATCCCGCCGGCCAGCATATCAACGGCTGGTTAAAATTTGCCGGGAAGACTTATCAATAGCCGTGTTGAGTCTACCTGAAGCGATTCACATAACTTCTGGTCGAGTAGTCGAAGCACTACGGATACACGGACTTAAGGTCTCGGACAAAAAATAATCCTCATCATCTGCGATACTTCTGTATGCGAAAGCCGCCTGAAACGCCCGGCTTTGCCTGATAAATTATTCCCCCCTCCGCAATCAAGGCATTACCAAATAGACGCGTGTATACGTATTTTTACTAATACATTTTTAGTTGTTTTTATGTTGAAATGACACCAGCAGAGTTGCTCTTAACTACTTACCTACCTATGACTAAATACCTGTTAATTTCACTTTCTATTGTGGCGGCGACATTGGTTTCGATGTCGACACAAGGAGCGCCATCCATTAGCCAAACAGTGACTGTTAGCAAGCCAAACATAGTGCTGTTTCTGGTTGATGATATGGCGACAGCTGATGTTAAATATATGCGTACTCTTAGTCGGCTAGCTAGGGCCGGTGTGCGCTTTTCCCGCTTTGTCGCGCCAACTCCCTGGTGTGCGCCGTCCAGAGCCTCGATACTTCGAGGACAGTATTCCAGTAATACCCACCAGGATATTGATTCAGGCTTCGATACTTTTCACCTTTTGCGGTTCGAGAAAGAAACGATAGCCGTTTGGCTGCAACGGGCCGGCTATACTACCGGACTGTTTGGTAAATATATCAATGGCTACATGGAAAGCGAGTTGGTTAACACGCGTTATGTTCCTCCTGGATGGAACGAATGGTATGGTGGCCCACAGCCGGAAGGTTACAATTTCACTCTCAATGAGAACGGCACTGTAGTGGAATACAAAGAACCCGGCTCGCCCCATATTGATGATAAATTGGCTAGCCTTGCAGTCGACTTTATCGATCGTCATTACAGTGTCCCCATGTTTCTTTATATAGCCAGCACATCTGCCCATTCACCGGCAGTTCCGGCCCATCGCTATGAAGGGATGTTCTTGGATGTCAATAGTGTGCCGCAAAGTCCTTCATTCAATGAAGAAGATGTTTCAGATAAACCGGCTTATATCCAAAAAAAGCCCAAGATACCGGCCAATGCGGATGAGCGTCTCCAACTATTTCGCAACAGGCTACGTACCTTGCTTTCCGTTGAGGATTTGATCAAAGCGGTAACGGCAGCGCTCACCAAGCATAGCGTGCTCAATAACACTTATTTTGTCTTTGTTTCGGATAATGGTTGGCATTATGGCGAACATCGCATCACAGACGCTAAATTTACCCCTTACGAAGCGGCGAATATTGTCCCAGCATGGATTTGGGGGCCTGGAATTCCAGCCAATAGTAGTAGGGACTATTTGGTTGCCAATTCCGACCTTGCTCAGACTTTTGCTGAGTGGGCAGGCGCTCAAGTGCCGTCTTTCGTTGATGGCCGCAGTCTTGTGCCGTTACTAAGATCCGAACCTATGCCGATAAGCGAATGGCGGCAAGCGCTTGTGCTGTCCTATCAAGAAGACTTGTATTATCCTTTTCCAAACGTTCATAATCCTTGGCCACCCAGCTACATAGGCTTGCTGACTACTGCAGAAAAATATATCCACTACAATACATCAGAAAGAGAATTGTATTTTAACGCTTCCGATCCCTATGAAATGGAGAGTCAGCACGAAAATCCGCTCTGGAAGAATAAAATGCAAAAGTTGTTGCTCTGGACTAGGGCTTTTGGGCACTGCCGAGGAGAGACTTGTCGGGAGTTGGACAAGGCGCCGCCGGCAAAATGAAGCACCGGATTAATGCCTGAATTGGATTTAATTACCTAAATTGCTAATTGAATGGTGACAAAAAAGCACATGCGAGTGAATGCCTTTTTCCACCTACGACGCTATTCTCGGCGTTGAACAAGGATTTACCTATGAAAAAACTTCTGTTAATTTCACTTTCCATAATGGTAGCTATAGTTGCTTCGACCCTTGCGCGGGGGGCATTACCGGTTAGCCCGCCAGCTAGCGTGCGCAAGCCAAACATCGTCCTGTTTCTGGTAGATGATATGACCGCAGCCGATGTTGAACATTTACCCACTCTAAATCAGTTTGCCACACAAGGTGTTCGATTTACACGGTTTGTTTCGCCAACCCCCGTATGTTCTCCGTCAAGAGCATCGATACTTCGGGGCCAATATTCTCATAACACCTTTCAGTTGTTCAATTCCGGTTTCAGACCTTTTTATCTGTCAGGCTTTGATAAAGAGACCATAGCTGTCTGGCTGCAACGGGCAGGCTACGCAACGGCACTTTTTGGCAAGTATCTCAATGGCTACCTAGGAAGGATGACCTATATCCCGCCTGGCTGGACCGAATGGTATGCAGGTGGTCCAGCAGCCGGTTACGATTTTATTCTCAACGAGAATGGCATTCCAGTGAAATACTCGGAACCTGGACCTCATATCAATGATCAATTAGCCCATCTTGCTGCCGGTTTCATCGATCGTCATCATGACGAACCTATGTTTCTTTATATCTCAAGTACATCTCCTCATGCGCCGGCAATCCCCGCTCATCGCCATGAAGGACTATTCAGGTATGCCCAGTTACCTCAAGGCCCCTCATTCAACGAGATGGATGTTTCAGACAAGCCAAAGTATATTCAGAAATTCTCCGAGAAACCGGCTGATGAGCTACTGAGGCTCGAAAAATTTCGCAATCGATTGCGTTCGCTACGCTCAGTTTCGGATTTAATCAATACCGTGACAGCTGCGCTTGTTAGAAATGGAGTACGCGACAATACCTATTTCGTCTTTGTTTCTGACAATGGATGGTTTTATGGTGAACATCGTATTCCGCGCGGCAAGATTGCTCCCTATGAGTCGGCGAATATAGTTCCTGCGTGGATCTGGGGGCCTGGAATTCCATCTGGTGTTACCAGAAACCACCTTGTTGCCAACTCCGACCTTGCACAAACTTTCGCTGAGTGGGCCGGGGCGAAAGTACCGTCTTTCGTCGATGGTCGCAGTCTTGTGCCTGTATTGAAAAGCACGCCGACTCCAATTAGTGAGTGGCGGCAAGCGATCTTGCTGGCATATGATGAAAATATTTTTCATCCTTTTCCAACTGTTAATAATTCAATTCCACACTACTTCGGACTGCTGACTAACGCAGAAAAATATGTCCGCTACGAAACCCATGAAGAGGAATATTACTTACACGCTTCAGACCCTTACGAAATGCAGAGCCAGCATAAAAACCCGCTTTGGAAGAATAGAATAAGTGAACTGTTACGATGGGCGCAGGCATTCGGTGATTGCTATGGTCAAACTTGCCGAGTTCTGGACAGAGCACCTCCACCGAATTGAATGCTGAGTGTCGACATTCGGGTATCCCCTGCAAATCAATGCAGGTAGACCATTTTGACATGGTACGGCGTAAAACAGTGTCACTCTGCCATGAAACCTACATCCGACAAATGTGTCGCTGTGGAAAAAACAAGCACAGCTTCTCAGAAAAAGGCTATGGCCATTTATTCGGCAAGCTCGTCAGCTTTAAAAACCACGAACAAGTATGTAAGTCAAGCGGCCGCGGCCCCATTCCTAAGGATCTGCGGCTGTCATCAACCCGAATTCAAAACTTGCTCTCGATACGCTATGCTGCAATTTCCAGTCGCATTTCGCAAAGGCGCCCACCGAAGTGGGCGCACGGTTAAATAAAATACTATCCAGGGCATCAATTAATACAATTGACCGCGCAAGGCTCCGCCTGGAAAGTCAGTGGTGTGAATATTCACGTAGTGGGACGATGGATTGTTGCGTATGTCGGCAACTTCCGTCGAATTGAGGCCGCCGATACAACCACTGGCGGCGCCGGGATTGCCTGACGCGGGCGGCGACAGCGGAACCACAACCCCGCCGTTCACCCCGGCGAGCGCCTCATGGATGTGCGCGGCGGTAGGCGTACCGATATTATTCATCAGTATGGCATAACAGATGGTCGTTGCGTTTTTGAAAATGATTGTTGCCGAGCCGAATCCGTCCGGATCACCGGCATTAGCGGCGCCCGCTCCACTGACTTCATTGCCACCCAATAACTGAGCGAACAGAGGCGCTTTGGCGGGCGGAACATTGAGCGCATGGACATCGGCGCTGGTCAGGTTTAATGCAAGAGTGCATAACGAAATTGTAACGATGCGGCAGGTTGAGTAAAGCGTGTTCATAGCTTGTCTCCTTAATTAATATTGGGATAAATACGTAGAGAACAGTACTTCATAGCCAAATCAACTCATTGAAATGGCTATGCAATCTTCCTCCGTTATCACTTTCTATGCAAGCATTCACTGATCGCTATCGTTATTTCTGATTGATGAATGACTGGCGTTTAGCAGGCGGCTAAATAGTTAAAAGATATCGATTTAATTCCAGTGTTGTTTGTTTAAATTGAGCTTACAATCACCCAAATAAGAATACTCATTTTCCGAAAATGATGATGTATGTGGTTAACAATTTCAGGAGTAAAAAACATGTCATTCAAAACCATGAATAGCCTTAAATCAGCCGTAACATATGTGGCCTTATGCTTGTCACCGGCCGCTGTCGATGCCTCGGGATGCGGTGTCGTGCATTATCTGGAAAATAAAAGCAACGGCGTCGAAGTCACGGCTAATCCGTGTAAAACCAATGACCGTATCGCCGTTGGCGGGGCTTTTACGTTAATTCCCGGTGCCCGCTTGTGGATAAAGTCACCGCCTGGAACAAGCGGTAAAAACAATTTCCAGGCCATTTGTCAAAACCGCTCGGCAGGCCCGATAACCCTGAGTGTCGACAGGCCTGATATGCCATGGATACATCCCAAACAATTGAGCCATTGTAGCGACTGGTCCGACAACAAATTGAGTTGCGACGGTATGAAAGGCGAGCAAAATGTCCTCTCGTGCGTGATTGCCGCCATCGAACCGACGCTTTCTTTAGCGCGCGGCGAGATTGAACGAACGACTTCGGTGACCATGCGCGGGCTGTCGATCCGAAAAACGCCGGACAGCACCGGGACGGAATTTGAAATAAATAAAGTGCTTGACGCCATCCGCCCGGAAGCCGAATTGTGCCGCGGTCTCTATCAGGCTGGCTATCTCGTCAAAATCGACTGGATGCTCGACACGAACGGTCATGTGACGGATTTGAAAGCGACCAGGGACGCGCAATATAGACTGGAAGGTAAAGGCGACGCAGAGCAGCAGTTTAGCAATTGCGTCATCGATGTGGTGAACAATTTCCCTTACCCGAAACCGCCACAAACGGTATTTTTATCGGCTCGCTTTTAATTCACCATGCACGAATTGCCGCTGGCGAATGCGAAGCTTCTGGCGCTGTTTATAATCCTGTCGGCGTTATCCGGCTGGACGATAGATTATTTTTCCGGCAGCAAAACCGATTACTGGATACATGATGCGGGGCTGGTTTATCAGGCCCGCACCCGCTGGACCGATATTGCGGTTGTCGTGCTGGATGAGAAGGTACCGATTCAGGTCGGACGTACGCAAGCATTACCGCTGTTTGCAAAAGCCGCGGAGCGACTGGTCGCCGCCGGCGCCAAAGGTATTTTTCTCGACGCCAGGGTTGCCAAGGAAATAGAGGGTCGCATGCCTTACGCGACCTGTATCGAAACGAACGGCGAAGTACGCTGGTCGATGCCGCGTTGTCAGGCAAACGCCGCATCGCAGTGCCAGGTATTGAACAGCGACGCCGGCAACGCGCCCTTGCGTATGAGCCCTGAAACAATCACGCATTTTACCGTTGCGCCTTATCTGCCCGAGCAGCAAGACTTGCCGGATTTCCTACTGTACGACTTCGACGCGGCGGCTTCGATACCTCCAAATGGGCTGGTGGTTTACGATCGTCTGGTCACCAAAAGCAATCCTGTCGCACGCTGGATGGACTTAAGCGTTGACCATGCAGCGATCAGATTGGCGACATCCGTCGACCCCGAACGTGCGTTGGCGTCTCTGGCTGAAACCGGACAGGACGAGGTCTGCGACAAGGGCTTTAAATGCCGCCGCATCCGTTTAAGCAGGCCGCTATATAAGCCGCAATTAACTACGGACCGCCTGTTTATGCCGCTCAGCAGTCTGGCGTCATGCGACCGGGACACCGCCTTACACAGCGCCCGACTGACCAAAGGTAAAGCGATTATTTTTCAAGTCACCAGCCCGCATGAATCAACCGACGCCATTATTACGCCGATGACCACGGCCTTATTCGGGCCGAATTTGATGACGCCGGGCGCGCAATTTCTCGCCGACGCCGTGGAAACGCTGCTGCACAGCGATCATCCGCGCGCACCGACAGCCTGGATTAAAATAGTGCTGTTTCTGGCGAGCGCCACGCTCAGTGTGCTGGTCGGCGCCTATTTGAGACAACCTTTCTTATGGTTGACCGGCGGACTGCTGGGTGTTGCATTGGCGGCCTTGTGTTTTCTAAACAGCACCGTGCAGCTTTGGCCGGTCACCGCAACGTTGGCGACTTTTATCCTCGGTGCAGGCCAAACGATCGGCACACATTTGCTCATCGGTTTCAGGGAAGGAAAACTGATCAACCAGTATATGCCCAAGCAAATTCACAGCATGCTGATTACGCTGAAAGCACATGAAAGTTTTCAAAACCGACGTAGCCAGGCGGTCGTTCTGATAAGCGATTTGGCGGGCTATACGACGGTGACCGGTGTACTGAAAGAACCGGAGCATGTTTTGAACCTGATAAACGATTATCTGAACGAAACATCGTTTGTCTTGCAGGATAAATATCAAGGCTGGCTGGAAGCCTACGTCGGCGATATGGTTTGTTATTACTGGCCATTTACCGGGGACAACAAGTCACCGGCCTACCAAAACGCCTTACAGGCCGCGCTGGAGCTTTCGCTGTTGCAAAAACATTTTTTCTCGTCGGTCCCGGAGCGTTATGCGCACACCTTCGACGCACAGGCGCTGCAACACATTAGTTCTATCATCAGCGCCGGTATCGGTTTAACATCGGGCGTCGTGGTCATGGGCGATTTGGGACCGCGACAAGGGGTAAGAAAATTCAGCATTCTCGGTGATCCGATTAATCTGGCGGCAAGAATCGAAAGCTTGACACGCTTGTTCAGCACGGACATCATTTTTACCGGCGACCTCATCGAGGTTGCGCTGACGCTGGGATTACCGACCCGTCGTTTGGGACGCGTCAGTGTCAAAGGACGAAAAGAACCGGAAATGCTCTATGCCGTCGGGAACCCCGGCGATAAAAGATTCAATGCCGATGCTATCGACGCTTGGGAACAGTGGCTGGCGGCAGTGGAACAACACGCCGGGCAACTGCCGGATTGTCCCGATCTCTATCGCAAAGACCGCGACACCATCGATAAATGGCTGGCGAGGAAGCTGTTGGGCGATGATGGCGTATGGCATCTGGATGAAAAATAGCAATTATCTCTGTATAACCGCGAGGCGTGTCATGAATATCAAGAGCTTTGATAACTACAGTTTTATTAAACGTATAACACCAGGCGCATTAGCGCTATTGTTTTTAATCGGCCTGTTGATTGCCCCGCTTCGAGCAACGTCCGCCGATTTAATGATCTACGATGATAGCTTGGCAAGCGGGTGGGACGATTGGTCATGGAGCACCACCGCAAGCGCCAACACAAGCCGTAAAAAAGTCGGCACCGCGTCGCTGGCGGTCAAGTACAACAGCGGCTGGGCCGGGCTTTCCTACCATGCCGGCATAGCTATCAACGGTGCGGATTATAGCGCCATCCGCTTTTGGGTATACGGCAGCACCGGCTCCGGCCTGTTACGCCTGTATACAGAAAGCGACGGCGGCACTCAAAGCACCACCTTCGACTTTACGCCCACACCGAACGCCTGGAAAGAAATCAATGTCCCGCTCAGCTCACTCGGTAATCCAGCCACTATCGCCCGCGTGAGTATTATGGATTTTACCGGCAATACGCAACCTACCTATTATATCGACGCCCTGCGCCTGATCGGCAAGACGGTACCGTTAGCCATGACGGTGGACCCCGCCGCCAACCGCAAACCGATTAGCCCCTATATTTACGGCATGAATTATCATGGCGAGGGTGAAGTCGGCTTCATGCAGGAACTAAAAATGCCGGTGCGGCGCTGGGGCGGCAATAATACCTCGCGTTATAACTGGAAAATTGACGCGTCCAATACCGGTATGGATTGGTATTTCGAGAACGTCAGGATGAGCGATGCGCTCAATCCTCCCAATGATTCTGCGGTCAACCGCATGCTTGACGAGAATACCGTTATCGGTGCAGACACCTTGCTAACCGTGCCGATGCTCGGATTTGTCGCGAAAGACGCGAACACGACATCCTGCGCTTTCAGCATCGCCAAATACGGCCCACAGCAAGGCAATGACTGGGAATGGCAACCCGATTGCGGCAACGGCGTCAAACCGGACGGCAGCTTTGTCACCGGTAACTCCCCCAAGGAAACCAGCATTGCCGTTACATCAAACTTCACCAAAGACTGGATTGTTTACCTGACCCAGTTCTACGGCAATGCCGGACAAGGCGGAGTGCGGTTTTATGACCTGGATAACGAAATAGATATCTGGTACAGCACGCATCGGGATGTTTTTCCGGTCGCGCTAAAATACAATCAATTGCGCGACCGCACTTATCAATACGCAGCGGCCGTCAAATCCGTCGATCCGGCTGCGCAAGTATTAGGGCCGGTGTTAACCAACTGGTCGTTCTACTGGAATTCGCCTTACGATATCCAGCGGCAAGATTACGCCACCCCTGACGATCGCAACGCGCACGGCGGCACACCGTTGGTTGCCTGGTATCTGCAACAGATGAAAGCCTACGAAAAGACCAACGGCAAGCGCATCCTCAATTACCTGGATTTGCATTACTACCCCGAATGCAGCTACATCGGCAATCCCAATTGCAATTTGAATACGGTCGGACCCGGTGATGCCGCCATGCAGGCTTTACGTCTGCGTAGTACGCGTTCCTTATGGGACCCTAACTATGTCGATGAAAGCTGGATCGGTAAGGAAGATAAAACCGACGGCGGCATCGTCAAATTAATACCGCGCATGAAAGCCTGGGTAACGCAAAACTACCCCAGCACGAAACTCGCCATCTCCGAATACATGTGGGGGGCAATGGGGCACATCAACGGTGCGCTGGCAGAGGCCGATGTATTGGGTATTTTCGGGCGCGAAGGCTTGGACCTGGCTACGCTCTGGGGAGCGCCAAGCGCACAGCAACCCGGCGCTTTCGCTTTTCGCATGTACCGTAACTACAATGGCAAGGGCGGTCAATTCGGTACCACCAGCCTCCTTGCAAGCAGCAGCGATCAAGGCAAAATAGCGATTTATGCAGCGGAGGAAAGCCCAAGCGGCGTACTGACATTAATGATCATCAACAAAACGTCAGCGGCTTTATCAGTGCCCGTCACGCTGAAAAACTTTGCACCCACCGGCCTGCTCCAGACCTGGCGTTATAGTGCCGCTGATTTAACACACATCGTTCATCCTGCCGACCGAAACTTTAGCGGCAGCAAGTTTACGAGCAGTTTCCCGGCAAACTCGATTACCCTGTTTCGCCTGCCCGGACACCGCAACTAACGGCAGGCTGTAGGCGTTTCTTGTAAGGCCCCTCGCTCCGGCTCTCATCGTTATACACCAGTCTATTCAAGACTTGAATGTAGGCCGGAATAAGCATGCCCGGCGGTAGCAAGGGCGTGTGTTTCCGGCATCACGGAGCTTCGAAGTGCCGGAAACGCCTGTCCTGCGCTAATGCGCGGACAGACTTATTCCGGCCTACGTCGAGTTGTGTATAACTATGAAATCCGGAGCGTGAGAACAAGAGAAAGCATTTTTTGCACGTTGCCTTATCAAGGCCCGCTTATGCGCCCGCAGCCGACTGCATCGTTACCGCCACCCGACACAACCTCGCTATGATCATCAGTGCCCGGCTCCGCATGATCCGGCACATAAACACCCTCATCCTGACCGGGCGGCAAACCGCCGTAACCGGCCTGCACCAGGGAACTGCCCTCGCCTATCGTACAAGGGTTGGAATTCAGATCAGGGCTCTGCAGGAAATCCGATTTTAAATTCAGCATCGCGCCGTTTATATTGAGCTCCGGCGCTGTGCTGTTAATCGTGCCGCTAACACCGTCCGGAGATACCGCCTGAATCACGTTAAAACCGCGCTGAAAAACGGACGGCTCATCACCGCCGACCTGTAGTTGTCCATGACTGGCCAACAGGGTATCCACTGCAATGCGCACATCACCTCCCGCCCGATCTTTTCCGGCAGCATTGGCTTGAATAAAGCCACCGTTCAGTATTAACGCCTTATCGCTGATATTAATGTCGCCGCCATTACCGTTAGTGCTCACCGATGTCGTTATCCGGCTGTCGGTTAAACGGGCTATGCTGCCTTTAAAACTGATAAGTCCGCCGTCGGCACGCAAGGCTGCGGTTTTGATTGTCGCATCCTGCATCGTGAGGTTGTCCGCGTTGATGGTTATGCCGCTTGCCGCTATGTTGCCGTTACTGGATGCGTTGATAGTGCCGCCGTTGCTTAATTTCAGGTCATCGGCCTGAATCTTAATGATTGTTTTCTCAAGATGCTCGGCGGCATTATCAGAAACCGTGGCATCCGACTCGATGCTCATTTGACCTTGACCGCCAACCGACAAGCGAGCGGCTTTAACATTGATACTGCCGGTCTGGCCGCTCGAATTTTCGCGGGCACGGCTAAACAAACCGGTTTCGGTTTGACCCCGACCCTCGATAACGAGGTTATCTGCGTTTACGTTTATCGTCCCGGCCTTACCCTGGCGAAAGGTATCGGTGCTGATCACGGCGCCGTTAACCAGCTTTAACTTTTCCCGCACGTTAACTGTAATCTCTCCGGCATTGCCCAGGCCACCGCAAGCATTATCGGAACAGCCGGAATCGCTGTAAATACCGCCCCGATTACCCCGACCATCCATAGTTCCATTACCGGCATTAACACTAATGCGCCCGGCGTTACCGTCAGTCAGGGTTGATGTGGAAATCTTACCGCCGTCCACAATTCTCAATGTGTCCCGCACATTGAGCCGTATATCGCCGGCTTTACCGTCACAGCCCGCGATAGCGCTGCAATGTTCCGAAAAAGAATCACTGGTGATAGTGGCGGGATCATTAACAACACCAAGGCCGTCAATACTGACATTGGCAGCCTGAACCGTGACGTTTCCGGCATCCCCGGCGGTATAAGTGGAGGTATTGATGAAACCGCCATTGCTAACACTCAATAGCTTGTCCGCATTAATGGTAATTTTACCTCCCTGCCCATGGCTGTAAGTGGCGCTGCTGAGAGAAGCAGCGTTGCGTACGCTTAACGTATCCCGCGCATGAATCGTTATATTCCCGGCATTGCCGGCGTCTGCGCTACAAGTCGGCGCGCGATTGGGGCAGCTATCGCTGAATATGCCGGTATTGGCGAAGCCTACCTGTTGTTGCTTACGGCCATCAATGGTGATGTTATCGGCGCTGATACGAAGCTTACCGGCATTGCCTTGGCTGTAAGTAGAGCTCTCAATGACGCCTGAATCGCTTATTTTGATGGCATCTTGCGCATTGACGGTAATATTGCCTGCGTTGCCGCCGCTGCCGCAAAAGCCGTCAGGACACCCGGCGTCACTGAGAATTCCCGAACCCTGCCCGTCAATATGCAAGCTACCGGTGCTGACTTTAATTTGCCCACCCTGCCCTGCACCTAAAGCACCGGTCTTGATTTGCCCGTTAGCAATGACAGTCAGCGCACCGGTGGCGCCAATGCGAATGCCTTGATGTTCGCTGCTATCGGTGGAACCGATATTTTGCGCGGTCAAGTCGCCGTGATTAATGGTCAGATTACCCGCTTGCGCGATGATTAACCCGCCGCCATCGCCATCCACGGTAACGCTGCTGTTTTCTATACGTAGCGCGCCGTTATATTGCGCGTTTTGCAAATCGGTACCTGCGCTGTCATGAATGCCGACATCGGCTTTACCATCACCCACCGCCCGTAATCGGATCTCGCCGCCGCTGTTTTTGATCAGCGCGCCGTTTTCTATCACTAAATGACCTCCGGTAAACGAGCCTTTTTGACCCGGCACGAGTTTCAAAAAAGCGCCGTCGATACGTAAAGCAACCTGATGACCGCCTAAAAAACCGAAACTTTCCGGCGTCCCCGAAGTAAGTACGCTAACGCCGGGATGCGCGGCGCTAAACACGCCGCCGTCCGCCAATTTAGTGGAATCAGCGGTGCTGACATGAAACCCCGCCGGGACATTGACGCTGGCCCCCTGACCGATAACGACACCGGAAGGATTTATCAGGAAAAAATCGGCGTTTTTAAGCTGCGAGCTTAACCTGCCGTCAATGCTTGACGCTTGATCGCCGGTGACTCGTACAATCAGATTGTTGATGAAGTCCGAACCGGTAAACGTCACCGACTGTCCGCTGTTGATGTCGAATACCTGAAAACTGTGAAACAGATTGCCGCCTTTAATCATGCCGAGCAATTCGCCGACAGTAATATTACGAGCATTCAAATGCACCCTGTCGCCCAGCGTGCCGTCGGTGGTCACATCGCCCCGCACAAGCGTGCCATAAAGCAGCAACACGGACATTAAACAACTTTGGATAATCCTTTTGCCTAACATAACTGTCGCCTCATACTATTTTGCACCTCATTGATACAGCTCACCGGCTAAAACAAACGGCGACCAGAACGGCGCGCCGGCAAATTCCTTGCGCCGCATCACAAGCAACTGCGCCTGACGCAAGGCTTCAGGCCTGGACAAGCCTTGCTGCATGTTCCGGTAAAAATGTTCCATCAACAAGGTCGTCGCAACATCGCTGACCGGCCAGAGTGAACCTAGCACATTTTTTACCTTAGCCTTGATCGCAACCCCGCTTATGCCCAACGGTGAACGGTCGTCGCCTTCCGCCGTTTGGCAGGCGCTCAGGACGATCAATTCGGGAGGTTGGCCGTGCAGGCCCTGTTTACCGGTATTCAACAAGGTATCCAGGTGACTCATCGTCAATATGCGATCATAGGTCATGATGAAACTGTTCTGCTCGGTGCCGCCGAAAAAGCCGTGCGAGGCAATATGCACAATTCGATACCGATTATCGCGCAACTGATCGCCAAAGGCCTGCAAGGTAAAAGCCCGGTTCATTAATTGAGTGGGGTATTGTAATTGTGCGGATAAAGCCGCCATCTCGGCTTGCACTGACGGTAACGCCAGGCGCGATTGAATTTTCCGAACCACCGATTTATCGGCAAGCAATGCCCTTAATTTTGCACTGAGTCGCCCGGCGGCAGGGTCGTTCATAGTGCCGGCATCGGCAGACAAGAGCCCCTGCAACAGATTTTCCGGCAAGTCATTGACCACATCGCCGGGTTCACTTAAACCCGCCAACAGTACTTTTTCGTCTTGCTTTGGTGCTTGTTCCGCACGGCTGATGCTCAAGCCGGGGGATATGATGACGGCATAATGTTCGAGCACAAACTGACGGCCATCGTGTAAGGCGCTCAGCGGGATAAGACGTAAAGGACCATCGGGAATATAAATCAGCGTGTTAATGTGCTGCGCCTTTAAAATTGCAGTGACCGGCTGGATTAAATAGCGATAAAGGCCGCCCGCTTGCACCAGATAGTTGTCGTCGTAATTACGCAAGTGTCCGGCAAAATCGTTAATCATGCGCACCAGCTCGGTTTGCGGCACCGGCGTTGAAAAATGTCGCAGGCCGTCCCGCGTCAGCAGCAACAAATCCAGGTGATCGGGAAAAATAACCGGATACAATGCTGCCGCGCCTTCAGGCAAGGTCGCCGCATCCAGTGCTTGTGACGGCAATTCGCAACGGTTTTGGAAATAATCTTCCAGTTCGCTTTTTTTAATGTGTTCGACTGTTAACTGCGCTTCTTGCAACAAAGCCTGGCGCTGTTGATCCGAAGCCATTTTCGCCTTGTCAAACAATAGCTCGGCCAATTCCAGATAGGCCGGAGCCAAGGTATCGCGAAACAAAGAGCGACCGTTTTCATAGATCACAGGAATGTCCTGACGCAGCGTTTGGATATGCCCCACTGCCCGCCGGTATGCGGCAATCGCAGTATCCTGTTGTCCATGCCGGGCATAATAACGTCCCAACCGCCATTCGAAATGCAGCAATAAATCGCGCGCCCGGCTTTGTTGCGCGTAAAACACGGCTTGCTGTAACAGACCCTCCGCCTCGGCGTCGCGGCTTTCCAGCGCGTACAAATCGCTCAAATACCCTAAGGATTGCGCAATCTGCGGAGTCAAATGTAATTTTTTGGCATGTTCCAGTGCTGTGGCCAACGCATCGTAAACACTTTCGAGGGCTGCCGATTCGTCGGCATGTCTCAGTTGCAGGCGTTGATAGCCTAAATCCAGTTCCAGACGGGCGCGGGTTTCGTTTTCCGGCAAGCGGCTTACTAACTGTTCCGCTGTTTGTAAAAACGCCACCGTTTCTTGATACGTGCGCTTTAGCCGCGCTAAAGCGGCGCGATGCATAAGGGCGCTGGCCTGTAAATCCGGCAGGTCCACTGCGATACGAGTGGCGTACTCGAAATCCCGGTCGGCCTGTAGCCACTGTGCATTACGTTGCCGCAATTGACCTCGATACAAGCGGGTGCGAACGATTAAATCAGGCCAGGCATGGGCTTCGGCACCGGCAAGGGCGCTGTCCAGGTATTGCGCCGCCGGTACAAATTGCCGCTGCTGCAATGCCAGATAACCCTGCATGGCCTGCGTCCAGCATTGCCAATAGCAGTTATGCGCCGCATCGGCCTGCTGCGCCAATTGATTTAACAGGCTTGCCGCCCTCGTATAATGGCCCTGGTCCAGTGCTTCCCGGCTTTGCACGGATAACCTGGCAAGCGTATCGGCGACACTCGGAAAAGCGATCACTAAACTTAAGGATAAAACCAGCCATAGCACGAGCTTCTTCACCAATTTCTTCACCTCGGACGCTCCTAAAAAGCTGCAATAGTAACGCTGAAATGAATGCCTTCGTCCTGAAGGTTTCTGTCACGTTGCGGCGGTGGCGCATTCAAGGCGTGAGCATAATAAATTTCCGCGTGTACACGTTGAAACGGATTCCAGATCAAGCCCGTGCCTAGCGAATGCAGCGCACGGGAGGTTTGACCATAGCCGCGATTCCACGCTTCGCCGTAGTCCATGAAAGGCGCCAGGCTGAGTTTTCCGGGAAAACCGTCGGCGCCGTTGTCGAACAGCGGATAGCGGAATTCGAGCGACAACAAATAGCCCTGGTCGCGCACCAGGTCGTTTTCGCGATAGCCCCTGACGCCACGAGCGCCGCCGAGGGCAAAACGTTCCAGCGGCAATAAGCTGTCATTGCTCCATTGTACGGCGCTGTTAAACAGCACCTGCGTACCGTTCGGCAAGATTTGCCGGGCATATTGAATTTGGTTCAGCCAACTGACAAAATCGCTGTCCGCTTGGCGGTTGTTCCACCAAGTCGCACCGAACGCGTGAACGCCGACACTCAAGGTGGAACGAAATGCCAGCGCTTGCTGTTCATCGCGGTAAGTATAGTCAAGCGCATTGCGCACGGCTGTCGATTGCGATCTGCCGTTATTGTCGTCACCGGCGGAAAAAGGAAAGTCAATACCGAGCAACTCCATCTGGTTCTTCCGAATAGACAGTGTGCTGCCGAAACTCAAGTTATGTTGCAAGGATTGATATAAGGGTTGAGTGAGTGCGAAATTGTAGCCACTGTAGCGGCTTTTGATATCGAGATCGTCCAGCGGTTGCTCGATAACCGTCGTTTGGCTCAAACTGAAGTTGAAATGGAAGCGGGTATCGTACGGCGTCAACGGCACACTGACACCTCCCCCGCCGGCGAGACTACCTTCGCTATAAACAATGTCCAGATTAAACTCATCCCCCCAGCCAGTTAAATTGCGCACCCAACCGTTCAGCGTCCCTTGTTCCGCGCCAACGCTCGGAGGTCGATGGTTATTGAAACCGACATTCAGTTGATAGGGACGTTCGCGCACGATTTTAACATCGAAAATGCTTTCGCCGGGCTGCCGACCCGGCATTAATCTCCCGTACATGCGTTCAATCAACGGGTCGGTCAACAGCATTTGAAAGCGCTCTTGCAGCGTGTGGAAATTTAACGGACTTTGCGCTCCCAAACGCAAACGACTGCTGACATAGGCGGGATTCAGCCGATCGGTACCGCTGACCTGGATAGCGCTTAACCGGCCTTCAATAATCCGGTAACGAATCACACCGTGTTTAAAGGTTTGATCCGGTAGCAGCGCGCCGGAATTAATATAGCCCTTGTCGATATAATGCTGTGTAAAGGCTTCTCGTAAAGCCTCAAGATCGGTCAGGCTTACCGGACGACCCAAATACGGTTTTGCAATTGTCTGCAGTTGTTCATCACTGAATACCGTATTGCCTTCAATCTCAACCGCGCGCAGGAAGATACGCACAGAGCCCGACTGGATCTGTTCCGGGGCGACGATATGAGGAGCAGGAGGCAAGGAAAAATCAGGTTTTTTTGGGGAGGGGACGAGTTCCGGTAAAGTGGGCATGTTTGCGCTGGGTCGACCAGGAATCGCCATATCGGCATGAGCCGATGAACAAACCAACAGAAGATGAATTAGCGCTGTAAGGTTTATCGACCGCATAATCGACATCACATGTGGGTATTATCTGTAAAACTTCAGGCTTCTGGCGACTTCAAAAATTAGTCTCAACTTTATCTGTCATTGGCTGTTCGTCTTTTACCTATTGCAGACGATCGAATTTATATTTGGAACTGCTATGACTAACAGAAAACCACAGGAATTCCGTATCAAATAATTTGAAGTCTTATCAGCGATGTCAGTTAGTTTGGGTGGCAATCTCTTAGAGGCTGTGAACACAGCTATAGTTAAAAGAGATTGATCTAAGCATATTAAATGTGCAATACAAATTGCGCCGTCACAGCTTCTAGCAGGTCAAAAGTATTGCAGAAATCGACACCAAATTCACGGCAAATATTTGGAATCTTCACCTTCTTGCTACCAGAAGGAACTATTACCTCGTGAGTCACAACAGTTGCACCCAATGTTTTAGCTTTAGCGATTAACCAAGGATCTGCCACTGCAAGAAATTTGCTGATATGTGGTTCTGTATAATCAGGGTGTTCCACTACAAATTGTGCAATCTCCATGAACACTTCCTGAGTTATCTCGTCATCTACTTCAATAAAGTAAGGTTGCCTTATTTTCACCCACTCTGATAGCGCATCACCATAGTTGCTGAGTTCATCGAATACCATTCGGATACTCACTACTTGACCAGATGCGAATTGTAAATCCATCCACTCCCAGAATCCGGGACAAACAGTCATACGATAATAATGGTTTTTGGCTTCAATGTAGGCGTTGGCATCAAGCAGATAAATCAAAGCTTGAGTTCCTTTCGTGCATAAGCTGATAGCTTATCTGGCTTAATACCAATCAACTGCCAAGCATCCCGTAGTAAGAGGCGGCCACTTAATGCTTCACTGACAACAGCCTGTGCCAAACGTTTGCTGACCTTACCTGTTTGAACACGGTTATAGGACGGAGAAGTGCCGTTTTTTTCTCGCACTTTGTAATCTGCATACACCTTGTTCACATAAGACCAGTATTCGCTATCAGTGATCAAGCTCAACTCCAATGCTCGACGAGCAACTACCCATTGGCTAACATGAAAATGGTTGGATAGCATGGGTAGATTAGTTTTCCAATTGCTAATGTCGGCTTGCCAGTGTGTATTAAACTCCTCTTCAGGAGCAAGAAACTCTGCTGCAACCGCATTACATAACCGTTCCACCTGACGTTGGCTACGAGGATCGGCATCAGATATGCCAGATTCACCCAGCCAGATATGAGTCAACTCATGGATCAGGGTAAATAGTCGGGCTTCAGGGCAATCCGCAGTATTAATAAAGATGACGGGGGCAAATTGATCGGCAATAGCAAACCCTCTGAATTCGTCAATACTAAGTAAGCGGTGAGTATTGCTACCCACCATGCCACTCCGCATCACTAAAATCCCCAAAAACTCAATGCGAGCTATCAGATCTCGGGTATAGTCCTCCCAGCTACCACGTTCCGGCCAGGATTTTAAACCTAAGTGAGCTTTCATATCAGTAACAATCGTTAGCACCGGAGTCTGAATAGACAAGCTGCCCACCACGATAACTGGGTCGGCCCCTCTTTCTATCTGATATTCCTGATACCATTGCTGGCGATGAAGAACATCCCTTACAACATCACGCAAGTTAATGCTGATTTCCCGTGCGGCATGATCACCTACTGTGCGTAAATCTGGAATTGGCAGTTCATCTTTCGGAGTCTGCTTAAGAAAAAGATAACCGAACGGTACGTAGGTGTTATGAGCATAGCTCTGGGCTTGCTTAAAAGTTGGTCGAACTTGCCCTTGCTCCCAAGATATCAGCTTTTCTTCATCAACATTCAGCTTGCGGGCAAGAGCATACACATCCAGTCCGGCGCGCTGACGCGCCCAGCTGAGTATGTCGGGATTGATCATTGCCTGTGTCATGGAAAATCCGCGTGTACCGTTACTGATGGTTAATATAGGCAGATTCTACTTTAGTTACTAATGTTTTTACAGCGAATTGCGATAGATGGTCTTATTTAAAAAAATGATTTTATACGGTGGATATCGTTAAACATTAAATAACTTCAATATGCATAGTATGAGGTGACAATCGAATGTCTGCTTATGACCGTCAGTTGCCAGTCATAATTAATTTTAACGGATTTTAAAAATTGCCAGATCAAATCTGAACTTTTAGATACTATCATTGAGCGGAATAGTCTTTCTTATCAGGTACTGCCAAGACCTTCTCTTGATTCTCTACATCTTAAAGCATGTTTATATCGCTACTATCTAATCTGCCCGATAATCCCATCCAGTTCTTCCAGACTGGAATAAGCAATGACCAGTTTGCCGGTGCCGTTTTCTTTATGATCTATGACGACTTTTGCGCCCAGTTTTGCAGTCAGGTCGTCCTGTAAACGTAAGGTATCGTTATCAATCACTCGTGGTTTTTTTATTTTCGGTTCTTCCTGAGCCTCTTTAACCAGACGCTCGGTCGCTCTCACCGTCAGGCCTTCTTTAACCACTTTATTGGCTAAGGTAATTTGTTTGGGGCCGTCTAACGACAGTAAAGCCCGTGCGTGACCCATTTCCAGCTTATTATTAAGCAACAGTTTTTTTACCTCGGGATGCAAATCCATCAGGCGCAGCAAATTAGTCACCGTAGTACGCGACTTGCCTACCGCATCAGCCACTTGTTGATGGGTCAGGCCGAATTCATTCAGCAGCCGTCTTAAGGCTTCCGCTTCTTCGAGGGGATTGAGGTCTTCGCGCTGGATATTTTCAATGAGGGCGATGGCTATCGCGGCACGATCGTCTATTTCCCTGATAACCACCGGCACTTGCTGTAATCCGGCCAACTGCGCGGCACGCC
>SXGU01166540.1_pt1 | contig 24616 bp, 18 predicted proteins | sample 3174531 | NCBI WGS metagenome assembly SXGU01 (sample SAMN11356863, study PRJNA531348) | freshwater metagenome | isolation source: freshwater sample F1-140 | place: China: Fuxian Lake, Yuxi | collected 2017-12-25
CTTCTACTCGGGCATCATCTACCGCGCGATGGGCTTTCCGCAGGAGATGTTCACGGTGCTGTTCGCGATCGGTCGCCTGCCGGGCTGGACTGCACACTGGAATGAGCATAACGCCGGCAAGGCCCGCATTGGCCGGCCACGCCAGATCTACACCGGCAAGAACGCCCGCGATTTCGTCGCGTTGGCGGCGCGGTAGGCAGGTCGGACGGCACACGCGATAGGCGTGACGCTGCGGTGGCGCGGTGCTAAACTCGTCAGCCATGCGTGGCTTCCCGTTCCGTGTTTTCTTGGTGCTTGCTGGTCTGCTCGGTGGCTGCGGCCTGTCCAAGGTCGGTCCAGATTTGGACGCCTGGCAGGCGCATCAGGCTAGTCTGGCGGCCAAGGATAGCACCGACTCCAAAGCAGAAACTGCGGCGGACACTGGATCAGGTTCAGGGCCAGGTTCAGGATCAGATGCAGGGTCAGACTCAGGATTCGACGCAGACTCAGGGTCAGAGACAGGGTCAGAGACAGGGTCAGACTCAGACTCAGCCACACAATCCGAGTTGAGCGACGCCGAAGACGGCGACGCGGTATCTTTCGACGACGTGGACGTGCTGAACGACGCGCAGGCAGACAGTATCGACGCCGCAAACGATGCCAGCGACGCTGCACAGCCAGAAGTCACCATAGACGTCGTGCAGGTCGAAGTTGGGCCGGCGTGCAAAACCGAGGGGGACTGCCCGCCTCCTCCGGACTCGTGCCAGATTCGCGAGTGTGCGCAGGGATTCTGCAAATTTTCGCCGAAGCCATGCCCAGCTCCGTCCGATGAATGCGATTTGTCGGCGTGCGCCACATCCACTGGCCTTTGCACGTTCGGCGCTGTTCCCGCAGGAACGTTTTGTGACGACAAGAGTCCTTGCAGCAAGAAGTCGGCCTGCGACGGCGCCGGCGCGTGCGTCGGAGGCGACAAAGCCGGCTGCGACGACGGCAATCCATGCACATTCGACGAGTGCGTCCTGATCGCCGCCTCGACCCAGTGCAGCTCTGGCCCCGCAGTCGCCAAAAACTGCGATGACGGCAATGCCTGCACCGCGGACAGTTGCAACGTCAACAAGTGCGAGAACGTGCCCATGACCGGCGGCGAGGCCTGTTCGGACGGCAACGCTTGCACGGACGGCGACTTCTGCGCAGTCGGCAAGTGCGCCGCCGGGCCACTCAAAGACTGCGGCGTCTCGACCATCTGCAAGCCGGCCACCTGCGAGCCAACCACGGGCTGCAATGTGCCGGTCGACGGCGCACCAGACGGCACCGTCTGCAAGCAGCCGGGCGGCGTCTGCAGTTCCGGTTCGTGCATCCAGGGATGGGCGTCGTCACTTGCAGCCGGCCCCGGCCACGCGTGCGCCTGGGGCACGCAAGAGTCCATCGCATGCTGGGGTTCCAACAAGACGCTGGCGATCGGCGAGGCGACGATCCCCGACCAGATCAAGCCGTCGTTTTCGTCGTCCAATCTGGCACCTGTCCGCAATGTGGCTGTGGGCGACGGGTTTACGTGCCGCGTGCACGTGGGCGTTCAGTCGGTGTTTTGCCGCGGCGACAACGACCACGGACAGCTGGGCAAGGCCGCCGGCCCGGCAAGCGCAGCCGACGTCGTGACCAGTCTCGCGTTCGATTTGACTCAAGTCGTAGCCGGCGACGACCACGTCTGCGTCTTGTCGTCGGCCGGCACAGCGTCATGCTGGGGTGCCGGCAAGGCGGGGCAGCTCGGCAAGTCCGGTCAGGTCACCGACGCCGCGGCGCCGGTCGAGGTCACGTTTGCGGGCAGCTTCACCGCTCTGGCGGCCGGTGGCAGCAACACCTGCGGCCTCGTAGACGGCGAGGCGTACTGCTGGGGCAGCAACGGTGTCGCGTGGGCCCACCCAGGTCCGCCGAGCCCCAAGCCCGGCGTGCCAGCGGCCGTCAAGGTCAACCAGACTTTCACGGCACTCGCAGTCGGCGAGAACCACGCATGCGGCCTGACCAAGACCGGCGACGTCTGGTGTTGGGGCAAGAACGACAGCTTCCAACTCGGCGCCACAGACCAGCTTGCGACCCAGGCCAAACTGCCGCTGGCGAATTTGCAGAGCGTCGCGGTCGGTTCCAAACACACCTGTGTCGTGTCCATTGCCGGCGCAGTGTCATGCTTTGGCTCCAATTCGCACCTACAGAAAGGGCCCGGCTCCAACGCTGTGCCCGGCGACCCGAACCTCGCGTTCATGACCAAGGCCAAGGCGGTGTCGGCAGCGGGCAACGCGACCTGCGTGCTGATGGGCAACCAGAGCGTGCAGTGCTTCGGCGTCGGCGCTGACGGCAATCCGACATTGCCGTACACGGTACCTGGCTCGGTCGGACTCAAGCTGGACTAGTTTTCGGCCGGTGCCGGGATGCCCCAGCCCGGTGACTGCGCTATGACGCACCCGTGGCGATGATCTTGACGCACCGCGTTGAAAACGGCACCGTGCGCGTGCGGTGCCTCAGTCTGTGCGCGCGCCGCCCCGCCCTGTTGACCAAAACGACCGCGAAGCCAACCCACAGTTGCCCGCTACCGCCGCGAAGACGGTTGCGCGCCACGCCAGCCAGAAGGACTCGACCATGAGCGACAACGTCTACCTCGACAACGAAGATCTTCGGTTCTGGATCGAGCATGCCGTCGAATGGGACGCGCTGGTGGACCTGTGCGAGCACGGCGCCAAGGCCGAAGATCGTCCAACGAGCGTGCGCGACGCCCGCGACACCTATGAGGATATCCTCAAGGAAGTCGGCAAGTTCGTGGCCAAGCAAGTCGAGCCGTTCGCCCGCAAGATGGACAGCGAGGGCACCCGCATGGAAAACGGCGAGGTCGTCGCGTCGCCGACCATGGACAAGGTCTTCAAGGGCCTCAAGAAAATGGACGTGTTTGGGTTGCCTGTGCCGCGCGAACTCGGCGGCCTCAACGCGCCGGTGGCCGTCTACCTTGCGGCTGCGGAGATGCTGGCGCGCGCCGACGTGTCGTGCATGACCCATTTTGGCTTTCACACCGGCATCGCGGTATCGCTGATGATGTACGGCTTGCGCGATCCGCGCAGCAAGATCGAGAACGGCCGGCTCGTTTCCACGCCCTACGACGACGTCATCGCCGATGTGTTGCGCAACGGTGCTTGGGGCTGCATGGTGCTGACCGAGGCCGGAGCGGGCTCGGATCTCGCCCAGATCAAGTGCACCGCCAAAGACGTCGGCGACGGCGTGTGGCTGCTAAACGGCGAGAAGATCTTCATTACCAGCGGGCACGGCCAATACCAGCTGGTGCTCGCGCGCACCGAAGATGCCGACAAGGCACCGGGCCTCAAGGGGCTTTCGCTGTTCTTGTGCCGGCAGAAGCTCGATGGCAAGGTCAACGTCAAGATCAGCAAGGTCGAGCACAAGATTGGCCACCACGGCTCGCCTACGGCGGTGCTGGTGTACGAAGACAGCAAGGGCGAGCTCATCGGGCGGCGCGGCGAAGGCTTTGAGCTGATGCTGCTGCTGATGAACTCGGCGCGGCTCGCAGTCGGCTTTGAGAGCTTGGGCATCTGCGAAGCCGCGATGCGCTCGGTCAAGGAGTATGCGGCGCAACGGGTGACCATGGGCAAGACCATCGACCGCCACGAGATGATCGCCGACTACATGGAAGACATGAACCTGTACACGCGCGGTCTGCGCGCGCTGTGCTTTGAGGCGGCGCAAAAGGTCGAGCGGTCGGTCAAGTTGGAGCAGATCCTTAAACACGACCCGCCCAAAGACGAGGGCGAGCGGGCGTCGCTGGAACGCAAAGTGGCGCGGCTCAAGCGCCAGGCGCGCGACATGACGCCGCTCGTCAAGTACATCGGCAGCGAGCAGGCAGTCTATCAGGCCCGCATGGCGATGCAGATCCTGGGCGGCGTCGGCTACACCACCGAATTCCTGCCCGAAAAGCTGCTGCGCGACGCGCTGGTGCTGCCGATCTACGAAGGCACGAGCCAGATTCAGTCGCTGATGATCCTCAAGGACCAGCTGATGCAGGGTCTGCGCGACCCGCGGCGGTTTCTGGTCAAGATGGCGCGCGCCAATTGGAAGCGCGTGGCCGAGAACGACCCGCTGGAGAAGCAACTGGCCAAGCTGTTCGCGCTCAAATACAAGGCACTGCAGACGATCCTGCTGCGGATTGCCCGCAACAAGCTGCGCAGCACCTACGACATGCCGATCGGCGACTGGACCGAGGCGCTTTTCTCGCAGTGGGACGCCAAGGTCGACTTTGCGCCGGGCTTGCTGCACGCCGAGCGCCTGACTCGGATCCTGGCTGACGTGACCATTGCCCGCGTGATGGTCAAGTACGCCAACCGCCACGGCAAGAAGTTTCCGCAGCGCATCATCGACGCCGAGCGGTTCATGAAGCGCGCCGACTTGCGCTGCCGCTACTGGCTGAGCGAAATCGAAGAGCACGGCACCGAGTTGCTCGCCGATCTCGCAGCGATCGAGTCGCCGCCGGTGGCGCAGGCCAAGGCCGCGTAGCGATCACAGGTCGAAGATCTTGCCAGGATTGAGCAGGTTGGCGGGATCAAGCGCCCGCTTGACCGCCCGCATCTGCGCGACCTCTGCGCCATCGCGTGTCAGGCCGAGGTAGGGCTTTTTGAGCAGCCCGATGCCGTGCTCAGCTGACAAGCTGCCGCCGTGTGTCGCGACCAGAGCGTACAGCGCCCGGTCGGCATCGGCGCAGGCGGCGCGCCACGCCTCGTGAGACAAATGCTGCGGTGCCAGCGCATTGACATGCAGGTTGCCGTCGCCGACGTGACCAAACAGCGCGACCTGCCAGTCTGGTCGGTGCGCTGCGAACCACTTCGAAACCTCGCCGGCCAAGGCGGCCATGGCGCTCACCGGCACCGCGACGTCGTTCTTGTGCAAACGAAGCGGCTGCAGGCTCTCCGTGATGCGTTCACGGTACTGCCATAGGCGCTCGGCTTGCGCGCGGTCGGTGGCGACCACGGCGTCGATGACCAGATCGCCGAGCCCGGCCAGCCAGCCGGCTAGGTCCAGACCGCGCGGGTTCTCGACGTCGCAAAGCGCGTAGACCGCACACGTGGGCAATGGCCGCGGCAGACCGGTGTGGGTGACGACGCGCGTCAGGCACAAGTCCGTCAGGGCCTCAAACGCGTTGATGGTGACAGAGCAGCTTCGCAACGCGCCAAACAAACGCGCGGCGGCGTCGAAGTCGCGCAAGCCAACCACGAACACCTCACTCGGTCCCGGCAGCGGTGCCAGCGCCAGCGTCGCGGCGGTGATGACGCCGAGCGTCCCCTCGCTGCCGACCAGCAACTGCTGTAGCGCGTAGCCGCTGTTGTCTTTGTGCAGCGCGCCGCCCAGCCGCACCATTTCGCCCGAGGCGAGCACGACTTCCAGGCCGAGCACCCAGTTGCGAGCGTGGCCATAGCGCAGCACCCGCAGGCCACCGGCGTTGGTCGCGAGGTTTCCACCGATGGTCGCCGATCCTTTGGACGCGAGGTCGACCGGCCACCACAAGCCGTGCGGCGCCAGCGCCTCTTGCAGCACGGCGTTGGGCACACCGGCGCCGACGGTGACGCTGCGATTCAGCACGTCCACGGGTCCAACGTTGCGCAAGCGATCGAGCGACAGCACCAATTCACCGCGCGCCGCGACTGCGCCGGCCGCAAGTCCGGTGCGCCCGCCAGAGGGCACAATGGCCACACAAGCCTCGCTGCAAGCCTGAACAACGAAGGCCACCTCAGCCGTGTCGCGCGGCCACACCACAGCCAACGGGGCGGGCTCAAAAGCGCGGGTCCAGTCGCGGCCCCAGTGCTGCAGTTCGGTGGGGTCAGTGGCAACAGCGTTTGCGCCGAGGTTTGCGCGCAATTGCTCCAAGAAGTTCGTGGACATCAAAACGGCGCGAAAATCGGTCCGCCGACCTTGAAGTCCTTGGGAACGCACAGCGCAACTGCGGAGCCGGCAAAGAACTGGCACGGACTGTCCGTCGGACACGCCGGATATCCGAAACCGCACTGCTGCAAGCACATCGGCATCGGTGCACCTTTGACACACAACGTGCCGACGTCGCAGTCGTTCTGCTGCTGAAAGCAGATGGTGCCGTGCGGCAACTTGCCGGTCTTCTGGCACCAGCTTTGGCCGTTGCCGTAGTACTGGCACTTGGCGCCGGGGCCGCAGACGTCGGCAAAGCCGCTGCAGGCCTTTGCGCAGACCGCGCCGGGGTTTTCGCTCGGGTTGCCAATGCACGCCAGGCCCTTCTGGCACTGCCATGGCTTGCCATAGCAGACTTCGTAGGCGCCAAGCGTTCCGTCTGGCACGCACCAGCCGCCCCAGTTGCCGCTGGCGCAGTACAGCTTGGCGTCGCCGCAGTCGGCGTCGGCCTTGCAAGACTTGCTGCACATCGCAGCCGGAGTGCCAGCGGACAAGCACGCCAGACCCGGAGCGCAAGGCTTGTCGAGGTTCGAGCACGCGTCGCCTTGCTTGCCGCCACCCGCCGGTTGGCAGTAGCTGCCGGCCTGGCCGTAGTCCTTGCAGTCGGTCCCCGCCGGGCAGGCCTTGTTGGCGCCACACGGCGAGATACACACCGCCTCGTTGCCCTGGCCCCAGTTCTGGCAAAAGCTCTGTGGTGCGCAGCTCAATGCGCTGCCTTTGCACGGCTTGCCGATCGCAATCGCGCCGCTCGGAATGCAGCTGCCAGTCTCGCCGTTGCCCCAAGGGCTACACCAGGCGCCGGTCGGGCAGGCATCGGCGCTGCCGGCAGCGGCGGTGGGCTTGCAGATCTTGGAGCAGACCTCGCCGCCTTGGGGACCGATGCAGAAGTGCCCGGCTTTGCAGGAGGTCGCGGCGCCGGCGCACGACTCGCCGTGGCCCTTGCCGCCGTCGGGCTGGCAACCGCTGTAATTCGGGCCGTACTTGGTGCACACCGAGCCGGTCGGGCACTTGCCGTCGCTGTTGTCGCCGCACGGCTTCTGGCAGTAGGCGTCGGGGTTGTAGGCGTCGTTGCCGCCGATGCACCACGAACCCGCGGAACAGCTGCCGGGGTTCTTGCTGCAATTCTCGCCGTTCTGCTTGTCGCCCTTGGGCAGGCACACGCTCCAGGGGCCGGTTGGCGACTTCCAGCAGTACGCGGACTGGTTCAGGCCCTTGCCGTAATCGGCGCAGCCGGCGTCCGACGTGCAACTGGGCGAGCACACCGCGCTGGCCGTGCCCTGGCTGGCGCAAAACAGGCCCTTGCTGCACGCAAACCGGTCACCGGCGCAGCTTTGGCCGGCGGTAGCGGTGCCGTGCTTTTGGCAAATGCCGTTGCCGGCACCGTAGTTGGTGCAGTCAAAGCCCTTGGCGCAGGCGCTGTCGTCCTTGCAGAGCGTCGCGCAGTAGGCCAGCGGATCGCCGGGGTACGCTTCGATGCACCAGGCACCCGCGCCGCAGCCGCCGATGGTCTTGCCCGCGCACGGCGTCGCGTCGGCCTTGTCCGGGGTGAAGGGAATGCAGCCGCCGTTGCCGTTCTCGAACACCACGCACTTGGCTCCGGCCGGGCAGTTCTGGTTGTTGGCACTGCAGCCGGCGACGCACTGCGCCGCGCTCTGGGTCTGCAGGCAGAAGGCGCCGCCGCCCGGATCGCAGTCGCTTTGGCCCCCAGTCTTGCAGTCGGCGCCAACAGGCTTGTCTTGGTTGCCGCACGCCGTCGCGAGGCCGAACTGCTTGGTGCAGTACGATTGGATGCCGTACTTGACGCAGCACAGCGGGTCCTCGCTGGTCGAGGCGCACTCGCCGTTGGTCTTGCAGCCGACCTTGCCGCAATAGGCCTGTGGCGTTCCGGCCGCAAAGCAAGTCAGGCCCGGTTCGCACGAGTTGGGCGGAGCACAGGATACGCCAAGCGAACCCGGCGGTGGCGGCGGTAGACTGCCGCTGTCGGCTGGCGCGACGCCATCTGCCGGGGCCAAGGCATCCGTCACCACGGGCGCGCCATCGGGCTGGACCACTGCGCCATCCGGCAGGCTGTAGGTACCGTCGCCCACCGCCACGGCCCCGTCGGGCAGACCTGCGGTCGTCGCTGCATCGACGGGATTGGTGGTTGTCGCATCCGCAAAGGAACCAGCGTCGGGGCCGACCCAGCGCTTGGCGTCTTCGCTCCACACCCAGCTGTCGTTGGGCGGAGCGGCGTCGGCTTGATACTGCCAGCCATCGCCGAGCGATCCCGCGGCGACGTCTGCCTGGGCACTGGCTGAACCGGCGCCGCCTGCGACTACCGCGCTCTCGCCACTACAGGCCAGCTGCAGCAGCACGGCGGCTATTGCGATGCGGTTCATGGAGCCCCCTTGGCGCACGGAATGGCCAGTGGTCCTGCCGTGCCGGGATTGGGCCACGCGTCGACAATGCAGTCGCCGTCCAGATCGACCTTGCGCTCGCGCACATCGTGCAGGCAGCCCTTCTTGTCGACGCCGACCCAGTGCACCTCGCCGCAGCCCTGGTCGTTGCCGTTCTTCTTGTCCTTGTTGGTGGTCTCGTCCGCGAACAAGTCGAACCGCGTCACGATCCGATCGCCATTGACATCCACCAACTCCAAAAGCCTTTGATTTCCCGGAAATTCCTCGCTGTCGGTCCAACCCTGTGCCGGCTTGCCATACGTGAACTTGTAGGCAATGCGCACTGGCGCCACGCCGTCCGCGGGTTCGATGTACGGAAGCTCCAAGGCAAGCGTCCAAGTGCCGTCGCCAGCCGCCGCGTCGCCGTGCGTGCCATCGTCGTACATCCGCGCCTGATTGGGCACCCAGTTGCCCAGCACCGCGTTGGCGGCATCGACCTGCGCTTGCGTGAGGCAAGTCGGCCCCACTGCGCCGCTGCACATCTGGCTGTCTTTGTGGATGCCGCCGGTCACAAAGACCATTTTGCCGTCGGCCTTGTTCGTCCACAGGTACGGATCAAAGGTGGCGTCGCAGTTGGCATTCTTGCCGCCGGCCGCGACGAACCGCGTCTGCAGCACCACGCGAATGCGGTCGGGCACGTAGCAGGCCTTGAAGCTAAACGCGCCGAGCGCGGCTGCCACCAGTGCGTCGAATTTTGCCGTCGTTGGGTCTGCAGCGCCATCGCCATCAAGATCGATCGCGTGACCAGCGACCAGTGCGGTCCTAAGCAATGAACCTGATCCAGCGATGTCCCAACTGCCTTCACTGACCGTTGCCGCCGCAGGCGCCTGGCTGCGCACTCGAGCGACAGCCGCGACGACCTGCAAGAGCGCCGGGTCCGCGTCGGCAGCCGTGATCTTCTTGTGCAATTCAATGAGCGTATCGGACACGCCGCTCTGCGCGGCGCCGGGCAGCCCTTGGCCCATCGCTCGCAGCTTGGCGACCACAAGCAGCGACATCGCGGTCGTCACATCGTCGACTTGCAGCGCACCCGGGCTCAGCGCGTCGATGCGGACCTGTCGCGCGGGGGCAAGCACACTGGCCTGCGGCGGCAGCGATGGCACCAACGCCAGCCAGTGTTTGCCGCCCAAGCGGGCCGAGATCAGCGAATTGGCGAGACCGACGTCGCCCGGTAGCGTCAACGCAAACTCGCCCTTTGCCGCGGCAGTAGCCTGCACGCCGGCCAGCGCTTTGCCGTCAGCGCCTAGCACGCTCATCGCCGCTCCGGCGCCGCCGGTGACCTCGCCGGCGACGGTCTGCGGTGCCGGCTCGGGCATCGGCCGGTTGTCGCCGCGCGACAGCTCGGTCAGCAGCAACCCGTCGAGGTTGCAGGCTGCCAAAAGCACCAAGACCAGTGAACTGAGTGCAGGACGGGAATGCATCGCCGCTTTAGCCTTGCGCAGCGCGCGCACCGTGCATTGTGCCACGCCGCGCCACGACTTGGCCACGCAGATTTGACGGCTGCCCCGCCTCTGCTAACTTGCCGCCCGGAGACCTCCACGTGGAATGCTGATTGCGCAACTGGCTGATAATACTAACGCTTTCCGTCTTGCTGCCCATCGTGGCCGAGGCTGCGCCACCACCCGCAGCGCAGGCTGTACCGCCGCGCGTGCAACTGACCCACGTGCGGCGCTTTGTGCTGGACCCTGGTCACGGCGGCGACAACCTGGGCGCGCTCGGCACCGGCGGCATCCGCGAAAAGGCGTTGACGCTAGCCGCCTCGCTCAAGATCGCCCAATGGCTGCGCGAACACTGCGACGCTCAAGTGCTGCTGACCAGAGAGCGCGACGACGCCCTCGAGCTGCGGCAGCGACCGCGGCTGGCCAACGACTGGAAGGCCGATGCGCTCGTCAGCGTCCACGCCAATGCCCACGAGCAAGGTGAAGCGTCTGGCATGGAGGTTTTCTTCCTCGCGGCCGACGCCAGCGCAGAGGCAGCGCGGCAACTGGTTGAGCGCGAAGAGGGCTCGGCCGCCGGAGCGCCCAACGCGGGCAAGGCATGGTCGGTCGGTGGCATCAAGAGCGATCTGGCGCTCGCGGCGGCGCACGCTCGGTCGCAGGCCTTCGCATACGCGTTGGGCGATGCCTTGCAGGCGGTGCGCAAGAAGGTGCGGTTTCGCGGCGTGCGGCAGGCGGCATTCGGCGTGCTCAAAGAGGCGCAAATGCCGGCACTGGTGCTCGAGCTCGGCTACATCACCCATGCGACCGAAGGCCCGCAGCTGTTCGAGGCCGCCGTGCAAGAAGACTTTGCCAAGGCGATCTTGCGGGCCCTGGTTGCCTTGGACAAGCGTCTCGGCCAAGAGCGCAAAGCCGAGGCCAGAAGGACGGCCGGCAAGAAATAGCCCCTATCGAACGCGCTGCTCCAAGAAGGCTGCTAGTTGCTCAGCCAGCGCCAGCAGCCCTGCTTCGCCCGTGCCACCAGGCATCTCCGCGACGACCGCGCCATTTGGATCGACGGCAAAGCCGCGGCGGGTTCCCGCCTTGTGGTCGCGCATGTCGTTGGCAAACACCGCGTCGGCGCCGCTGCGTCTGGCCAGGTGCTGCGCGGCGCGAACCAGCGTTTCGCGATCGGCGCCGGCCAACAGCTTGAAGCCCAGCAACCACGTCCGCGGCGCCTCGGCTTTGACCCGGTCGATGGACTTTGCGGTTGGCTCCAGCTCCAGCAACAGCGTTTCAGCCGGCCCGTCGGCGTTGCCACCCAGAGAATCCTTGCGGGACAGCAACTTGCCAGCGACTGGCTTGGGTGCGAAATCCGCGACCGCCATGGCGCAAACCACGGCGTCGGGCTGCAACTCCCGGCAGAGTCGCGCCAGCGTGGCGCCGGCCTCCGCAGCTGTCTCAAGCGGCACGACCGTCAGCCGTCGGCTCTTCACCGCTCGAAATCGCAAGCGCAGCGTTGCCTCGACCGCGGCCAGCGTCTGCTCCAGCGTCGCGTCAGCAAGGTCACTGTCCCACTGCAGGCGATCGGGGCGCGCCGCGCCGGGGCCGCACACGTAGTGGACATACCAACCGTTTTCCAGCAACTGCAACGCCAGGGCACAGGGCAGGGCGCCGGTGGCGGTGTTGGCGACGGCGCGTACCTCGTCGATCGGCTCGCGAGTACCACCGGCAGTGACGATGCACCTGCGCACCGGGGTCACAGCAGCGCCTGCCACACGACTGCGGCCGCGATCAGCCGATAGACGCCAAACGGCCACAGACCAACGCGACCAAGCGCCTGAATGAAAAGTGCAATTGACGCCCAGCCCATCAAGAACGAGGCGATGAGGCCAACGGCGATGGCTTCTGGGCCGATGCCTTCGACGATCACCCGCCACTCTTTGAGCGCTTCATAGGCCGTCGCTGCGCCCAGCACCGGAATCGCAAGCAGAAACGCAAAGTCCGCGGCGGCTCGGCGATCCAGACCAGCCAGAAGCCCGCCTACCATCGTGGACATCGACCGCGAGGTCCCCGGCACCAGCGACAGGCACTGGAACAGGCCGACGACGATCGCAGCGCGGGGGCTCAGTTCCTCCAGCGTGACGTCACGGGGCGTGCGCTGACGCCTGAGCCACAAGTCCACCGCGATCATCGCCGCGCCGCCGACAGCCAACGCAACGGCCACTGGCGCCGGGCCAAACAGCAGGCGTTTGATCGGCTTGCGCAGCGTCAGGCCCGCCAGTACCACTGGCACGAAGGCGATCCCGAGACCGACTAGCAGCCGCTGCCCCTGCTGCCGCGCAACCGGGTCGTCGCCGCGCAACCCTGCAATTCGCCGCATCAACAGCGGTGCGTAGTACCACACGCACGCCAGCAGCGCGCCGGCCTGGATGACGATCGAGAACGCATCGACAGCCGCCTTGCGCGACGGGTCGGCATCCAGACCGAGCCACGCTCCGGCCAGGATCAGGTGTCCGGTCGACGACACCGGGATGAACTCTGTCAGCCCTTCGACCAGACCCAGGATGACGGCGTGCAGCAAGTCCATGGCGGCGCGGTGTACGCCGTCCGATCGCCGACGTCAAAAATCTGGCGCCGCAGCCGCCGGGCGCTACCCTGCGCGCGATGCCCGACGCGCCCCCGCCCGCCATCCCATCGACCACAGCCGGAATTCGGGCTGCCGCGCTGCTGTTGGCTGCAAGCACGCTGCTGTCGCGCATCCTGGGCTATGGCCGCGACTGGCTCATCGGCTTTGAGTTCGGGGCGACTGGCCAGACCGACGTCTATCAGGCCAGTTTCGCGGTGCCCGACTTGCTGAACCACTTACTGGCCGGGGGCGCGCTGTCGGTCTCGCTGTTGCCGCGCATGGCCGAGCTCTACGCCCGACAGGATCGCGGAGAAGGTGAGCCGGGCGAGGCCGACCGCGCCTTCTCGGTGGTGTGCTCTGCGATGATGGTCGCCGCTGCTGTGCTGGTCGGCGTGGCGTGGCTCTCTGCAGATCTGCTTGTTGCTATTTGGTTTCCAGGGTTTGACGCCAGTAAGCAAAGTCATACTGCGCAACTGACTCGGATTGTCTTACCGGCACAGCTATTTTTTCTCGTCGGTGGCCTGTTTCAAGCGGCGTTGCTGGCCCGCCAGCGTTTCAAGGCGATGGCGTTGACCCCGTTGCTCTACAACGCCGGCATTCTCATCGGCGGCGTCGTAGGTGGCCGCGTCGGCCAGATCGAAGGTTTTTCCTGGGGAGCGCTCGCGGGGGCCTGTGCCGGCGGCCTGCTGGTGCCGGTGTGGTCGGCGCGGCATACCCTGCGGTTTCACTTTGCTTTCGCTCCAAAAGATCCAGAGATCAGGCGTTTTTTGTGGATTGCGGCGCCGCTGATGATCGGCGTGAGCCTGACAACCGTCGACGAATGGTTGGTCAAGTACTTTGGTTCGTCCCTGCAGGCGGGCGCGATCTCGTGGCTGATGACCGCGCGGCGGGTCATGCTGGTCCCGATCGGCATTCTGGGCAGCGCCGCCGGTCAAGCGACGGGTAGCTATCTGGCGCGTTTGCACGCCGAAGGCCGGCGCGACGAACTGGCGCAGACTCTGACCCGGTCGGTCGCGGCCGTCACCGCGCTGTCGCTGGTCGCCGCCGGCCTGCTGTGGGCGCTGGCGCTGCCGGTGGTGGCGTTTCTCTTTCAATATGGCAAGTTTACGGCAGGTGACGCCGCGCGAACCGCCGAAGCCTTGCGGCCGCTGGCATGGGCCATCCCGGCCTGGGGTGCTCAGCAGGTTTTGGCGAGGGCGTTCTACGCGACTGGCGACACCTGGCGACCGATGGCGACGACCACGGTCGTGCTGGTTGCGGCGATCCCGCTATACGCCGTCGCGGGCAACGCCGGGCAACACGCCCTGGTCGGCCTTTGCCTTGCCGGTACGGTCGGCATGTGGCTGCAGGCGGCCGGCCTGGTGCTGCTTGCCAGGCGGCGGTTTGGCTTCGACCTCACAGACTTCGGCCGGCAACTGCTGCGCGCCGCACTGGCCTGCGCTGCCGGTGCAACGTGCGCTTGGGCGCTCAGTCAGGCTGGCGGCGTTTCCATTTGGGCAACGTGGCCGGCCCCGCTGCGTCGTGGCTTCGATCTGGCGATCGCCGGCGCGCCAGCGGCATTGGCCGCCGTGCTCGTCGCCGCAGCCATAGGCATGCCCGGCGTGCCGGCGCGGCTTACAAGAAAGCTCCGAATGACACGCGCCTAACCGTCTGACTCCTAAACGGATCATCAGCTGTCGATTCGCCTTGCGCCCATCCCCGGCATCCGGTACCGTGGCGATGCTCCTGGCCGTGAATCGCCGCGCGGCCGCCACGTTTGATCCCGCAACGATCGGTCGGTCACCAAAGGCTGGCGAACGTTGACAGCGGCTTTCTGGTATTCTTTGCTTGGCTTTCCAGCATGTCTTTCACCCTCGAACCCGCGGAGCTGAAAATGAACACCCCGAACCTCCCGATCGCACGGATGGCGCTCGCCGCAGTGGGCACGATGGCCCTGACTGCCGGCTGCAACAACACCGACGACGCCTGCCGTGACGCCGACGGCGTGCGCGTGTGCGGCGAAATCGGCGCCAGCCTCTACACGATCGACATGGCGTCGACGCCCATCGAGTGGCCGCCGGTCGCGGTGCAAGACGGCAGCCTCATCGTGGCGCGCGGCGACCAACTGCTGCGCATCAGCAAGTCCGGCGCCGTCAGTTCGATCGGCAGTGCAGGCCAGGACCTGACCGTGCCGTCGGCCGACGAGAGCGGCAACCTGTACCTGATGGGCGGCGGCCAGGCCGGCGCACAAGTCAAGGCGCTCGACGGTCAGTCGATGGGTTCGACGCGCTGGCAGCAGAACCTCGCGGGCGCACCGGTCGGTACGCCGGCCAGCGTCGGCAAGGACAATGTCTACGCCGCCACCACCGACTGGACCGACCAGTCGACGCTGTTCGTGCTCGATCGCAAGACTGGCCAGGTGGTTGGCTCGCGCAAAGGCGCGTCGCCGGCGGCGGTTCTGCCTGACGGCTCGATTCGCTACCTGTCAGGCCTGATGCCGTCGGAGCCGGTGTTCAACACCGACAACGCGACCGTGACCCGCTACAAGAGCCTGGTGGCGGAAGATGCTTCCGGCAAGGTGCTTTGGACTGCGCCGTCGTCGACTGGATACGTGGACTTCGCGCCGGGCCCCAAGGGCGAGACCTACGCCGTGACCGGCGGCGATCACGTGCTGCAGCGCGTCAATGCGGACGGCAAGGTCAAGTGGACCTTCACCCCCGACTGCAACAACTGCACCGTGGCCGCCGCGCCGACCGTCACCCGCGACACCGTGTACTTCCCGGTGTGGGAGAAGAAGGTCGAGCCGATCGACCCGCTGTACGCCATCGACGCCGAGACCGGCAAGAAGAACTGGGTCTACAACGGCTTTGGCACCACCAAGAGCAGCTACAACGGCGGCAAGTTGCTGACGCCGGGCGGCTCGGGCGGCACGCCGGTCGACAAGTTCAAGACCCAGCACCACCCGGCCGGCCGTCCGGTGGTGGCGCAAGACGGCACGCTGTTCGTGGCAACCGACGGTGCACTGTCGGCGCTGGACAAGAATGGTCAGGTGACCGGCCTCGCGATCTACGACTCGTCCGCGGGTGAAGTCTCGTTGGCCACCGGCTTCATGGCGCAACCGGCGACCTGGATCAACCCGGGTGTGCGGCCGTCGCCGGTGCTCGCGCCCGATGGCACGCTGTACGTGTGGGATGGCGCCCAGTTGCGCGCGTTCGCCGCGGGCAAGCCCGCAATCGACAGCGCTTGGGTGGCCCCGTTCGGTTCGACGCGCAACGACGGCCGGATTCCCCAATAGCCAGCTTTCGCTGCTGATGGCCGGCGGCTGCGCTTGACGTCAGCAGTTCCTCTCTTGCGGCGAGTCCTCCGGTCTGCGCAGACAGTGCGCATCGGCCGGTGGCTCGCCGCGAGTGCTTTTTGCGTCGCAGCGACCGGGTGTTCCGCGCCGCAGACCAAACCCAAGCCAGAGCCGCCGCCCGATTTTGCCGGTGTGGCCTACCCCGGTCCGGGGCAGATGCCGCCGGCGCCGCCCCAACCGCCGCCGCGACCGCAACTAGACATGCCGCTGCCTTCCGGCCTCGAACCGACGCCGCCGGTTGACAAGGCCACGTTTTCAGCGGGATTGCGCAACGCCTCGCTGCGCGACGAGGCCCAACTGCGCTTGGCGCGCGACTTTCATCGCATCATTGAGGTGCTGTTGCGGTCCTCGCCCGGCAAATCGGGGTCGGCAGACGACTACGACAGCGTGCCGGTGTATCGGTTGCATGACGAGATGGCCGGCGAGTGGCAGGCGCTGGCGGTGCGCGCGGCGGCGCTCGACGCGCGCTGGGTGGAATTGGCCGAGTCCCTTGGGGTCTCGCTGACGGGCGGTACGGAAGACAAAGACCGGGGCAGCCGGCTAAGGTTGCACCACCGATTTGCGCGCTGCGTGGACTCGGACGCTCGTGCCCGGGCAGATCACGCCGCGACATGGAACCGTCTGCGTTCCGAAGGCAAAAGCGCCGCCGACATTGCCGCTGACCCTCCGCCGCCGGTACAGTTCGCCCGCGATGTGCAGATGATGTCGCGCGCCATGCTCTGCGCGCGGCTAGCGCTGCAAGTCATTCGATCGATGTAGGCTATGCCAGAGTTGCCTGAAGTCGAGACCGTGCGGGCCCACCTGGCGCAGCGTCTGCCCGGTGCGCGGATCGAAGACGTCACGCTTGCGAGGGCCGATCTGCGATATGCGATGCCGGCATCGTCGTTGGCGTTGCTGCTCGGTTCTGAAGTCATAGAAGTCGCTCGCCGATCCAAGTATTTGCTGCTGAAAACAAATGCGCTTGCGGATCACCCCGTCGCGCTGGTGCACCTGGGGATGAGTGGGCGCGTGTTTGTGAGCGACGACGAGCCTCCAGAGTGGCGCAAACATGAGCACTGGCGGTGGCGACTGCGCGCAAACGGTGCGCCGCTGTGGTTGCGCTACGTCGATCCCCGCCGGTTTGGCGTACTGGACGTGGTGGGGGCTAATGGCAAGCACCCCTTGCTCGACAGTCTGGGCCCGGAGCCGTTGTCGGCCCAGTTCACGACCGAGTCGCTGTGCGCCGCGCTAGAGGGTCGCAGGGTGCCGATCAAGGTGGCGGTCATGGACGCCGCGGTGGTCGTCGGAGTCGGCAACATCTACGCCAGCGAAGCGTGCTGGCGAGCGCGGGTGAGTCCGCTGCGGCCGGCGGGCTCAGTGACCCGTGGCGAGGTCGCGAGGCTGGTCACCGAGATCCGCGATGTGCTCCTGGAGGCGATTGCGGCTGGAGGCTCAACGCTGCGCGATTTTGCCGGCGGCGATGAAGCACCGGGCTACTTTCAGCAGCGCCTGGACGTGTACGGTCGGGGTGGCGAGCCATGCCACCGCTGCACACCCGGCGAAGGCAGAGTCGTGCAACGTTCGGTTGTCGGCCAGCGGGCGACTTACTGGTGCGGCAACTGCCAGACCTGAGCGCTACTTCTTGCTGTTGTCGATGTTCTTCTTGTAGTGCTGATTGGTCTCAGAGCCGCTGCCGGCTGAGGTCGAGTGGCCCATCTCGCCGATCTTCTTGGCCTTGGCGCTGGCGCCGTCGATCGACTCGTTGGCTTTGTCCATCACAGCCTGTTTGGCAGCCTTGACCTTGTCCATGGTGATGACGTCGGTAAGCAAGCCGACGCCAAAGACCGCGCCGACCAGGAACACCAGGCCGAACAGCAGGTGCTTGGTGGCCTTGAGTACGAAATACCCGCAGCCCACCGCAATGAAGAACATCAAGATGGCGCGGCCGTTGAGGGCTTCGAAGTTGATGTAGTCAGTCATGGTCAAGCTCGGTCAGCAGCGCGGGCGTGCTGGTGACAATTCTACGACGGGTCGGCGGTGCTCGCCAGAAAAGCGTGTACGGCTTGCCAACCGTGCGCAGTGGCGGGCACGCCGGGCCTTACTCCGTCGCCGAACTCGGCGTCAACGTGCACGACCAGCCCGCGGCAACCGTCTGGTAGGGCATCGACCGTGGTCTGGGGCCAGCGACCGGGATGCGACACCACGACGCCAGCCACTGTGGCGCGCGCCAGGCTCTCGCGAAGGGCTTCCAGGCGCTGCAGGGTCGCAGGTGCGGCAGGCAGTTGCACGGTGACGACGACGCGGTCGTGGACGTCCAGGCCCACCAGTGAGTCGGTCAGGGCGCGCGGCAACGCGGCAAGTGCGCTGATCGGCAACTCTGGCGCAGGTTGCGAACCGCTTGCGGCCGCACCCGCAGCGGCGAATGGGTTGCGGCGCGCGAGATGACCCCAAGTAGCCAGGGCGAATTGCCAGCGCACGGCCTCGGCCCACCAGTCTGCCACATCGGGCAACACGAACGCTTCGTCCGGGACACCGGCCGCCCGTGCAGCCTCGGCCACTGGGTCGTCGGGGTGAGCGAAAGTACTGACGGATACCAGGATTGCGGCAGGCGCGCGCGGTACCCACCAGGCGGCTTCGGCAGCCGGTCGCGCCACTTGAATGGGCCACAGGCAAGCTCCGCCAGGGACCGCAGCCATATGCGCGACCCAGTCAGCGAAGCCTCGGCAGTCTTTGGAGAAGCTGAGATGCAGGCCCTGTCGACGGTGCCCATTGGCCCACAACCAGGCGCCGAGCCGCACCCCCGGGTTGAGGTCAGGGGCCAGGTCGCGGCACTGATCCAGCAGGTCTTCTGCGCGCGCCAAAGCGTCGTGCAGCACGACACCTGCCAGCGCGGCGGGTACGAGCGACGCCATCGACACCGCAGCAAAGCGGGCCCCGATGTCGGCGGGCAGCGCAAAGGTCTCGCGAAAGGCCAGGCGCCGCGCCAACCGGTCCAGTTCGCTGCCCGCCGGGGCAATGGCGACGCAGTCATCGGTCGAACGCAGGCGCGCGCTCAGCGCCGAGTATGCGCTGACCGCAGCCGCAGGCGAGTCGGTAGTCGCTATGAAAATCCAAAGTGGTTTGGCCGCCTTGCCGTCGTCCAGTGCTGCGGCGACGTCTGCATCCGTTGTGCCCCACAGCGCGACCAGCGGCAGGCCGCGCTTGCCCTTGAGGTGGCGGCCGACCGCGTCGCACCACGCGGCAATGGGCGGCGGCGCGACCACGACTACCCGGTCGTAGCGCAGTCGCTCGACCACCCGCGCCAGGATGGCGAGTTGATCGACGGCATCGCGCAGCGCCTGGGTGTCGAAAACCCAACCCAGGCCGTCGCGAGCGGCGCGCGCCGTCGCCTGATCGGCGTGGCTGGTGGCAAACAGGGTACCGTCGCGTTGCCACAGTCGGTCGACGAACCGGTCCTTGGCGATGGCGGCTATCGCCTCAGAGAAAAGGGTGGAAGGGTCCGGGTGTTCCAACATCGCGCACATCCAAGCAGGGCCGGCAAGGTAGCACGCACGGCCGCGGGCGTCATTGCGTTGTCGCCGCGGCAAAACTCGCATACGCTTGGCTGCGGTTCGCTGGGGGTCATGATGGTCGGTTCAGGCAAGGCAGATGCAGGCGGCAAGCGGATCGGACGCCGCGGCTTTCTCATCGTTGTCGGCGGCGCGGCACTCGCTGCGTGTGCGCGGCGCAAACCCAAAGCAGAGGAAGCGGCGGCAAAGGCGGCAAGCGGCGAGTCCAGCGCTCTGGCCGCAGCACCAACCGGCGGCAATCGCGTCAAAATCGTGTCGAGCTTGCCGCGGACCGGCAGCGCCAATGCCCAGACCACCACGACCGTCAACGGCATCAAGATGGCGATCGCTGAGGTAAACGGCAAGGTCGGCGGATTCGAGGTCGTCTACGAGGACTGGGACGACGCCAGCGCCAAAAAAGGCGATTGGGACCCGGAAGTCGAAGCCGCCAACGCGGACAAGGCGGTCAAAGACGCCGATGTACTGTTCTACATTGGCACCTATAACTCTGGCGCTGCCAAGATTTCAATGCCCGTGCTGAACAAGGCCAATCTGGTCATGATCTCGCCGGCCAACACCTACATGGGGCTGACCAAGCCGGGCCTGGGCGAGGCCAATGAGCCGGGCGTCTATCGGCCGACGGGCAAGGTCAACTACTTTCGCGTGGTGCCCGCCGACGATATCCAAGGCCAGGCGGCGGCGGAGTGGATGAGCAAGCTCGGCGCCAAGTCGGTGTACGTACTTGACGACCGCGGCTTGTATGGCAAGGGCATCGCCGACGTGCTGGTGCTCAAGGCACCCGAAAAAGGCATCAAGGTGCTCGATCGCGAAGGCGTGGATCCCAAGGCACAGGAGTACCGGTCGCTGATGACCAAGATCAAGGCCCTCAACCCGGACTTCGTGTTCTACGGCGGAACCACGCAGACCAACGCCGGGCAACTGGCCAAGGACATGGTTGCGGTCGGCCTTTCGGCGAAGCTCATGGTGCCCGACGGGTGCTACGAGCGCGCCTTCATCGAGGCCGCGGGCGCTGAGAACGTCAACGGACGCGTGTATGTGACCTTTGGCGGCGCGCCGCCGGACAAGCTGACGGGCAAAGGCGCTGATTTCGTCAAGGCCTATCGCGCGCGCTTCAACGCCGAGCCAGAGGGCTATGCCGTGTACGGCTACGTCGCGGCCAAGACGGCACTCGAAGTGCTGGCCAAGGTCGGCAAGAAGGACCGCGAAGCCCTGCGCGCAGCCATGACCAGCTACAAGCAGACCGACGGTGCGCTCGGCGACTGGTCGTTCGACGCCAACGGCGACACCAGCCTGGCGTCTATCTCGGGCAGCGAAATCAAGAACGGCGCCTTTGAGTTTGCCATGATGCTTGGCGCTGCCGATGCCGCGCCCGCTGCGGCCGCCGCTACACCTGCCGCGGCCTCGCCCACCACACCTTAAGCCTCGGATCGCCGGAAAACCCAACGTGTTCGAGACCATCGCCCAGCAACTGCTGCTCGGCCTGACCAACGGCATGGTGTTTGCCCTGGTTGCGCTGGGCTACACCATGGTCTACGGCATCTTGGAGTTCATCAACTTTGCGCACGGCGATGTGTTCATGTTGTCGGCGTTTTTTGCGCTGACGCTGGTCGGCTGGTTCGCGGTGCCGGGCATGGACGGCGCGATGCTGGCAGGTGCGCTGCTCGGCATCGTGGTAGCGACGACGTTGTTTGGGGCGGGCGTCAACTGGTCGGTGGACCGCCTGGTCTACAAGCCTTTGCGCAAAGCGCCCAAGCTGGCGCCGCTGGTGTCTGCGATTGGCGTCAGTTTCGTGCTGCAGAATGTCGGCTTGATTTGGGGCGCGCTCAAGATGGACGTGTTTGGCGGTGGCGGTCAGCCGGCGGCGCCCAAGTCGTTTCCGGCCCTGTTGCCGACCACCAACCTGTTGAACAGCAACACGCTGACCTTGCAGGTCAAAGACGTGCTGGTCATCGCCGCTTCGTTGGTCATCATGGCGGGGCTGTACCTGCTGGTGACGCGGACCAAGCTCGGCAAGGCGATGCGCGCGACCGCGCAGGATCCGCAGACGGCGCGGCTGATGGGCATCGACGTCGACGCGGTGATCGGCGCGACCTTTCTGATTGGCGGTGGCCTCGCCGGTTTCGCTGCGGTGGTCTATGCCCTGTACATCAACACCGTGTATTACCAGATGGGCTACCAGAATGGCCTGTATGCCTTTACCGCCGCGGTGGTCGGCGGCATCGGCAACATCCCGGGCGCTGTGCTCGGCGGGCTGCTGTTGGGCCTGGTGCGGGCGCTGTCCGACCAGTTCATCGGCGCGCAGTGGCAGCCCGCGGTCCTGTTCGGAATCCTGATTCTCATCCTGGTGTTCCGGCCCGCAGGGCTGCTGGGCAGCACCGCCCGCGAGAAGGTGTAGCCGATGGCAGTTGCGGGCAACTGGCGCAAGTGGCTGACGCTCGAGACCGGGCTGCTGCTGTTTGCGGTGCTATACCCGCTGGTGCCGTTTGTCGACCTCGCCGCAGACGCTGCCGACCTGTCGGTGCACCTGGACCAACGGCTGGTGACCATCTTCATCTACGGCTTGCTGGTCGTCGCGCTCAATGTCCAGGTTGGTTACGCAGGGCTGTTGCAGCTTGGTGTCGCGGCGTTTTTTGGCATTGGCGCGATGACGACCGGCGTGGTCACGGTGGACAAGTATCCGTTCCACTTTGGCTTTTGGGGCGCGTTGCTGGCGGCTCCAGCGGTAGCGGCGCTGGCGGGTCTGTTCATCGGCGCGCCGACGTTGCGACTGCGCGGTGACTACCTGGCTATCGTCACACTCGGGTTTGGCGAGGTGCTGCGCACGGTGCTGGTCAACCTGGAGAACATCACCGACGGTCCGCGCGGCCTCAATCCGGTGGCAGAGGTGTGGGTACCTGGCTTCGTCAAAGAACTGGCCGGCGCTGGCGACGACAACGAGGCGCGGCTGCTGGTGATGTACTACGTGGCGCTGCTGGTGCTGGTGGCCGCCGTGGTGCTGCTGCATGTGCTGGAAAGGACACGCATCGGCCGAGCATTCGTCGCCTTGCGCGAGGATGAACTGGCAGCCGCATGCATGGGTCTGGATCCCGGACGCATCAAGCTGGCTGCGTTTGCGGGCGGCGCGGCGCTGGCCGGTCTGGCGGGTGCGCTCTATGCGACCAATCTGACCACGACCGCCGATCCGACAAATTACGACTTCAATAACGCAATCATGGTGTTGTGCTGCCTGATTCTCGGTGGCCTCGGCTCGCTGCGTGGGGCCCTGCTGGGCGCGGCGCTGCTCATCGGCTTTGACAACGTGCTGTCGCCACTGCTCGACAAGGGTATCGCGGCGCTTGCCGGAGAGACCCAGCACCCGCTGGCAAAGTACAGCGCTTGGCGCTGGTTCGTGTTCGGTGCGGCGCTGATTGCGATGATGCGCTTTCGGCCTGAGGGACTGTTCCCGGCACGGCGCGTCGCCCAGGAGTTGCGCGAGCCGACCAACGCCCGCGCGGCGGAACCCGAGGCCTCGTGAGCGCGCCACTGCTTGATGTGCGCAAGCTGACCTTGCGCTTTGGTGGCCTGGTAGCCGTCAATGCGGTCGACTTGCAAGTGCGGCAGGGCGAGATTGCCGCGGTCATCGGCCCCAATGGCGCCGGAAAGACCAGCCTTTTCAACGCGATTACCGGTATCTATGAGCCAACAAGTGGCGAAGTGCTGCTGGCCGGCCAGGACGTGCGGGCACCATTGACGCCGCGGGTGTACGCCAGTTGGCTGGGCGCCGGTCTGTTGATGGCCATGCTGGCGATGGTCAGCGTGGCCAACGTCGACGGCCTGTGGGCGGCGACCATCAAGATGCGGGCGCCGTGGGATTTCACAGTGTCCGGAGCCGCCGTAGACGGTTGGCGGTACATGAGCGCCGAGCCGCGCGTGGAGCCCAAGTTCGGCAAGTTTCTGGTGGTGTCGTTTGACGGCGCGCAAGTTCGCGGTCAGCACATCGTTCGAGCAGATGCCGAGCGACAGCGCGACCAGCTTGCAGCCGAGCCAGCGGATCCGGCGACGACCAGAGCACTGTGGTTCCGCCTGCTGGCGGCGATTGGGGGCCTTGCCGTCGGTGCGCTCGGCGCGCGCGCGATGTGGTACCGCAATCGCCGCAGCCCACAGAGCGTGGCACTGCAGGGCGTAGCACGGACCTTCCAAAACATCCGCCTGTTTCATCACATGACCGTGCTCGAAAACGTGCTGGTCGGCATGGATCGGCACCTGCATCGGGCGAGCATCGGGCGCGGCGCGGCGGCAGATGCGGCGCTGGCGGGCGCGGTGCCGCGGCGCGGCAGCTTGGACTATCTGTTGCCGTTGGCTGCGGTGTCCGCGCTCACGGGTCTCGGCTGGTTCACCGGCGACGGGGTCGACGACGAAACAGCGCCAACGGTGCTGCTGGCGGTGTTCGTGGTGGCAGCGCTGCTGTGGATGGTGCGTATTTTTCGCAACAAGGCGTTGAGCGCCGCCGGGTGCGTCGTCGAAGCGGTCGCACGCCAGGAGGCCATGGAACTGCTGCGGTTCGTCGGTCTGGAAGCGCGCGCCAGCGACCTGGCCAAGAACCTGCCGTATGGCGAGCAGCGCCGCCTGGAAATTGCCCGGGCCTTAGCGACGCGGCCCAAGTTGCTGCTGCTCGATGAGCCAGCGGCCGGCATGAACCCCGCCGAGTCGGTGGAGCTCATGCACCTGATTCGGGCCATTCGCGACGGCGGGCGCACCGTGTTGCTCATCGAGCACCACATGCGGGTGGTCATGGGCATCAGCGATCACATCACGGTGCTGGTGCACGGCACGCAGATTGCGCACGGCACGCCAGAAGAAATCCGCAACAATCCCAAAGTTATCGAGGCGTACCTGGGCACCGAGGACGCGGAGGCTCACGGCTAGATGTTGGTTGTTGACGCCATCAGCGCCCACTATGGCGCCATTGCCGCGCTGCATGACGTGTCCCTGCGCGTCGAAGCCGGCGAAATCGTGACGCTGATTGGTGCCAACGGTGCCGGCAAGACCACGACGCTCGCCTGCATCAGTGGCTTGCACAAGCCCAAGACGGGGTCGGTGCGCTTTGAAGGCAAAGACCTGGGACCCGTGCCAGCCCACAACATCGTCCGCCTCGGCATCGCGCATTGCCCGGAAGGGCGACGGGTGTTCCCACGGTTGACCGTCGCGGAGAACCTCGACCTCGGCGCCTATATCCGCAACGACAAAGACGGCATCGCGGCCGATTTTGTGCGCGTGTACGAGCTGTTTCCGGTGCTTGGGCAGCGAAAAACACAACTGGCCGGTACGCTCTC
>SXGU01002474.1_pt1 | contig 24603 bp, 23 predicted proteins | sample 3174531 | NCBI WGS metagenome assembly SXGU01 (sample SAMN11356863, study PRJNA531348) | freshwater metagenome | isolation source: freshwater sample F1-140 | place: China: Fuxian Lake, Yuxi | collected 2017-12-25
ACGACAGCCCGTCATAAAGTTCGTCCAGTTGTTGTACGGTCAATTCTAGGGTGATCATGGGCATTCAGTGCGGTAGTTTCCGGCCTTTTTACAATATTTTCGCAAAATGGGAAACCGAAAAGTTGACCGTTTGGAGTATACCAACCGGGAGATTTTCACATTGGGCTCATAACGTCAGGATCATTTCGCCATAATCGTGTTAGCGATATTATTGTTACTCCGACTCTTCTTCCTGATAGAACCTTGCTCCACATGTTGCAACAATCGCAGACACTATTTCCCGGGGCATATTGCCGAACTGGATTCAATCTTTGTTTCAGAGGAGAAGATAATCCACCAACGAATTTTGATGTTACGTTACGTGTTTTCTCGTCTGCCGGTTATCGATATTTTCCACTTCGACTGGAACTCGGGGAAGATCAAGATACAAATTAATAAGATAGCGCTTGGTGCGTTTCACTGTGTGAAGCCTATCTTATCTTGCTATCTTTTTCGGCTAGACGTTGCCCAATATTCTCAGCAATACCGAAAACTCCCCCGATAACTATAAGTCTCTCCCCACCAATGATGCCTGATAGTAAAGTCCAGGTAAAATTCCTCATCAGACAGCGCCTGTTCGCTGATCGTCGCTGTACCTAACAGCAGCCAGTCCGGTATCGTCAAGCGAATACGGCCCCATTGCCAAAAATGACCTTTGCTGCGGTAAATCAAATCGCCATTGCTCACGTCGATTTTCAAACACAAGCCAAAGCCGTAGCTTATCGTTTCGATCAATTCATGGTCGGCTACATAAGCCATTTGCGAACGGAAATGGGCTGTTTTACCGTTTTGATAGCTCATGGTTCGCCGCCAATGCAACAGGACATCGGCGCCGCCTGTCTTCTCGACTCGGGTGTGGACGTTAACACCGCGCCGGAATACCAAGCCGCCGAGTCGATGTATCAGCCAAATGATCGGCAGCATGGAGTCAGGGTAAGCAATCGTCATTGCGCCTTCCAGGCAAGTGCCCCGGCCTTCACTGACTTCATAATGTTGTTGGATAACGCGCGGCAATTGTCGCCAATCGTCACCCAGCGCTTGCTGTATCAGAAAAGTCATGTCTTAACTCCAAAGCGAATTGTGGAAAACCATCAGCGTGGTGATGCCTATCATGCCGAAAAAAGCCGGAACGCCGAGCCACAGCCAAAGTTTTGAATAATAGCCGTAAAGCGATGGCAAGGGACGACCTTGCGCTAACGATTCGACGGCGATGTCGCGCATGCGGATTTGCAGCCAGACCACCGGCAGCCAGCACAGGCCGGTGACAACATACAGCGCTATCGATCCTAACAGCCAAGTATCGCTGAAAGAGACCGACAGTTGTTGAGCTAATAAAAAACCGGTGACGGGCTGGATAATGACGGTCGGTGTTGTGAACCACCAGTCGGCCAAAACGACATGACGGCTGGTCACGGCGATGGCGGCATGATCGCCGCTTTTATCGGCCATGATTTTATAAAACACTGTACCCGCGCCTAAACCGAATAAAATGATGGCGCTGATAATATGGATCAATTTCAGGCTTAGATAAATCATGACTTTTCTCCGGCAAGCTGTTTGTAAATCCATAGACATAACAAAAACGGGATGTTTTTTAATAAGGGGCCGAAGGGATGCAGCCAGAATTCAGGCAGTGTGAAACTCACCACCAACGTATAAACCAGCACAATCCCAATCTGCCATGACATCAACCTAGCAGGGCGGTACGGCGATAAAGTCGCCAAGCCCAGCGCAATATCTATCAGCGCCAAGCCGTACAGCATTATCGGTGCGGCGCTGCCGCTAATGCCGGTCGCCGCCAGCAGTTGATAACTGAGTTCATGCGAGTAGAAAAACAGCGAGGTGATGCCGCTCCACAGCCAGACAAAAGCAATCGCAAAACGCAGTACCGGCTTTGCAAAGTACAACTGAGCGGACCGGCGTTCCGCTTGGGAGGCCGGTTTTTCGAATAATTGTGCCTGTATGCTTAACGGCGGGCGGCCTAATAATTCGGTCACATTGTCGGCAGCGGCGGCATTGCCCCGGCTGAGCATGGTTATAGTGTCTTTGGACAGGATAGGCTCGTCCAGGTATTTTCCCAAGCCTGCCAGAATCAGCAGGTAACGCTGAGCGAGCGTCACCGTAACCGCCGCCGGTTTGCCAAGCCGTCGTCTGAGCTTTTGCAGTAAATCCGCATAAGCAATCGGGGTCGGACCGACCAGCGCCAGTGTTTTTCGTGCCGGTGTAGACGGCTCAAGGCAGCGGCAAATCGCGGCAGCCACATCATCGACATGAATCGGTTGCAACTGCTGCAAGCCGCCATCCGGCAATATCTGCACAGGTAATGCGGCCAGGGCGTGCAATAAGGCCGAGCTTTGGGCGCGGTCGCCGTAGACAAGCGACGATTGCAGTATAAACCAATCCAGCGGCAACTGTCTCAACGCGTCATCGGCGGCTTTCTTGCTTAAATGATAGGCTGATTGCGCCTGACCATCTGCGCCCAACGCTGAAATCTGGATGATTTTCTTAATGCCCGCCTGCTCACAGGCTTTAAACAACGCAATAGGCGCTTGGGTATGCAGTTGGGTAAATGTACCATCCTTGCTTTCGGCGATAATCCCCACGCAATTGATGACGGCATCAATGTCGTCAAGATGCGGCAGCCACTTTTCCAGGTTATCCGCTGCTGCGAAATCCAGACGCAAAGGCCTTAAATTCTCCGATTCGATCAGCACTTTTTCAGGCTTACGGCAACAGGCGATGATGTGATGCCCTTGTTGCAGCAATTCTCGCAATACGGTGTCACCGATGAATCCGGTGGCACCGGTTAGTAATATCTTCATGTTTATCTCCCGGCATAGTTTTTTACAGGCAGTCACAGCTTAAGCGAGCAAAAACCCGACGAGCTTCCGATTTGATAAAACAGGAATAAATATAGTTAATGTTTTGCCAAGTCTATGAATTTAAAAGTGCTATGGAATTACAAAATGGTAAAAATGGAAGTCGTGGAGCAGTTAGTGCATACAGCTCAACAGCTTTTGGTGCTAAAAGGGGAGTACAGGGAATATTTCCTTTTCGTAGCCAAGCGTCTATAGCTTGCATCTTGTTTTGGCTATCATAGGCCGATTTTCAACGAATTAAATTGAACTATGAAAAAGCTATTATGTGGCATGCTCGGCCTGATCAGTCTTTCGGCGGTCAGCGCCGAACCGGAAAAAGACCAGCCCCTGGATTTGGGCGTCATTGATGTGGTTGGTGTTAGTCCCTTGCAGGGCAGTAGTGTCGCCGCTCAAAAAATACCCGCTAATATTCAAACCGTTTCTTCAGAACAGCTGAAAAAAACCCAAAGCCTGTCATTGGCGGACTATATAAACCGCTACTTGGGTAGCGTGAGTATTAATGAGGCGCAAGGTAACCCGTTACAGCCGGATATTTATTATCGCGGTTTTGCAGCGACACCGATTTTGGGCTTGCCGCAGGGTATTTCGACTTATGTCAACGGCGTCCGGTTTAACGAGCCTTTTGGCGACTCCGTTAATTGGGATTTGATTTCGCAAGGCGCGATTGAGTCGACAGCGTTATATCCCGGTTCTAATCCGGTATATGGTTTAAATACGCTGGGCGGCGCGATATCGATCAAGACCAAGACCGGATTTTCCGCGCCCGGTCATCAGCTCGAAGTTTACGGCGGTTCCTGGGACAGGCATTCGGAAGAAATAACCAGCGGCTGGAATGACGGCACATGGGGTTATTTTTTGGACCTGCACAGCTTTGAGGAAGAGGGTTGGCGGGATTTTTCACCGTCTGCGGCCAAACAAGGTTTGGGTAGCTTAAGCTGGCGGGGCGATAAGGGCTCGCTGGATTTAACTCTGGCCTCGAATGATAACAACCTGAAAGGTAATGGCGCGGCGCCTGTTCAGTTGCTGGAACAAAACAGGAAGTCGGTTTTTACCCATCCCGATCAGACCACCACCCGGGTGTTTTTTTCCGAACTGGCGGGTAGTTACGACCTGAGCGATACGGTTGAAGTTAGCGCCAACGCTTATTTCCGGCAGAACCGCATCAAGACCTTTAATGGCGATAACAGTGATTATGAAGCTTGTCAACTGGCCGGGAATGACGGTTTGTTGTGCGAAGACCCCGGTGACGACGAAGAAGTGGTCGAAGATATCAACGGTCAGGCTGTGGACGCGGTCGATGCCGTTGAAGGCGCGACCCAAAATACCAGCCAAACGTCTATGCGCAGTCGCGGCGGTTCGTTACAGTCGGTTTTCAGTCGGGATTTATTCGAACATGAAAACAACCTGACGGTCGGCGCAAGCTATGATTACGCCACTGTGCATTTTGAGTCGGACACCGAGCTCGCTTCATTAACAGATACCCGAGGCACGATCGGCAGCGGCGTTTATGTCGATGCGTCCAAGGTGCGGCTCAATACCAGTACAGAAACGGTCGGGGCGTTTTTTACCGACAGTTTTTCCATTACCGATGATTTAACCGCGACAGTCGCAGGGCGCTTTAACCATATCGAAATCGATATGAAAGACCAATATATCAACGATCCTTTAAAAACTTTGGATGGATCGCATACCTTTGACCGGTTTAATCCTTCTGCCGGCTTGACTTATCAAATCATTGAAAATCTGGGCGTATACGGCAGTTATAGCGAATCGACGCGGGTACCGACACCGATGGAACTGAGCTGCGCCGATCCGACCGCGCCGTGTAAATTACCGAATTCTTTTGTCGCCGATCCGCCTTTAAAACAAGTTGTCGCCAAAACCTGGGAAGGCGGTGTTAGGGGCGATCTGGATGACTTGCTCGGTGAAGGCGATTTGAAATGGAATCTGGGCTATTTTCATACCATTAACAGTAACGATATTATTTTTCGCCGCGATGCTTCCAGCAACATTATCAGCCAGGGCTATTTCGATAACGTAGGGAAAACCCGTCGTTATGGCATAGAAGCAGGCACCACGGTTAATTACCCGCAATTGTTCAGCCGAATCGACGATTGGCATTTTTCGACCAATTACACTTATTTGAACGCGACTTTTATGGACGGATTTGACAGCGTTAATCCGCTCGATCCAACCCAGGCCGTAGCGGTTAACAGCGGCGACAGGATTCCCGGCATTCCCGAACATCTTTATAAAGCAACTATCGGCGTTGATTTATGGCAGAAAGTGTCATTCGGCATTGACGGGATATACAGTGGCGATCAGTATTTTAGAGGTGATGAGGCGAATACTCAGCAAAAATTGAGAGGTTACTGGCTGTTTAATGCGACAGCGGAATATAAAGTCACCAAGAACTTCGCGTTGTTTGGCAAGGTTAATAACATATTCGACGCAAACTATAACTCTTTCGGTGTTTACGGCAATGCATCTGAAGTGCTGGGGGATGCGTTTAACGATGGACGGTTTGTGTCACCCGGCGCGCCCAGAGGCGGTTGGATTGGCGTGCGCTTGAGTATGTAAGGTCATTTTATTTATCTCGCGCCAAGACGCAAGGATTATGTTGCTTGGCGTCTTTGCGCCTTCAGCTCGTTCCCAAGCTCTAGCTTCACTGCCATTAAGATAAGATAAGAAATAATAAATAAAAATCATAGCCTTATTGTTCCCACGCTCCAGCGTGGGAATGCAGGCGCTAACGCTCCAGCGTTGTGTAACATTAAGATAACAATGACTTAGCCCGTTTTATGTTTCGCGACGCTGGAGCGTCTCTCACGGCGTTCCCACGCCGGAGCGTGGGAACAATAAGTATCTTTTCGATTTTTAATACATATTTCTTAACTTAATGGCAGTGAAGCTCTAGCTTGGGAACCAGCGAACGGTTGTGTCACCAGGCGCGCCCAGAGGAGGGTGGATTGGTGTGCGCTTGAGTATGTAAGGTCATTGCGATTATCAAGCATAAAGGGAGGATTTTAAAAGTCGCTTTATTTTTCTAATGAGAATTGTTATTATTTGAGAACATTAGTCATTCAGGAGATACATCATGTATGTATGTGTTTGCAAAGCGGTAACCGATACTCAAATAAAACAAGCGATTAATGACGGCGTTTGTACACGTCGGCAAATATTTCAGTGTTTTGGAGTGGGCAGAGACTGCGGTAAATGCAATAAGCACGTAAAGGAATTGCTTGACACCCATCTCCAACAACAACCTATAATGCAGGCTGCATCAAACCAACCCATCCTAAACGCCTGTTAAATACCGAGGTTTCTCATGAAAGGAGATACAAAAGTCATTGAATTCCTTAACAAAGCACTGGTTAATGAGCTGACCGCCATTAACCAGTATTTTTTACATGCGCGCATGTATAAGAACTGGGGTTTTGCAAAACTCAATGAAAAGGAATATCACGAATCCATCGATGAAATGAAGCATGCCGACCAGTTAATCGAACGCATACTGTTCCTGGAAGGTTTGCCCAATTTACAAAGTCTCGGCAAATTAATGATCGGCGAAAATCCGGAAGAAATGCTGAAATGTGATTTACGGCTGGAACAGGAAGCGATTCCGCCGCTCAGGGAGGCGATAGCCTATTGCGAACAGGTTAAAGATTATGTTTCCAGGGATGTTTTTGCGCATATCCTGAAAAATGAAGAAGAACATGTCGATTGGTTGGAAACCCAGTTTGAATTAATCGAAAAAATCGGCATACAAAATTATTTGCAATCGCAAATCTGACCCGGATACTTCGCCGGTTTTCTAACCGGCAAAACGCCTGCTGTTTGCGTATAATAGCTTCCTTTTTTGTCCTGGATTTACGTTCCAGCTAACAATAAGGAATTATTTATGTCTCCAATAGACAGACCCCACATAGTCGTCTGTGCTTTATATAAATTTGTCACGCTGGAAAATTTCCAGGATTTACGCCAACCCCTGTTGGATGTCCTGGAAGCCAATCAGATACGCGGCACCTTGCTGCTCGCCAATGAAGGCGTCAACGGCACGGTAGCCGGTTCTCGCGAGTCGATAGATACCTTGCTGGATTGGCTGCATGGCGACCCCCGCCTTGCCGATATTGATTACAAGGAATCGTACACCAGCACGCCGCCATTCAATCGCGCCAAAGTCAAACTCAAAAAAGAAATCGTCACGATGGGCGTCGAAGGCATTGATCCTAAACGCGTGGTCGGTACTTATGTCAGCCCCAAGGACTGGAACAAGCTGATTTCCGATCCCGATGTCATCCTGGTCGATACCCGCAATGACTACGAATTTAAAGTCGGCACCTTTAAAAATGCCGTCAATCCCAATACCGAAAGCTTTCGTGAATTTCCCGGCTTTGTAAAAACCCACCTTGATCCTGAAAAACACAAAAAAGTCGCCATGTTCTGTACTGGCGGCATTCGCTGTGAGAAATCCACTGCATTTTTAAAAGAACAAGGCTTTGATGAGGTCTATCACCTGAAAGGCGGGATATTAAAATACCTGGAAGAAGTCCCGCCACAAGAAACGCTTTGGCAAGGCGAATGCTTTGTGTTTGATGAACGGGTAACCGTTAATCTGCAACTTGAAAAAGGCAGTTACGATCAATGCAATGCCTGCCGTATGCCGATCACCGAAACCGATAAAGCCAGCGACCAATACGAGCAAGGCGTCAGTTGCCCGCATTGTTACGGCAAAATAACGCCTGATCAGAAGGCCCGATTCATGGAGCGGGAAAAACAAATGGCGTTAGCTAAGCAACGCGGTGAAGCGCATATCGGTTCGGATGCAGCAAAAGCGCTGATTGCCAAGCGTGAAGCAAAATTATCACCTGTAAGCAAGAGCGCTATTGCATCCTCTGTTAGCGATACTACTGGAAATAGAATTCAGTAGGCAAAAAGGCTTCTCCAATCAGGTGAGGCGCCCGTCGGAATTTCCGCTTCGCTGAAGAAGTTCCCGATGCGATTATGGTCAATGAGCAGGACGCCACCGCCCGGCGCCGCACCGAAGCGGCCCGCAAAGGCGAATACGGGTACGACTGAGGCGTTTGCAGGATGTGTCATAGAGTATGTTTTAAGTTTACGCCAACGCGTACGTCCATCGTCGGACACCCACCAGGTAAATGTTTCTTTGATGATTTCACCTATGCGAATCTCCGTTCGATTCAACTTTATCAGATCATCGATATTGTTGTTATTGAGATCCGCGATATAGAGCGAACGTACGTCGTCAGCCAAGAATGGGTTGAGTCTTTGCCAGCCACCGATGGCGCTTTTCGAAATTGACCACCGTCCGCCCTGGACAGCAAGCACGTCGGTGACACCGTCGCCCGTGAAGTCGCCAAACCGCAGCTTGCTCAGTGGAAATGAAGAGCTTTGGGTTGGCTGCCAATTGACCGCCGCCAAAGGTGTCACCATCCATTGACCATTCTGCGTGCGCCAGAAGGCGTGCGTCGTCCGTCGTGTCACACCGGGTCGAAAGTCCTGTATCCTGGGATTAAACTGACCGAAAGCAACTTCCTTGAGCGGTGTACCGAATGCGCCGATACTTTGCCATGGGCCAGTGCCTCCACTCGCGATCACCCATTCCCCATCGCTCTCGGTCAGCACGTCACAGCGCTTATCATTGTCGAAGTATCCGAGTCGGACCTGATTTAAGCGCTCGGTTCGTGCGCTGAGATAGGTCCATTGGAACTCACCGAAACTTGAAAACCACCATGTCTTGCCTGTCGCGAGAAACAGATCGTCGATGCCGTCACCGTCGAAATCGCAGACACCGTAGCGACCGTATGAATCAAACTTGGTGACGTTGTTAGGTCCGATCTTGATCACATCCAGGTCGCTTCGGTTTTCTACATGGATCGCATCGGCTCCCCGATCATTCTCAAGACCCTTATGGGCAAAGATATTGTCGTGAATATCGACACTAATGTGCGGCCTTCCTCGAATCTCTATCGCGGCCCCGGCCAGATATTGAAATGAGTTTTCAGCGAACCAGAACTGTATGCCCGCCTGACCGCCGAAACCGTTGTCGCCGCTGCCGTGGATGTCGAATTGGTGGGTATGGATGCCAAGCGGACCATAGTGCAATCCACCACCCTTTAGAACCAGATTCCTGAGTGCTTCGTAGCCGCCCGTGTCGCCCGCTGCAGCGATGGCGTGTCGATTGAAATCGAACACGTTCTCATGCACCTGCGCCCATGCGCCGTGATGAACATCAACGCCATACCCGGCGGTGTGGTTGTTGAACGTAGTGCGAGGATGCTGGTTGTGATGGATGTAATTGTGGAAAACGCGGATTTGCTCAGGACGCCCGATCCGCTCGCCGGGAAGATTGTTCGGCGACTCTTGTCCCGGTCCTTGTTCCGGATCGTCCACTACCTGGATAGCCTGACCGCCCCAACCGGCAATCTCCATATTTGAGATCTCGATATCGAGACAGCGGACAATTTGGATACCGATATCATCGACCGATTGTTGGCCGAAACTGGGTCCAATAATGCGAAAACCTGAAATACGCACATGGTCGTTGGGTTGAAAAGTCGCGGGACAATTGATCGAAAGAAAGACTTTTTCTGCGTTGCTTCGGTGTGGTCCAAATTTGAGTATAGGCCCAAGTGAATGCGGTGTGCGGGCCGGTTGCACTGCATTTGGCGGGAAGGTACGCGTACTGGTGAGTGTTACGCACGGACCGAAACTAAGCGGAATATCCTTGTCGTCCGCGTCAGTGAAGTCCAGGACCACGTTCGGGCCGAGCAGAATGGTCGTGTTGGGGATAGCGACTGATTCGATCAGAAGCTTCCGCATCAGATCGTGATGCTGTTTGTTGACCTTTGGATCCGCCTTCCGGATCTCAACGAAGTGTGGAGGTGGGTCCTGCAGGCAGGCCCCGGAAGGAGCCGGTGGGCCCTCGAACTCAAGATCGTCTATGGCAAAGTATATACCGTTCTCGAGACGAAGTTCTGCCCGTGTGATGCTTGGTGTAGAGCCGGGATCGGTAACCTCGAACATAGTGGTAAACACGTTGGCCGCAACAAGTTTGGGTCCGTCCTGAGCCACGATATTATCGGCGGCATCAAATGCGATGAGCGTCCCATTCAGAGCAATATTATCGGATGCCGCAAACAGCTTCACTCGAGACTGGGGACTGGTAAAGGTCATTGCCAGCGGTATCGGGGTAAAGATTTCGTCTGAGGGATTGGCTGTCCGCAAGACGCGAGTTCCGGAATGTGCCGCCGGATACGTCCCAAGAAAATGGTTTTGGAACAGGACTCCGTGTTGGCTGTACTGATTGGTAATCGTGGTTCCTGCCGAGATGTCCTCGAAATCCAGCACGGTCGGTGCCGACATGGCGGCGCCGGTAAAGAAAAACGCAAGAAGCAGCACCCATCGCATTACTCCGACTATCTGTGGACGCAATTGCATCCATAGGTTGATGTGGTCTTGGATCTGATGCCTGACGAAGCGTAGAGTCGATAGATTGTCCATCATTGTTACCCGCCTATTGTCATTAATATGCCGCGAACGCATACGCGATCTGGTGCCAATATTCATGCTCAAACCAACATTGCGCTCATCATGCCTGAGTTATCAGAAGTTGTAACAAACTACAACGGAATTGCGTCACATATTTACGAATAATTAATGAGACCGGTCAACATGTCTCTTCATCGCATAACAATTCACCCCATTTCCAGCTCGGAATTTCGATCTTATAGCCCGTGGTGAATTATTAATTTAATCAATTCCTAATGTTTCCCTAATTAAGAATCCACAAATAGTCTGTAGCATTTAATGCAACTGAATTATTCTGATTTTAAGGAGATTTTATATGTTTAGAATTACCGTCGTTGCCTTGCTGTACTTGGCACTTTCTTCACTTGCGTTGGCCGATGAGGATGAACACCATGGTCACCGGCATGGTCACCATCGCCACGCACCGATTGAACGTGTTTATTACCAACAAGCCCCGCAATACGCTCCACCACCACCGGCACATTTTAATAGTGACGACCGGCGTTCCCATCAGGGTTTGGCTGGAGGCGTCATAGGCAGCGTTGTTGGTTACGAACTGGGTGCGGGTAATCCAATCGCTTCAGGTCTTGGCGCCGCTGCCGGTTCCTATTTGGGTAATAGGATGGTCAGATAACCCTGTCAAACAGCGTCCGGTAGTTCCCGCTTTTGCAATTATTCATCGCCTCATTTTTCAAAGAGGGGCTATGTAATGATCCACTTTTTTAGCGATTATTTAGCCAAATTCAATTTTTCACTACCACGGGACAATAGGGTGGAAATTTTGCCTTGGTAAATTTTCAGGCGCTTTATTGAAATGATTTCAATGCCATTTATGCGATTTTTTGGAGAAAAACATGAGAAAAAATAATTTATCAACATTGCTGGTACTTTCTGCACTAGCCACCGGGTGCGCGTCGGTGAGCGGCTGGCGTCCGATTGTCGATCCGCGTATGGACCAACATCCGGAAACCGTTCAGGGCGACATGTCAGAGTGTAAGGTTCTGGCGGATCAAGCATCGGATATCACCAAAGAAGTCTCTATGGGGGCAGGTATAGGAGCTGTTACCGGTGCCGCCGGCGGCGCGGCTATTGGCGCTATAGCGGGCAGTGCCGCAACAGGTGCTGCAGGCGGTGCTATTTTGGCTATTCCCGCCGGATTGTGGAAAGGTTATGAAGCCAATGAGGACTTTAAACGAGCATTCAAAACATGTATGCGTCAGCGCGGCCATACACTGGTTAATTAGGGCCTAGCCGAAACGGCTATCAGTCAATATATAACAGTAAGTTAAAGTGGCCTGACTGAGTGATCGGTAATCGGTTAAGGCCATAAAGTCATTTAAAAAAACGATAAAAACTCCCTGCAATTGATTTCCGTCGCCGACCCGGAAATTATCCTCATTTAAAGTGGTGCCCAAAATCCAGTTGCCGGATTCCATTTCCCAATGCCGGCATACGGCAACCACCAATTCCTCGCCATCCTCGGCGATCCATTCGCCCTTGATGGATCGCGCGTCTGTTTGCCAAAACATTTTGTGGGATCGGCTTCGATTACGGCAGAGCGATTGGTCAATAATTTCTCATGGTTGGCTGTAACGAGCAGGTTCATAGTACACTAAAAGTTAATACGCTTTGTTATGAGCTAAAACCTAAACGTTGTTGTTACCATATGTTACCCGCCCGGCAAAATTCTGTCTGACATCTCCTTACCGATCCCCCATCATTCATGCGATTTTTTATTAAACCCAAACCTTTTTTCAAGCTGTTATCTTTTCGGGGTCTGGTCGTTCTCGCCTACCAGATTATGGCGATCGTGGTGGGCTGGCACATTTACGAACTGACGCACGACACGCTTGCGCTGGGTCTTGTCGGGCTGGCTGAGGTCATTCCCTACTTCTGTTGCGCGCTGTTTGCAGGCTATGCGGTGGATCATTATTCACGCCGCCTGTTCGGTGTGCTTGCCTGCCTGCTGCTGTTTATGACAGCGCTGACCCTGGTTGCGTTGTCGTCAGGTTGGCTGGCCGGTAACCCGGTGTTATGGATCTACGGTACCATCGCTTTTACCGGCGTGGCGCGCGCATTTATCGGACCTTCGTACAGCGCGATGTTTGCGTTGGTCTTGCCGCGTGATCAATATGCTCGTGCGTCGGGAATCGGCACAGCGGTGTTCCAGTTGGGTTTGGTGACCGGCCCTGCGATTGGCGGCATCCTGGTCGGATGGGCAGGCAAGACCAGCGCCTACAGCGTCGCTGCCGGTCTTTGTCTGTGCGCTGCATTGGCGCTGCTGTCGGTGCGCGTCAAGGAACCGCCGCAGGCGGAAAGCACACCGTTGTTCACCAGTATAGGCGAGGGACTGCGCTTTGTGTTCAGTAATCAGATTATTCTCGGCGCACAGTCGCTGGACATGTTCGCCGTGCTGTTCGGGGGCGCGGTGGCGATGCTGCCTGCATTCGTTCACGATGTCTTTCATTACGGTCCCGAAGGCCTTGGCATTCTTCGCGCCGCCCCGGCCATCGGGGCGGTGATGACCGGGCTGTTTCTCACCCGCCATCCGATCAATCGCCATGCCGGACGCTGGCTGCTGGCTGCTGTCGCAGGCTTCGGCTTGTGCATGATCGGCTTCGCCTTAGCTGTCAATTTCTGGGTTGCAGGCGCTCTGTTGATGCTCTCCGGTGTTTTCGACGGCGTCTCAGTGGTCATGCGCACGACTATCATGCAACTGGCGACACCCGACGCCATGCGCGGTCGGGTATCCGCCATCAACGGCATCTTTATCGGTTCATCCAACGAACTGGGCGCTTTTGAGTCAGGTATCGCGGCGCGCTTGATGGGGCTGGTGCCGTCGGTCATTTTCGGTGGCGTGATGACGCTAACCGTGGTTGCCGCGACGGCGAAACTGGCGCCGAAATTACGCAGGCTGGAGCTTGATGAACTGCATTGATTGATTTTCCGCTTGCGCAGCCTGAATAATAACCTTACCAATCAACATGTAAAATTAAACTCTCTTTGATTGGAAAGATTTTTATACCGCAAAACGATCCGCTTCGTTACTGTTGAATACCTATGGAATCCTGTATGTGTTTTGCAATGTTTTGATGTATTGTAAGTCGCTAAATGACTTAGTCGGTGGATTGTTTTTTTATCCCGTTAATTAAGCTGATGCTCTTTAAGACTATGGCATTTTTCATGGCTATTTCTAAAGCCTGTCCCATAAATAACAACTGATTTCCGGAGTATGAATTATGAATAAATACCTTAGTACACTCAGTTTAAGCTGTCTTTTATCATTAAGCGTTAACAATGCAAATGCGCTGCAAACCCTGGCTTGCCAGGTCGCTGTTATCGGCGGCGGAGCGGGCGGTGTCCATACGGCTTATCAATTGGCCAAGCTGCCTGCCGGTAATCCGGATTCTAATGTCTGCTTGTTTGAGAAAGAACCCAAATTGGGCGGACGCATCGATGATGTCGCGTTGGACCCCAATCATCCTGACTGGGTCTTCGGCAAAGGGGCATTGCGTGTTGCCGAGACGCAAAATTATTTATTCAAACTGGCTTCGGACCTCGGAATTACCCTCGAAGCGGCCCCATTTATTGATGATTTGATCAGTGCGCGCGGCTATTACGGTTTTACTTCCGACCAAATCAATAAAAGCGCTTATCCGCTGGTGCCCAATACTGTAGATAAGGAAGTCGCGTTGTACGATAAGCTGCGCTTTGGTCCCGAACGCGCCAATATAGATAAATATCCCGATTTCCGTTCTTATGTTAATGCCGTTGCCGGGACTCAGGGCTATCATTTTCTTGCCGATGTTTTTCGGTTTCGCGCCGATTTTGAAGCGACCTTGGATGCGCGGGGTTATCTGGATTATCTTGATGAGGAATGGGATGTCTGTTGCACGCCTTACTATCCTGAAGGCGGTATGTAGCAATTTATTATCAAAATGGCGGGGGATGCGATCAGCAACGGCGCTCATGTATTTCTCAATGAACCGGCATTGACGCTGGATTCAAAACCGGGCGGTTATTTAATCACGACGCCGCACTACAATGTAACGGCGAAAAAACTGGTGATTGCCGTACCCAAAGTCGGGTTTAATAAAATTGGCGGTAATATCGCCGAAGCCATTAAAGACCAGAAACAGTTCAAGGATCTTGTCGGCATTCCGGTAGCGACTATTGCCCAGCGTTGGCCGAATGAGTGGTGGCATAATATCGGTTACGCGGGCAAGGATATTCATCGTATCTGGACGACGGAACATTGTTTTAATTTTACCGAGATTCCGGTGGCGCAATATGCCGCGCAGCAATTGGTGACACGCACCGTGTACACCGATAAGGAAGAATGCGTCGAATTCTGGCAACGCACTGCGCAGTTAGGTATTAAAGCGGTTGAAGCGGAAATTGACCGCGGTTTGCACGATGTATTGCCGCAAGCGACGATCCCGCAACCATTGAATACTGTCGTGAAAATCTGGCCGGCGGCCTGGTATTGGTTACGCGGCGGCAGTCAGTTTACCAATGCCGATATTGCGGCATGGGCTATCGAACCGTTACCCGGCAAGCAAGTGTCATTGGTGGGTGAGTCTTATAATCCGCAACGTTCAGGCTGGAGTGACGGCGCTTATAAATCGTCCATCAATACCCTGAATGCAAAATACGGTATGCATATTGTTATTCCTGCTACGGCTAATATAAAACCGGTAGCAAACGCCAATCCGGCGTCTGTAACAAGCGCACATCCGACAGGTCGATAAGTAACAGCATAAATCCCCGGCTTTGCCGGGGATTTATGCGTAAGTTTTCCTAGCGCCGTATATCGGTTGCTCGCTCGAATAATGACATCCCTAAAGATTCTCGGCATTCAGCAAAATAACCTCTATCTCCTCGGTAATTTCTTCCTGGCGGTAAATCTGGGATTTCCGCCGCAGGTTGACGGTTTCATCGTCCAGGTGTTTTACCGCGCCTTCCAGATGTTGCAGGCGTCGGTGGTTTTCGGCCATCAACGAGCTATAAAAGATTTCATGCAGTACGGCGAACAGGTAATGATCCACCAGGTCGGTATAAAAATCGGCAGGATCAAGATTAAGCACCGGCGGGATTTTATAAGGGGTCGTTGTTTTTGTTTGCTCGGGGAAGGGCGGGAATACCTGGCGCTGAGTGATGGCGTTGGATTCGCTGTCGTGATATACAACGGTTAATTGCATCCAGTCCGCGTGTTGAAACAGCGGTTGCTGTAATTGTTGCGACGGCGCCTGTTTATCCGGTTGATGCAGCGAACTGATGGTGTCGATCAGGCGGTTTATGATGGCGGGTATTTCTTCGGCGGTATTGGCGCCTTCAATTGACGCCAGCACGGCGGGGGAATTGTCGGTAAGTTTGCCGCCGAGCCGGGTGCCGATGGCGATAATGCCGGAATAGGTTTCAGCCGTCACCGCATCAATCAGGCTTTCATTAAAATCGCCGCAAAAACCGCGCTCGGCACCCAATAAAATACAGATGCGCCGGGCGTTGGCTTGGTTAAGCGGCAGGCCGGGATAAAAAGTCAGGAAATCCATTGCCGCCTGTTCAATATTAGCGACGGCCTGACCCTGCATGAGTTGAAAGCGGCTCAGTTTATGGATTTCCATAAATGCCAGGTTTTTCATGGCGTTTAAAATGGTGCGTATCTCCTCCATCTGCGTGATATGCACTTGCAATTCGCGGCTTTGGCTCATGACGTCTGTTTTGTCGTTATATCAAGCCAGCCGCCGACGGCTTCCCGCCATTGTTCACGGGGGCTGTCCAGTGTCAGCGTGGTGTCGTTAATGCCTTGCTGAAGGCGTTCAAGATAGCCGGCTATTTCTTTCGGTTGCGCCTGATTAAAAAAACCTTCGTTAAACGCCGTCAGCCAGGCCAGTTGAAAAAGGGCCTTAAGTGGAACCAGCCGATCCTGTTTGAGGATTTCCCGCAACAGCCTGCCGCGCTTGATCCGCGCTTCCATCGAGGCCTCCAGGCGTTGACCGAAACGTGTGAAGGCTTCCAGCTCCAGAAATTGCAGGTAATCCAGTTTCATTTGCCCGGCTTGATGGCTGATAGCCGGATGCTGGGCTTTGCCGCCTATCCGTGAGACCGATTTGGTAATGTCGATGGCCGGGCGAAATCCTGAAACGAACAGGTCGTTATCCAGGTAGATTTGCCCGTCGGTAATCGAAATCAGGTTGGTCGGAATGTAGGCGGCAATTTCACCCTGCTTGGTTTCGACAATCGGTAGTGCGGTCATACTGCCGCCGCCGTTTTCGGCATTCAGGCGGGTCGAGCGTTCCAGCAAGCGGGAATGTACAAAGAAAATATCGCCCGGATAGGCTTCCCGTCCCGGCGGCCTGCGCAATAACAAGGACAACTCCCGGTAGGTTCTGGCGTGGGTCGATAAGTCATCGTAAATAATCAGCGTATCGCGGCCCTGCGCCATCCAGTATTCTGCCAAAGCGCAGCCGGCAAACGGGGCAATGTATTGCAAGCCGGGCAGGGCGCTGGCTTCCGCGACGACGCAGACTGTGTAATTCAGTGCGCCATGTTCCCGGAGGGTTTCAATGGTGCTGACGACAGCGGAACGTTTCTGGCCTATTAACACATAAATACATAACACATTCTGGTCTTTCTGATTAATGACGGTGTCGATGGCGATTGACGTTCTGCCCAGTCCTTCGTCGCCGACTATCAATTGCCTCTGGCCTTTGCCGATGGGGATCAGCGTGTCGATGATTTTAATGCCGGTGTATAAAGGATTATCAACAAAATCCCTGGCGATAATGGCGGGCGAGCCTTTTTCCATGTTTTCACGTCCGCTATGGGCAGGCGGCGCCAGTCCATCCAGCGGCGCACCCAGGGGATCGACAACTCGGCCCAGAAATTCGTTACCTACCGGTATGCTGAGAGAATGTTTGGACAGATGAACGGTGGTACCGGATGTCAACGCGTCGGTTTGATACAGTAAAATGGCGCCGATCCGGTCGCGGTTAAGGTCAAATACCATGCCCCGGCTGCCGTCGGCAAAAACCAGCACGTCTTCAATGGCTGCCGACGGCAGGCCTTTGATCCAACTGATACCGTCGCCGATGGAAACGACGGTGCCTTGCTCGGTGACCCGCAGTTTCGGTTGATAGGCGGATAACCAGTCGACCTGTTTTGCCAATAAGCCGGGTTTACTCGAAGTCATGAGTAATCTCGGCAAAACCGGCCAGTTCGTGTTTCAGGTTGGCGTTCAGTACCCAGGCGCCGATATCAATACTCAGGCCGGCAATGAGTCCGGCATCCCGGGCGTATTGAAAATGGACCTGACTGTCGATCAACGAGTCCAGCTTTTGCTCCAGGAGTTGTTGTTGTTCAGGTGCTAAAGGGTAAGCGCTGCTCACCTTGACGGGGACCGATTTTTTGCCGCCCAGTGTTTGCAGGCAGAGTTTGCAGGCTTCCGGCAAGGTCACAAGATGGTTGATCAACAGGGTTATTAGACGGGCTTCGAGTTCCGGGCCGGCTGATTGTTGCAACAGCATAGCGGCAAAGCGGGCGCCGTTTTGCAAGGCCTGTTTTTCCGCCTGTTGCTGGTGTTCCTGTTGCTGGCGGGTTAGTGTTACTTTGGCTTTTTGCTTTTCCTGTTCCAGATCGGCGGTTAGCCTGTCCAATTGTGTTCTTCTTTCGGCGTCGAGTTGCTGATGGAGAGCGGTGAGCGCCGTTTGTTTCTCCTGTTCCCACAACATCAGACGATTTTCATAAAGATCGCGCTGTTCATCGGCCTGCTTACGGACAGTGTCGGCATCGGCGAGCGATTGGTCGATAAACTGCTTGCGCTTGGCAATCACGTCCAGCAAGGGCTTGTAAAAAAGTCGCTGCAAAATCCAGATCAGGATCAGGAAATTGATGATTTCAAGTGCGAATGTGGAGATATTAAATTCCATGTGGACCTTATTAGTTAGATTTTTTTCACCACGAAGACACGAAGGTCACGAAGTTTTAGAGAGCAAATTCCTTATCTTCGTGTCTTCCTGGTGAATTTCTTATAGAAGATTTAAAGAACAAAGCGTTTGATGCCATTTTTCAAGACAATCTCATTAAAATTAATCAGTAATCCTACACTTAATCCAGTCAACCAGCGCCCAAAATTTTATGGACTTCAATGGCACAACCAATGACTTGTCTTGATAAATCATCAAATTCCATATCTTCGTGCTCTTTGTGTCTTCGTGGTGAATTATTATTTTTCTCCTCGCATCCATCATTTAACGATATATTCAAGCAACGGATTCTTGAACAGCACTATCAGTATGATAACCAGGCAATAAATCGCCAGTGATTCGATCATCGCCAGGCCGATGAACAAGGTGCGCATGATCGAGCGTTCCGATTCCGGTTGCCGCGACAAGGCCTCGAGCGCGCTGCCGATAGCTTTACCCATGGCCAAAGCCGGCAGCATGACGCCCAGGGCAATGCCAATAATAGCGGCGATGCTGGAACCAAGGACGATCAGGGATATATCGGTCATAAATTACTCCTGTGAATTAAGTTGTTGGGATTGCATGGCCCCGGCCAGATAAATCAGCGCCAGCATGCCGAAAATATAGGCTTGAACCAGCGCCTCGATGATATGCAGCATCAGGATCGGAATCGGCGCAAGAAAGCCGGCTACCAGCAAGATCAACATGGCGGCCATTTCCAGGCTCATCATATTGCCGAATAAGCGAATCGCCAGCGCCAGCGTACGGGTAAATTCGCTGATAATATGAAAAGGCAGCAAAATCGGGCTGGGCGTCAGGTAATGATGCAGATATTTTTTCCAGCCCAGCGTTCGGATGCCGAACCAGTGTACCGAGAAAAACACCAATACGGCCAGCGCCGACGTTACCGAAAGATCACGCGTCGGCGAATGCAGCTCCGGTATTAAACCCACCAGGTTGGCAATAATCAGGAACAGCCAAAGCGTGGCGATGAAAGGCATGATTCGCCGCCCGTGTTCCGGCGCGACAGCGGTAACGGCTTCGTCGATAGCGACGACGATGCCTTCGACCATCGTTTGCAAAGAACCGGGCAACATCTCCAGACGCCGGGTTGACAGCCAGGCTATCAAGGTAATAACCGCCATGATGCCCCAGGTGGTCAGGATCGATGCGCCGACCACCACGGGGCCGATAGCAAAAGAAAATTCGTTTTCCATGGTTCAGTCCAGTTTATTTTAAAACGCCGGGTCCAGAAAGAAGGCCTTTACTCTTTGTCTTTAATCAGGAAATAGACATTAAAAATCCCGATCACCAGACCGGTAAACAATAGGCTGAGTGTCCAGCGCGTCGAATATCCGCTCATCATACTATCCAGCCAATGGCCCAAATAGACGCCGCCGATAATCGGCAACACCATGACCAGACCCAAGGTACCGATATAGGCGGTTTGCGACAACAGGTTCGGCCTATCGTGCTCCGCTTTTTTAATACGTTGGATTTGACCGTCAATCTTCTTTTTGAGGCGCTGTTGATTGTTCATAGTCGATAAAAATGGATTCAGGTGTTAATAATCCGGTTCAACTTTCCTGGTCTTGGTCGTTGCATCAGACAGCAATGCTACTCCCATTGCAGCAAGATTTCAGTTTCTTTAGCTTGCTGCGGTAGTTTGAATATTAGAACTCTCAGTCATTATGCCACTTTGACCTTTAATAAAATGATTGTTTGATATCTGACCTTATTAGCAATTTAACCGATTACCGGCGCCTCGATAAGATGGTTGACTTCGTGCTATAGTGCATTCGTATATTTGAATTTTAGGGGGCTCTATGGCGAGGGTAATATCACAACCCAGCATCAAAGTGATTGGTGCTAACGGGCAAATATCATTGGGTAAGCAATATGCAGGTCGACAAGTTCTGGTTGAAGAACAGGAGCCGGGCGTTTGGTTGATTCGTACTGCCACTGTTATCCCTGATAACGAACGCTGGTTGCATCAACCCAAATCATCAGCCGATCTACAACAAGCATTGGCTTGGGCGCAGACACATCCGGCCAGTGATGCCAATGTAGAAACGGTTTTGGAAAAACTCGATGAAGACAGCTGATGTCGGGCGGGTGCGCCTTGACCTTAACAACCCGGTATTCCAGGAAAACCTGTTTTTGTTGCAAAAGCCGGAGCGTCATGCCGCTCTGGATACATTGAATAAGTTGCGGCAAATGACGTGGCAACAAATCTATCGTGATAACGGCCTGAAGTGGGAAAAAATTGTCAGCGTGCGCTCGCATGACGGCATTGATGCGCTGTATTCATTCAGGATTACTCAGGCTCGGCGTGCGACCGCATATCGTGACGGCGACTTTATGCGGTTGCTGACTATCGCGCCTGATCATGATAGTGCCTACGGTAAAAAATAACGGTATTGCTGTTTTTTATCTCACGACTACCACACCGTTTTCCGCTTAAGCCCCAACATGCGCTTAAACATGGCCTGTTCCATGCGCTGCAAACTTTCACGGGTGGCGCGAAGGTTTTCTTCCTCGACTATCAATTGCTGGTCCAGTAATGCGCTGATCCGCTCAAGGTCGGTATCGACCAGGAAATGCCGGGTGCTGATCGTTAATTCATTATTATTGAAATAGGCAACGCCGCCGGGCAGGGCCAGGTATTGCCAGTCTTCTGTCGCCAGGCGAAAACGTCCCAGTCCGAAAACCAGGGTGGTCATAAAGCGCGCGTGATGCGGCTGGATGCCGAAACTGCCGGAGGCGTCTTCACCGACAAAGGAGGTCACGCCGGTGATGCGTTGTTCATGCGTCGCATCAAACAGGTTCAGTACGAATTCGCTCATTACAGCGCCTGCATGCTGCCGCGCATGTAGCATTGCTCTTCGGACAGGTCGTCATACTGGCCCGACAAAAAGGCTTCGCAGTCGGTCAAGGTCTGTTGCAGCGGCACCGATACGCCGGTTTGCCTCGTGTGCTGGGCTAACACGCAAAACGGCTGGGTCAGATAACGCTGCAATTTGCGGGCGCGCATGACCACCTTGCGGTCGGTCTCGGATAATTCTTCGATGCCCAGCATCGCGATAATATCTTCCAGCTCATGATAACGCGCCAAGTGTTCGCGTACGCTTTCGGCAACGGCATAATGGCGGTCGCCGAGCGTATGCCGGTCCATCAGTTTACTGCTCGAGCGCAACGGATCGACGGCGGGATAAATGCCTTTACTGGCCTGATCCCTGGACAGGATGACAGTGGTATCCAGATGGCTGAGTATCGCGCTGACCGCCGGGTCGGTCATATCATCCGCCGGTACGTAGACCGCCTGCACTGACGTAATGGCGCCCTGCCGTGTGGAGAGAATACGGTCTTCCAGTTCGGCGACTTCGCTGGTCAATGTCGGCTGGTAGCCGACTGTAGCGGGCATACGACCGAGCAGGCTGGATATTTCGCTGCCGGCCTGGACGAAGCGGAACACATTATCGACCACGAACAGCACTTCTTTATGCAGGCTGTCGCGCAGGTATTCGGCATAGGTCAGCGCCGATAAAGCAATGCGGAAGCGCACACCGGGCGATTCGTCCATTTGTCCGAACACCATCAGGGTATCTTGCATGACGCCTGCCTGTTGCATTTCCCGCCATAATTCATGAGCCTCACGGATGCGTTCGCCGACGCCGGCAAACACTGAAACACCTTTGTGGATAGAGGACACCGCATGGATAAATTCCATGACCAGCACGGTTTTGCCGACGCCCGCCCCGCCGAATAGCCCGGTTTTACCGCCTTTGACAAAAGGACATAATAAATCGATGACTTTAATGCCGGTTTCCAGAATGCCGCTCATGCCGATGGCTTCCGACAAGGGCGGCGGTTTCGCATGAATGTTGCGGAATTCGGTGTGTGTCAAGGCGGGAAGTCCGTCCAGAGGTTCGCCGAATATATTCAATAAACGCCCCAGGCATTGCTCGGAAACCGGCACCTGCAACGGTGCGCCGGTATCGAAAATAATCATGCCGCGACTCAGGCCTGAGGTACCGTGCAGGGTAATGGCCCTGATATGCCGTTCATCAAGATGCTGGTGTACCTCAAACAGGTAGGTGGAATGATCGAAACAAGTGCATAAGGCCTGGCGCAGCGGCGGCAAGCGGGTGCAGTCAATAATCACCACCGGGCCATGCACTTCAACGATGGTTCCTATTGCTTGTCGATCTTGTCGTGCTGCCTGTAAAGTATTCAATGGACTGTCTTCCTGTAGTTAGCGCTGAGTGTAGAGAAATCATTCCGCTCGGTTACTGTTGTTCCTCCACGGCATCGACGACACACAAGGCCGCCATATTGACAATCCGCCGCACCGTGGCTGACGGCGTGAGGATGTGCACAGGCCGGGCGCAACCAAGCAGCACCGGACCGATTGCGACGCCGTTACCGGCTGCGGTTTTGAGCAGGTTGTAGGCAATGTTGGCGGCATCGATATTGGGCAAGACCAGCAGGTTGGCGCTGCCTTTCAGTTTTGAATCCGGCATCATTTTCTTGAGCAGGTCGTAATCGAGCGCGGTATCGCCGTGTATCTCGCCCTCTATTTCCAGGTCCGGTGCAAGACTTTGAATAATCGCCAGCGCGGTGCGCATTTTTTGCGCTGATTCGCTGTTACTGGTGCCGAAGTTGGAATGCGACAACAAGGCAACGCGTGGCGTCAGCCCGAAACGACGCATCTGTTCTGCGGCTAACAAGGTAATTTCGGCGAGCTGTTCGGCACTCGGGTTTTCATTGACATGGGTATCGACCAACACAACCTGGCTGTCCGGTAAAATCAGACCGTTCATCGCGGCGTAGACATTGACGCCGGTTCGCTTGCCCAGCACCTGTTCGATGTAATGCAAGTGCAGGGCGGTGGTGCCGAAAGTGCCGCAAATCATGCCGTCGGCATCGCCTTTATGAATCAGCATCGCCCCGATCAGCGTGTGGCGGCGGCGCATTTCCAGTTTGGCGTATTGCTCGGAGACGCCTTTGCGAATGGTCATTTTTAGATAAGTCTGCCAGAAATCGCGATAACGCTCATCGTATTCGGGGTTGACGATCTGAAAATCGATGCCGGGTTTGATACGCAAGCCGAATTTTTCGATGCGTTGCTGCAATACCGCCGGACGGCCAATCAGAATCGGCTTGGCGATGTTTTCATCGACCAGGATTTGCACGGCGCGCATGACGCGTTCTTCCTCGCCTTCGGCAAACACGATGCGTTTTTTGTTGTCAGGCGCATTGCGGGCAACCTTGAAGACCGGCTTCATAAATGTGCCGCTGTGGTAGACGAACTGCTGCAAGCGATCGATATAGGCCTGCATATTTTGAATCGGGCGGGTTGCGACGCCGGAGTCTTCCGCCGCTTTGGCAATCGCCGGAGCGATTTTGGTCATCAGGCGTGGATCGAAGGGCATCGGTATCAGGTAGTCCGGGCCGAAAGACAAATTGCTGATACCGTAAGCGGTGGCGACGACATCGGATTGTTCGGCCTGGGCCAGTTCGGCGATCGCATGGACGGCGGCGATTTCCATTTCACGGGTAATGGTGGTGGCGCCGCTATCCAGAGCGCCTCGGAAAATGTAGGGGAAACACAGGACATTATTAACTTGGTTAGGATAATCCGAGCGTCCGGTGGCGATGACGGCGTCGTCACGGACGGCCTTGACTTCTTCGGGCAGGATTTCCGGCGTCGGATTCGCCAGCGCCATGATTAACGGCCGGGCCGCCATGCTTTTGACCATGTCGGGTTTCAGCACGCCGCCTGCCGATAAGCCCAGGAAAACATCGGCGCCGGGTATTACTTCAGCCAGTGTTCGCGCATCGGTGTCACGCGCGAAACGCGCTTTATCGGGGTCCATTAACTCAATCCGGCCTTGATAGACAACACCGGCCAAATCAGTGACGGTAATGTTTTCGATCGGAAAACCGAGATCGACTATCAGGTCCAGGCAGGCCAAGGCCGCAGCGCCGGCGCCGGAAACCACCAGTTTGCAGTCCTTGATGTCTTTGCCGACGACTTTCAGGCCATTCAATATGGCGGCCCCGACGATAATGGCCGTGCCGTGTTGGTCATCATGAAACACCGGGATTTTCATGCGCTTGCGCAAATTGCGCTCGATATAAAAACACTCCGGGGCTTTGATGTCTTC
>SXGU01539344.1_pt1 | contig 24603 bp, 30 predicted proteins | sample 3174531 | NCBI WGS metagenome assembly SXGU01 (sample SAMN11356863, study PRJNA531348) | freshwater metagenome | isolation source: freshwater sample F1-140 | place: China: Fuxian Lake, Yuxi | collected 2017-12-25
CCCAATGCGCCAAAATCGCCGGGTTCTCCGACGACTTCAAGCGCAAAAAGGGCTGTCTGTAGAGGCGGTCTTTTTTAAAAATACGTAGGGAAACGAACAACGAAATGGCTACGAAACTACAAAAAGACACAAAGCAACGGAATTCGTAGTCTTTCGTAGCTTTCGTACACCCTTCCGTTGTTCCGTAGTCATTTCGTTGTTCGTTTCCCTTCGACACTTTGACATAGTGATTAGCGTTGACAAAAACGCTGTTTTGTGCTAAAGTACGGCGTTGGTTTGAATGGTGAATTTGGGTTATTTCAATGGGAAATAGACTGAATTCACCATTCAACCACGGTCTTCGATCGTTCCCTTCAACCCCGGAGAGTCCATGTCTCGTTTCATCGGAGCGCTCGCGCTCCTGTCCCTGTCCGCCTGTGTGGCGGTCCACCACTCATCGGTTTCGGCCGATGGGTCCGGCACCACCGTCAATGGGCTCGTGCGGCCCACCAGCGCCAACACCACGGTGCTCGGTGAGCACGCGCTCGACATCGCGGCCACCACGGGCGTGCCCGTGTCCGTGAGCGGTGACGGTGTGAGCGTGCAGATCGGCGGTCGGTACCCCATGCAGCCCGGTGTGGGCGGCGTGATGGACCCGGCGGCGTTCTGGGCGGTCCAGAACTCGCTCGGCAGCCGCGAGGCGGCACTCAGTGCACGCGGTACCCCGCCGATGGTGGTCGTGGGTGGAGCCGACCCCCGCATCGGGGAGTTGGTGGAGAACGTCGCCACGCTCCAGCAGGACGTGGAAGGTCTCACCGACCTCGTCGTGGGAGGGAAGTAACATGATTGCTCTCTTTCTCATTGGCTGCATCCACCAGTCCGCCGTCACCAGCCCCGTCGAAGGCGCTCCCGCCGACAGTGGCGCTGTGCGCGCCTACAACATGACCTACGCCCGAGCCAAGGCGGCCGAGGGCAAGCCAGAGTTCGCGGCGATGGTCGCGTTGCTCGAAGACTTGCCGTGCCCGGAGAACACGGACTGCGCGTCCGACATCGCGCGGCTGAAGGCCGACGATGTGGCGCTGCGTCCCCATGTGGTCGCAACCCGCACGGTTGCCGCTCTCGCGGACAACCACACCGATGACTTCGTCGCGGTGGTGGGCGGCCGGCCGGGATGGCTGAAGGAAGGTCTCCACTTCGTGGACCTCAGCTCCGCCGGAGCCGAGCGAGTGATCGTGTTCAAGGGCGGCTTGCCCCTGGATCCGACCGACGCGCTCGGAGTCCCGAGCGAGAAGGTCCTGGTGAACATCAGCGGCGACTGCGCCCCCGAGGGTCCGTTCCCGGCGGTCGATGCACGGTTCGTGCAGGACCTCTGGGTCGCGGCGCGGGGCTCGGAGCAGGTGGTGCTCTACTTCGTGGACAACCGCGGTGAGTCCCTCGTCGTGAGTTCGGTGGCGGACATGAGCAACGACACCAGTGTGGTGACGGGCGCGCAAGCGTTCCCGATCTACGAGGTGATCGGTGCCTACTCCCACCAGATCGGCGGCTGGGGCCCTGGTGTCTACACCCGAGGTGCCACCAGCGGCAACGCCTTGCCGCGCCCCCGCACCTACTGCTAGATGCACTTCGCATGCATGCTAGCCCCGTCCCTGTGTCTGCAGGGCGGTTTTATTTTCCAACAGAAAACATCTCCCGTTGCCGAGAGATGTTGTTCTTGTTTAGGTTGATGCGGCTGCACCGCTTGAGGCTCCGCCGATTTGCGTAATGACGAATGTGGAGATGGCGTAGGCAGCGACACAGATGACCATGCCGATGACCGCGTTGCCCATCATCTTTTTTGCTTTCTTAATGTTTTCTTCCTTTCCCCCGTCGGTGAGGTAAAGGAACCCACCGTACACAACCATTCCCACAAAGACGATACCCAGAGCTCCGAGGAGAACATTGATGAAGTTTCCGACGAGCTTTGGAAGACTACTTTCTGTTCCTGTCCCGAGCCCTGTGGCTGTGAGCGTGTCGTCAGCCGACGAGAACTGGGCGTGGACGGAGACGAGTGGAAAGAGGAGGGCAGTGGTGGCGCCGGCGGAAACGCGCGCGGCAAGAGTACGAACGTTCATAGTGGATTGCCGGCAGCACCGGAGTTATTAGGTCGATGTGGCACCAACGAGCGCGCTGATGACGTAGTCGGCAATGGCGTAGGCGGCGACGATGAGCACAAGACCCATGACCGATGTGCGGAGAATTTTCTTCGCTTTCTTGATCCCTTCGTCTGAACCGGCATCGGTGAGGTAGAGGAAGCCGGAGTACACCACGAGAACAACGAACACGATACCGAGAACACCGAGCAAGACGTTGATGATGTTACCGATCATTTCTGGAAGCGTGGCTCCTGTAGCGCTGGAGTCGAGGGTGGAACCAACGTCCGTGAGACCAGACTGTGCGCCGGAGAGACCGGAGTACGTGTCGCTGACCGCGCCGGCGGCCATAGGAATAGCGAGTGTGATGGCTGTCCCAGCCGCAGCACCGAGTTTGTTGAAAAGGTTTTTCATATCATTGGCTTTCGCCGTAATAATGGTTGGATTAACTTGTGGTTCCGCTGGCTGCACTTTGAATCTTCGTGAGGACAAAGTACGTGATGGTGTAGGCGGAAGCCATGATAATTATGCCAGTGATGGCGTTTCGGATCAAACTCTTGGCTTTCTTCACGCTTTCTCCACCCCCTACGTCGGTGAGGTAGAGAAACCCTCCATACACGAGCATGCAGACCAAGATGAGACCACTGACACTGAACAAAAGATTCACGAACGTCCCAATGAGAGTAGGCAAGTCAACGGTTTCTTGATACCCCGCTGTCCCTCCAGCGTTTGCGAGCCCCGTTTTAATGAGGTCCGCACCGGTGGAAGTAACCGTGGTATCTGCTGCCAGCACAGGCAAAGCAGAGAGACCGAAGGCAAGCGCTACTCCCGCGGCACGGCGCAGGAGGTGTTGCATAACGTGAAAGGGTCGAGAGACCCTCTCGCGTCATGCCCCCACCAAGGACCAAGGTGGGGAACACTGACGGTGAATGTTTACGCGGTTGGAGTCGTTGCTGTGATGATGCTCGAGAGAACAAAGCTTGCAATGGCGTAAGCAGAGAGAACGATCACGAGACCGATCACACCAGCGACCATAACCTTCTTTGCCGACTTCACCTTCTCTTCGTGACCACCAGACGTCATGAACTTGAATCCACCGATGAGAATGATGACGACAGCGACGATACCGAGGAAGCCGAGAATCACGCGGATAATGGAAGCGATCGTGGTTGGCAGGTCGCTTTCAGAGAGACCAGCCGCTGTGGCGAAAGCAGATCCGTCTACTCCCGCTCCATCTCCGCCGCCGAAGTAGTCGCCTTCTGTGAGAACTCCCTGTGCGTGTGCAACAGGTGCGAAGTGTGTGCTTGAGAGAACAGGGAGTGCCACGATCAGCGCCATGAGGCCACCGAGGACGTATCCCAGGACTTTCTTGGACATAGAATGGACGTCTTAAGAATGTAAATGAGTTAAGTGAGCGACCCGGTGGATAACGCATTCACAAGCGCATACACCATGGCGTACGCTCCAAATATTATCACAAGTCCGTACACAGCAGAAGTGAGCGTCTTCTTTGCGTTCTTTGCGTGCTCTGCATTTACGCCCGCCAAGAGGTACTGCAACCCTCCCCAAACGAACATGAGAAGAGCAATCGCGCCGGAGAAACCGAGGATCGCTTTAACGATGCGGCCGATAACAATTTCGATGGAGACGCCGCCAAGTGGATCTTGCAAACTGGTGGTGGCGCTTGCAATCAGTGCTGGGACGATCCCTAGTAGAACACCAACCGTTGTCAGGAAGATTTTAGGTTGTTTGTGTGGTTGAGTCATATTAGGGGTTCACTAAAACTTCACAGCATTGTGTATTCTCGTCACCTGGACACAGGTCTGTTTGGCATCCACCGAAGCTTCCGCCTGTAGGGACAAATGTTGAGGTGATGTCCACACATTGCCAGACTTTGCTCATGGCGCCGTACTCGCCTTGGTAAACACTCGAGATGGCACCATACATGTCTTGGCACTTTGTAATACAACCCCCGTACTTATCGCAGACCTGGTTGTACCCACACGCTTCACCTGCCGTCGGAGACCGGTCCTCTTCTGTACCTGGCGCACAGGTCACATAAACTTCTCCTTCGTCAGCGTAGAACTGGCTGGTGCCAAGAAGCATGTTTTTGATCGTTCGCATGCCGACGTTGGCGGCGAAAACGATGATGAGGCCGACCGTAGCAATTTTGATCGCGTCCTTTCCCTTCTTCATTCGTTCTGCCTGTCCTGGGCCGGCGGACAACAGATACTGGAAGCCTCCCACAACATACATGAGGAAGACGACCGCTCCGACGATACTCAGGACAAAGTTACCGACGTTGATGAACACCTGCATGATGTCTGCCACCGAGCAGGTCCCTTCGTTGCCGCATGTCTTGCTAATGCCTGCCATGAAGGTGCCAACCTCTTTTGTCGTGCATGCAGCACCTGTGATGCAAATTTGTGAACCGGCGGCGAGCACGGGCAAGGCGAACCCGGTGATGAGTACGACTCCGGCGAGCAAGCCAAGGACAAACGCGCGTTTTCCTCGTAGGGTCATAGAGTTTCGTTCACCTTGTTTTGAGCCGTTCGAATAGCCTCTTCTGTTTCCACGCCGGAAAGCGTGTCGTTGATGAGTTCCTCAAAGGCTTCTTCTGCCACATCGACATCGTCGCCTTTGTACCAACTCTTGGCCGTGAGGAGTTGGCCCGCGAACACGGACAAGTCTTCACTCTCACGCTGACTTTCGATGAGTGCACGCAGAGCCGGCGGCTTTTGAGCGGCTTCCAGATAGGTTTTTGCTTGGTCGATCTTTGCGGCAAACTGTACGAAGTCCCAGGCCCAGTTATTGTTTTTTGTCGACTTCGATACCGTTTCTACCCAGTAGTTTGCGTAGTTAACGGTGCGACCTTCGGAAATTTGCGGAAGAGCAGCGATGCCAAAGTTGAGTTTTGGTGCCCGCGCGCGAATGAGCGGCAAGTGGTACGAGTAGCCGAGGAACATCGCGGTCTTTCCGGTGGTGAACGCGTCGAAGGAGGACGGTTGTTCTTTGTTCCACGAGTATACCGCTTTGAGGGGATTCGCGAAATCGGTGTAGAAACGTACGGCATCGGCTCCCGGGAGAGCTCGGTCGGCGTTCGGGGTACCGAAGGCGGCAATGCCTCGTTCGCTGGTCATGGCTGTACCATTTTGCATCATGAGTACAGACAGGATGTCGAATGAGCGCTCAACATTTTCTGCTGTTCCCAGGGCGGCTCCAGACTGAGTCACTACGTCGCTCGCACCAATGGTTGTCAGCTTTTGCACGGTGTCTTGGAACGCGGTCCAAGAGGTTGGCGGCTGAGCAATGCCGGCGGCGTTGAAGAGGTCTTTGTTGTAGTAGAGAGCAAGCGTGTCGACCGAAAGGGGGAGAGCAAAGATGCGGTCCTCCGCTTCTTTTTTGGGGTTTGGTTGGTAGGAGCGGACAACATCAGCGGCAACGACATCAAGGAAATCTGACTTGAGGGCACGCATGGACATCGTGGGTTCTTCCTTCAAGGTTACGATTGTTTCTTTCTTTACCGTCCCGCGCACTTCTGTATAAGGAATCGTGAGTGAGGAAGGGAGGGGAAGAATGAGGTCTTCGTATTTTCCAATCCAGGTATTGTGAATGGAGAAAATGTCCGGGCCGTTTCCTTCGGCGAATGCTCGCACGAGTTCGTCTTCGTATTCATCAAGCCGAAGCGTGCGGTACTTGAAACTCACGTTTGGATGGACGGCTTGGTAGGCATCCATCGCCGGTTTCATGGTGTCTTTGTCGTCAAAGACGCGCCAAACGGTGAGGGTGACGGATTTTGCCGCCGCGAGCTCTGCTTCCGACGGGCCACCACAACCGGTGAGGGTGAATGCCGTGGCGACTAGGAGGAAGGCCGAAAGGAAACGATGGAATGTCATAGGGCTTTGAGGTATTTGCGCAGTTCTTTGCCGAGTTCCGGGTGCTTGAGGCCGAGTTCGACTTGGGCTTTGAGGAAGCCGAGTTTGTTACCGCAGTCGTAGCGCGTTCCTTCGAACACGCAGCCGTAGAGAGCTTGGTTTTGTTTGAGGTATGCTACAAAGGCGTCTGCCAAGCGGATTTCTCCGTCTTTTCCCGCCTGTACTGTTGGAAGGAGTGCGAGCAAGGAAGGGGTGAGAATGGAGCGGCCGATGAAAATGAGATTTGAGGGAGCTTCTGACGCTTCCGGCTTTTCAACGAACTGTTTTACATTCCAGACAGTTTTAGTCAGAGCCTTCCCGCCGATGACTCCATAGTTTGAAACGTCTTTTTTAGGAACCTGCTGGAGGGCAATAACCGGCGCTTGTTTTTCTTCGTACACGTCAATGAGTTGCTTGAGGGCCGGTGTTTTTCCATCGATGATGTCGTCACCGAAGAGGACAGCGATAGCTTCGTTTGGGTCGACGAACGGGAGAGCAGAGAGAACGGCGTGTCCGTCACCCAAAGGTTTTGACTGGCGCACGAAGGCGAATTTGGCGAGCTTGCCAATCGCTTTAATTTCCTCAAGCTCTTTCATCTTCTTTTTCTGCTCCAGGCGATATTCGAGTTCAAAGTTGCGATCGAAGTGATCTTCGAGCGCACGCTTGCCAATGGAGGTGACGAAAATGATTTCTTGAATGCCGCTTGCCACGGCTTCTTCCACAATGTATTGCACGACCGGCTTGTCGACGACCGCGAGCATTTCTTTTGGTTGTGCTTTGGAGGCCGGCAGAAAACGTGTTCCAAAACCGGCAACAGGGATGATGGCTTTTCGAATCATATCGGGCCCATTATACCGCCCAAAATCAAAAGCCGCCAGACGGTGGCGGCCCTGCGTTAAGCGATTTTTTTAGGGAGACGGAATTTCATGTAGGTGGTTGGCGAGTCGATGTACTGCAAGCCGAACTGGCTCTTAAATCGACTGAATCCTTTCCAGCCAAGCGGTTCACCCGGGACCCAGAAAACGCCGAAATTGAGAAAGATCATTTGGCGCGCGATGGATTCGCGGAACCAGTGGTCGATGAGCCCGACGTTTACCGGTGTTTTTTTGGCATGGTTATGGAAGAAGGCAATGACATGGTTGGAGGTGTGAATGTCGGGGAGGTCGAGGACGGCCAGCCCGGCGTCGATGTTGCCGGTGGCGGGGTTGATGGCGCCGTACAGGTGGAGCAGGTCGCCGTGATGTTTTGCACGTCGGTCGAGAATGCCGAAAAAGTCGCTGCGCAAGAAGGCAAGTTTTCCGGTGCGTGCGTAAGATTCTTTGAAGGCCTCAAGCGTGACGTTTTCAATGCGATGTGTCGGCGCCTTACGCCATTTTTTTACGTGTCGGCGTGCGTGTTCGGTCCAGGTGGCATCGTATCGTTCTGTGTCGGTAATGTGTGCAAAGCCAGTTCGGGCAACGTTGAGGCGAATCCATGGTTCGCACCAGCCTTTGGGTTTGTCTGTCCGTCGGATCGGTTCCCAGATGATGACATGGCATGGATTGTCGTCCGTAACGACAGGTTCGATGTCGCTCGTGAATGTTTCAAAACGCAATGGCCCATTTTTCCAACGCACTCCCAAACACCCAGGGGTTCCAACCACCTCAGGATGTAGCCGCTCTACCGATTCACCAGACAAATACGTCAACGACTGTCGGTGGTGCACAAACCCCTCCGGCAGCGGCCGGAGGTCATGCTCGTAAGAGAAAATCTTGTTGAACAGGTTCATAGTTGACGGATTGGCGATTTTTGACTAGGTTGAGTGCTCTTTGTCCCGTGAAGAGAGCCTTTTAGGGAGAAGTACATCATGCCGACTCAAGTAGAAACACACCGGACGGTCTCGTTCCTTCTCGTCGCAAACGACCATGGAGACTTTCGACAGGAAATCCTGGTCGCTGCCAGTCGAGCCATCGCTGCGTTCCAAGATCAGCACGCGCAGCTCGACGAGGGGTATTTTCCGAACATCTTTGTGACAGTGGATCAGACGGTGGTCTCCATTGGTCTGGCTCTGTCGACGTCGGCAGAAAGGTGCAAACGCGCTGATATCCGCCTCGCCTTCCTCGTGGTGTTCTACCTGCCGGAAGACGATCAGATGATGAACGGTGCAGACGCCATGTGCGACGAGTTCGCCAATGAAATGAGGGAGTTGAATGGTCCGAAAGAATCGGTGTTCCACACCGTCACATGGCTGAGTGGTGCAACCGAAGAGGACGACGAATAGCCCATCTCACGTGAGGGCTCTTTTTATTTCATGCAGCGAACAGCTTCAAGGATTTCAGGGAAGTGTTCACCACGAAAGTGTCCACGGTCGACAAACGAAAAGACGCGTGCGTCAGGGAGAGCGCGTTGGTAGTCTTGGAGGTTTTTGTAAGGGACAATTTCGTCGTCTGTACTGTGGTAAAGCGACAGTGTTCCAGCTTGCTTTGTGAGGAGGGAAAGGTCGGTGCCCAAGTTGAAGTCGGCAAGCGGATGGTTCGTGGCTGTGTTAAAGGGGGCTCCGACAAGGAAGGTGGCACGAATGGGAAGAGGGAAGATGTTTTCTGATAAGTACTTTGCGAGAAAAATGGCTCCGAGCGAGTGACCGATGAAGACAATGTCTGGCTGCATGAACGGGATGTATTTTTCAAACCAAATTTTCCATTCGATATATTTGGCATTCTGTTTGTTGGGCATGGCAGGGGCGTAAACCTCAAACGTATCTTGAAGCTGTTGTTGAAGCGTCATTTTCCAGTCGACGGCGCGCAGATCTTTCAGGTCAACCGTTTTTGCTTTCAACTGTTGCAAGTACTCTTCGTATGAGTCATAGGCATTTCCCCCATGTACGACAAACATTTGCGGTTTCATAGTCGCCAAGAGTTTAGCACTTTTTATCAACATGTTTTTTATAGGGAAGTGTGCGTTTACTTTAGACAAGCTTCGTAGGCGGCGAGGGCGGTGGTGTCTGGCAATGCCACCGGGTTTCCGTTGGTGGCGTAGTGCATGGACGTGTTGGTTTCAAAAGGTTCGTCAGGGAATTGTACGTGGATGGGCTCAGAGAGGGTGTATGTACCGGGAAGTTCATAGGCGGCCGTAATGGGGGCGATGCTTGCAACCTTTTGGTCTTGGGCCTCACACGCATCATCAAAGTCCTGCCAGTAGAGCCAGACGGTACCGTCCGGCGTCGTGGTGGCTTCCGGAATGCTGGCTTGTTCCACCACGAGTTCAAGTGGTGACCAGTTGAGGAGGTCGGTGCTGGTGGTTCGGTACACGTTGCGTGCACAGAGTTCGCAGATCGATCCACCTGCCTCGCATCCAGAATCCTTTTTTATCCCTTTCACAAAGAGGACCCATGTTCCGTCTGCTCTTTGTGCGATAGCGGTATCACTCAAAAGCATGTTGTCTGCATCCGCTGAAGCGATGATGCGCGTGGAGTCGCCATATGACAAATCCGCGATGCGACGGACAGGACTTCCTAATACACACATGGATTCAAGGTCGCTAGCTTTGTGTGTGGCGTCGCTCAAGTGTGTGAGATAAATTTCTCCGCCAATCATGTGGAAGACATAGTTTCCGTCCGGTCCTTCGAACACCTGCGATGTTTTTGCCATGTCGACGCCGCGGACTTGTTTACATCCTTCTGCTGATGAAGGTCCGATGGCAACAACGTCGTCATCGTTCACGACAGGACATGCCGCTTCGTGGTAGAGCAGGAATGCTGCGCCGCGCGGATCGCGTGGTCCACTCCACGCGGTCATGGCCCAGTTTCCGTTTGAAAGTCGACTCATCACCGGGTCGCCGTAGTGATACTGCTCATTTTGGCCAATGTTCCAGTCGAGGGTGGTCACTCCGTAACTTGAAACCGTTATTCCGTCGCTCGTTGAGCCGGCAGCGACCGTGTTGACTCCCGTGCCGTTCACAAATTTCCCAACGGTTTGGTAGAAAAAGGCAATCGTGTCGTTTGTGGAAGGAGATGGCGAGTTTGGCGTTGTGTTTGTGCTCGACTCTGTTCCTGGTGAGGAGACAACCAGCGGTTCTGTTGCTGGAAGATAGTTTGTGGCGATCCAGGCTCCTGTGAAGCAACCAATGAGTGCGGTGACTATGGCAACGGACGTTGTTTTGCTGAAGTTCGTCATAGGTTTCTTTGAGTATAGCAGACGTGCTGGTTCGCGCGGCCTGTGCTACCATCTTGTCATTCATTTGCCACGTCTATGGCGATACACGCACGAGTGATTCATTGGGCTTACACGCGTTTGGCCAAGCCAATCTTTTTTCGGCTGGACCCGGAGTGGGTGCATGACCATGTGGTGCGAGTAGGAGTGTGGTTGGGGAATGCGGGTTGGACGAAGCGGGTGACACGGTTTGTTTTTTCGTTCGAGCACCCGGCACTCGTTCAGGATGTTTTAGGGATTCGGTTTTCGAACCCCGTTGGTCTCACCGCCGGGTTTGATAAAAATGCGCAGCTCACGCGTGTGGTTGGTGACGTGGGGTTTGGTTTTGCAGAAATTGGTTCTGTGACGGGTGAGCCCTGTGCGGGAAATCCCAAACCACGATTGTGGCGGCTACCCAAATCGAAAGCACTCGTGGTGTGGTATGGGCTGAAAAATGATGGGTGTGAAGCGGTGGCCGGGCGTTTGTCGCGCGAGACGTTTTCGTTGCCTGTTGGAACAAGTGTGGCACGAACAAACGATGAGTCGACCGTAGGTGTGCAAGCAGGCATTGCCGATTACGCGAAAGCTTTTCGTGCGTTTGCCTCCATTGGCGCGTACACCGCGGTGAATATTAGTTGCCCAAATACCTGTGGTGGGGAACCGTTTACTGACCCGGAGCGACTGGAAATGTTGTTGAGCGAACTCGATCGTATTGAGACGAGCAAGCCGACGTTTTTGAAACTTTCCGTTGATTTGTCACTCGAAGAGATTGATGCGATTGTGCGGGTGTGTGACCGGCACTGTGTGCAGGGATTCATTGTGTCAAATTTGACGAAGCGCTATGAGCGCGACGCAATCGATGCCGCAGAGCGCGCGAACATTGAGCGAGGTGGGGTGAGTGGTCGCCCAACGTTTGGGCCGTCGAACATGCGGATTGCTCACTTGTACCGCACGGTGGGGAGTCGTTATTGCATCATTGGGTCTGGAGGGATATTTTCCGCCCAAGATGCCTACGAAAAAATTCGACTTGGTGCATCGCTTGTACAGCTTGCCACCGGCATGATTTACGAGGGGCCACAGCTCATTGGAGAGATCAACCGCGGTTTGGTTCGTTTATTGAAACGCGACGGGTTTTCCACGATTTCGCAAGCCGTGGGTTCGGCGCATCACACACAAGCAGTATGAACGTATTGTTTATTGGAGCCGGAGCGATTGGTCGTGCACTCGGACACGTGATTCAGACAAAAGCACAGGTAGACTATTGGGATGCAAACCCGTCGGCGGCTCCCGAAGCTCGACCTCTTGAAGAGACGGTTCCGCAAAGTGACTTTGTCTTTTTGTGCGTGCCATCATGGGCAGTGCGTTCAGCGAGTGAGCGCATTGCTCCGCTGCTTGGTCGTGAAACGGTTGTGGTGTGTTTGGCGAAAGGTATTGAGAAAGAGACGTATAAAACCATGGATCAAGTCATGTCGGAGGTGCTTCCTACGGGCCAGCCGTTGGCTGTGCTCGGCGGTCCACTGCTCGCAAAAGAATTGTTGGCAGGTGTGCATGGGGTTGGGGTGTTTGCGTGCGAACAAGCTGCCTGGTGCGAACGAGCGTTTGCACTGTTTGAGGGAACAGTGATGCGGATTGAGTGCGACAATGCACCGACAAGTGTTGCTTGGGCTGCTGTGTTGAAAAATATCTACGCGGTTGGGCTCGGGATTGCGGAAGGACTTGGTTGGGGATGGAACGCGAAGGGCTGGCTGGCCGGGTGCTCGCTCGAAGAGATGGAACGGGTGATTGCCGTGTTGGGTGGCGACGCGCGTGTGGTGGCTCACTCTGCCGGTGCAGGAGATTTTCTTGCGACCGCCATGAGTCCGGATTCGCGAAATCGCACCGCCGGACACGAAATTGCTTTGACTGGTTCCTGCCAAACACCAAGCGAAGGCTGTCGCTCGCTCCCGTTGTTGCTCACTCACCTTGGAAATCACGCCGAGTCATTTCCCATCCTTCACGCCATCGATTCCATCCTCACCCAAGGCGTATCCGCTCAAGTGGCGTTTGATGAGTTGTTTGCTTCGCGCGATGCGAAATAAAACAACCGCGGTTAAGCGGTGAGGCGGATGCATGACATCTTGCTGTGCACACGGTGTGCGGCGAATTGGGTGTGGATCTTTGACGCCCACGGCACATGCGGGAGCATGAGTCGTTGAACCCGGTCATGGTCGAGGTCAAGCTCGTTGTCCTCGTCTGGTAGGTACTCGCCCGTGTTCCGACTGAAGGGAAGGCCGAGATGTACGATGATGGTATCGTCCTTCATGCAATCGAAGTCGACGATGCTCAGGTCGTGTGGGAGCAGATGCGACTGGTTGAGGGCGGCGAGGGCGGGAAGCAGGGCCACAATGAGCTGTGCTTCAAGCCATTGGCGTGCCGCATGCTCTTCGCTACTCTCCTCCTCTTTGCCTCGAGCCCACCGCGCACGACGCTTCTGCTGGTAGTCGGCCAGGAGCCGAATGACAGGATGATCCAAAAGAACTCCAGAAACAGAATCGGAGGCTATCACGCCCCCGATTTTCGATCAAGGGCGTGCGGCTGATTAGCGAATCTGTGACACGGTTACATCCTCGCCGCATCCGCCGGCGTCGTCGAGCTGGTCTGCATTGCAAGTGGCTTGCAGTCCGGTTTCGAGTGGGTCGTCATCAATGTCCGTTTTGCGTCCAAAGAAGTGATTGAAGTCTCCTTCGAACCCGCACGCATCACAGCGGTATTCCCGATGGGGAAATACGTCCTCGCGGTTGCTTGATGTGTGCGCGGGATTTGGACAGCGATGTCCTTCCTCCGTCTCGAACTCCTTCGTCGTGCCGATGTATCGACAGCCCTCACACCGATAAAAGTTGGTAGCCATGGTTGCCTCGGTCGAATCGTAGGGTTTGAGGTGGTGAACGTCAAGCACTACTCCTTGTTCTCCACCTCTTGGACTTCAACCATGCTCGACGCACGATCGTGGTCGTATTCGTCGAGGATGCCTTCGGTGGGTTGGGTGCCGTTTATTTCTGCGTAGAGATGTTTGGCTTCGTGCATGACGGTGTCTGAAACGAAAGATTCGATGCGGTCAGCGGCTCCATCCGGGTCCATTTCTGGTGTTTGAAATACGGGGCGGCCGTACTCGGACAGGACAAGGCCAACCCCACCGTTTACTTCTTGCGAAGTGATGAGAATTTCAGGGTCCGCGGAACCCGGAATATAAATATGGATAGCATCGTCCGACTGGTCGACCACCATTCGAGCGAGGAGATCTTTATAGATCGCAAGCGTCTGGCGTTTTGCTTCCTCGCTTTTCCACGAATCCCAGCCCAGTCGATTTTCGTCATATGCATCGAACCCCTCGCGCACCAAAGGAATATCCCCGAGGTTGTATGTCTGTGTTTCGGGTGTCGCTGCAATGTCTGGGAGTTCATCTGCTTCGGTATTTGCCCTCACTGGTCGAACGGGACCTGTTTCGTGCTGAGGTGCTGCCGCACGAGGAGGCTGCTGCGGCTCGGGTTTCTCGCCGCCTTCTTGCGCAAGGTAAATCGCCCCAGCCCCAAACGCCGCAAGTCCAGCACGCCGAATCCATTTGTTGCGCGAACTTGCGTCCGGTGGTTGTGGAGAGGGACTAGATTCTCGGCGGGGCATTTTCATACGGGAATAGTGTATCGTATGACAACAAACTAACGAAGCGGTTGTTCGTGTGGTTGCGTGATATGGTGATACGGACAATTCCGGAGCATTCGCTTTATATTTAACACATCATGTATGCCGAAACGAAATAAAATCATCTATTGGATTGCCACGGTGTGGTTGTGTCTCGGGATGCTCACAAGTGGAGTGGTTCAAGTGATTCATTTGAAGGAAGAAGTAGATTTCATGACGTTGCTTGGGTACCCGGTTTACTTCTTGACCATCATCGGAATTTGGAAAATTTTTGGAGTCGTCGTGTTGCTCGCGCCGAAGTTGCCTCTCGTGAAGGAATGGGCATACGCAGGATTCTTTTTCACCATGTCCGGCGCCTTTTTCTCGCACATTGCCGTGGGCGATTCATTCAGCGAGATGTTCCCCGGACTACTGCTGACTACTTTGACGGTTGTATCGTGGTACTTCCGTCCAGCGGAACGAAGACTCGTGCCAGTCACTCGATAACCCAAAACAAAACGACCCATCACTGGGTCATTTTGTTTTGGTGGTGTCTACTAATTAATTCCAAATTTACGAAGCCTTTGAAGATGTTTTCGAAGATTAACAGAAGGGCGGTTTTGAGGCATGTGGGTCGCTACTTTTTTGTCGAAATACTGGCATCAACTTTTAAGTTGAAAAACCACGCCGGAATCCTCTCGCAAAAATGCAGATTACCACCCAAGGTATTTTTTGCTGGGTTCTCCTCAGCTAGGACATTACCGACGTATTCTCCATTCTGGTACGCCTGACCGGTATCATCAGTACTCCAGGTACTCATGAATTCTCCATCCTTATTGTAATACGCATTTCCAGCATCAAATCCACTGCTACTCCTATGGACGTAAACGCGTTCTGACGTAAAGCCATCCAAACACACCTGATATCGCTGACCGTATGGCCCTTCGAATGGCAGGTCGTGGCGAAGAGTAACGATCCAGGCAGTCGTGTCCTCAGTATAGGGATTGTCCACGGGACCGAGACGATACTTGGTGACCCCATGTGTTATTACGATATAAATGATTGAGAGGGCGATCGCTGCACCAACGGCAATACGCAGCACAATCATTTTACTCCAGAGGACGCGTAGAACAATTTTGCTCATAAAGAAAGTCAGGTATGATCGATTGACTATAACATAAAAGCGACCACGCGGGTCGCTTTTATGTGGCGGAGAGGGAGAGATTCGAACTCTCGGTACCCGTGAAGGCACACATGATTTCGAGTCATGCGCATTCGACCACTCTGCCACCTCTCCTCACGCTGCGGCTTCATCTGATGGCGATCTAGCAGGTTACTCCTGCGATCCTCACTCACCGTACTTGTCAGTACGGCTCGCTCCGGTTCTCGTCGCGCCCAGCCATCTCATCCATCAGCTGAAGCCTCGCTGGTGGGATGACGGTCGCGGCGGAAAAATATCATGGGGTGGGCGTGTCGTCAACGACGGGCGCGAACATGGAGCGGGCGATGGCGATGAGTTCGCCGTCGGTTGGGTGAGTGCCGTCGGCGGCGATGGTGACGGTGATATCGCCGGTGGAGAAGACGAGGGCGCGGGTCGTGTCACACTGGCCGGGGAGCGTACCGTCCCGTGACGGTTCTTTGCAGCGCACGCGTCCGTTCCAAATGGTGAGCAGTTCACCTGTTATGCCATTGGCAACCGCGACCGTTTGTCGTGATGTTGGTTTGAGACCAGGTATGAGTGCTTCAAGGCTGAGTTGAGGTGTTTGACTCACTTCAACAAACCGATAACTGTCTTTGGTTGTGACCATCACAAATGTGTTTGCCGCAAAACGCGTGGATGGGTTTGGGTAGTACGTGCTGGTAACGACGGATGATCCTGCCCAATCTGTCGGAACGATGTAGGAAAAGGGAACTGTGTCTGCAGCGAGGTCAGGGCTGTCGAATATGAACATCACGGGTTCTTCTTGAAGGAGAGGTGGAGGATTGTCCGGAAAGGCCCACCACATAAACCGTAATGCTCCCGCGCTTACGATGGCACCCACAAAGACGATGATGAGACATCCCATGGGAGAACGTTCGGGGGCCGGCGAGCCTGATGTTTGGTTGGTCGCGCGGCGTCGGGTGACACGTGAGAGAAATGACATAGAGAGGGCGAATCAACTTGGGGTGGCGAATTGGGAGAAACGAATCAACGGGTTGGCTACCAATTCTACGTATTTACGAATGGCTACGAATGGTGGGCGAATGATGTCTGGTGTGAATCACGAGGAGAGCGAGGAGGAGCCAGGTGAGAATGGCGAGATCATTTTTGAAGTACGGGACATCGACGAGTCCGTGGACGGACATTTCGAGGAGGGCGAAGAAGACGGGGAGGGAGTGGTGGAATGGTGGAGTGGTGGAGTGACGCGTTGTGGTGAAAACGCGGTGTGCGAGAATGGCGAAGGTGAGGAGACCGAGGAGGCCGAGTTCGGTCCAAATATTGAGGAAGATGTTGTGCGGGTACTGGAAGATTTCGTATTGCGTGTGGGTATGGTAGGGCTCAAGGGCGGTTGGGTAACCGGAGAGACCGACTCCGGTGAATGGATGATCCTTGAGAAGTTCGATCGTCTCGGTCCACTGGCTGCGGCGCACCTCGCCGGAGGTGTCGTGGAGAGTTAGTTTGGTGAAAACCGTTTGTCGCAGGGGGGAAAAGAGAAGGGCGATAGTTGTTGCGACGACGAGGACGATGGTTGGAAGACGCGACGTTTTGAAAAGCAGTCCGATGAGTATAAATGTCGCGGCGAGGGCTACGTACGCCGCTTCGCTTTGTGCAAGCGCGATCGTGGTGATGGACAAAGCGATGGCAATCATCCAGGCAACAGCAACTCGGTTCTGCTTTTCTTTCCACGCACGAACACAAGTAAAACTTCCTAACACGACGATGGGCCCCAAGAACAATCCCACCGAATTCGGATACGGATAGATCGACGTAATGCGTCCTTCAACATCCCATGGAGCGGGTAAACCCCAACCGGTAAATGTCTGTACGATTCCACAAACAGCTACGAACGCCGCACTCACACCGAGTGCACCAACAACGCGACGTTCGGAACCGGCGAGGATGTGAGTCGCGACAATGAAAATAAGGATTGGTTCAACAAAATAGGCTTTCCAAACTCCGAGCGCAGCAAACGTGTCGGGCGCCACAAGTACTCCAATGGATGCAGCAAGCAACAAGAGAAGCACGGGGATCCGCCAGGCTGGAGTGATCCAATCGCGTGGGTGCATTTTTGTTTGGATGAGCCACACACCAAACAATACAAGAACCATGACTTCGAGGAATGTGAGGGGCAATGGTCCGATGTTCAACCGCAGTAAGTACGCGGGCAAAGCGGCGGAAACGAACACAAGCCCATCCACGGGGCGGCGCCAGGTGGTGTAGGCAAAGAGGATGGTGAGAACGGTGAGGAAAGCGAAGTACATGTTAGACGCGAGAAGGAAGGAGAGCACGAAGTTTTTCGAGTGTGATGGCGCGCAAGGCAAAAAGCATACCGATGTACACACCGGCACCGACCGTGACGGCGACAAGGACGGGCCATGCGGGGAGGGCGCGCAAGGTGAGATACATCACAAGGGAAGCTACAAGCGCTTTCATCGTAACACGGAGCGATGGCAACGCACGTGAGGACGCGTAAACCACACAGAATGTGAGCAATGCCACGATGGTTTCACTGACGATCGTGACCCAGGCCGCCCCATATATCCCCGCACGCGGAATGACGATGAGATATGCAATCACCGAGAGAATCGCTGTGCCCGCATAGCCCCACATCATTTGCTTCTGTCGTCCAACCGCAACGACAGCATGTCCGTATAATGCACCAAAGAATACGGGGATAAGGGCAAGACCTAAGACACGCATGAGGAGTCCCGAGTCGTCGTACTGAGCACCGGCGATGAGTTGAATAAGTGGTACAGACACAACTTGTGTGCCAACCACGATGGGGATGCACAGGAGGGCGAAGAGATCAAAGGTTGAGGAAAGTCGTGCGTGGAATCCAGTCACATCCTTTGTGGACCATGCAGCGACGAGGGGCGGCAAGAGAAGACCCATGAACATGACGGGGAGTGCCGTGAGAACGTCGATGAGTTTGTACGCAACGCCGTAGATAGCAACATCGGTTTGCGGGCGCAGGAGAGAAATGAGGAGAATGTCACCCCGCAAGTAAATCAGGTTGAAGAAAATCGAAAGGGCGATGGGCCAGCTGTGTGTGACCGCATCTTTCCAAATGGTTGTGTCGAGCGTGGGGCGCATGCGAACGTATGGGCGTGCAAGGAAATACGTGACCACGAGCCAAAGAATGTTTGCCAACGTCACAGCCACGAGCATAGCAACCGGGCCGGCGTGAAAAAGGGCAAAGATTGCAATGAGGGCGAGGAGGGCGACACGGTTTGTGAGTTCAGCAAGGGAAGCACGCCAAATGACGGCGTGTTTTTGAAAAAGTCCTACAAGCATCGTTGCTGCGGCCATGCACACGTAACCGACCGCACCAACGGCGACCGCCGCACGAATTGTGTTTGAGTACGGGAGAGCGAGGGTGACAAGGGGTGCCACGGTAAACACAACGACACCCGACAACAGTCTCAAACTGACAAACGCGCTCGTCACCCGTGATTCATCCCGTCCAGATTCTGACAACATCACCACGTACGTGAGAGTGAGACCAAAATCGACAATCACCCCAAAAAACTGCAGAACTGCCAATGCTGTTGTATACGAACCAAATGCATCGGGCGACAGCACACGCGTCAGGACACCAACCGTCACAAGCCCAACAAGCAATGTTACGAATCTCCCAACGATTTGTATGAGATAATTGTGGGCAATCGATGTATTTATTGACATACATGATGGATGGGTTCCTTGAACTTCGTCAGTGTAACACGCAGCGCGAAAATGGGTCTTCTTCACTCTATAAAAAATGCCCCGGCTGAGTGTCAGGACAATCGCTCAAGGAAGGCAGTGCGAAGACGGTCGAATTCGGAGCGCGAGAGTGGGCCCAGAGGGTGGCGGACTTCACGTTCCGGCACGCTGGCGAATGGAGTGACGGAAGTGAAGTTCACGGAGAGGATGGGCTCGCCGATGATTTCCACGGCGTGCCACATGTGCGGGTCGGGAAGGCTGTACGCGTCGCCACTGTGAAGTTCGTGCACCGAGAAGAGGTCCGGAGCCGGTGGGTGGTCGTCTGGGCTCCAGCCCAAGTGGTGGAGATAGCGACCACCAGCAGGGACGTGTACAACCTCTACGGCCGATGGACGGCGGTGTCGGTGGACGAGCGGCTTTCCCGTGCAGGGTGGGATCTCGTGGAGTGAGATTTGGCCCTGGGGGAAGCGGCGAAACAGCCGGCGAACGTACGGCTCTTCGTCGTCCACGAGAAGCGACAGCCACTCGTGCGGACGATCCAGGAGAGATGCGTAGACGAGAGGCATCAAGGATCGTTGGATTTCAAGTAGCATGGAGTCTCCTGTGTTTTGACCCTGCCATTTTTGCCCAGGTTCGTCAACATTTTTCCTTGAAAATTCAGCCAAAATTTGCTATAATACAAATGTTATGGAGGATGGAAAGAGAACTTGGGCGCACCGTGGTCTCTCGCTCCTTGTCGGAGCGGGAATGTTGTTGGGGTTTTTGCCGTTGCAAGTGTTGGCGGCGCCGCTCAAAGGGTATGAGGCTTCCCCTGTCTCTGTTTCCGGAAATGGAAAACTGACATTCGCCCCCGGGGAACAAAAAACGTTTACTATTACCTTTCAAAACATTGGGACGGAGTCCTGGCTTCGGGACTCTGGAGCGTTTGTTTCGCTCTACACCTACGGACCAAAATATCGTACGAGTGTGTTCCAAGATGCTTCATGGTTTGGGGCGACTCAACCAGCAAAGTTGAAGGAAGGGGCGGTAACATCTGGCGGAGTAGGGACGGTTTCGTTCGTCATGAAGGCTCCGACAACCCCCGGAACCTATCAAGAAACATTTAAGTTGGCAGCAGAAGATGTGGCGTGGATTCCGGGAGGGGAATTTACCGTCAACGCCGTTGTTTCATCGTCTGCAACATCCAGTTCGACATCCACCACAACGACAACACCCACGACAACGGTCTCCATTCCTTCTGCAGACGGACTCGCTGCGATGATTTTGCTTCGCAGTGCCAAGAAAATGACCGCGAAGGGTGGAGCAACGGTTGACTTCACGGTTGGAGTAAAGAATACAGGTACGGCCACGTGGTCTACGCGTGAGTTGCGCTCTACCGCTGTGTCTTCAGCGAGCAGTTCATCTGCCACACAAACAGAAGTCATTAAAAAAACAGGGGATACCGTTTCGCCGGGAGCCATGGATCTCATCAGTTTCCGTTTTAAGGCCCCAACAAAGAAAGGAACACACACGGTTTCATATCAACTGGTCGTGAACGGAGCGGTGGTGCCGGATTTGCAGATTGATATTCCCGTGGAAGTGACATCGAATGCTCCAGATGTCGTCAAAACACCCGTCACGACGGACGAACCAACCTCAGGTACGTACACAGAAGAGCCGATGATTCGTGTCGGAGTCCTGACCGTCGACGAAGAAACAGACGACCAAGCAGAAATCACCTGTGAAACAGACTGGAAACTCTACGACGGGAACGGAGCATTGTTGGCAGAGTTGGACAAGAATGAAGAGGTGAATGCGTTCTACAAAAAAGGAAAGTATTGGTACAACCGTGGAAAAGGACTGGAGTCGAATTCGTATTACTTGCGTTTTGTACCGGATACAAAAAATGCGGTGTGCACCATGACGAACTTTGACCGCCGCGAAACACGCGGTTCAAAGTACGCCGACAATACGTTCCGCAATATTCTTGAGCTACGGTACAACTCTACGTACGATCGCGTGTGGCTCATTAACGAGTTGCCAGCCGAAATGTATTTGCGTGGTCTTGCGGAGACTTCCAACGACTCCCATGCCGAGTTTCAGAAAGCGCTCATTACCGCTGCCCGAACGTACCTCTACTACCACTGGCAGCGAGCGACCAAGCATGCGAGTGAGTACTATCACGTCGATGCCTACTACGACCAAGTTTACAAAGGCTATGGCCAGGAGCAGCGCACCCCAACGCTTACGCAAGCCGTGGAAGCAACCCGTGGCCGGGTGGTGGAGTACAAAGGCAAGACGGCCATCACGCCCTATTTCTCTCGTTCCGACGGCCGCACGCGCGACTGGAGTGAGGTATGGGGAGGAGAGGTAGAATGGTTGAAGTCTGTGCCGACACCCTGCGATCAAGGGAAAACGCTTTGGGGCCACGGGGTTGGCATGAGTGCTTCGGCTGCCCTTTGTATGGCGAACAACGGCGACAAATGGGACTACATTCTCAAGTATTTTTACACAGGTATTACTCTCAACCGATTGTGGAAGTAAAACGTTGGATTGCAGGAATGAGTTTGATGGCCGCGGTGGTTCCCGCGGCCGTTTTTGCGGCACCTAGTGTGGCGTTGCTTGAGGTGTATGGGGCGCGGAAAGACTTGGGGAAAGCGTTTGCTGCGAGCGCGAACTACCAAGCGGTTGCCGGTTCGCCGGCGGGATATTTGGTCGACTTGGAAGACTGGGCACGACAATACGGATGGAAAGAATACCCATCGTTGTCTGCGTATAAACCTGCTGTTTCACCACCCTCGCGGCGTGGTACGGCCGGTGTGCCAAGCGTGACGTCCGATGCGTATATCTTGATTGACCGTGCGAGCGGGCAAGTACTCGCGGCTTCGGGTGCGGATAAGACGTGGTCCATTGCGTCCATCACCAAACTCATTACCGCAGACCTTGTGCTTGCGGCCGGCAAGCCTCTTACAACGGTCGCAAATGTAAAGACGGTCGATGACGTAGGTGGCGCCAAACTGTACGTGAACGATGGCGACACGTTTAGTCTCGACGACCTCATCTATTCCGCTCTCGTCGGCTCAGCCAACAATGCAGCAAACGCGATCGCGCGCTCAACAGGCGACTCAAAAGAAACATTCGTCAAAAAAATGAATGAGCGCGCCAAGCTTTTGAATCTTTCTCGTACGACGTTTGTGGACCCAACCGGTATTGAACTCGGAAACGTTTCAACCGCACGAGAAATTTCCGTTCTTGCCACGTCCATTTTCGAGCGCAAAGACATGCGTCGGTACACCACCACGGCCAAGCGAACGGTGAGTGTGCTTTCCCAGGGCACTATCAAATCCATCACCAACACAAACTGGATGCTCTGGAAACCGGAGTACGACGATGTGTATGTGACCGGTGGGAAAACGGGGTATCTCGATGAATCTGGGTGGAACCTCGTTGTGACGCTTCGCCCCATGAGTGCAAAGAACAAAGAAGTATTGCTTGTGCTCTTTGGTGCCGATTCACGTGATGCAAGCTTCAAGGATGCAGATGCCCTTTCCACTTGGGCCTGGAACAACTACCAGTGGACGAGTGTGAATTAAACAAACTCCCGCCTCGAGGCGGGAGTTTGTGTTAGGCATTTTGTTCCAGGGTTTTCTCTCCAGTGGCAATGGACGCCACAATGTTTTTTGCGTGACGCTTTTTGTCCTCTTCCACCAACTTCAGAATAAGTTCGCGAATCTGTTCCGGGTGGTCGATGTCTTTGAAGGCGAAGCGCTCTGTTTCACCGGCGGTCTGCACATACACCATGCCGTAGTCGAAAAAGGTATGGATGAGTCCCTTCACTTCGCTTGTGACGTCCTGCACGGAGGCGAGATGAAGTTCGGAGGCGACGCGGTTGAAGAGACCTTTTTGTTCGATGTTGATGACGCGATGAGTAGTGATGATCCATGTATCGAGGTAGTAGTCGGTGAACTCAAGGAAGGCGTAGAGCCACAGACACAACACATAGGTGCATGCCGCCAGCGTGAGGATGGGCGCCACAACTGGACTTGCGAGCCATAGGCTTACGCGGTCCCAGAAGTAGAGCGCAAGCGCTGCTGGAACACCTACCAAGAATAGGAATGTGACAATGATGCCCGCCCAGGCAAACCACTGTCGGCGAAGGAATTTAACGACGTGTTCGTCCGGTTTTTTGTTTGGAAGTTGGTTGAGGTGCAACATAGGTAACTAGTTCAGGCCAGGGAAGAGCCCTGAATCAAACGATCCAAACAAGGTGGAGAGTGGCAGCGAAGCCGTCCAGTCGTAGGGCATCAACAGCAAAGCGGAACCTCCCAGCAGACCGAGTGTGCCGAAGAGGAATAGGGTTGTGATGCCATAGAGGCCAAACCCGTAAATGCCAAATCGGAGCAGGTGGTACAAGTTAAAGAAACTGTGCACCAGGAAAAACAGGAGGAAGAGCCCAAAGACCGCTAGAAATGCCCAAAGCGGGATAGCGAGCGAGGTGATATCAAGAGGCATAGTAAGCTAAGTGTATCACAGAAGTGGGCGAACGGGCGGCTTGAAACCCAGGTGAATGTAGGCGTTTGGGGTCGCGACACGGCCGCGGGGGGTGCGCTCAAGGAAGCCGAGTTGGAGGAGAAAGGGTTCGATGACATCTTCGATGGTGTCGATTTCTTCCTGGGTGGCGGCGGCGAGCGTGGAAAGGCCGACAGGACCGCCCTGGAATTTTTCGATGAGTGTTGAGAGGAGACGGCGGTCGACATCATCGAGGCCATGCGTGTCGACGTTGAGAAGAGTGAGGGCGTCGCCCGCGACGTCAGGGGTCACTCGGCCGGCGGCGCGCACTTGAGCGAAGTCGCGTACGCGGCGCAGGAGGCGGTTGGCGATGCGTGGGGTGCGCCGCGAACGCGAGGCGAGGAGTTCGAGAGCTGTTGGTTCGACTTCCACGTTCAAGAGCTGTGCGGAGCGGTTGATGATTTGGCCGATGTCGCTTGGCTCGTAGAAGTTGAGGTGATACGTCATGCCGAAGCGGTCGCGCAGCGGAGAGGAAAGGAGAGAAAGGCGTGTGGTGGCACCAACGATGGTGAATTTTTCGAGCGTGAGTCGAAGTGTGCGTGCGGTCGGACCTTTGCCGACAATAATGTCGAGCACATGGTCTTCCATCGCTGGGTAGAGAACCTCCTCGATCGTTTTGTTCATGCGATGAATTTCATCGATGAACAGAATGTCGCCAGGCCCCAAGTTCGACAATATGGCCGCGAGGTCACCCACCCGTTCGAGAGCCGGACCACTCGTAATGCGAATTTGGGCACCCATCTCACGGGCGATAATCGAAGCAAGGGTGGTTTTCCCAAGCCCTGGGTTTCCGTACAGCAACACGTGTTCAAGCGGCTCCCCACGGTGTTTTGCTGCTTCCATTACCACGCGTAAATTCTCCTTTATCCCCGCTTGTCCAACAAAATCCTCAAGCGTTTGCGGGCGCAATCCAACCTCAAACTGGCGTTCTTCTCCCGACGCTTCCTCCGACGCAACCCGTGGCGGAAGCTCCATGTCATCCCGCTCAATCATACGGCTGTATTATGGAGGAGGAACCAGGAGCGGACAAGGGAGAAAACAAAAAAGCCGCGCTGGGCGGGCTAGAAAGGGGACGGGATCACGTAGTTGTTGAACGGACCATCGGGAAAACGGTAGTCCTGCTGCTTGGGACAGCGAATCGTGACCTCCTCGCGGTTGGGTGAGACGAGGATTGTTGCGAGACCTTCGCCACAGACTCGGTATGGGTAGACATCGTTCTTGTCTGCGTCGAGCTCCACTTTCAGGTGAAGTTCTTTGCCAATGGTGAATCCACCCGAGTGAGTGCCGCAACGCCAGGCAGCCTGGTTCGA
>SXGU01140976.1_pt1 | contig 24580 bp, 25 predicted proteins | sample 3174531 | NCBI WGS metagenome assembly SXGU01 (sample SAMN11356863, study PRJNA531348) | freshwater metagenome | isolation source: freshwater sample F1-140 | place: China: Fuxian Lake, Yuxi | collected 2017-12-25
CACATTCAAGCACCCACATGGGCGTCCCCGCTCAGGGTACGCCTCCACCTCAAAACGATGGCCAAAACAGACCCGTGGTCGGTTCAGGACCACCTCTGAACCACTCTTTGATCGCATAGTACCGCCTGTCGCTCAACCAAAAACAGTGTCTCAACAGGAGACCTTTCACAATGGGTAAATCAGGGCGGATCTTTTTTTTGAAGCCGGGAATTACTGCCAATTCTTCATTGTTGGCCCTTTAATCGCTTAAAAATGAAAGCAAGACTACCCCATTTGGGCCAAAGAAAGGGGTTGAAAAAGGAAATAATCTTAATGGTAAGCGTTTTATAGTACGCATGCAAGGACAAAAAAGTTCTTTTTGAGTATTACCCGGTAAAAAAGGGAAAATGGGTCCCAAGTTATCGCAAACAATCGGGTCCAAAGAGAAGACTTGCTGGAATCCCAAGGGTGTCCTTTAGGGGGATAGCCCAAGGGAAACCCTTGGGGAAGACTAGCCTCATGGGTCGGACAAACGAATGCCAAGCGGCAGGGAATCCCCCCAAAGCCTGGCTTGGCGGGCATGGTCCTGATTCACCTGGCTTTGACGCGCTTGGTGGAAAGATTGGCTTTGGCCTTGGGCTTGTAACAGTTCCCCGATCACCCCAAGTTCCTTTTCAGGGAGATCAAGGTGGCGATCTCCCGTGGGCCTGGCCAATTCGGTGCAAAGCAGTAGCCATGGTCCTATTTTGGTTGGATTTGCCTTGAGGGACCCCTCCAATAGGTCGACCCAGGGGCTCAGGGTTTGGGCGGGTAAAAGGTTGTTGAACGGGCCATGAAGGGGGAAACGATTGCCCAATCTTGCCAGAGCCCAAAAAGCGAAATCCGGGGCTTCGGGGCGGCGGATCATTTTCAAAAGGGGTTCGGCAAGGGTGGCCTTGGTAGCTAGGTCCAGGCGTTCCAGGCTGGCGGCAAGGCGCCACATCTCCGCCCATTCGGCAGGGGGTGGTTTGACAATGGACCGTCCTTTTACTGGCAAAAGGACGGCCCGAAGTCGGTCCATCAGGTTTTGTTGTTTGGCCTCGTCGAGGCCTCCCGAAACCCTTCTCCAGGCAACCCACCAGGAAGGGCCCCCATCGCGGGAACGGCCAGCCTGGGGGCCATAAAGGAGTTTCCAGAGGGTTTCCATCCGATAATCGTCCCCTGGCATTCCAAAACCGGGTCGAAGGCACCACCCCGTCAAAAGGACCCACTGGTCAAACATTTCCGGGTTTGATTTTCGTCCCTCTGCCCCTTGGAACAGGGATTCCCAAAGCTTCCTGCAAACGGTTACGGGCCAAAGGTTGCGATGCTGCCCAAGGACCTCTTCCAAAGCTTTCACCAATCCCTTGGAGGGATAAGGGTCCTTTCCCGCCAAGGTGTCCTGCAATAGGGTCATTGCTGGGGCGAGTTGTTCCTCGGTGAAGGTATCTGAAACGGTTATTTCAGGTGATTGGGAGGTTGGGGCCTTGGGCTGCCTCCTATTGAATTCAAGCGTCCAGCTTTGGCCTTTTTCCCGACCCAAAAGGCCCAGTTCAAGGGTTCCTATCTCGGTGGGAAGGGCGGATAAACGGACCTTGACTGTCTTTGCAAGGGCGCTTTTGCCCGCCCGAAAGCGGGTTTGGAGGTCTCCCTGGTCATACATCTCCTCCTTTGGGACCAAAACCAATTGCCCGGGTTGGTCCAGGGTACGAGTGGTGGAACTGAGGAGCGAAAAACGGACAGGCTCCCCCAGGGAAAGATCCAGGGTCGGTTGGTCCAACACCACCGTTCGCCCCTCCTCGGCATGGCGGGGAAGGATACACAAAAGCGTCTGTTTTTCGTGAGTGGGATGGTCTGCCTCTTCGTCCGATTTGGGAGCCAAGGCGAGATAATAGCTTCGTGCGCTCCCGCCTTGAATGCGTTTACCCCCGGTTGCCTTCAGCCAGGCAAAGTGGGCGGCCCCCCGGGCCACGGCCATGTCCAGGGATTGGGGCAGGAAAACACGAAGCGGCACGGACCCAGGAAGGCTTGGAAACCACTGGGAAAGGGAGGTCACCAGGCGATCGCGAAGGGCAGGGGCATGAAAAACGCCCCCGTTAAAAAGCAGGGCATCGGGCCTTTTATCGGCACATTGGCTGGTTAGAAAAGCAGCCAAATGGCGGGTGATGGCTGGGTCCCTGGCATAGGGGAGGCCGACTTCCATCAGGCCCGTTTTTACGGTGGTGGTGGGGAGATCTGTCAAGGAACAAAGGGGGAAAAAACCGTTTAAAAGGACTTGGTCCAGATCGTTTTTTGTGATTTTTGTGGAAAGGGTATTGCCCATGAGGGATCGGCCCCGACCTGTAACGGTAACCGATGCTTCCGATCTGTCCGAATCGGAAAAAAGGAGTTCTTTGGCATGGCGACATGATTGGACTAATTGGGCCAATTGGGATCCATCAAGTCGTGTTTTTAGCTCGGACTCGGCAAAATGAGCCAGGGCGTGGTCCATGTTGTCCCCACCCAAAAGCAGATGATCCCCTACGGCTTGCCTGGACCAGGCCAATTCCCCCCCGAGGCTAGTGGCCTCGATGAGGGAAAAATCCGTGGTCCCACCTCCCACATCCACTACCAAAACAGTCATTCCCGGTTCAAAGGAGGCTGCCTCTTTTGGATGTTCGGCAAGGAAATGATAAAAGGCGGCAAGAGGCTCTTCGAGAAGGGTGGCCTGGTTCAAGCCCGCTTTTTTCGCCGCCTGGATCGTGTGCCTTCTTGCCTGATCGTCAAACGAGGCGGGAATGGTGATGATGGTATGTTGAACGGCCAGGGGCTCTCCTGGGTGGGTGGATTCCCAGGCAAGGCATAGGTGCTCCAAATACGAGGCGGAGGCATCCACGGGGCTAATACGGCGTTGGCCGGGTGGAGCCTGCCAAGGGAGCAAGTCGGTGGTTGGGTCTGCTTTGGAGTGGGCCAACCAGGATTTGCCGGAGTGGATCATGCGGCCTGGAATCCGACCGCCAAGGGTCCGTGCGGCCTGGCCCACCCAGGGTTCTTTGGACGGACCCCATGGCAACAATCCGGTTCCTGGGGCAAATTCCCCCTCCGCCGGGAGATATCCAAACGAGGGGAGGAGGGGGAGTTCCTCGACCTGATCGGGTTGGACCAATTGAACCACGCCCAAGGGATTTGGGATTCCTCGTGTTGCGTTGGGGGGAACATAGGCTAGGGCACAGTTGGTGGTACCAAGGTCAATGCCGACAAAATGCTTCTTCATGGAAGTTTGGGAAAATCCTTTGTTTCAATGCCGGTCAGACAAGGTATTTTAGGTATTCAGGGGAAAAATGGCCGGTATTTAACTCCTTTGGTTTTCCTGGAAAGGGCCCCATCCTCCATGGCGGCGAAAACCCCGAATCGTTTACACTTCCAGCCTGTGCGATTCGCGATTTGATTGCAAAAGAGAGGCTTCCATGGCGATCAACGGCAATTGGTTCGTTTGCGGGCTGGGACCCCTGGTTTTGTGGGCGGGAAGCCTTGGAGGATGTCAGGGCCTGGGAGGGGGGCCGGGTTCCACGGCAGGGGCGGCAGAGTTTTATTGGTTGGCTGGAAATGCGGTGAAGGATTACCCGGTTCCCAAGTCTGTGGCAACAATTGCCGTGCTGGATGCCATGAAGGGTTTGGAGGCCACCACCATTCGTTCCGCCCATTCCACCCGTGAATCCAACATGGAATTCAAAACCAGGGAAGGGGTCAGTATTGGGATTCACCTGGAAGAGGAGCATCCTCCCCCACCTGCGATAGCGGTTCGAACCGTTCTATCGGTTCGCGTGGGTGCCTTTGGGGATGCGGAAAAAAGCGAACAGATATTTCTGGCCATTAGTCAGGGCCTCAGTTTACCGGTATCCCCGGGAGCAAAACCTCCGGAAAGGCTAACGCCCATTCCTGTGAGCCCTCTGGAAAACCCGATCGGCGGTTTGGGTGGGGCCATTGGACCCGGTGCCGACCCTTTGCCCCAAAAACAGCCATGAGAGTCCTTGGGATAGACATTGGTGGGGCCCATATCAAAACCGCTCTTGTTGGTTCAAACGGAGGCGTAGAAGCCTTTTCGTGGCCCTTTGAGCTTTGGAAATACCCGTTAGAGTTGACGAATCAATTACGGAGGATCCTCCAAGAAATCGGCCCTGTGGATGGAATCGGGGCCACCATGACGGGCGAATTATGTGATTGCTATGAATCCAAGGCTATCGGGTTGACCGCCATTGTGGATGCCCTAACCGAGGCGGGGGAGGGAACCATGCCAAGGTGGTGGTCCACGGAAGGGCGATTTGTGGGATCCAAAAAGGCCAAGGAAAACCCGCTTGCCGTTGCTTCGGGAAATTGGTCGGCGGGTGCCCATTGGCTGGGGCGCAATTTCCCGGACGATCGTATCCTTTGGATGGATATTGGTTCCACAACCATTGACCTTATTCCTATCCAAAATGGAATACCAATCAATCGGGGCATGACGGACCCTCAAAGGTTGTTATCCCACGAGCTGATTTACGCGGGAGTCCGTCGGACTCCGGTAAGTGCCCTCATGGGGTTGACCGGGACTACCGAGTATTTTGCGTCCACGGACGATTTATTTGGCCTTTTGGGACAGGTTGGCGAATTCCCCGAAGATTTTAACACCGCCGACGGCAAACCAAGGACCAACCAAGCCAGGATGTTACGACTGGCCAGAATGCTGGGAGGGGATTTGACCACCTCGACTCATGAGGATCTGTTTGACCTGGCAGGGCGGCTTCGGAAAGTCATGGTGGACCGAATCGTGGAGGGAATTGAGGTGATTTCCGCACGCATGGCCGGGCCCTTTTCCCGGGTGGTGGTATCTGGGTCCGGAGAGTTTTTGGCAAGGCAAATCCAAAGTAACCATTGGGGGGACCGGATCCCTTGTGTGGGGATGGCGGAATGGATGGGGGTTCCGGCTTCGACGGCATTTCCCGCCGTGGCAGTTGCCAAACTTTTCGAAATTCCGGTTTGTTGACCATGGACAAAATCTGTTTGGTAAAGCTTGGGGGAAGTTTATTCGAGTTTCCATTGCTAGCCAAGGCATGGGTCCATTGGCGGCAAAGTTTGCCTCCGGAAAAACCGGTTTGGGTCATTCCGGGAGGTGGGAAAGGGGCGGATTGGATTCGAAGGCTACAAAAGGTACACGGTTTCAGGGATGCTTTGGCGCATGAAATGGCGATCGAATCCATGCAATTGATTGATCCCTTTTTAGAGGAACTATTTGCGTTATCCCAAAGTGGGGATAAATGGCCAAGCAAATTGGCTCCCTTGAAAAAAATGCTCGCAGATCTGGATTCCGATGGGGGTGCTTTACCAACGGATTGGTCGGTTACATCCGATGCGATCACGCTACGCCTTGCCCAAGGGGCGATGGTCGAAGAAGTGATCCTCCTGAAATCGGTGGGGCCAAGGCAAACCGATTCCCTTGATTTGGGTATAGAAAAGGGTTGGGTGGACGATTGGACCAGGGACCATGGCAGAAAACACCTTGCGGACCAGGGCATAGGCTTTCGATGGATCAATCTTCGGTTGTGGGCCCCGGAGGATTCAAATGTTTGACCAATTCGGCCACCAGATCCTGTTGGATTTCGCCGGTTCGTTGGCCCAGGCAAACGGCTCCCCGAACGGCGATCCAATCCGGACGAATGGGTAAAATCGTTTCAAAATGGGAAAGGTTTAGGCTACCCGCAAGAGCCAAGGCAATTCCCATGCCTGCACTGCGGTAGCGAAGCATGGCCAGACTTTCAAGGTCGTAATAGTCCAGTAAGCTTTTCCCATCCTTGGTGAAAGTGTCCATGAGCAACACGGCGACTCCCATTCCAGAGGCCAATTCCAGAACCTCAAGGGGCCTGGGGCAATTTGCCTGGTCAAAATCGGCATAGGCCACCGCCACGGGGATCATGCCGGCCACCTTGGCATCGTGAATGGCGGGGGCGAGTTTTTGCCTTAGGGCAATCCAGCGAAGATTGGAAAGACCCCATTTGACATAGCGAAAGGGTTTTTTGGGAAGGGAGCCATCCCATTGGTCAAGCTCCCCAAGGGCAGCGCTGAGTGGTAATCTCTCACCGACCACTTTACCAATTTCTTGCCAGGTTTGGGGGGAAGCGGCCCCAAGGGATCCGGCAGAAGGCTCCTTGACATCAATTAGATTGGCACCTCCCGCAAGGGCGGCCCTCGCCTCTTTGGCATTTCGTACACTTACCAGCAAACCGGCCAAGGAAGTTTCTCCCGTTCCCACTTTACCCGAAAGAAAAAGAGCTGCCCGGGTAGGGATTCAAAAGGCAGTTGCGTCGCATCCTGAAGGAGATACCCATAGTAACCCTTCGGTTTCCAGTCCGATAGGCCACAACCATGGTATTTTTGATCGGCGATGAAAGCATCGGTGTTTGGGTAATGGCGAATCCCCACGATTTTCAAAGCCCCAATGATTCCCCCTCGTAGTTGTGTCAGTGGTTCGATTTCGGGAGTGATCAACGCCCAGGCGTTTTGGTTTTTGGATGGTTTTTTTCCTGCGTGAAGCAAAACCGGGCCTCGCAGGGACTGTTTCCAGGTCCGTAACTCGATGCGTTTTTTTCCAGCCAAAACTAGGCCGGCCCAGGGTTGACGAATGGAAATCACCCTGGCACTTACCAAATCGCCCTTTGCGTCCATCCCCTTCTCCGGCTAACCTTTGTATATGATACTTGCTGATTTGATGCTGGATACCGAGGCATTCCATGGCCCCATTGATCTTTTGTTGTATCTGGTTGACCGGGAGGAAATCGACCTCCTTCTGATGCCTTTGGAAAAGATAGCCAGGCAATACCAGGAATTCCTCGATGTCCTTCAAGTATTTGAAGTGGATGAGATCGTAGGGTATGTGGCCATGTTGGCAAAATTATTGGAAGCGAAAAGTGCCCTGGTGTTGCCGCCCGAGGTTGTGCCTGAAGCGGAAGAGGAACCTCCGCTGGAGCAATTTCGGGAAAACCTGTTTCAACAGTTGGCGGAGTACAGAAAGGTCCGGGAAGCGGCCAGCAAGTTATTGGATTTGGCTTTTAAAACGGGTAAACTCCACGGACGGGCGATTTCCGTGCCAAAACCTGGTGGGAATCTCCGAACAGTTTTGCCTCTGCGTGTGGGTCGGCTGGAGATCTGGGACCTTGTTACCGCATTTGGCAGGTTGATGCGGGAGATCGATCCGGAGTTGGTAGAAACGGTCGCCTCCGACCCGACCCCCCTTTCCCAAGTCATCGAAAGCGTCAAAACCAGGTTAATGGCGGAGGGGCCCTTAAGCTTAAGGCAACTTTTCACCGAGCCAAAAACCAAAGCAAGGCTTATTAGCCTCTTTTTGGCAATCCTCGAATTGGCCCGCCACAATGGGGTCTTATTGCGTCAGGATGGTTGGCTTGAGGACATTGTGGTTTGGCTGGATGATCAATCCGCCCACAGGGGTGAAGAGACAACGAACCCAAAGGAGGGTTAAGCTGCACTCCTTTGGGCCCTTTTATTGTAAAGGCCATGGGCAAAGCGAGCCATTTCCTCATCCGGGGCATCGTTTTCAAACCGGAGGGAGGAACTTATTACATATTCCTCCATGGTGTCAAACGCCAGCCACCTTCGACCCAATTTCTCGGCTACCGAACCTGTCGTGTTGGAACCTGAAAAGGGATCAAGGACCAGGTCGTCCGGATCGGTTAGAAAACGAATGAAGAAATCGGGTAGTCCTTCGGGAAACCGGGCGGGGTGAGGCGTGATATGGGCCGTTTTGCACCGCCTGAGGTACGGTGTGTTGGATTCGGTATTGGAGAATTGCAGGAGGTTTGGGGGGATGGAGCCGCCATTGTCCTTTTCGAAGCCGCGGGCAACAGCATGTCCGGAGGGGCGCGTTTTCGGGCTGAAAAATTCATCCGGTTTTGCCAAAAGGCGTTTCATGCGATCGGAATAGGGGGTGAGCACTTTCCGCACATCCGCCTTGGGTGCGGTTGAGGGCGAAAGCCACCACAAATGATTCACAGCATCCTTTACCCGAATCTTTCGCTTGTTTACCCATTCGATTGGAGAAGGAAGTTTGGCCGGGTTGAACCAGTAAAAATCTTCGGCAAGGTGCATGCCGTGGTCATCACAAAAACGCAAAAGCAGCCGGAAATTGGCTAAACTGCGAATGGGAAGGCCTTTTTGGTAAGCCCCTCCCAGGTCCAATACCAAACTCCCGTTTGGCTTAAGGACTCGTTTGAATTCCGAACCAAACGATGCCAACCATTCCACCCACTCCCCTTGATCCATGTTGCCATAAGATTTTCCCCTTTGCAAGGCAAAAGGGGGTGAGGTAAAAATCAGGTCCACCGATCCATCCGGCAAGGTGCGGATTTGGTTTTCAGCCGATCCCGTTGTGGCCCGCCCCAGGGAGGTTTGGTAACCAACGGGAAAAGGGAGTCCCTTCAGTGCCCCGGGGCCATGAACAAGCAAGGTGTCACCTCAATGATGGATCACCCTGTGTGGAACACAAGGCGGCTCTGGTGACATCGTCGAAATAACCTTGCTGGGGAAAACGGTGGTTTGAAAAACTTGGGTTTGGAAATACCCAACCCAGGTCCCAAACCGCAAAACCCGAACATTCCCTAAACCCGCCCGACCTATGGGGGATCAAACCCACCTGCTCCCCCGGGCCGACAACGGCAAATCCGACCCACACCCTTGCAAGCCCCACGCATTGGACCATAAAGGCGTACGGCCTGAATGAAATAGTGACTGCAAGAAGGTTCAAAACGGCAAATGGTTGGCATGATTGGGGAAAGCAACATTTGGTAGGCCCGAACCATCAGGATCAAAAGCGTGGACAAAAACCAGGATACTACCCGCATTAGGGAGTGTCCCTGGTTGGTTTGGGGGCCGGTTTTGGGGTGGGGGTATTTTTTTCCCCTGCCCCATCCCTCGGTGTTTGTTGCTCAAGTTGGGGGTGGTTTAGCCCCCTTTTCACCAACCGTAGGAGGGTCTGGCGGAGTTCCGGCAGTGCGGGTGGCAAAAGGGTTCTGGCCAAAAGGACAAAATCAAAGGACCCGGGCCATGATTTGTGGTCCAACCGGAACGCTTCACGAAGCAATCGTTTCCATCGGCTTCGGTTGGGAGCGTTTTTGGTCACCTTTTTGGATATACAAAGTCCAATGCGATGATGGGACAGGCTGTTGGATCGGAGGTAAAGAACAAGTGTTTTATCGGAAACAGATGTTTTTTGCGAAAAAACCCGTTGAAACTCGGCACCCTTGCAAAGGCGCATGGCCTTGGTAAACGGATACCCTTGCTTTTCCAAAAGGGGATCGTGGCGGTCATGGTTAACGGTTTCGTCCAAATCGGGCTCCGATCAGGCCCATTTCAGGTCAGCCCGAACATCCTGGGGATTGTGTTTGGCAAATTCCTCAAGCAATTCGCGTGATTTGACATCAAGCTTTGCAGGTGGAACGATTTTGACTTCGACAATCTGGTCCCCTCCTTTTATCCCCAAACCTTTAAGCCTAAGCTTTTTGCCGCTGGAAATACCGGGGGGAAACTTGACGGTTACCTTGGAACCCGAGATGGAGGGTACTTCTACAGAGGCTCCAAGGGCAACCTCCACCAAACTTAAGGGGCAATCAAGGAGGATATCGTTTTCCTGGCGTTTGAAAAAGGGATGGGGTTCGATTCTTAAGTCCAGTATCAAATCCTGGCCACACTCTCCCTGACCGGAGATCCGCAGTTTTTGGCCTTCGGAGGCCCCTTCGGGAATTGTAACCTCTAGGGCTTTTCCGCCCACGGAAATGGGCAATTTGCCCCCTTTGGCGGCGGTAAGGAAATCAATTTCCAGTTTGGCCATTTGGCTTTGGGGAGGCGGCCTGCGTGCCTTTGTGGATCGGCCTTTTTTGGCCCCAAACAAATCTCCAAAGTTAAAACCCTGGCCCCCGGCTGCTCCCCCAAACATTTGGGCCAAATCGTCCATGTTCATGGAACCCTGGCCGAAAGGATTTCCTCCCCCCCCCATGGGATTGTTTGGGTCCTGATGGCCAAACTGATCAAATTTTACTTTTTTGTCCTTGTCCCCCAAAATCTCATAGGCATCCTGAACCTCTTTGAATTTGGCCTCAGCCCCTTTATCTCCCGGGTTACGATCCGGATGAAATTGGCGGGCATGGGACCGATAGGCTTTTTTTATCTCGTCCTCGGTGGCAGACTTGGATACACCGAGGACCGAATAAGGATTGGGAGGCATGGTTTTGATGATCTTTTGGGTTGAAGTATCCGTTTTAAATTATTTTATGCAATCCAATGGGTTTCCCAACTCCCGCCAAACAATCGGTAATTGGGGCCCCTGATAGGCCACACATGCCAGGTGGGTTCCCTGAAGCACATTGCCTTGCAAAATCCAGTTGAAATGGCCATTGGGCGACTTTCCCAATTGGCAAAGAAGGGGTTTACCCGGGAGTTTGGCATCGATCCAAACTTCGTCCATACCAAACCCCAAACCGGTTCCCAACGCTTTTACTACGGCCTCCTTGGCTGTCCAAATGGCAAAAAAGGTATGGGGATCCCAACCGCTTGTTTCCAGGGCGATGACCTCTTGGGGATGAAACCAACGCCTGGCAAGCCCTTCCCGGGAGGGTAGGTCGCGAATCTCTTCAAGATCCACACCCAACGCCTGGTTTTTGCAAATCCCAATAAGGGAAACCCCATGGGAATGGGATACATTGAAATGGCAACCACCCATTGCCACAAATGGTTTTCCAGCAGCAGTTAGGGAAAATTCAATGGTTGGTGCAGGAATCCCTGTCCAGCGGGCCAAAAGCCCCCTTAAAGCGGCCCGTGTTTGAACAAATTCCCGCCGGGGTTTCGGATGAAGGAACCGGTTGGCCCGAGCTTTTTCTTCTTCGTTTAGAAGTTTATAGCAATTTTTATAAAGTGAATCTGGTTCAATAGCTTCAGAGCGGGTTATAAATCCGGTGATTTCAATCACCTCGTGCGTTTGGTTTGGAGCTCCCATTTCTTTATTGCCACATTCCACCCTTTCATCCTGAACACGATTAGCCAATGGCCAGTTTTTTCCGAAGGAATTGGGCCCTGGCGGTATTTCGCTCCTCACTATCCATAAGGCCACCCATAATTTTTTGCAAATGGGCCTGTTGAACCTGAATAAAGAGTTTATCGAGTTGAGCCAAACCCAATCCGGGGGCCTCACCCAAGGCGGTAGCCAGGCGCAGGATGGAAAGGCATTCGATCGCCTCCTCGCAACTCATTTGGGTTTCGTTTTGGATGGTGTCAAGCACCCTTTGGATCCGGTCTTTGAGGGGTTGCTGGGGATCAGCCAACCAAGCTTGGCGGGCCTCATTTTCATAGCGAATGATTTCCGGGATGACCCCACCCAATTCCTTGATGATCGTGGCTTCGGATTTACCAAGAGTGACCTGGTTGGAGATTTGGTAAAAATGGCCGGATGCCCGGGAACCTTCTCCATAAAGGCCACGAACTTCAAGGCTGATTTTTTGCAAAGCGCGGTAAACCTGCTCGATATGGCGGGTGTGCTCCAGAGCAGGAAGGTGAAGCATGACGCTGGCTCGCATACCCGTCCCAACATTGGTAGGACATGCGGTCAGAAAGCCAAACTCTTCGGAAAAAGCGTAGGAAAGTTTGGATTCAAGCTGGTTGTCCATGTCATCAATGACAGTCCAGGCATTCTGTAGATCCAAACCGGATTTCAAAACCTGGAGCCTTAAATGGTCCTCTTCATTAACCATCAGGCTAATGGATTCGCCCGGATTGAAAGCAACCCCCCTGGGTCCCTCCGCCGAAGCCATATCCCGGCTGATGAGGTGGCGTTCGAATAGAACCTGTCGATCAAGGGCAGGCATATTTGCCAACGGGTGGTAATCAACCTCAAAAGAAAAATGGCGAAGTTTATCACAAACCAAGGATTCAATTTCGCCTTTTTGAAAATTGTTTGTGCGGTTGGTAAAAGGATAGGCGGCAAGGTTCCGTGCCAACCGGATGCGGGTAGAAACAACGATTTGGGATTGGGGACCTGTGGCATCGAGCCACTCCCCTGAGAACTGGGCAAGAGCATCAAGATTCATGAGTAACAGTATCCTGGACGAGCTGTTGGATTTCGCGTTTTAGCCTTGCCGCTTCCTCATATTGCTCCTTGGAAACAGCGACTGCCAAGGCGCGCCTTAAGGTCAAAAGCAGGTGGGATTGGGCACTATCCAACGGAGGACGGCTTGGCCTTTTGCCTTTGTGATTGACCTTTACATGAAGCCTTTGAATCAAGGGTGTGAGGGTTTTGCGGAAGGCTTCGTAATCATGGGGACATCCAAGCCTTCCGTTGCTTCGGAATTCCATAAAGCCGATGCCACAACAGGGGCAGTCGACCTGGGCCATATCGTTCTGTCCCAAAAGGGCTTGAAGGATGGCAGGGAGATTGAGTTGGGCCTTGGGAAGGGGTTTTGCCCCGGCACAATCCTTGCAAAGGTGGGATTTGCGTTTTTTTCCCCCAACAATGCGGGTAATGTGGATGGTGGCAGGAGCCATGTCGCAATTCTCACAATTCATGGCAGCCTCCTTTTCATTTTCCTGATCACTTGGCTTCCAATGTTTTTATCAGGTCGCGAAATTTTGCGGCCTCTTCGTAATTTTCCCGGGCAATAGCACCCTGGAGTTCCTTGCCCAGCCGGGAAAGCTCATCCTGGTGTTGGCGGTGCCTCAAAAGGTTTAATGGAACCTTGCCATTGTGCCTTGTTTCTCCATGGACATTTTCCAAAAGGGCCACCAAATCTTCATGAAAAGTGTCATAATCAATCGGGCAACCAAGCCGACCGGTGCTTCGGTATTCTGCAAAAGTAGTGCCGCAATGTGGGCACGCCTGGCTTTTTTCGCGTGGCCCACCCCCACCCGTAAAAACGGAATCCGGTTCGGGATGGCCCTTGGATTTTGGTTTTTTGACCTTTTTTCCATCGGCCAGGAAACGCTGGGCACAATCCTCACACATATGCAACTCTTCAACCTTATCCTCCGAAAAGATTTCGGTAATGTGCATGGTGGCAGGTTTGGGACAGCGTTGGCAGCGCAATAGGATCACCTCGAAGGAGTTTCAAACCTTCATTGTACAACTCAGGGAAGCGGTCAAAAAGCCATAGAAACAAGGATCGATTGGGAAACCCGGAATACTATGGACAGCTGTCATCTTGCCTTGAAAACGACTTTGGATTATCCTCTTGAGGCATGAATCCGAATACGGAAAAACCCTTTTCCCCGGCGCAAACACGGACCAGGCCACCGATTTGGGTCCGGGGCTTGGTCCTATTGGGTATTTTAGGCCTTTGTTTGGGAAATGCTTTCCTTTATCTTGCCCCATTTGGCGGCTGGGGATTCCTAACCAAAGGGTTTTCTGACCAACCCATCCTTTTAGGCAAACACCCCCTTCACCTTTATCATTCCGTTTTGGGAGCCAAGGGCCTGATCAATAGAGGTAGTTCAACCTGTATAGATCCTTTTTTTCATGCGGGTTATCCGAAAACACCTGTTTTTGATTCAGACAGCCGAATCCCTGAACGGGTCCTTTTTATGGCTTGGAGGTTTTTCCCAAATCAGGAAACCCCGAATACAAACGAGGGTGCAAATATCGGGACCACCCCATGGATTAGCCCCAGGGAATTTTCCTTTGCTACCCGTGTCTATTTTGCACAATACCTCGGAGCAGGAATTTGTGTTCCCCTTTTGTTTTTGGGAATTTCCTGGTCATTCAAAAGGGATGGACCCACGGCCCTTTGCCTTTTGTTTTTGGGATTGATCATTTGGTGGAGCCCCTTGGCCCGGGAGGTGGAAAGACAAGGGCACGGGGTGTGGCTTTATGGCGGATTGTTGATGGCACTTTGCCATTCCCTTTTGGCTCGCTACAATCAGGGCCCCAGCCTTGCCATTTGGGCCATTTGGACAATTACGGGGTCTTTACTGATTTTAATCCAGCCGACTTATGTTATTTTGGCCATTCCTTTTTTCCTCGGTTATACCATGCGGGTCGGGCCCAACCATCCCTGGCTTTGGCACCTTGGACTATTTACCGGAGTCTTGTTTCCCTTGGTTTTGCAATGGAATTGGTTGGAAGATTGGGTCAGGTATTGGTGGATTCGTCGCGCCGCCTCACTAACCCTTGTTCAGCCAGGTGCGCAATGGCTTGAGAATTGGAGCAACCTGGTCAGGCCCTGGGAGCCTTCTTCCGCTTTTCCCCTTGGCCTTATCGGTTTCCTATTTGTGGTAGGGTGGATTCAACTCCACCTTGATGGCGCCAGGGCACTTGGCCGGGCATTTGGGGGCCCGGTATTGGGTTTTCTTTGCCTGGTTGGATTGGGTTTTCTTTGGGAACCGGCAAGGAGGTTGGAAACGGAAGGATTGTTTTTTGCCTCCATCTGGTTTGCACTTTATCCTGCGTCCCGGGGGCTTTTGAGCTGCGTAACCGGAATATGGATTGAAAAGGATCGGGATCGTTTTGGTCCAAATCCCGCAAAGGCCATCCCCGGGATTGCCTTGGTTGTCCTGCTCTTGGCCCTGGCCGGGCCAGGGCTCTGGTCACCCGCCCGATTTACCAAGGGTCCTGACTTGGAAAACGAAGCCATGCAAGCAAGGTTTCACGATGTGATAGAAGGTTTGAACAGATTGCCCCCGGGTGGGGGGAGAATCCTTTGGGAGGAAAACGATACCAAGTCCCCAGAGGACTCCCAAGGGTTTTCTCCCCTATTGCCTCTTATTACAGGACATTCCTTCATGGGAGGTCTGGAATCGGATGAACTCATTGAACATTTCGGGTCAGGCCTTGTCCAAGGGAAGCTGGCAGGCTCTCCCATCGAAACCATTTCAGATCGAGATTTGAATAATTACTTTAACACATTCAACATTGGGTGGGTTGTCTGTTCCAGCAATGAATCAATCAAAAGATTAACTGCCCTTCCCCGGGTGGCCCGGCACGGTCAAATCGGCGGGAAACCCCTGTTTCGAATTGAAAGGACCTGTAGCTTTGTCCTTCGTGGTCAGGCTGATCTGGTTTCGGCTTCACCGGATGGGGTTATTTTAGGTAATCTCCGCCCGGAGGATGGGCAAATTGTCCTGAGTTTTCATTACCATTCACGGTGGGAAGCAATTCCTTCCCGGGTGGTTGTGGAACGGGAGTTGGATCCCTTGGATTCGATTCCACTCGTCCGGTTGAAAATGGAAGGACCTGCCTCAAGGGTGGTAATTCGGTACAAAAGGAACTGACCATGCAAAGACACTTTGCCCTCTTTGGAATCGCTTATTGTTGCATCATCCTGGTTGGAAAAGCCAAGGCGGATTGGCCGCATTTCCTGGGACCCACGAGCGATTTGCGCGCACCAGGCCTAGGCTTGGGCCCACCAACCCTTGCCTGGCAAGTTGCCGCCCATGAAGGGTTTTCCGGGCCGGTCACGGCAAAGGGGAAAGTATTTACCTATGGCCGATCGGAAAAAATGGAAATTGTCCAATCCATAGACCTTGCTTCAGGAAAAATCCATTGGCAGCAAACTTGGCCGGCGGTATACGAGGACAATTATAGTCGTGGAAATGGACCGAGGGGCACACCTGTTTGCCACCAGGGGCTGGTTATTGTCATGGGGCCCGAGGGAACACTTAGGGCCCTGGATCAGGAATCAGGAATGTTGGTTTGGAAATGGGGCATTCCTGGGGGAATCATTCCCCGGGACGCTTTTTTTGGTTATGGTTTTTCGCCAGCGATTATTAACGAAAAGCTTTGGATCAATCCGGGGATGGAAGATTTGGGAATTGTGGCACTGGATCCGAAAACGGGCAAAATACTTCACCAAATTCGTGGTCATAAAGCGGGCTATTCCACTCCCATACCCTGGCATATTGGTGGGAAAGTTCACGGTGCATTTGTTACCCGGGAGGGGTTTTCCCTTGTGGATGCAACCACCGCCGAGGTGATCCATCGGGTTCCCTTCCGGGCCCGGGCGGAAGCTTCGGTAAATGCGGCATCTCCCGTCAAATGGGGTCAGAGGGACAATCCAGGATTATTTTTGACGGCTTGCTACGCCACAGGGGGATTGGCTCTTTCGGGACCGCAAAGGGGGGCAAAAGCCCTGTGGAAAAATGACTCGTCCCTTTCCTGCCATTTTGCAACGCCTGTATACCACCAAGGCCACCTGTATGGTTTTCATGGAAGGCAGGAGGAAGGTGCCCAATTGCGTTGCGTGGAGGCTGAAACGGGCGTTGTCAAATGGACCGAGGAAAGCGCTGGGTGTGGGTGGGTGATTTTGTGTGGCGAGGAAATCGTTGTGGTGGCAGAGGATGGAACTCTATCCATTGCCCCGGCATCTCCGAAGGCCTGGCGCCCCCGACATACTTCCAAGCCTTTTGTCGGACCAGTTCGGGCGGTTCCGGCGGTGGATCGCGGAATGTTGTTGGTTCGGGATGCCAAAAGCCTTCATGCCTTGGCTTTTGGACCAAAATAGCCTTTCCTAACCCTGCATTTGGGGGAGTATTTTTTTACTTGCTGGTCCGATTGGGTTCGTGGTAAAGTTCCGAATCGGGGTGCTTATTCTTCCATTCTTGCCAAGTCATTCTCTCATGGGGAAATTCTTTGTAAGGAAAGGCTTCGCTTCCTGGGTACAACGGCTCAAAGGTATCCTGCCAATAGCTCTTGCCATTGGCAACAACCAGCATTTTCCCGGGACGGGAAGAGTGGGGACCACCCAAACCCAGGTTGGTTGGTTTGTCACCTGGCAGGGTGAACACTTTCACACAATCAGCAATGTCACAAAAAGTAACGGCAAGCCCGTTGTTTCCAAAAGTGGCATCGTTATAAACATGTTTATCCGGGCGGATAAACGATTCCATGGACCATGCTTTTGCTTTCCCATCGCGAATGACACCGATCACCTCCATATCATCGCGAGGACGCGATTGGATCTCCAGGATCTCTTTGTAGGTTTTGGCTTTTCCCTTGGGGTTGCCCTGGGAAACAACCGATTGCCAATCCCCCTTTCCATTAAAAAAAAACAATCCTGTGGGAATGGCGACCAGTGATCCGATCAGGACATACCAGACAGTGTTTGAGGATTTGGGGGGGTGTTGTATTTCTGACATTTTTATTTTCCATCGCAAACCGTAGAAGGACCTTAACCGCCGGGAAGAACCTCGTAGGCACTAATGATTTTTTGAACAAGGGGATGACGCACGATATCGGATTTTTCCAGTTTCACGATTCCGATATTGTCGATGTTTTGTAACCGCTTGACAGCATCCGCCAATCCACACGGGGTTCCCGCTGGAAGGTCAACCTGGGTCAAATCTCCCGTAACAATAATTTTGCTTCCGTTACCCATCCGAGTCAAAAACATCTTCATTTGTTGTATGGTGGTATTTTGCCCTTCATCCAGAATGATGACCGCCTGGTTAAGGGTTCGCCCACGCATATAGGCCAAGGGAGCAATCTCGATAATGTCATTTTCGGAATATTTTTTTACCTGTTCGACTTCCATCATGTCATTTAAAGCGTCAAAAAGGGGACGGAGGTAGGGGTTTACCTTGGCGGCAATATCTCCCGGGAGGAAACCAAGTTTCTCCCCTGCCTCTACCGCTGGCCGGACCAACACAATTTTTTTTACCAATCCCTGGCGAAGTTGATTGACTGCCATCCCCACAGCCAGCCAGGTTTTCCCTGTTCCTGCCGGGCCGATACACAATACGACATCGTTTTCGCGCATGGCTTGGACATAGCGGCCCTGGCCCTCCGTTCTTGCCCGGACCCATTTGGAGGGCCCCAAGCCATCCGCCCTTTCCGTTTGAATCGGAGCCACCCTGCCTTCCATTCCGCCAATCGCAGTTTCAAGGGCCGCCCGGACATCTTCTACCTGGAGGGATCCATGTTGCCTCAGGGTTTGGCGAATGAGCCCGAAAACCCGCTCCCCCTGTACCAGTTGTTCCTCATTGCCCCGAATTAGAATATGATCTCCACGGCCGGTAACCTGAAGTCCAAGGGCAATGCGAATCTCGCGCAAAAATTGGTCACGATTGCCAAAAAGGAGGAACGCCTCCTCCCGGCTATCGAGATTGATCATGATTTCCCTTTGAGTCAATTCCTTCATGGGAGTTTCCTCATTTAAAAATGGGCATGGGAGGATTGGGTAACCAAAAACCAACCAAGGGCGATCGTTGCCCCCAAAAGGATCGAGTCGATAACATCCAGTATACCGCCAAACCCTGGAATCATGGTCGAGGCGTCCTTGGTATGCAGGTCACGCTTCAGAAGGGATTCCGCCAAGTCACCAAAAATCCCTCCGATACTTACAAGTAAGCCAAATCCCAAGGCGTGCCACATTGTGTAAAATAGGGGGATGGACGATCCCAGCCACCAATAAAACAGAAAACAAAGCAACATCCCCAGCGCCACCCCGCCCATAAATCCTTCCAGGGTTTTTTTGGGACTCAGGACTGGAGTGATTCTTGTCCTACCTACAAAGCGTCCGGTGAAATAGGCCCCAATATCACACACCTTGGGAACAAGGCAGGCAAGCAAAAGGGCTGCCAACCCCGAGTTGGGATCTTTGGGAAACAGCGCGGGTATTTGAAGGACAAGGGAACAGGGAAGGCCGATGTAAAGGATTGACATTTGCAGGAATGCCAACCTTGGCAGAGCGTTGGTTCGTTCCCTATAGAAGGCGATTTCTCCCAGAAAACCGCTCCAAAGGGCAAGTGCCAACGAACACGAAAGCAGGATCCAACTCCAACCTTGGGAATGGACAGGAGCAAAATAAATCCCCAAAGGGGCAAGGATAACGACTCCCATACACCAAAGGATCATCCAGGGGTGGGAACGCTGTTCGACAGGGAAGAGGGAACGAATTTCAAAAACGCCCATTAAACAGGCACCAAAAAACAGCACATGGAGAATGGGAAAGGGATGCCCGATTTTGGCATCCAATGCGACCAAAGCGGCAAACCCAGCCAACATGATTAGGCCGAAAACAAGGCGTTTTTTCATTCAGGTTTACCAGCCGGGGGTGAGGGTTCGATAAGGGTGGAGCCGGTTGCCGGAATGCCTCCAAACCGCCGTTCCCTGGAGGCAAAATCCCGAAATGCCTGATGCAATGTGGAACGGTCGAAGTCAGGCCAGTAGCTCTGGGTTACCCAAATTTCCGCATAAGAGATCTGCCAAAGTAGGTAATTGCTCACCCGCATTTCACCCGCGGTGCGAATCAAAAGGTCCGGATCGGGCATTCCCGCCGTGTAAAGGGCATCACTTATGGAGGATTCGGTAACCTCATCAAGGGACATTTTTCCGTTTTGGACCTGCCTTGCAAGGGTTCTGAAAGCATCCACCAATTCGGTTCTGCCACCATAATTGACCGCCAGACACAACATCATACCCGTGTTGTTCCTCGCAAGTTCAATCGTAGTATCCAGTTCGTGCAAAACTACTTCAGGCAAGTCGCATCGCCGACCAATCATGGAAAACCGGAGTCCCTGGGCCATGATCCGGGGGCGTTCCGCAACGAGGTAATGACGGAAAAGGGTCATGAGGAAATCGAGTTCCTCCTGGGGGCGTTTCCAATTTTCGCTGCTTAGGCAATAAAGGGTAAGTTGGTGAATTCCCAACCGGGCACATTCCTCCACGGTCTCACGGACGGCATTTGTACCCTTGGCATGGCCCTCGACCCGGGGTAATCCCAGCCGTTGGGCCCAGCGGCCATTGCCGTCCATTATTATTGCGACATGCTTTGGCAAACGCCCCGTTTCCAAGCCTAAAGCCTGAAAATCGGCACTCGACAACGGCTGTCCCAATTCCTCGATCATGGTGCCATCATGCCCCGTTCCCACCATTCATCCAGATGGTTTGGCAACGATCCGGACCAACGGAAACGACACCCACCGGCCGACCAACAAGCTGTTCCACGCGCCTTATGTAGGCAAGGGCTGCCGCGGGTAAATCGGATGGTTTGCGGGCCGTTGTGATGTCCTCCGACCACCCTGGAAGAGTTTCATAAACAGGTTTGCAACGGCCAAGCATGGCTGCATCCGAGGGAAAACCCACTACTTCCTTGCCATCGAGTTCATAGCTGATGGCGATCTTTAATTCCTCCAAACCGCTAAGAACATCAAGCAACATAAGGCACAACACATTCGCATCGTTCAGGTTGGCAGTATGTTTAAGGGCTACCGCATCCAGCCATCCCACCCGGCGGGGGCGACCGGTAACGGTACCATATTCCCGGCCAATCCGGCGAATCCTTTCTCCAAGGCCCTCGGGTCCATCGAGCAGTTCGGTTGGCATGGGGCCGCCGCCCACCCTTGTGGTATACGCTTTGACAATGCCGTAGGTTTGGGTGAGTCTGCTTGCAGGAAAACCTGACCCACTCCAAATCCCGGCTGCAGAACTGTTCGAACTGGTTACATAGGGATAGGATCCATGATCAATATCCAGCAAGCTTCCCTGGGCTGCCTCGAAAAGGACTCCAATATTCTTGCCAGCACAATCGCTCATGATTACCTGGGTGTCCCGGATGTTTTCCCGAAGTATGTCTCCATAGGCGGAAAATTCATTGGCAAGGTCGTTGGCGTCAAATTGTTTTGCGTTCGGGTCAAGAGCCCGGAAAATGCGATTTTTACGATCTACTACGGGGATTAACTTTGCCAGGAGAACCGCCTTGTCCAGCAAGTCCACCATCCGGATAGCCCATCTCCGACCGGCTTTGTCTTCATAGCAGGGACCAATACCCCGACCTGTGGTCCCGATTGCCTCGGTGGACCCACGGTCTGATTCACTTAACCGCTCCTGTTCAAAGTGATAGGGAAAGATTACATGGGCGCTGGAACTGATCAATAATCGTTCCTTGCCACTGACTCCTCCCTCGGTCAATTGGGCCAATTCCTCAAGGATTCGGGGTGGATAGATCACCACCCCATTTCCTACCACCGCCGTGGCATTGGGACAAAGGATTCCCGTAGGCAGGATGGATAGTTTGAATGTTTTCCCTTCAAACTTTACCGTGTGACCGGCATTGGCTCCACCATTGAATCGAACGACATATTGGTGTTTGGGTGAAAGAACATCGACTATCTTTCCTTTGGCCTCATCACCCCATTGCAAACCCACCACACAGGAAAACGCCATGAATTGCTGCCCTTCCCAAGGCCGGTGCCGCCAGCCTGTCCCATAAGACCAAGGTCAGCCTCCGGTCCCATTAATCCACAAAAAACCAGAACCAGTCCACCATTATATTTAGGCAGTCAAGGAGGATTTGGCAAATGCCCATTTTAACTCAGCGGGGATCGCATCAGGCTACTGGAATCCAGCCAAACACGGTTTTGATTCCGGTTAAAACCGTTTGAATGGCCATGGCTGCCAAGATAAGGCCCATCACCCGGCTGATAATGCTAGCACCTGTACTGCCGATCAGGATTTGAATGATCCCTGCATAACGAAGCATGAGCCATGTTGCAAAGAGAATCAATCCAATGATCCCCGCTATTGCCAGATTCATTACCAAGGAGCTGCCGTACTGTTCGGCCATCAAGACCACTGTCATCATGGATCCCGGCCCAGCAATAGCAGGAATCGCCAGGGGATAAACCGCCATGTCATGCCCCTCTTCGGGGCTTCCTTCTTTGTGCCGATTTTGCGTATCAAATACCATCTGGAGAGCAAAAATAAACATCACAATCCCCCCAGCAATTCGAAAAGAGGGAATTTCAATCCCCAATCCGGAAAGGAGGGCTCCGCCAGCAAATAGGAATCCTACCAAAACTCCAAATGAAACCAGGATAGCTCGTCGGGCAATGCGCCTCCTCAAAATTTCTGAGGAGTCCCGGGTAATGGAAAGGTACAGGGGTAATGTCCCCATGGGGTCGATAACCACAAACAGCGTAACCGCAACCTTGATCAATTCTTCCCACATAAGGGTATTATTCCGGGAAGTTGGACCCAGGCGAGGGAATTATTTGGAACTGTCCAAATTGTTTTCCGAATCTGTACGGATTTTTTGAGACCCAAGAACCTGGCCTAGCCACCGAATCGACGCAGGAGCCATTTTTGCTGCCGTCCGGACACTATGGCGTCCGCGGGGGGAATAGTCGACGGTTATGGCGATACCGCTTCCCTCCGCGGCATCAAGAAAGGTGTCCACTTGGCTATCAATGTTAAATTCATCCTTGCCGGCGGATGCAATGTAAAAACTCAGGGGATAGAGGGAATTATCATGTTTTGCAACCAGCTCGGTTGGGTTTTCCGCCGCCAATTTGGCGGCCAGATCGGGATCCTTCCGGTCGTAAAGCGGATCGAGCATTTGCTTTAGACGAATGGTAACCAGGCCACCAAAAAACTTCCCCATCGGCTCGAGCCCCCGGGAAAAATCCTCCCTGAATTGCCAATACCCGGGAACATACTTGCCTAAATAGTTGCCACGGGTCGTTTCATAGCGAATGTTCAAGGGCGGGAAAATCCCAAGGCAGGTAGCAAATTTTTGCGGATATTTCAAAGCAATTCGGGCAGCCGATCCACCACCCATAGACACTCCACCAATGATCCGGTTTTCCCGGCCAGAGGCTATCGAATAATTCTTTTCAATAAAGGGAATAATATCCTCAAGAAGCAGATCCTCGTAGTTTCCTGCCTTGGTATTGGCGAAAAAGCTCCCGGGACTCAGGAATAATGGTTGGTTTTGTAATTTCCCATCGGGGGCAACAATCACCATCGGTGGAATAATTCCTTGGGTAATCGCGGAATCAATCGGGACTAAAATGTGATCGAGAAGGCAATTCTCATCCTGGGTGAAACCATGGAGCCAATAAAACACCGGATAGGTTTTTTCGGGTTGGTAACCTGGAGGAAGATAGACATAAGCATCTACCGGTTTGCCTAACGCTTGGGACCAAATCCTATTGTCCCGACAATGATTGTTGGTGAAGTCCAATACCTCTCCTGCAATACCACGATTGATCAATTTGAGCTTGAAAGGCTTTTTGATCACAAAGGGAGGTAAGGCGGCCACGCTAGTCAAAGATACCAAGCCTAGCAATAGAATGAATAATTTCTTGCGCACGAAACAAACCCCTGGATAAGCTCCAAACAGGCTACTCCTTGGATGGAGACCTATCTTCGCAGACTGAAACACCGTATTGAAAGGAAATCTCAAGCGAAAGGAAACAAATCTGAGGGCTTTGGGCAGGGTGATCCGATTGTTCCGATATTGTTTACTTTATCAATAAAATGGGCACCATCGCCCATGGCGATCGTGCCCTGGTTGCTAATCCGAACAACAATAGTGGATTAGTTGACTTTGTGGAAATATTCTTTGGATCCTTTGGGGTCGGCTTTCATTGAGATTTCTCCCGGTTTCCAGTTTGCGGGGCAGACTTCCCCATGGCTTTCCACAAATTGGAGGGCATCCAACACCCTGATGGCTTCCGGAATGCTTCTGCCCAAGGGAAGGTCATTGACTACGCAATGACGAATTATCCCTTCCTTGTCAATCAGGAATAGGCCACGAAGGGCTACCCCGGCCTCCTCCAATAGCACACCGTATTTGCGAGCGATTTCCTTATTGAGGTCTGCGATCAAAGGATAGGTTACCCCACCCAAGCCACCCTCTTTGCGGGGTAGGGTGTTCCAAGCCAAATGGCTAAACACACTATCCACGGAAACCCCAAGGACAACGGCATTGCGTTTTCTGAATTCTTCCAGGTTTTCCTGAAAGGCAATGATTTCGGTTGGGCAAACAAAGGTGAAATCCAGCGGGTAAAAATAGAGAATCACATACTTGCCACGAAACTGCCCCAGATGCACTTTGGTAATCTGGTCTTTTTCGACAGCTTGGGCCGAGAAATCCGGGGCAGGGCGGGTAACAAGGGACATGGCAAAACCTCTTCCGTGTTTGAAACTCAAAGTCCATTTTAGGAAGAAAGGTGATCCCAGGGAAGCTGACGGAAAGACATGGTTTATCCTTCCCAATCAAATGGGGGAATACCTGACCGTGAACGAAGAAAGGAAGGATTTACTGTTGAGGGATTGGTTCGGATTGTCCGGCCATAGTTTTCAGTCAAGAGGTAGGTCCCTTGGGTGGGTAATTCCTGGGAAGAGTGAGTTCCCAAGGTCTGAGGGTGTTAGTTCCTTGGTGAATCGGCCTTTTTTATTATTGCGGGAAGGATTTACCCAAGTTACGCAGTTGGGACAAAGAAAAACCAGTTTTTCCCGGGAATAAGTCAAATCAGTCTGAAAAAATCGGGACCACAAATCCCCTATACAGGTTCAGAATCAAGGCGTTTGATCCTGATTGGCGAGAGACTGAGGAATGGGATAGCTCGGGCTTTCAGCCCTTTGTGAATTTGGGAATAGGTACCTGGGGCGGTGCCCCAGGCTGGTATGGTGCCACGCCGTTGGCGTTGAAAACATACGCCGGTGAAAATAGGAAGGTGGCATGCCAATCCATGTCTGGGGCCTGACAAATACGATCCGGTCGAATCATACCCTTGCCGTTTTGGTTCTGCGGGCCAAAGGCCCGATCTATACCAGCCTGGGCCAACGGCCCAGGTTTAG
>SXGU01201599.1_pt1 | contig 24578 bp, 20 predicted proteins | sample 3174531 | NCBI WGS metagenome assembly SXGU01 (sample SAMN11356863, study PRJNA531348) | freshwater metagenome | isolation source: freshwater sample F1-140 | place: China: Fuxian Lake, Yuxi | collected 2017-12-25
ATCCATGAGCCAGATTCCTTTCTGACTGAAGCGTTTTCAGTTGGTCCTGTTAGGAATCTGGCTTTTCTTTTCTCTCCTTCGTTTCTGAAACCCCACTTTCTTCGACGCCAAATCGTTCACGGCGTTGCCCGTTGGGGCTGAATGCATGTCGTCAAAACGTTACGCAGGCCGTTGGCCTGGGCTATCGAGTCACGCACCTTTGGTGCTCGTGCAAAAAGTGAATGCCGAAAAAACAGAAGTGCATCCCGACGAAACAGACCAAACGGTTGCCGAAAGGACGAACTCAATGCCCAAGATCGAAACCAGTTACCAAGAGTTGCTGAAATTGCTGCGTGAGGCGGCGGTGCTCAACTCGTGTGCGAGTTTGCTGGGTTGGGATGAGCAGACCTATCTGCCTCAGGCCGGGTCGGCGCATCGGGCCGAGCAACTGGCGTTGCTGGCCGGATTGACGCACGATCGTTCGACGTCGCCGCGTATTGGCGAGCTGTTGACGGAACTCGAACAAAGCGGCTCGCTGGGAGACGCGGAGTCGGTGCTGGCGGTCAACGTGCGGGAAGCTCGGCACAGCTACGATCGCAACACGAAATTGCCGCGAACGCTGGTCGAAGAGTTGTCGCGTACGACGACTCTCGCGCAGTCGGCGTGGGTGTCGGCACGAAAGAAATCGAGCTTTGCCGAGTTCCAGCCGTGGCTCGAAAAGATGGTCGCGCTGAAAAGAGAGCAAGCGGAAGCACTCGGCTATTCGGGCGGTGTTCCCTACGACGCCTTGTTGGATGAGTTCGAACCGGGAGCCTCTTCCCAAGAGATCGCAGCCGCATTCGCGCCGCTGAGGGAAGAACTGGTTCCGCTCGTCGCCGCGATTAAACAGAGTTCTCTACGTCCGAAGGTCGAGTTGCTGACGCAACGATTTCGGACCGAGGATCAGAAGCACTTTGCCGAATCCGCCGCGAGGGCGATTGGGTTCGACTTCGAGGCCGGCCGGCTGGACATCGCCGCGCATCCGTTTTGCAGCAGCATGGGGCCGGGCGATTGCCGGCTGACGACTCGCTACAACGAGCACCACTTTCCCGGAGCGTTCTTCGGCGTGATGCACGAAGCGGGGCACGGGTTGTATGAGCAAGGAGTCGATCCGGCCGCGTTCGGTAGTCCGATGGGGGATGCCGTTTCGTTGGGTATTCACGAATCGCAATCGCGACTGTGGGAGAATTTCGTCGGCCGCAGCCGAGCATTCTGGCAACATTTCTTCGGTGCGGCTCAACAAGCATTTCCAGAGGCGCTCACGGAAGTCAGTCTCGACGACTGGTACGCCGCGATCAACGACGTCCGTCCGTCCTTCATTCGCGTCGAAGCGGACGAGGTCACCTACAACCTGCACATCATGCTGCGGTTTGACCTCGAACAACCGCTGATCTCTGGCGACCTGCAACCGGCCGATGTGCCGGGCGTATGGAACGAGACGTTCTCACGCTATTTCGGGCTGACGCCGCCGGACGACGCTCACGGTTGCCTGCAAGACATCCACTGGAGTGCTGGCTTGTTCGGTTATTTCCCGACCTACGCGCTGGGCAACATGTACGCTGCGCAGTTTTTCGAGGCCGCTCAACGCGATCTGGGGGACTTGTCCGCTCTGTTCGCCCGCGGCGAATTCCGGCCGCTACTCGACTGGCTGCGAAAGAACATCCACTCGCGCGGCAAGCAACTCCGCGCCGGTCAGTTGGTTCAAAGAGTCACCGGCCAACCGCTCTCGCATCGCGCGCTGCTCGCGCATCTGCACAACAAGTGCGATCCGTTGTATGGTCTTTCTTAGAAATTGATTGGACTTCTTCACCCGCAGACCGGCTCTGCTATCCGCGGGCAGTCCCCGAAATTCTGATTGCCCACGGATGGCAGAGCCGGGCCACGGATCAAGCCAAATCATGCCGAGTGATTGCTCAACGTCACGGCTCGAAGACTGGTGTCGCCGTTTCGTCATGGCATCGCGTCGTCGCGAAACAGCAACGTTTTGCTGAGCGAATTGGCATCAGCTCGTCGCTACCGGCCGATTTCCCGCACTGCTGGGCGACTCGATCAGAAAGTGTTTGACGCTGTCGAAATCGCGACCTATTTAATTTTGGACCTAATTCGCATCGGCATTGGCGGCCTGATGAACTCTCTCCTCGGAAAGTACCCGTCGGCCATGAACGAACGACGTCAACCACCGCTGCGCCGCTTCACCTTTGCACGCCTTAATCTCGAACGTCGCGAAACCGAACGCCGCGATTCACCCCGCTTCCCAGTCGCAGCCGGGGTTCGCTTTCTGCGAGCGGCCGACGACGGGCCGGACGTTATCGACGGCGACGTGATGGAAGCCTCTCTGACCGGTATGAGAGTCGTTCTGGACCAGCCAGTCCGTAAGAACGAACAACTGCTGGTCGAAGTCACGTCCGAGTTCCACGGCGGCTTCAACGTGACTGCACAGATCATGTGGGTCGAGAGCACTCCCGAAGAGTGCTACATCGCCGGCTGCGAGTTCTGCTCGATCCTGTCGCTGAAGCAGCGGGCGCAACTGCAACGCTTGGCCGAAATGGCTTTGGCGGAGTGCTCGTCGTAAACGGATCGACAAAAAAACCGCGACCGTCAGGGACGGTCGCGGTTCGGTTGAGAAAGCCTTTAATCGTTACAGGCTCTTGCGTTTGTCGGCGATCAGCTTGATCAGCGCTTTGTGCGGGTCGGCAAACTTCGCCAAGCCTTCGAACATCAACGTCTCTTCGAGCTTCGCGAAATCGACCTCGCGGTCGATCTCGGCGACAACTTCCGCGGGCGGGAACTTGTCGATCGTGCGCGAATAGGTCGTGCCCGTCAGATTCTGCACGGCGGCATTCGTGCCGGGCGGATTGGTTTGAATGTCCGAACCGGCCAAAGCCGCGACGTAGCGATCCGGAGACTCTTTGGGATCTTTGGTGCCGGTGCTGGCGAAGATGAGCTCTTGCTTGAGCGGCAGCTTTTTCTCAGCCCACCACTTCTCATTGTCTTGCCAGATGCGTTTCACATTGAGGATGCCCACCTGCCCTTGAGCGGCGGCGGAAAGTTGAGACACCTTTTGCTTCGTGTAGACGTCGATGCGGCTCACGAAGATGCTGAAGACCGATTTGAATTGGTCGAGCGATTTGCGTCGTTGAGCACCGCGCCACACCGCGTCGCGAGCCAGCAGGTACTGGCGATGCGAGAAGATCAGCGTGACGTTCAGCGTGATGCCGGCCGCACACAATTCTTCCAAGGCACCCAGTCCGCCGGGCGTGGCGGGGACTTTGATCATCCTGTTGGTGTGCCCGGCCGCCCACTTCTTGCCGAGTTCGATGTACTTCGCGCTCTTCTCGGCGAGGCTCAAAGTACATGCCGCGTCTTCCAGCAACGGGTCCAACTCGAACGACACATAGCCGTCATTGCCGCGCGTGTCAGCCCACACCGGCGCGAACACTTCTTGGGCACCCTTCACCAATTGGTCGGTGACTTGCCACGCGATGGCTTCGTCATCCAATCCTTCTTTGATCAGGGCGACGATCCGGTCATCGAACCGGCCGGTCTTGATGAGGTCGGAAACAATGATGGGATTCGAGGTGGCTCCGGAGGCCCCTTGCTGGCGATTGATCTTCACCAAATCGGGGTCGATGCTGTCGAGCCAAAGTTTCGTACCGGAAGCGATCAGGGATTGCAGTGGAGTAGTCATAGATAGTGCTCCTGAGAGAAGGGACGGGGTTCGAGCGGGAGAATACCCACGCGGCACGATGCTCGCCAGCAGTCCAGACCGCTCTCATCAAACGATCTCGGTGCGACTGGCGAGATATCTTGCGAGAGCCTCGTGCCAGTCGGGGAGCGGGCCACCGATGGCGCTCGCCAGCTTGCCGCCATCGAGCACACTGAAGGCTGGCCGGGTCGCCTTGGCTCCGAATTCCGCCGTCGTGATCGGGATGACTTCGATGTCCATCTTCGCCAGCCGGAAGATCTCTCGTGCGAACTCACACCAACTCAGACTGCCGGAATTCGTCGCGTGGTAAAGTCCGAAAGCGTCGGTCTCGATCAACCGCACCAGCGAGTCGGCCAAGTCCACCGTTGCAGTCGGAGTGCAGCGTTGATCGTCCACGACTCGAAGCTGCTTGCGAACTCGGCCGAGTCGCAGCATCGTCTCCACGAAGTTCCCCTTGCCGGCTCCGCGCAGAGCCGCAAGCCCATACAGCCCGCAGGTCCGCACGATGATATGCCGCGAACACTCGGCTTCGACGAAGAGCTCGCCGGTAAACTTGCTGTTGGCGTAAGCGTCGCTTGGATGCGGTTTGTCGGACTCCTTCCACGGCCGGGCTGCAGGATTGGAATTGCCCCCATAGACGTAGTCTGTGCTGAGATGCATCAGCCGCCATCCATGATTCTGACAGACTTGTGCGAGGTAACGGGGACCGAGCGCATTGACGCTGTAAGCGACATCTGGCTCATCTTCAGCTCGATCGACCAAGTTGTACGCCGCCGTGTTGATGACCAGATCCAGCGGCAGCGGATTGAGCACTTCGGCAACGTTGGTTGCGTCTGTGATCTCGATGTCCGCGTGTTGCAACTGGACGACCTCATGGCCGGCCGCTTGCAATCGAGGCAGCAGATCGTTGCCGAGTTGACCGTTCGCTCCAATCAACGCGACGCGCATGCTGACCTCTTTCCGAAGGAATGCAGAACCGCAAACAATCGCAATCAGGCTGAGACTGGGTATTACCGAAAGTTAGCAAATCAAATTGGCGAATCCATGCGCGAAGGAGACAGACCAGCCATTCGGGCGAATCCTTTGACTCACGTGCGAGAAATCGAATCCTACCGTAGTTGTCGCCATCCACTTTGCCGATTTGACTCAATCGACGAACGCGAACTCGTTGGCCAAGAGCAGCGACTGAGCAAAGGCGGTCCACCGTTCGGTCGTGGGCTTATCACCGAGGAATTCGCCGGCAGCTTGTTGCTCGGCGTCGGTGGGTACTCGCTGGAAGCAAATCAGAAAGAGTTGCCGCACTCGAGATGGCGGATCGACTGCTGCCACGACTTTCGGTCGGACCTGCAGTTGCCGGGCGGCCTCATACGACAGTTCGCCGTTCATCAAGAAGAGCGCCTGCGGGGCAACGGTCGTGGAATCCCGCTGCGGATTTGTCGCGGCGGGAGTCGGGAAGTCGAACGTCGTCAGTAGATTCGGAACGTCCAGCCGATCGAGCGTTCCGTAAAGCGCGCGACGAGGATTGAAACCGCCGAGCAATTCGACCGACTCGCCGCCGATACGACGATTCATTGTTCCCGATGCCGCCAACAACGAGTCGCGCAATGGTTCCCATTCCAGGCGGCGACGATTCGAGTGCGACAACCAGCGGTTGTCAGGATCGGCCGATGGCCGAGAGCCGTCGGCCGACAGCCGTAATCCTTTTTCTGAGTCGCTCGACGCCTGCCACGTCGCCGACAAAACGATCTGTCGATGCAACCACTTCACCGACCAGCCGGACTTGATGAAGTTCGCCGCCAGCCAGTCGAGCAACTCCGGATGCGACGGCGGATCGCTCCGCAAACCGAAGTCGCTGGGTGTCGTCACCAAGCCGGTGCCGAAGTGATGCATCCAGACTCGGTTGACGAACACACGCGCGGTCAGCGGGTTGCGGGGATCGACGATTGAGCGTGCCAATTCCAATCGTCCGCTGCCGGTCTTGAACGGCTTGCGATCAGGCGTCGCGATCGCGAGAGATTGCCTCGGCACATGTGCTCCGAAGCGGTTTGGATTGCCGCGCAGGAAAATCTGCGGATCGAACGGCGTCGCGTCATCGATCAAGACCATTGCGCGAGCCGGTGCGCCGGCGGTCGTCATGCTCCACTGTTCGAGTTCTTTGATGAGCTTCTGATATTCCCCCTGCGTCGGCCGGTCAGGGAACAGCGATAAGAATCCCCAGCCCATCGCCAGCGGCACGTCGGGCGGAGCATCGGGGCCGTAGAGCACACGGCGGATTTCTTCCTCGTGCGGGTCGGCCAGCGGAGCGGGTTTCGTCTGCTGCCACTTCGCATCGATCTGTTTGAGCAGTTCGCCGTACCGAGTCGCGACTTCGTTGAGCGATTGCGGTGGAGGCTCGCAGAGGGCGGTGACGACCAGTGGATTGACCGTAGGACGGGCACTCTTGCCCGTCCGGTCTTTCTTCTCGTTTTCATCGTTGATCGCCGTGGGTGGTCGGGCAAGAGTGCCCAACCTACGAACGACATCGCCAGACTTCGCGGCGAATTGATCGCTGGGCAAGGCCGCGAACTCGGTCCACGCTTGCCACACCGGGTGCGGTCTCTTGCGAGCCGCTTCCAGTGCGACTTGCCAGCGAAGCGTCATCGTCGGATTGATGTCGTTTGTATCGGCCAAGAGCATGAAATCGTCGGTCGGTGGCTTCTCCATCTGCGCTTGAGCCGCCAGGAGATATTCGGCCGCGCGAGCACGAGCCGATGTCACTAACGCCGCGTGTTTGCCGGTTACGAAGTCGGTCAGCTTCTTTTGTCGAGACAACATCTCCGTGGAGAACTTTGCGTACTCCTCGGTCTGCGGCGGTGGGAGGAATTCCGGAGGCAGCGTCGGTTCGATCGAACTGCGGAACACGCCGTACAGCGAGTAGTAATCGGCCTGCGGAATCGGGTCGAACTTGTGGTCGTGACAGCGAGCACACGTTGCCGTCAGTCCCAGCAGCCCGCGCGAGACGACGTCGATTCGATCATCCAGCACGTCATGCAAGTTGTTCATGAACCGCCCGCCGAGGGTCAAAAAACCCATCGCCGCGAGCGGTCGCTTGTCGTCGCCAAGTTCAAGCTGATCAGCCGCCAGTTGCTCGGTCACAAATCGATCAAACGGCAGATCGCCGTTGAACGAGCGGATGACGTAATCGCGGTACGTCCAAGCCCACGGGAATTTCTTCTCCTCAAAGAAGACGTACCCCTTCGTGTCGGCATACCGAGCCACGTCTAACCAATGCCGTCCCCAACGCTCACCATAATGCGGCGATGACAGCAACCGATCCACGACTTTCTCAAACGCATCGGGGGAATCATCCGCGAGGAAATCTTCCAGCTCATCCGGCGTGGGTGGCAAGCCAATCAAATTGAACGACACACGCCGCAACAGCGTCCGATTGTCGGCGGATTGCGATGGTGACAAACTCGCTTCACGCAGCTTTGCCAGCACGAACCGATCGAGCGGTGTGTTTGACCATTCGTCGTTCGGAAGCCGAGGCACGGGGGGCAAGACAATCGATTGAAACGCCCAATGCTTTGTTGCCGCATCGGCCGCTGGCGCGGCGGCATCGTTCGGCCAGAAAGCTCCGCGACGAATCCACTCGGCGAGCACATCGAGTTCTTCCGCCGGAAGTGGTTTGTCGGGAGGCATCTTGCGGCCACCCTCACGACGGATCGCCAACAGCAGCTCGCTTTGATCGAGCTGCTTCGAGTCGATGACCACTCCGTTGTCGCCACCTTTCTTGAAGCCGGCTTTCGTGTCGAGCCGCAAGTTCGATTCTTGTTTCTTCGCGCCGTGACAGGTCTGACATCTCGCAACGAGGATCGGCCGCACCTTGGTTTCAAAGTCTCGTTGCTCGTCCGCCGCGCGAGCAGATTGGCTGCTCAGCAAGGCAAGGGCAAAAAATGAAATGCAACCTTGCATGACCGTCTTCATCTTCTGCCCTTCATTTCCGCCAGCCGCTCTTCTCAAAACTGACGCAACGCATCCAGCAGCCGATCGACTTCTTCCACAGTCGTCGTCGGTCCGAAGCTGACGCGGATCGTACCGCCCGATGCCAATGTGCCGAGACTGCGATGAACTCCGGGAGCACAGTGCAATCCGGCCCGCACTTGAATCTGAAAGTCCTGATCCAGGATCGCCGCTATCTCCTGCGGATCAAAGCCATCCACGACGAAACTGACCACTCCGGCGACAAGTTCATCCGGAAGATCGGCTGCGAAGAGTCTCACGGACTTCGAACTTCCAATCCCGTCGATCAAGTGACGACGCAGACTCAATTCGTGAGCGTGTCGTTCGGCGATGCTGTGTTGTTCCAACCAATCCAACGCAGCCTCCAGGCCAAACAGGCCAGGAGTATTGTGATTGCCGGACTCGTATTTGTCGGGCAAGCGATCGGGCTGCCGATCATCCTCGCTGAGCGAGCCGGTCCCTCCCTGCCGAAAGCTGGCGACGCGCCGTTCTATGCCCGGTCGAAGATACAACAACCCCGTCCCCAGCGGGCCGAGCAAGCCTTTGTGTCCCGGACAGGCCAGCATGTCGATCGGACTGCCACGCACATCAATCGGCAGGTGCCCCGCCGTCTGCGCGGAATCGACCAGCATGAACGCTCCAACGTCGCGCGCGATTGTGCCGACGTCGTCGATTGGTTGCACAACCCCCGTGACGTTTGAGGCATGCAGCAGCGCGATCAGTTTTGTGTTCGGCCGCAAAGCGTCACGGAACTTCGCCGGCTCGACGCGGCCATCGGCTTCTGGTTCGATCAACGTCGTCTCGATGCCGATGCGCTGCCGGAGTTCGCTCAGCGGACGCAGAACCGAGTTATGTTCCAACGTCGAAGCGATGACGTGATCGCCGGGCTTGAGGCACCCGTGAATCGCCACGTTCAAGCTGTCGGTACCATTGAACGTGAAGATGATCCGGTCGGACGATTCCGCGTTGAAGAGCCGAGCCGTCCGCTGCCGGCAGCGAGCGATGGTCGCATCGACTTCGCTGGCGGCTCTCGTCGCACCGCGACCGGCGGCGACGCCGAGTTCGCGGTGATAACGATCCATCGCTGCCAAGACCCCTTCGGGTTTCGGCCAACTGGTTGCGGCGTTGTCGAAATAGCAGCGTTGCATGACAAGCGCTCGTAGTGACCCGATTTATTGGGTCAAAATCTAAACGATCACGAAAGTCTGCGATGGCCGCATAAATGCGGTCACTACGAGCGCTGGTTAGCCCAGCGTCCACGGTGCGCGGTACGGTCGCGAGACCCATTTCGCCGCTTCGTCGTCGCCGACGATTTGCTCGGTGGCCGGGTTCCATTGGATGCGGCGGCCGAGTCGCAGCGCGATGTTGCCGAGATGACAAATCGTCGCGGCGCGATGGCCGATCTCGACATCGCAGATCGGCAGCTTGCGGCTCTTGAGGCAGTCCATGAAGTTCTGGTGGTGGTTCGTGCTGACGTAGAGCCGCTCATCGCTTTCAGTCATCGGTTGTTTGACGATCTCTTCGGGGGTGCTCTTAATCTTCCCGCGATCGACGAAAATCGTCCCTTCGCTGCCGACGAATGTCACTCCGCCGGGGCAATCTTTCTCCCCTTGGCCGACGATCAGGATGACTCCGTTGGCGTAAGTGTGAGTCACTCGGCACGACTGCGTGACCTCGTAGTGCTTCTCCGGATGAAACGTGGCGGTCCCTTCGGTCGCGACAGGGCCGGAGTCGTCCATTCCGAGTCCCCACTGCGCGATGTCGATGTGGTGCGCACCGAAGTTCGTCATCTGTCCGCCGGAGTAATCCCAGAAGAAACGGAACTTGTAATGCACTCGATTGACGTTGTAGGGCCGTTGCGGCGCGGGGCCGAGCCACATGTCGTAATCGAGTTCCGGCGGCGGATCGCTGTCCGGCACCGGCGTGGCGTTGAAGTTCGAGCTGGGGAGTCCCACCATCACCCGCTCCAATTTTCCAAGCCGGCCGTTGCGGATGAGTTCACACGCCAGCCGAAACCGGCTGTCCGATCGCTGCTGCGATCCAGTTTGCACAATGCGTTGATTTTTTCGAGCCGCTTCGACCATCTTGCGACCTTCAACGATGGTCAGCGACAGCGGCTTCTCGCAGTACACGTCCTTGCCCGCCTGGCAGGCGTGAATCGTGGTCAGCGCGTGCCAGTGATCCGGAGTAGAAATGACGACGGCGTCGATGTCTTTCCGATCGAGCAGCTTGCGGTAGTCACCGAAGCCCTCGCATTTCTTTTGCGTGTCCTTCTCAACTCGCTCAACCGCCTTCGCCAAATGAGTCTTGTCGACATCACAGACCGCCGCCGGCGATGCGAGTTTCAGAAACGCTCCGAGATTGCCTCCTCCCTGCCCTCCGACACCGATGTGTCCGGTGACGACCCGCTCGTTCGCACCGAAGCACGAAGACGGGATGACCCACGGAGCGGCGAACGCTGTCGCGGCCCCGGCTGCTGTTTGATTGAGAAACTGACGACGAGTGGTGCGTGACATGAGAGGCACTCCTGACATTCGAGAAGTTGTCTTTGGGGGATGATCTAAGACTATCGGACCTGCAATTCAAAGTCCGGATGACCGAGATGATTCTTAGTAGCGACCAGTCGAAAAGACTTTCGAAAGACTGCCGACTTGATCCAACCACCGACGGCGCGAATCGGCGAATACCCTTTGCTGGTGAGCTTGAGAATCTGGAAGTCGAGTTTTTCGCCGCGAGCGTCCACCAGCCAATACTCGCGGATGCCAGCTTTCCAATATGCGACGCGAAGGAGTTCGAAATCCTTCTTCACCGAACTGTCGCTCACGACTTCCAACACCATGTCGGGTGAGCCTTCCAGTTCGATGTAGCCTTGCTTGGCCCCTTCGACCAATCGCACCGTTCCGTCCTCGAAGCTCGCGTTCGCGACGAACACGCCATCCGGATTGTTCGAGACTTCCGCGCCGAGATGGCTGATCAATAAGCCGTCGCCGAAGTAGACACCATTCAGTTTTCTCTTGGCAATATTCGCGAGAACGCGACCGATTTCCGTCTTCATTCGGACGTGTGAAAAGATCTGTTCTTGGCTCATGTCAAACATCACCTCGCCGTTGAGAAAGCTGACGCGGCCCTCTTCCGGAAAATCGTCCGACTGGAACCACTGGCGGAACGAGGCGTGATCGACCACCCAGCCCGGAATGCCAATCGACACATCATCCACGACGAAGCGATGCGTCGCTCGCGCGGCGGTGGCGACCGGCTTGGTGGTGCGGGACTTGGCCGGCATCACGACAGCGCGGTGCCCGTTGCCGCCGCGTACAGTAGTTCGTCGAGTGGCCACAGCTTGAGACATGAGCAACCTCTGCAAATCACTGTACCAAACAAAACCCCGCTTGTAAGGCGGGGTCTGTTTGAAAACGAATGCGTCTTTGAAGACGCCGACAAGCGATTAAGCCATATCGGCACCCGTTTCGGGTTCGCCGCTGACATGCACCGCTTTGTAACCACCACGTGCTTTGAAATAGAAAATGAGCAACAAGTAGAGGCCCGCCATCGTCAACGGCACGTAAGACGTCAACTTCAGAGCCACTTTGCCACCATGCAGCCCGGCTTCATCCACCAACTTCTTGTCGGCATCAGCCGTGGTCTTCGCTTCGTCCCACCACTTCACCAGGGCATCGGTATTCTTGTCCGATTTGCCGTCTTTCTTCAGAATCTCGGCCGCACGAGCCAGTTCCCTACCGCCATCATCCAACACGCCCACCTTGGCACCGTCGAGTCCGACAACTTTGAATCCCAAGAAATGATTTTCTTCGTCCGACTTATAACGCGCATAAACGGCCGGAGAACTCGCTTGCAATTGGTTTGAGGCGTTGAAGTCCTGCTTGAATCCGATACCGGGTCCACCGAGCAGACCGGCGGAAAGCATTCCCGCGCCGCCGATGGCTCCGATGGTGATCGCGCCGCCCTTTGGGAATTGCTCAGAAACGACAGCCAGCATGGTCGGCCACAGGAACGTCTTGCCGCAGGCATAAACGGTGGCAGCAATGATGCACAATGCCACTGACGTCGCGTCGCCCAGCAGTTGCAGGCCGCCGAAGCCGAGCAGGCCGCTGACGAACAGCAGGCCCAGCGGCGAAATCTTTTCCACAATCGGACCGGCGAAGAATCGCAACGCGAACATCAGCCCGGAGGTGTAAACGAAGAGCAGCAGGCCCTTCTGCTTCGACGCCATGATCGCACCCGTGATCTTTCCGATCCAAGAATCGGTTCCCAGTTCGACGTAGCCAACCAATGCGTGAATCACCAGCAACGCGATCATGATGGGAGCCAGCAGTTGCGAGAACATCTTGCCGTAGCTCACGCCGGCTTGGCTGGCTTCGGACTTCGGAAAGTGTTGGCCGAGCAACATCACGCCGTACAATACGACCGGAACCATGAACAACGACATCTGGATTTCCCAGGTCACTGGCTTCGCAGCGTCTGGATTCATGAAGTACGACATCAACCCGCCAATGATCAGTCCGCCCGGCCAACCCGCGTGGAGGATGTTGAGGTAATGTGTCTTGTTCGTTGGAAAGAGTGTCGCCACCAGCGGGTTCACGACCGCTTCGCAGAAGCCGTTACCGACGGCGAACAAGAACATGCCCCAGTACAGACATTGGAAGGCAGCGTCTTTTCCGCCTGCGGCAAAAGCCGCCCCCGCAGCCAGGGTCAGGATTGCCGAGATCAAATGCGTGACGAACGCCAACGCCATCAGTTTGCCATATCCGACCTTATCGGCGATGAACGCTCCGGCCAGGATGATGATCCCGAAGCCTGTTAAACCACCGCCGGTGATATTGCCGAGGTCGGTCATGGTGAACCCGAACTTTTCGGCCCATTGTCCGAGGATGCCACCTCGAATGGAGAACCCGACGCCTGCGGCGAGAATTGCCATGAATCCCGCCCACAGCAACCGCTGAGCGTTGGGAGCCGTCGTCTGACCTTGTGCTGTGTCGTGCATGATGCCCTTTTTGTAGCAAGCGGTGGGGGTAGAACACTCGAAGAGCCGGGCATCCTATCGGCGTGTTTTTGACGCGACAACGAAGTCGCATCAACGAAAGCAGCCTGATCACCTGGAGGCGATCAGGCTGTCGATCCTACGTAGCCATCACCGCTCCGCGTGATGAGCCGAATGACCAAACGGCACCAGTGAAGCATTCAGCTCGTCACGCGGAGCGGTGACGGCTACGTATCTGCGGCTTTGCCGCTTATTGATTCGCCGGCGCGTCCGGCATCGGCACCGGAGGAGTCGGTTCGTCCGGTTCGACGTCCGGGACGATCGGTGCGCGATCCGGGTATTTGTGGAAGTGAGCGAACTCAGAGCCTTGTTCGCGCAGGCACACGATCAAGCCTGAGGGGGTCGCCAGGAATAGCCGGTCGGAGCGATCGTTTTCCAAACGCACGCTGAACGGCCGCAGCGGCAGAGTTCCCAGCGGCCGGCCGGTGCTGCGCTGCAGCAGCACGACATTGCCAGTCACGTCAGAAGTAAACAGTCGGCTCTTTGTGGCACCTAGAAAATCGGAGATGCCAGCCCGTTCCCACTTTTCGAATCCCGTGCGAACCGTCAAGTTAAAGATGCCACCACGGTCCGGCAGGATATAGAGGTCTTCCTCAATGACGACGGGAGCTTTACGAATCGGATAGCCCGAAGCGAATTCCCAGCGAGCCAGGCCATTGTTGCGGTCCAGGCAGTAAACGAAGTTGTCTTCGGAAGCCACGATCAGCGAGTCCTCAGTCGTGGCCAGCGGCGCGATGATCGGCGCGTTGGTTTCGAATTGCCAGTTGAGGTCTCGCTCCAAAGCACCGACGGCGTACAGCGAACCGTCGCGGCTGGCGAAGTTCACCAAGCGACCGGTGGAGTACGCCGTCGTCGTGATCTCTTTGCTGGTGCGATAGCGCCAACGCATCGCTTCAAACGACCATCTTGGTAGCAAGCGTTTGCGATAGAGTTCATCGATCTTCCGCAACTCGAACGAGTAGATACTGCCGTCGAGTGCCCCGATATAGATGTGCTGATCATCGACGGACGGGCCCACCGACGGCATGGTCGGAAGCGTCACTTCCCACAGCACCTTTCCATTAAATCGCTCGATGCAATACAGCGCCAGGCCATTGACCGCCAAGAAGTATTTGTCGTTCGACACGCCGGGAAAGACCGGCTCGTCGCGATTGCCCAGTTGCACCGCCCACAGGCGTTTGCCGGAGTCCGCTTCATAGGCTGTCACCGTCCCGCCGGTGGATTGCACGTAGACGTTTTCTTCGTCGAGCACCAGATATTTCACTTTGTCCCGTTTGGGATTGAGCGTCGCCTGACTCCACCAAGCCCGCTCCAATCCAAAGCGGCTGAGCATTCGCGAGGAGGGCAACTCCTGCGAAACGCTGACCGAAGAGGACTGTGCCTGCACCGGCGTGGACTCCAGCAGTTGCGTCGCGCCGAACGCCAGACAGACAAAACAGAGATCACGGAAAGTTTTCATAGATACCTCGTGTCGCGCATTCAGCCGGCGAAGAAGTCGATTGAGATGGTCAGCGAGTTTAACCTCGCGATTGAATCCGTCAGCCGATTCGTGAGCCGCCGCACCGGCTTCTCCATGGAAAGCGGGCCGAACTGCCGAACGTGCGGCGAGTGCAGATTGCTCGTGCCGCCCAGCCGTGGTCAACCCCGTGCGAAATTCGCGAATCCTGTGCTGTCGATTTGACCCGCGCGACGGCTACGATGCTCCCGCTTTGAATCCCCAGCGGCGAGTTCTCGCGGTCGAATCAATTTCTCCAAAATGGGCTCAAGTCGTGAGTCAGCGCGTTTCACATGAACCGGTTTCAAATGCCCGATGCGCAAGCGAGGAGTCGAATTCACGGTTGATATCCACTCTTTCGGTGGTGCTTTCTCTCGTTGGGTTTTCGCCCCGAGGGGGCAGCCATAGGCCAGCCCAAGGCAACGCCCTGGGCTGGCCTATGGCTGCCCCTTCGGGGCGGAATCGCAAACGGACAAATTTACGATTTGCGCGTCGGACTCGTGCGCCAGTATTGAACGCGCTTCTCAACATTGGGTCTCCTAAATCGCTGTGGTTTGCCACCCTTGTGGTCGGACTGTTTGTGCTGTGCATGCTCTCTCCAATTCATCTATGTGCCGACGTCATCAAGCTCAAGGATGGCGGCGAGATTCGCGGAACCGTGAAGCCTGCTGATCCGAAAGCTCGCCGCGAGAAGGGTGCGGAGGCGGAGGATCTCGTCATTGAATCGCTCACGGGTGCGGAGGTTGTGGTTGCTCGCGAAGAGGTCGTCTTCATCACCAAGCGGCCGCGCAATGTTGAGGAGTACGAATCGCTCGCACGCCGTGTGGCCGACACGGTCGAGGCCCGCTGGGAACTTGCCGAATGGTGCCGCAAGCACGGATTGGCCGACGCTCGCAAGGAGCAACTCGGCCACATCCTCGAACTCGATCCCGAGCATAAGCCGGCGCATTACGGACTCAACCATCGCCGGCAAGGCAACACTTGGGTCACGCCGGAAGAAGCGGATGCCGAACTGCTCGCCGCCGGTTATGTGCGCTACAAAGGCCGCCTGATCACGACGCTCGAACGTGACCTGCTGGAAAGCGGCGTGATGCGGCAACAGGAACAGAAAGAATGGTGGCCGAAGATTCGGCTTTGGGTCGGCTGGTTGAACGGCCGCGACGCGGCGCGGCGAGCGGATGCGGTGGTGAAGTTCCGCGAACTGCGCGATTCGGACGCGATCCCGGCGATCGTCGATTTCTTGCTCGGCGATGCGAACGTCGAACTCCGTCGCCTGGCCGTGCAGACGCTTGCGCAGATGGAAGGGAATGTCGCGGTACCCGCGCTCGCGCGAGTCGCATTGTCGGATGCGGATCAGTCGTTGCAGAGCAGCGCATTCCAAGCGCTGTCGGATGAGCAACGCGCCGCAGCCGTCCCCTTCTTCCAACGTGCGTTGCGAGACGAATCGAACTTGATCGTACGCCGCGCTGCGATCTTGCTCGGTCGCTGTGGTGTTCGTCAGGCGATCCCCACGCTCATCGAAGCGCTGGCGACGTCGCACAAGATTCGAGTGCCACAGGGGCCGGCATATGCCGCTAGCTTTAATCGCAACGGCTCGATGGCGGGTTCGGGAAGCGTTCTGCCGCCGGAGATCGAAGCGGCCATGCGCGCCGGTCAGCTTCCTTATGGAGTGGTGATCGACAATTCCAACGTCCGTGCGCCGCCGGTCAAATGGGTCACGGTGCGACTGCCGTTGCAAAACGCGGAAGCTCTGGAAGCCTTGCGAACTCTCTCGCAACAAGATTTCGGTTTCGACAAACGGGCCTGGCGATTGTGGTGGCAAGCGCAGTTGTAAGAACCGCTTCAAGACTGAGTAGAGGCAACGACTAAACCAGCACGACGCGCAAGCGAGTGGTTGATTGTCCGGCGATTTGACCACTCGCTCGCGCTTCGTGCTAATTTCTGCAACCGCCTTTAGCCTCGCTCGCCAGAGCGTGGGGCGAGTCCCCACTAAACCCACGCTCTGGCGAGCGTGGCTACAAGACGCGAGACGACTCTAACGAGGCACTGATGACAAACCCTTCGGAGAACACGCTGTCGGATAATGATCCCTCAGCACACGAAGCGTTGATGCCGACCCTGAATGCCCCGGCGCCGCCGAACGACACCGCTCCAACGCCACACGCGGTAGGACCGGGAAACGACACGGCTGATTATCCGCTGGGCGCAAATCAACCGACTTTGGCCGAGCCACCGCGATCGTCCGATTCCAGCGGCTCGCAAAGCGGCTTCTCTGAGTTGCCGGCTGACGAACCGGTGATTGGCCGAGTCGGGGACTACAACTTGGTGCGCGAGATTGCTCGCGGCGGAATGGGAGTCGTGTATCTGGCTCGGCAGCGACGGCTCAATCGGCTCGTCGCGTTGAAGATGATCTTGTCCGGGCAGTTAGCCTCCGGTGATGAAGTGCGGCGGTTTCATGGAGAAGCCGAGGCCGCCGCGAAGCTTGAGCATCCCTGCATCGTTCCCATCTATGAAGTCGGCGAGCACAACGGACAGCATTATTTCTCGATGGGCTTCGTAGATGGTCCCAGTTTGCAGAAGCGGCTGCACGATGGTCCGCTGATCGCGCGCGAGGCGGCCGAGTTGCTGGCCACGATTGCCGAAGCAGTGCAGTACGCTCACGAGCAAGGGATCATTCACCGTGACCTGAAGCCGGGCAACGTCCGGTTGGCATCCAGCGGCGGCGAATATCGCCATCGCTGGGCAATGCCCCGGAGTTGTTCGTTTTGAATGACCGATTTCTGGACTCGACCAGACGCAGCCGAATTCACGGCGCGATTTTTGTCGCCGGGTCGCTCCAGGGGCCTTGGCCGTCGGTGCCGATGGCGGCGACGCGGAACCAGTATTTGGTGCCGCTGGTCAAGCCGCTCACGGTCCCTTTGGATTTGGTGACGATCGTGGCCTGTTGCCAACTCGTGGCGGTGATTGGATCGGGGCTTTTCGCCGTGACATAGCTCTTGGCCCCACGGATGTTGTCCCAATCCAGATCAATCTCGCCGTCCTGATCGCCTGCGGTCGCGCTCAGGTTCTGCGGAGCCGACAGCGCTCCGACGGGGGCGGCGTCCGCGCGAGTCTCCATGCCACCCGATTGAATCTTGGCCGCGTCGCCGCCCGTGATGTTTTCCACATAAGCGGCCAATTGAGTCAGCAGCGCATCCGCTTGTTGTTCGGCGGTGTTTTGCAAATCGGTCTTTTGCTTGGCGGTCAGACGAGCGGCCTGAGCCACATTGAACGCCTCTTCGAGCGCATCCACGATGGCCGTAATCGCCGCCAGCGCCGGAGCCGGCGTCGCGAAGTTCGCGTTCCCCGTCATCGACGTCACGACCTGCCGAATGAATTGAATTTTTTGCGGGATGGTCAAACTCTGAAGCGACAGTTTCACTTTGGCCATGAGACGATTCCTTGAGAAATGAGGTGAAGTGAGGAAATGCTGCGAAGTGGGATTCTTCGATCAGACAGGGCACCTGCAGTAAAAAATTTAGCCGCTGAACATGTTGAAAGACATCGAACTGACCGAGCACCAACATTCTCAACGATCCGACCGACTCCAGACTCGGCCCCCTCAATTCGTCAGAAAGTTGACTCATCCGGTCGCGGAGTCCACTGAACTCGTGGCGGACTTCATTCATCGCGTCTTGATCTGCGCTCAAACCACCACAGACTCGATTCACACGACACTCGTTTGAACCAAGGTCGCGACCGTTTGGACTGAAATCATCGCAGAATGGACTCAAACTGCCGCCGGATCGACTCATACAGCCTCTGTTTGAGTCCAAATCGCCGCCGTTTGCCCGCAAATCGCTACAATTTGAGCTAATAAAACGACGCTAAACCATTTCTCTATAGAGAGTTTCATCGAATTATCTCGCCTTCCTCTTCCCGTTGTGGCCTGGTGGGGTGTGTTCCTGGTCGTAGCGTCGAGCGGAGCTTTGTGGACGGTGGTGAGTCCGCTGTCGATGTCCGTGTCGCTGAAGATGTCGGGCATGACACTGCTCGAAAAAACGATCACCGAGCACCGGCCGGAGTATGCGGCATATCAAGCGTGGACAAAGGCGTTCTTCCTGGGAAGCCCCAAGACACCTTCACAATCCAAATGAGAAGCCGCAGTCACGGGGATAATCGTTGCTGAGGACAGTCAATCGTCGGACGGTGCTTGCCGACGTTGCTCGTTTGTCCGACGGATGTCCGCCAGTGCGTAATCGAGTTGGAACTCCGGTAAACTCTTTTTCAATTCGATGAGTCCCTTTTCCGTGATGTGAGTGTAGCTCACTTCAAGGCTTCTCAACGAAGTGAGTTTGGTGAGGTGCAGCAAGCCGGCGTCCGTGACCTGCGTTCCCGAAATGCTTAGATCCTGCAGCGACTCGAGTGATCCTAGATGCCGCAGGCCGGCGTCAGTGATCTGGGTCTCGGTAAGGGACAGCGTTCGCAACTTCTTTAATCGTGTCAAGCGAGACAAATCCTCGTCAGTCATGTTCGTCCGCACGAGACATAACCCTTGGATCCAGGTCATTTGCCCGAGGTTCTCTTTCAGACCACGATCCAATTCACGGTCGTTAAGGAACAGCCAATTTCGGGGCTCGCGATGTGCGACAAGTTGAGCGACGACGCGACTGACGACCTCCGAATGTTGTTTAGGACTAAAAACCACGGTCTCCAGATTTCCCGCAACCAGCGCTGTTTTCGAAATCTCGGCAGTCAACTCGCGACGCCGCAATTCGTTCGCCCAGACGTAGAGGATAAACATGCCGAGTATTCCCAGCATCGCTATCACAGGCCACAAAATGGACGATTTCTTAACCATGAAAATCGCTTAGTTGAAAAGGAGGGTCAACATCATCAATCCTCATCGGGAATCGGATACCAATCCGTCAATCGGTATTGATGATCTCCGGGACGCCTAACTCTCGGTGACAAATCCCACCAGGGATCAAAATAAATGACGCTTTCCCCATCTAACTGCGCTTTAGTCTTGGTTTGCAGAGCAGGATAACCAGCCGATTGGACCGTGATCCAATTGTGTTGGATTTGAATGCCGGCGATTGGCAAACTCGACTTATTCCATTGCACACGATGAAATTCAAGAGAGACCTCGACGATACCAAAAGCGAACGCTGCCCCATAATCCGCCGTGGGCATAGTCGAGATCTTGTTGTGGACAAAATCCGCCCAGGTCGCGCACCACGGGTGATTAATATCATTGGCCAATCCCAGGTAATCGAGAACATAATTCCGAGTGCCGAGCGTCGGTTTCGCGCCAGGATGCGAACCTAGAAACTCATCGACGGCGCGAATGTATCGATCAGCGACTTTATTCCCAAAAGTAATCAATTGCGCGTTTGTGAATGGAATCAAGTCACCGTTCGCACGTCGCGGCGTAGACGGCGCTAATTTCGTCAACGATTCCCTGTTTGACTCGTTGAAGATTCGCTCGAAGATTCAGCCGCGCACGTTGGGCGGGAGTCGTAATTGGAAGCGATTGGGAATAGCTCAGAAAGCCAGTTTCATAAACTTCGTATGTGGCCACACGGTCGAACCCAATTCTTTTCTCTGGCGGAGGAGCCGGCGCATCCGCTCCGCCAGGGTTAAGAGTTGGAATGTTTGTTAATGCCCATTGCCCCCCAAATTTGGAAAGTGCATCTTGTACGACGATTTTCGAAGTCTCACCGGTGATATCTAAATCGTTCCCGGCCGGTGCCCATCCCGCCCAATCCGTTGGCGGTGCGAGCGCCGTAGCAAAAACCGGGGGGGGCCGATCCGCCATCAACGAACTCGAGTGTCAAATCTGTGCTCTCGCTGGCAATGCCATCCGAAACGACGACGGTGATGACGTTCGAGTTGCTCACGAATTCGCGTAAATCAAACAGGTCCGCCGCAGTGACGACGAATGTCGGGCTATCTGGTTGTGGCGACAGCGAGATGCCGTTGACCAACCATGTAAACGTCAATGCCACGGAATCTGGGTCCATCGAACCACTCGCGTCGAAGGTGAGGTCGTCAATGCCATCAATCTGGAAATCACCAGGCGTCGTGTAAACAGTAAGAATGGGGGTCGGTTCATCGTTCACCCCAGTAATCGTGATCGTGACCATTGCGAAACCCATTCCGCCACGGCCATCCTCGACGAAGTAATTGATCGTGTCGCTCGTGGTTTCACCGGGCGCTAGATAGTTCAGCATTTCGTAATTTGGCGTGTAAGTGAACGTTGCATTGTTTGGACCAATGTAGTTGAGCGTCGCAGAGCCAAACGCGCCGCTCGTGTAACTGCTGATCGAGAGCGCGTCGCCATCGGGATCACTGTCGTTGGCCAGCACATTTCCCGTCGTGAAGAGCGTGTCTTCGTCCGTCGTAAATGACTCTCCTATGGCAACAGGAGGGCGATTCATCCCGCCGCCCCCGCCACCTCCGCCTCCACCCCCTCCGCCTCCACCCCCTCCGCCGGTAATCATCACGGAGACTGTGCCAGTGTCAGTTAAGATGCCGTCGGAAATGGTGTAAGTCAGCGTCGCGCTGGTCAGGCCACTGGTTGGGGTGAAGCCGATGTCGCTGCCCATGATCGTGGTGGCTCCATCCGACGTGAACACGGACGTGATCGTAAGCGGAGACGACTCGGGGTCGGTGTCATTCATCAGAACGGGGATGAAAACGAACATTCCATCCGATGTCGTCGCCATGTCGTCTTCCGCGTTGGGAGCGTCATTCACACCGTTGACCGTGATGGTGACATTCGCCGTCGCTTGGCCACCGTTGCCGTCGTCAATCGTGTACGAGACGGTGTCCGTGGCTGTCGCCCCATCGCCGAGATAGTCCAACATAATGGGCATCAGCATGTAGCTCAGCGTTCCATCACTGTTGGCCGTCACCGTGCCATAGGCACCGCCGGTGCTGGAAATGATCGACAAGGTGTCGCCATCGCCGTCGCTGTCATTGGCGAGTACGCTCGCCGGCTGATCGCGCCGACGACGGCGAACATGTCCTTGCCGGGTGCCTGAGAGGAAAGACGAACGTGCGAACGACGACAACCGAGACGCGAACTTCATGGTGGCTCCTTCGTGCCGGATTTGACCGAATGGCATCGCGAAGCGTAGAAATGACTTCAACACTGAGACGGGGTGGACAGTTGATTGATGGGCGTCAAATTCTGCAAACAAACAATCGGTGCGACCGGAAGAATTCGCGAAATTGTTGCGACCCGACTTCCGCTCAATTCGCGGCGGTAGCACGGCAACCGCAACTCGTGCTGTGGTGTCTCGTAACCGTCGTATTCAGCGTGGCGATTGGTGACGCGATCCAAGCCGAGGAACCGGCCGCCGCGCTCAAAGTCGTCGGACGGTTGCCGGAGTCGATTCGTGAAGCCTCCGGTCTCTGCAAGAGCCGGCAGCACGAAGGGGTGTTCTGGACGCATTCCGATTCCGGCAATGCGCCGCTCTTGTTCGCGATCACGCGCACCGGCGAACTGCTGGCGACGTATCGCGTGAAGGGAGCCGTCAATCTCGATTGGGAATCCATTGAGACGGACGACAACGGGCGGTTGTATGTGTGTGACGTCGGCAACAACTTGCCTGGCGGACCACTGAAGACTCGCTGGATCGACATCGTGCGCGAACCCGATCCGCGCGCGAAACCAGTGACTGATCCGGACGGACCGCGTGAACTCGCAATCGAACGCCAGCAGCACTTCACGTTTCCCGATCAAGCGCACGACGTCGAAGGAGTTGTCCGCACGCCGGACGCACTGTTGCTGTTCGGCAAAGTCCGCGAGGCTCCCGCGCCGATCTTTGCTTTGTCATTCAAAGCGAATGAAGCCGCACGAACCTCGAAGCCCGTGCTACTGCGGACGCTGGGAACAGTCTCCGCGACGCGCATTACCGGGGCGGCTCTGACATCCGCTCGCGACCGGCTGGCGCTCTGCACCTATGACCGAGCGTGGTTGTTTGAGCTTCGCGCCGACGAAGACTTCCAACAGATCGACCGCCGGCTCGTCCGCACAATCCGCTTCGCGCCGACGCAAATCGAGGGCTGCGAGTGGGACGGCGATCGCTTGCTACTGGTCAGCGAAGACCGCTCTCTCTACGAGATCGTCTGGCCAAAACCCCGCAACGAGAAGATCACGCCGTAACGCCGCAGGCACGCGCGTTTCCAAACGTGCGTGCCTGCGGCGTGCGGTTAAACGATGAAGTCAGTGACGCCGCTTGATCATCGTGATTTCATTGCCGGCCTCGTTAAAGCGCACCACATCCATGAACGTGCGGATCAAGAACAGGCCGCGCCCGCTGCACTTTTGCAGGTTGGCCGGATCCCTCGGGTCGGGCAGCTTTGAGGGATCAAAGCCGCGGCCATCGTCACGAATCACAAAGGCAGCTTGCTCGCGTGAGAAGCGGGCGGTGACGAGCACATGCCGATCACGATAGGGTTGCAGTTGGCGGCGTTCATCGACGAGGTTCCGATAGGCTTTCGAGTGCTCGCTCTCACGCAAGTCTGACGTGAGTTCGAGATTGCCGTACTCCATCGCATTGATGAGGCACTCGTGCAGAGCGGTTCCCACGCGGATCAGGCCCGCCTTATCAACCAGGTTCATCATCGTCAGATGATCCTGCAGATGATTGATGAGCGACTGCACGCGGTGCGGGTCATTGGACAACAGAAAGCGGAACTCGGTTTCGATCAGGCATTCCAGAATCTGTTGCTGGTTCCGGGCCATGTCGAGCACTTTTTGAGTGGTCGGGATCAAATCGCGGGCGAGGTCTCGTTTGGGGACGTAGCTCGCGGCACCCGCTTTGAGCGCGGTGACGGCGATCTCCTCGCTGCCGTGCGCGGTCATCAGAATCACCGGCAGATACGAGTAGTCGCGGCGGATCGCCTCGACCAACTCTAGGCCATTCATTTCCGGCATCTGCAAGTCTGTCAGGACCACATCGGGAACCTGCAGCTTGATCAGCGCCAGAGCATCCCGGCCATCCTCGGCGAAGACTGCCGACCAGCCGGCATGTTCCTCGATCAGAGCACCCACCAGGTGCCGGTCCAGCGTGACGTCATCCACCACCAAGATGGTTTGTATTTCGCGATTCCTGAGACGGGAAAGTCACCACTAAAACGGTCCAGGCGAGCGGGGCGGTGTCAGTCCCCGGTCGGGGTTGAATCCACCGGGGGGGGGGCTGACGCCGCCCCGCTCGCCAAAACAGTTGCTGCAAAAAATAATCACATTCCACACCAACACTCTATCACTACCCTGGCTTCGCCGAAAGCGGCGCGCTGGACACAAATGTCGTCAACGCTTGTTTGAGTCTTTTGATCTCGTGGTCCAGCACGGCATAGGCTTCGTCCGCGCCAGTCAGGTCGTCATCCCGGCCCATGAATTCCAAACGGACGGCTGCCGACACAGCCGACGGGGCGGCAAAACATGACGCCGAGCCTTTGATGGAGTGCGCCAAACGCCGCACCTTGACCATATCCCGCAGTGCAATCGCTTCGCGTAGCGCCGGGACCAGCTTGTCGGTTTCCTTGAAGAAGATTGTCGCCATCTGCTTGAGCAAATCCTCGCGTCCACCGATCCGGTCCACGGCGGCAGCCCAATCCATGATCGATTCCACCGCCGCTTCGGGAGGTCTTGATTCGACCGATTCGTCATGATCTGATCGGGAGACAACCGCGGCTCCTTCGACCATTTCATACAGGGTTTTGGACTGGATCGGCTTGGAGAGATAGGCATCCATTCCCGCCTTGAGGCAGCGCTCGCGGTCCCCTTTCATGGCATGCGCCGTCATGGCGACAATGTGCATGTGGTGGCCAGTGGTCTGTTCCTTTTTGCGAATGGCGGCAGTTGCCTCGAAGCCATCCATTTCGGGCATCTGCACGTCCATCAGTATCAGATCGAAAAAATCGCGTTCGAACGCCTCGACCGCTTCACGGCCGCTGTTCACGACCAGAACTCGATGACCGCGCGCCTCGAGCAATTCGCGCGCGACTTGCTGATTCACCAGCCCATCTTCGGCCAGCAAGATGCGCCGCGATCGCTGAGGCTCGGCAGACTGCGCCGTCGTCACTTGGGACGCTCGACCTGGCTCTCCCTGCTCGCTGAGGACTCGCAAGATCGTTTCACGAAGATCGGATTGCTTGACCGGCTTGATGAGATAGCGAGCGATGCCTAGCTCTTGGCAACGCACGGAATTCTCCGTCTGACCCGCCGACGAGAGCATGACCAGCACGCAGTCATTCAACCGCGAGTCTTGCCGAATTCGTTCCGCGACCTCGAAGCCATCCAT
>SXGU01036678.1_pt1 | contig 24576 bp, 25 predicted proteins | sample 3174531 | NCBI WGS metagenome assembly SXGU01 (sample SAMN11356863, study PRJNA531348) | freshwater metagenome | isolation source: freshwater sample F1-140 | place: China: Fuxian Lake, Yuxi | collected 2017-12-25
GGCGAGGTGCTGGTCGCCGAACACGGCGGGCGCGCCGCCAGCTATGTCGAGGCCGATGGTGCGGCCGTCATGAAGGCCGAAGACATCCGGGTGCGCGTCGATCTGGCGCGCGGCCCCGCCACGGCCACCGTAAGGACCTCCGACTTCTCCTACGACTATGTGAAGATCAATGCCGAATACCGTAGCTGAGCCTGACTCCGCTACGCGCATTGCCGTCGTCGCGGCCGTCATCGAGCGTCCGGATGGCGCGTTCTTGATGGCGAGCCGTCCCGAGGGCAAGGCCTATGCGGGCTGGTGGGAGTTCCCCGGCGGCAAGGTGGAGGCGGGCGAGCCGCTGGAACAGGCCTTGGCGCGTGAACTGCAGGAAGAATTGGGCATCACGCCCACCACGGTCTATCCCTGGATCACCCGAGAATTCGATTACGAACACGCACGGGTCCGGCTCCATTTTTTCCGCGTCACGGCCTGGACGGGCGAACCGCATCCGCATGAAGGTCAAGGCGGGCTGGCCTGGACACAGGCCGATCAGCCCACGGTAGCCCCTATCCTGCCGGCTAATGGCCCGGTCCTGCGCGGCCTGCAACTGCCGCTGGAATACGCGATCTCGGAGGCGGAGAAATATGGCATCGACGATTTCCTACAGCGGCTGGAGGTGCGTCTGCAAGGCGGCCTGCGACTGGTGCAACTGCGTGAGAAGGCCTTCGCGCCCGCGGAATATGCGGCGCTGGCGCAGGCCGTGGCTGAGCGTTGCAGCGCCCATGGTGCCAAGCTATTGATTAACGCGAACGAGGCATTGGCGGCCCAGGTTGGCTCTGGATTGCATCTCAACAGTCAGCAACTGGCCCGGTTGACCACCCGGCCTGACCTGCCGTGGGTCGGCGCGTCCTGTCACAACGCAGAGGAATTGGCGCGGGCGGTGGTCTTGGGTTGTGATTTTGCCGTGCTCTCGCCCGTTCTGCCCACCGCCTCGCATCCGGGCGAGCCGTCGCTGGGTTGGGCGCGGTTTGCCGAAATCCTGCGCGACTGCCCGATCCCTGTCTACGCCCTGGGCGGACAATCGGAGGCCACGCTGGCCATCGCCCGCAACCACGGTGCGCAAGGCATCGCGGTCAAGGGCAGCGCATGGAAGATAGTGAATTCCGTTTAGAGGAACTACAGTACGCTGAACCGCTGTATTGAACGGCATTAAGGCGCCGCAGAATTTCTCCGTCACACCGCCCTGGATGACCCCCTTCCGGGGTGACGGCCAGGCCGGTGTCCATGCTATTGATTTAACTTGATTTCGGACTTCGCCGGAATGACGGAATTGGAATTAATCAGCGACTCCCTAGCGGGAGAAGTGCGCTTAGCCCCCTTTGTCTTGTGGAGGCTTGTTGGCCATGGTCGTGAGTGGATGTTGGCGAGACAACACTTTCTCAGCTATAGTGCAGCTACTTTTGTAGCGGTTTGTTTCGAGGTGAATCATGGGCATTCCCGTCCGCATAAACGACACCCTGTATGAAATGGCACGCGCTCAAGCGCATGCTGAGTACCGTACCATTGCCGGCCAGATCGAGTTTTGGGCGATGGTGGGCAAGGCATCCCTTGATAATCCGGATCTGCCGGTCGATTTCGTCAGGGAATTGCTGATCGCACGCGCCGAAGGCTCGACCCTCGCAATCCCTTTTGTGCCTGAAGGCCGGCGCGACTGAATCGTGGTTGACATCCAGGTTGTACAGAGCGCCGCCTTCCGCCGCACTTACAAGCGGTTGCACCCGAACCAGAAGGCCGATGTCGATGACGCAGTCCAGATCATCATCGCCCATCCAGACATTGGCGAGGCGAAAAACGGCGATCTTGCCAGTGTCTCCGTATACAAGTTCCAGTGCGTCGGCCAACTTACACTGCTGGCCTATGAATACGATCCCGCCACGCGCTTTCTGTTGCTGCTCGGCTCGCACGAGAACTTTTACCGGGAATTGAAGCGAAACTGAATGCCGCGCAGTGCGCGGAGCCGTATTTCTAAAACACCTCAGGGAAAGAACCTCTTATGTCGGTATTGAAATCCACCTACAGCCGCATCGCCCTCCTGGCCTTGGTAGTCGCCGCCGGGATCGTTCTTTGGCAACAGTACGAGCCCTTGCCGGCCAAGGCGCAGCGCATTGCGTGTGCTGATCTGGTGGCGGGCTGTACCGTTACCACGCCGAATGGTCCCGTTACCATGAGGATCTCGGAGAAGATTCGCCCCTTGAAGCCCTTCGAGATCTGGGTGAAACCGCCCCGGCCGGGCAAGGTCGAGGCCGATTTCAACATGGTCAACATGAATATGGGTTACAACCTGTACACCCTGCGCCCTGCACCGGACGGGACCTATCGTGTCAAGGCCACGCTGCCGTTCTGCATCTCCGGGCGCGGCGACTGGGTTCTGACCTTGCGCATGCCGGGGGCCGCATTAGAGGTGCCTTTCACCACGGAAGCGCCGGACTGATCCAGAGGGCGGCGGCCGTCAGGAGCGGCTGAAGGTGGGCGGCGGGTCTGGAAGATGACACGCGGTATGGTGAGAGCGATGCGTTATCGCTACGCACCGGATTTCACATGGCGTCAAGTTTGCGGTCCATTTGTTCGATCGGCTTTGGCCTGTCCGGCTGTTCGAAAACGGAATACACCTCTGGCTGACATCTGCCGGGTCAATGTGCCACTTTGTTCCAGATGGATGAGGTGAGCGATGGCCTCGCCCATGGCGAAGAACAGTTGGTGCGGATCCTGAATCTCGCGTGCGAACAGGATCGGCAGCAGCTCTGCGGCCGTTTTGGGCTGCAGGGCGCAGGCATTGAGCAGGTCATTGCAGCGTGCGCGGTGGTGCGCACGCAGATGCTCGATGCGCGTGTGCAGGCCCCGAAAGGGCCGGCCATGGGAGGGGAGCACCAAGGTGTCTTCCGGCAGCCTTTCCATCTGCGAAAGCGCGGCAAGGAAGTCGGCGAGTGGATGACCATTGGCATCCGTCGGATGGACGCCGATATGGGTCGAGATGTTGGGCAGCATCATGTCGCCTGAGATCAGTATCCCAAGCCTTGCGCAATAGAGGCTGGCATGTTCCGGTGAGTGCCCACGACCGACGATGACCTTCCAGCGCTGATCGCCAATGGATATTTCCTCGCCCTCGATGAGGGGCCGAAAAGTGTCCGGAAGGCGGGGCGCGCCATGGGCATAGGCATTTCCGCGCCGTGTGATCGTTCCAAGGCGGTCGTCATCCAGTCCGTGGGCGCGAAAGAGTGCGCAGGTATCGGCCACCGAGTACCCGGGACTCTGGGCCAGCGTGGCTTTAGCGCACTGATATTCCCCGCGCGTTATCCACAGTGGCGCGCCAGTTCGCTCTTCCAGCCAGGCGGCCAGCCCCAGATGATCCGGGTGGAAATGGGTGACGATCTGGCGAGCAAGGGGCCTTTTTTCGAGGATAGGCATCCACACAGCCTTTGAGGCGTCCAGGGCGAACCCGGTATCGACAGCGGTCCATGTCGCACCCTCCTCGATCAGCCACAGATTGACATGGTCAAGGGCATAGGGGAGCGGCATCCGGAGCCAGTGCACGCCCGGGGCGATCTGCTGGGTTTCGCCCTGTGGCGGCGGTGTCGTGAAGGGATGCTCAAGCACGATAGGCCCTATTCAGGTCGTAAATCCACGATGGCTGTCGGCTGGGTCGATGACGACACGCAGCAGCCAGGCACCACCTTGGAGGGCCTGCTTGAGGGCGATAGAGAGCCCCTGTGGATTCGTTGCTTCTTGGTAATGCAGGCCATACGCGATGGCGAGGGCGGAAAAGTCGACCGTCGCCGGGGCCTGCCAACCGCGCGTGAGCACGTCGGGGGGCAGGGTGGGCGCGAAGGGAAGGTGTTCAAAGATGCGCCCGCCGCCATTGTCGAGCAGCACGATGATGGCATTGCGTCTGGCCAGGAGGGCGAGGCTGCTCGCATCGTGCAACAGGGTCTGGTCACCGACGAAGGCCACGATGGGTTGTTCGGTGGCCGCGGCGATTCCGGCGCAGGTGGCCAGATTGCCGTCGATCCCGGAGGCGCCCCGGTTGCCGTGGAGCGTCAGGGGCGTTTGGGTGCGGCCACCGAAGGTGTCCATGGCGCGAATCGCCAGAGAATTACCGATGAAGACATGTGTATTGGCCGGCAGGCTGGTGATGAGTGTGCGGGCAATCGCACCTTCGAAAAAGGCGGTGTCGTCAGAATGGGCCGCTTCGGCTTCAAGCCAGGCCTTTGAAAATGAAGGGGTGACAGGAGGTAGCAGTGGCCGCAAGTCCTCCGCCACGCGTTGAGGATCGGCTTCGATACGCATCGTGCACTGCCGCAACGGGTCTGGCCAATCACCAGCTGCGGCGACTTGGATGTGTTTTGCCTCGGACAGCGTCGCCAGCCAGCGCTCGACCACGCGCGACACCGGGAATCGGCCGAAGCGTAATACCCACGCAGGCACGGGCAGATGGGTATGACGCAAGAAGTGGGCCGCATGGGTGATGAGATGCGATGAGTCGTGTGGCCCGCATCGCATGTTCGAAAGGGCCTCAGCAATGATCGGTGCATCAAGCGCAGCGGCAAGCTGGGCGATGGCGGGTGCGAAACCGGGTGGATAGGCCGCTTCGCCACACAGGATGATGCCGGGTTGCCCGGAAAGGGCGGCGGCCAAGGCGGTCAGACCGGATGGGCGGGCGGTTTCGGCGGCATGGATGGTAAGAGGCGCCGACAGTGGCGGCGGCACGGGGATCGTGTCTGGCAACAAGGGTTCCCGAAACGGCACATTGACATGCACCGGGCCGGGCAATGGCACGCGGGTGGTGTGGATCAGTCGCGCGGCCAGCGCGGAGAGGTGGCCGTTATCGAGGGGATCTGTTGGCGTTGCCAGACCATGGAAGGCGCGTACCTGGTCGCCATAGAGCTTGATCTGATCCACAGACTGATTGACTCCCCAGCCCAAGGCCTCGGGTGGACGATCAGCGGTGATGGCCAGCAGAGGAACATGGGCAAGATGGGCCTCCATGATGGCGGGCAGAAGGTTGGCGGCTGCCGTGCCGGAAGTGGTCAGGATGGCGGCCGGCAACCCCGTTGCCTTGCCGATGCCGAGCGCAAAGAAGGCCGCGGCCCGTTCGTCATTGATGACATGACACTGTATCTCCGTGCGTCGCAGTGCCGCCAATGCCAAAGGGGCGGAGCGTGCGCCGGGCGCGAGCACACAGTGACGCAGACCCGCCGAGACAAGGGCGGCGATAAAGGCATCGCTCCAGGCGAGATTGAGGGTTCCGGTATTCATGCGGCGGCACGCGATCTGGAAGAGTGGAGCCTAAGTGCCTCGCGCAGCGTGGAGAATTTTGCTTCGGTTTCAGCCAGTTCCTGTTCGGGGTCGGAGCCGGCGACAAAACCGGCGCCCGCATACAGTCTGACGGTGTTCGCTTGAATCAGGCCGCAACGGAGGGCGACGGCAATATCCGCATCGCCGTGCCTGTCCAGCCAGCCCATGCCGCCGGTATACCACGCACCGCGATGGTCGCCATGCTGATGCAGCCAATCGATTGCGGTGGCCGTCGGTACCCCACCGGCTGCGGGGGTTGGGTGCAAGCGGGCGATGAGGTCGAAGGCCGAGACATCCAGACCGCGGCGGGCGCTGACACGACGATGCAGGTGCGACAGGCCGCCCAGATGCATCACCTCAGGGGCATCGGGCAAGGCGATGTCGTGACAGCATCCTCCGAGCCTGTCCGTGATGGTCTCTGCGACGAAATCATGCTCACGGCGGTTTTTGTCTGAAAACAAGGTCTTTGTGTGTTCCTGGGTCGATGTTTGCCAGGCCGTCCCGGCCAGGGCATCTACACAGACCTGTTGTCCAGTCAGTGCCAGCAGGGTTTCGGGCGAGGATCCGATAAAGGCCTGACCGGCAAGGCTGGCACAGAAGGTGGCGCAGTTGGGATGCTGTGCCGCCAGCGCATCAAGTACGGGCATCGGGTCAATGGGGGCATCGGACACGAGATCGACACTGCGCGTCAGAACCAGTTTTCCGAAACTGCCGGCCTTGATGGCGCGCAGCGCGGCGCGCCCGCGTGACAGAAAGGCCTCTGTTGCGAGCGGATTGTCTTTGACCGCAAAACTGGGCGCAGGGGATGTCTGTGGTTTACACCACGCATCCCAGGTCTCTTGCCATCGTAACAACGCAGTGGCGGCGTGTTCGGCCGGGGTCGAGCAGGTGAGCGTGACCTTGCCGTCCATGGCACTCAGTAGCAATCTGGGCACCCACAGGCGTGCATTCGGCAAGGGCTCGCCACCCTTCGGAGAGAAGGCGAAGCCCGTGAATGCAAATGGCCTGCCAAGGGTGTTGTCCCGCCAGTTTTGGAGCAAGCCCTGTTGTGCGGCGTGCAGGGCTGCGAATCGACTGGTGCCGGAGCTGGTGGCAACAAAGGCGGTGCCCGTGCCCAGCAGTCGAATCGACTTCTCGGGCCGGTGCCAGGCGACACTGGAATCGAGCCAGCGGGTTTCAGGCCAGCGGGGCAGGGGCAGGCTTACGGACAGCAGTCGTCCCGGCCGTGCATCTGCCGCGAGGCGGGCGAGTTCAGCCGCGATGAATGACCAGTCGATCATGACCATAGTTTTGGCAAGGCCTGTCGGTCGAGTTTTCCAGAGGCGAGCCTCGGTAATTGGGGGACGCGCAAAAAGCGGCGCGGCCGGTGGGTGCTCGGAAGCGCTGCACGACACCAGTGCTCAACACTGGACGCATCGGCATCGCCTTCGTAGATGCAGGCAATGATATCGCCCCAGACAGGATGGGGCAGCCCGGTCACGGCCGATTCGTGCAGGCCGGGGCAGGCGGAAAGGCGGGCCTCGACTGCGATCGGGTGGACATTCACGCCGCCTGAAATCAGCATATCGTCGGCACGCCCGAGGATGTTCACGCAACCCTCGGCATCAATTGCGGCCAGATCGCTGGTCGTGAACCAGTCGTGGCGGCCCGTCCCATCCAGATACCCCGCCATGCGCGCAGGGGTGGCGATCTCAAGCACCCCTGTCGAATGGATGCGTACGCGTACACCCGGCAGCGGGTGGCCATCAATCAGTGCGGTGGCGCAAGTCTCTGTCATGCCGTAGGACAGTCGGAGTGGCCAACCGGCGGCGCGGGCGCGTTCGGCGAGTGAAGGTGAGAGTGCAGCGCCGCCAATCAGTGCGCAACGCAAAGTGGGCGGGGGCGGGACGGTGGCATCGACAAGTTGCGCCAGCATAGCCGGTGTCAGGGAGATGTGGGTGATCTGGCGTTGGGCGAAATCGCGGGCGATGGTGTCGATGGAAAAACCGTCATGGATGATGGCGGTGGCGCCGGCCCGCCAGACGCGGTAGAGGATCATCGCCCCGCCCGCAAAAGCGAGGGGCATGCAGGCCAGCCAGGCATCTCCACGATGCAGATCCATGTTGCGATGCGCGAAACGGGCGGCGGCGGCCACTGCGCGCCATGAGAGGCAGACAGCCTTCGGTTCGCCTGTCGAGCCGGAGGTGGTGAGGATCAGCGCAAGGCTGGGATGGGCTCGTGCCTGTTCGATCTGTGTGGCGAGTGCCTCGACAGGCCGGTTCGGTGACAGCAGCATGGCGGTCCCGCCGCCCAGTGCGCAGTCGATCATTCCCAGTGCGAGGGTGCTGGCGTTGCCGGTCAGTAGATGCAAGCCCGCACAGCCCGGTCGCGCAGCCATGTCTGCATAGGACCAGGTTTCACCGCCGGGCAGGACAAGGGCAGGCGTGCCAGGTTTGGTGCGACGGAGCCAGTATAAAAGTCGGTTTTGCATCATGTGGACGATTTTAGGCAGATCGTAAGGGTATGCCTATGATCTCAATCAAACCGGGGCGGTTCCCAGTCCTGGCCGGTCAGAGAGCTGCAGGACACCGTTGGTAACCGGTGGGGGCGAGGCAAGGTCGGCGGCCAGCCAGTCGCTGGTGCCCAGACCGTGTACGCTGTCGCTCCCAAGGGCGGCGGCGAGATGTGCGGCAGCCGTTACGCCTATGGCTGAGTCGACTACTGAGGTCAAAACAACCTCGATGCCGGCCTGCCGAGCCGCGTGGGCCAGCGAGAGGGTGGCGCTGATGCCGCCGTGTCGGGCCGGCTTGATGACAAACCTGCGCACCGCTTGGGTGGCGATGAGCACCTCGCTTCCGAGCCGGGGCAACGATTCGTCGATAGCGATTGCGTAGGGAACGATCGCCTGGAGTGCGGCCAGATGGCTGGGCTCGGGGTGGGCGAGCGGTTCTTCGAGGCCGTCTATGGGCAGGTCGGCGGTGGCGGTCAGAAAACGCCGTGCGTCGTCATCATTCCAGGCTCGATTGGCATCGAGCCGAAGTCGCAAGCCATCTGGAAGCGCCTTTAACCGGACGATTTCTTCTTCGACGGGGCCAATTCCGACCTTGATTTTCCCGATGCGAAATCCCTGGGCGCAGGCCTTGGCGAGCCGCTCCGGCAGGTCATCATCCAGGGGGCCAAGCGCTGCGTTGATCTCGATGCTGCCGCTGGTGCCACCGAGATGACGCCACAGCGGAAGACCGTGCTGTTGTGCGGCAAGATCGGCCTGAGCGGTCTCGATGGCCCAGCGCGCTTCGGGTGGAAGGGCTGAAAAATACATGTCTGAGGGGTGACTGGACCATGCCCTGAGTGCTGCAAGGACGGCATCGGCTTGTCCCCCGCTGGGCAGTGGCGCGCAGTCGCCCCAGCCGCAACGGCCTTCCTTGTCGGTGAGTCTGACCAAGGCACCCATGCGATCCGTCAGTATCGTCTCTGCCGCGACCCAAGGGCGCTTCAAGGGCAGGTGGTATGGAAAGATATCCGTCAGAGTCAAGGCCGTCTGCGGTATTTGGAGAAGTCGGGCGGGCGTTTCTCGAGCCATGCCTGATGCCCTTCCTGGCCCTCTGCCGTCATGTAAAAGAGGCCGGTGGCTTGGCCGGCGAGTTCCTGAATGCCGGCCAGGCCATCGGTGTCGGCGTTAAATCCCGCCTTGATCATTCGGAGCGCGGTGGGTGACAGCTTGAGCATGTCGCGGCACCAGGCGACGGTCTCTGATTCGAGCCGGTCGAGTGGCACGACGGCATTGACGAGGCCCCATTCCAGGGCGGTTTGTGCATCGTATTGACGGCACAGGAGCCAGATTTCCTTGGCGCGTTTCATGCCGATGGTGCGCGCCATGAGCCCCGCACCCAGGCCGGCATCGAAGCTGCCAACACGCGGGCCGGTCTGCCCGAAACGCGCATTTTCGGCCGCGATGGTGAGGTCGCAGATGAGGTGCAGCACATGCCCGCCACCGATGGCGTACCCGGCGACCATGGCGATGACCGGTTTGGGCAGACGGCGGATCTGCATTTGTAGATCGAGCACATTGAGGTGCGGGGTTGCTGTCGTATCGTCGAGATAACCGCCACTATCCGTATCGCGGCCGCGGACCTTTTGGTCACCGCCCGAGCAGAAGGCATCTGGCCCGACGCCGGTAAAAATAATGACGCCGATATTGGGGTCGCGATGCGCGCGGCCGAATGCATCCATCAATTCGTTGATGGTCTCCGGGCGAAACGCATTTCGGCGTTGGGGACGATTGATTGAAATCTTTGCAATGCCATCCCCTGAGTGTTCGTAAAGGATGTCTTCGAAAACGGCCGTGGTTGTCCAGGTGACTGTGGTCATGAGAGCAAAAATCCTATGGCGAGCAAAAGCCCGAAAATGAACTGTTGGCGTGCAGTGGCGGCGAGCATATCGTTCATCGCGACGCCTTGTACCGTGTGCATCCGGTGAGCCAGTTGGATGCCGATGGGTAAGGCCAGCAATGCCAACCAGACACCGAACCCTGTTTTCGCAATCATAGGTAGAGCGGTAAAGGGGAGCAGCATGAACAGGGCATAGAGGTGGCGTGACTTTTGATCGCCGATTACGGCGGCCAGGGTTCGACGACCGGCAGCGGTGTCTTCTACCCGGTCGCGCAGGTTGTTTACCAGCAACACGGCTGCGGCTGGAAGGCCCAGTGACGCACCAGAGATCCATGCGGCAGCCGTGGTGTGCCCGGTCTGTAGCCAGTGCGTGCCAACGACGGCCAGCACACCGAAGAACCCCCATACAAACAGTTCGCCCAGCGGCGTGTACGAGATCGGGCGGGGGCCGCCTGAATACGCCGCGCCGGCCGCCAGTGAAGTGAGGCCAATGGCGATGATAGGCCAGCCGCCGAGTATGGCCAGATAGACCCCAAGGATGAAGGCCAGGCCAAAGGCTATCTGCGCCCCCTTTTTGACTTGCGTTGCGGTGGCCCATCCGGCGGCCGTGACGCGTAGCGGACCAATGCGCTCGGGCGGATCGTTGCCGCGTTCGTGGTCTGCGGCATCGTTGTGCAGGTTAACGCCGATCTGGATCAGGACAGCGGCCACCAAGGTGGCAAGGGCGGCGGGGGCGTGCATCGCAGCCCCTTCTGTCCAGGCCAGTGCGAGGCCGACGAGTACGGGCGTGGCGGCGAGCAGCAGGGTCTTGGGGCGGATGGCTGCCCATACGATGTGACCGAGCTTATGCGTCATCTTGATGCATTGAACCAAGTTTGCCCGGTTTTCATGGGGATTTTGGCCTTCGGACAAGGTGGGGTCGGGGGTCCATCAGCAGTCGCTCAGGGGCAGAAAAAGGCGCCAGTCGTTCGAGAAAATCGAGCAGTTCCAGGCCGGGCGTATTGCGGAAGAAGCGGGCCATGGGGGTCTCCATCCAGATGCGGTCGGCGTACAGCCAGAGTTCGTGGGGGGTATCGCCGATGCCGTCGCCATTGCGGTCAAAGCCTTCGTAATCGTCCCAGGCGTTGTCTTCCCAGACATGGCCACGGGTGGCATTGGCGTGGCTGACGGTAAGCGTGCTGAGGTTTTTGTCAAAACGATTGCGGCGTAACACATGGCCGCCCTTGTCGCCGTAAAAGTGTAGCGCGGTGTCGTTGTGGGCGAAGTGATTTGCTTCGATTTGCAGGAGGTCGTGGCCGTAGAGCGGTGAGTTGGCTTGCAGACCGACGGCGCAGTGCAGGATCTCGTTGCGGAGTATCTGCGTACCGGTGGTTTCCTTGAAGGCCAGCGCCGCGCCGGCCTCGGCGCGTACATGGTGGATGCGGTTGCCCTCGATGTGCACGCGATCGGAATAGAGCACGGCAATCCCGGTGCTGGTGTGGGCAATATCGTTTGCCGCAATGACATTGTCGGGCGAGAAGATCAGATGGACGGCATAGCGGCCGTTACGGATGCGATTGTTGCGAATCTGGTTGGCGGGGGCATTGGCCAGGGTGATGTCACGCATCTCGGCGATGTCGTTGTTCTCAATCTGATTTCCATGACCGTACCAGATGCGCACCGCGTCGCCCCGCAGGTTGAGTGGCGCGGGCTGGCCGCGCAGGGTATTGCCGCGCACCTGCGTGTCGTTGGCGGCCTTGAGGTGGATGCCGAACAGGACGGCGTCGATGCGGTTGGATTCGATGCGAACCCGGTCGGCTTCGATCAGGATGCCGGCGTCCATGGTGTCGAAACTTTCCCCGGAACCGGTCAGGTGCAGGCCACGGATGACGGTGTCTGCAGCCTGTACGGTGAGTACCGTGCCGCGCCCGCCATTGTCGATACAGGCCCGGCCGTTGCCGTCTAGGGTCAGCGGTTTGCGCACGACGGCGGGGCCGGCGTAGCAGCCGGGGCCGAGTTTCAGGAGGGCGTGCGGCGCGGCTGCGTCAAGAAGGGGTTGCAGGGGAGGGAGTGGACTGGCCGCTACCGGCGTCACCCAGCCCAGGAATAGAAGCAGCCAGAGGGGCATGATCCGTAGATCAACGAACCTCCCGCAAGCGCTGTTCAAGTTCGCTCTTGGGGATGCGTCCTTTGCGTGCCCAGACGACTTCGCCCTTGGCATCGACCAGCACGGTAAAGGGCGTGGCCATTTGCGAGTTGCCCAGTTGCCGCATGAGTGCCATGGCGGCCGCCTTGCCGCCGGCGATGGGATATTCGGCATCCTGTACGCGGGCATATTCGGTGGCGAAGGCCAGGTTGTCTTCGACGGCGATGCCGACAAAGACCGCACCGGTCTTTTGATGCAGTTGCACGAGCTCCGGCAGCTCATCGCGGCAGGCGGGGCACCAGGTGGCCCAGAAATTGATGAGGGCAGGTTTGCCGCGCAGGCTGGTCAGGTCCAGGGGTGGGGCATCCGCACGGGCAAATTGCAGGCCAGGTTGTTCATAGAGATTCAACGCCAGCGCCAGGGTGGGGAAGAGACACAGGGCGAGAATGAGCAAACGCTTCATAACAGGTCTCCACGACGGAAGTTGCGATAGGCGAGAAAGGCGCAAACGAGGCCGATCGTAGCGGGATAAACGAGAGCGAACAACTTGTAGCCAAACGCGCCGAACAGATCGAAGAGGACGAAGGCGGACGGGCCCAGGACGATGAGCTGTGGGTCAAACAGCATGAGCGCGGCGGTACGGAAGGTTTGCAGGGGGTTGAACAGGGCGATGGTGATGGCAATCTCGGACGGCACTTGTTCCTGGATCAGGACGCCGAGCAGGATGAGATCGAGGAACAGGAGCAGGAAAAGCCAGACCAGAAAGGCCATGCCTTGGGCGATGTCGGTCGAACGGGCCAACACCGAGATCAGCATGGCGATACCGAGGAAACACAGCGACAGGCTGGCCAGAAGCCCGGTGTAATACAGGAACATGGCCCACGGCACTTCAATTTGGGCGATCAGCGCCCACAGTACCGCGCCGAGCATGGCGATGAATACTGGGGCGAATACCATCAGGTAGCGGCCGACAAATTTGCCCCAGAACCAGCCGGCGAGCGATACGGGTAGTGAGAGCAGGTATTCAAATACCCCCGCTTCGCGGTCGCCGGCGATCGAGCGCACGGTGGAGATCAGCACGAAGACCGGCAGGATGGCCATGACGAGCTGGATGTAGGTGACCAGGAGACGCGACAGGCCAATGAAGCCCAAGATGCGCGACTCGGTGAGGCCAAAGGCAAACAGCAGGGTGACGATGCCCCCGAACACCAGGGCGTACAGCATGAACCACCGCGCGCGCAGGGATTCGGTCATTTCCAGGCGGAGGGCGGGTTTGAGGCTATGTATGAGGTCGTTGAACATGGTTAGCGCCCTTTGGCCAGAATGGCGGCCTTCATGGTTTGGAAATCGACACTGCCGGCGACGGGTTCACGCAGGGCCCCGAAGCCATAGAGCATGGGCGTGGTTTTGCCGACGACATAATGGGCGCTGCGAGCCTCCAACCATTCGCCGGTTTTGTAATCAGTGACCCAGATCTCTGTGTCTGGGGCATCGGCCCAAGGGATGTTTTGTTCCTTGAGCCAGAACAAGGCGCAGCCGATGTCGTCGAATTTGTAGACCTCGCGCTTCTCGCCCCCGCGGATCTGCGCGGCATATTTGCGGTCGCTGATGATCATCCGGCAGCGTACGCAGGTATCGCGATCCCAGTAGATCTTGCCGGGGCCGTGGCCTGGGTCCTTCTCGCTGCAGCCGATCAGCCACAACATCTGGGCGGCGGCCCCACCCAGCAAGAGTTCGCGGCGGTTCATAGTTCTTCGATGGCGGTGCTTTTCACCACGCCGATATAGCGAGACAACATGCCGATGAAGCGCAGACGGTCCGGGCTGGCAATCTGGCCGGCCCAGGCAATGCCGGTGGCGTCTGCGGTCAGTCCCCATTGTCCCAGTGCCTTGGCAATGGCGGGTTCGGCACGGGACAGGACGATGCGAACCGAAAGTTTGCCGTCCAGCGCGGCGTTATCGGCCACGCGGTCATCGAGGACGATACGGCCCATGTCCATCTCCACGACGCGGTTGACCAGCGGTGCCACCTCGTCCAGGCGGTGGCTGGAGATCAGCAGGGTGATGGGGCGGGCGGCCGTCTGCTCGGCCAGCAGATCAAAAAAGGCGTGTCGTGCCTCGGGATCGAGGTTGGCGGCGGGTTCGTCGAGGATCAGCAGCGAGCAGGGGCGGCCGAGCGCCAGGGCAATCAATACCTTCTGTTTCTGTCCGCCGGACAGCTTGCCGAAGGGGGTTGAACGGACCCGCTCCATGTCCAGTCCTAACCGATCGGCAATGGCGGTCATCTGTGCCTCGGGGGTGGCGGTCAGTTCGCTGGTGAAGCGGAGCAGTTCGCCGACCGACATGCGCAGGGGCGGCGGCAATTGCGGCACGAACCCGATCTCGCGCAGGACATGGGCGCGATCGATCCGCGGATCGACACCTTGAATGAGCACCGTGCCGTCATGGACATATTCACCCAGCAGGCAGCGGATCAGGGTGGTCTTTCCGGCACCGTTGGAACCGATCAGGGCGATGCGTTCGCCATCGGCCACGGCAAGGTTGATGCCATCAAGGACGGGGGTTTTGCGGAATTGCTTGGAGAGTTGTTTGAGTTCGATCATGGGGCGTGACTGTACAGGCCTAGAGCAATTTTTGCAGGCCGCGCACTTCAAATCGCAACGAGCCGGTGGGACAAGTATCGACGCACAGGCCGCAGCGGGTGCAGTCTGCGCCGATGTTGACATGGGTGTCGCTGGCGCGGCCCTTGATGACGCAGTCGAGCACATGCGGCACCAGACAGACCTTGCGGCAGTCGCCCTCGTGGAAACAGCTGTCGAGGTTGTAGCCGATCTGCACAGGGGAAATGCTGCCCACGGCGCCGTAGGTCAGGCCGATGGGACAGAAGTAGCGGCACCAGGCGCGTCGGGAATACAGGACTTCGAACAAGAGTAGCAGGACGATCCAGGCCAGTCCCAGGCCGGGGCCGTAGATGAGCGCCCGGGAGAGGATACCGGTGGGAGACAGGGTTTCGAATACGGTATAGCCGCTCACGAAGGCGAGGAGGGCGAACAGCAGCCAAAGTACGCTGCGCAGGCCGCGATGGAAGGCGTGATCGGAGACCTTCTTTTTTTCAGCCAGATACAGGTGCAGGCGTTCGACCCATTCGGCCAGCAGGTGGTAGGGGCAGACCCAGGAGCAGAACGCGCGCCCGCCCAGCAAGCCCCAGAACAGGAAGATGGTGACCGTGCCGATGATGAGATTGATGGGGATGTGCTTGTGCGCCAACGCGACCTGCAGGGCGGCGTTGAGGTCGATCATGTGAAAGCCGAGAAAACGCGAGGCCGTGAGTGAACCCTCGAGCAACTGAATGTCGAGCCAGAAGGACAGCACGAATAACAGGTTGGTGACAATGAGTACGGCCCAGCGGCGGTTACGCCATTTCGTTGAGCGGACGATGTTGGCGCGGTGCGCTTTGAGGGTTTCGACTCGATTGGGATCCTCCCGCTTCATGCGGTGGAGGACCTTGGCCTCGGGCTGCTGTTGTTCCGGTGTGGATTTGCGCGGCGCCAGACCCAGGAGCTGCCGCCAGGATTCGCTGAACGAGTTATGCATCTTTCCACCCCTCGCGCGGCAGGATCGTGATGGCGGCCGGTTCGGTGGGGCAGGCCATTTCACAGACGCCGCAGCCCAGACAGGGCTCCAATACCTCGGGGGTCATGCCCCCGGCGGCCAGCGGTATGAGGCGAATGGCGCCTTCGATCGGACAGGTGCGTACGCAAAGGTCGCAGATTTCGACCTCAAAGGTGTGATCGTTGAGCGGGATGGGCTTCCAGCGATCGACCGCCATGAAGCGCATCTTCCCGGGGAAACCCGGCGCTCGCGCGGGCCCCTTATGCCCTTTACCCTGTCGCGCAAGACATAGATCCGGGCGGGTGAGTCGGGCCACACCCATGCGCTCCTTGAGGTTGAGCGTGGGTTCCGGGTCCTGTTTTTTGGCCAGCAGGACGGGCGCGTGGGCAACGGCCATGCCGGTACGGGTCTCGACGTCGGTGGGCTTGTGATAGGTGAGCGCACCCGTGGGGCAGGCGAGGATGCATTGCACCGCGTCACAGGAAAAGTCACAGGCCTGGGTGCGGGCGTCGATATAGGGTGCGCCGATGCCATAGCCATCACCGAGGTCTGCGAGCTTGAGGGCCGACACCGGGCAGACCTGTACACACTGACCGCACTTGATGCAGGCCGCCAGGTAATCCTGCTCTTCCAGCGCACCGGGCGGGCGCAGGCGGCTGGCGGAGGCGGCCGGGGTGGGTAACCAGGCGACGCCGCTCAGCGTCAGCAAGGTGGCCAGACCCAGGCCGGAACGGATGAAGGCTCTACGCTCGGTTTCTTTAGCCATGATGGTTGTTCATACGTGGGCGCGTGTCGCGAAAAATTAGATCAGGCTCGGAAAAGGGAGCCAGTCGTTCGAGAAAGTCGAGCAGTTCCAAGGCCGGGGTGGCGCGGAAGAATTGGGTGATCGGGGTGTCCATCCAGATGCGGTCGGCGTAGGCATATTGCGCGTGCGGGGTGTCGCCGCGTCCGTCACCATCGCGGTCGAAGCCCTGATAGTCGTCCCAGATGTTGCCTGACCAGGTGTTTTGCTGCGCGGTGCCGCCACCGTTGACGGCCACTTGGGTGATGTTGCCTACGAAATGATTGTTGGTGACGACATTGCCGCTCTTCTCGCTGTTGAACAGGAGACCGATGCCGTTGTAGGCGAGGCGATTGCCGCGCATCCAGATCTGGGTGTCGGGCTGGAAGGGTGACAGGTCCGAGGCGATGCCGACCGCGCAATAGATGATCTGGTTGTTCTCGAGAATGGAATCGCTGGCCTCCTTGAAGCCGATGCCCATCCCGGTAGCCCCGGTGGCGTGGGAGACAAGGTTGTTGCGGATGATGACCCCATCGGTGTACATCACATAGATGCCCACGGCGTTGTCGGTGAAGTGGTTGCCCTCGACCAGATTGTGCTGTGCGAACATGAAGTGGATCGAGTAGCGGCTGCCGGTGCTGGTGTTGTTGCGCAGGATGTTGCTGTTTGAATACCAGATGACGATATCGCGGGAGTCTTTGATCTGGTTGCCTTCGATGCGATTGCGCAGGCTGTACCAGAGTCGGATGGCATCGCCACGCACACCGAGATCGACCGGTTTGGAGGTGATGCGGTTGTTACGCACGAGGTTGTCGTTGGCCTGGCGCAGGTCGATGCCGAACAGGCTGTTGTCGATGACCAGGTTCTCGAGGGTATTGCCGTGACCGCGGATCTCCAGCGCGGCATCCTCCATGTCATGAGAGTCTCCGGAGCCTGTGAGGTGCAGGCCGCGGATTACGGCACCTTCGGTCTCGATGCGGAATACAGTGCCTTTGTCGCCGCCATCAATGGTGACCTTGCCATCCCCTTCGATGGTGAGCGGCTTGGTCAGCAATACCGGCCCGGCGTAGCGGCCGGGTGGAGGCCGTAATACCGAACCGGCGGGTGCGGCATCGACCAGTTCCTGGAATGGCCGCAGTCCATGGATGCGCTTGTCGCGCATGTACAGCGGATAAACAGGTCGCACAGCATCCACCGTGTTGCGTACGGCGCCCATGCCGCTGAAGTCTTGCACCGCATCCTCGGCTTCGTTATAGCCGGAGGAAGGCGCTGCTGCTAAGGTCAGGCCCAGTAGAAGCAGGGCGCGCGGAAGTCGCATAGCGCTTATTTTTCTTGGTTAAGTTGTTTGCGGCGCAACAGGGTGGCCACGATCAGCAGACCGGAGAGGCCCAGCAGCATGGCATAGCCAATGTAGGGATAGGAAAAGGTGGAGAATTGCGCCACCTGGCCCTCGCCAAACACGGTGGGCATGAAGGGTTTGACGGTGAAGGCGCCCCAGGGGTGCAGATTATGGCCGAAGAACCACAACCAGCCCGCGTATTCGAGAATGAAGAAGACCGGGAGCAAGGCCGGCACGAGGGCCAACAGGAGGGAAAACTTGCGCCATTTCCAGCAGCCGACAAACACGATCAACATGGCGGCCACCATCCCGCCCATCACGATGTGCATCGCCAGGCGCAGATTGGCGCTCCAGCGGGTGATGACCTCGGGTTCATTGAAGAAGGTGGCTGTGGCCTCCTCGTAAGTGGCGATATAGGCATCGAGGGCGCCGGCCCCCAGCATCTGGCCGTACATCCAAGCGGCCACGGCCGTAAAGCCCGCACCCAGGATCTGCTGTTGACGCTTGTGATCGTTTGCGGCGAAGGCTAGCAGCATGACGCCGAGGAAGGCCATGATGTATTTGGAGAGTTCTTTCTCTACCGGGCCACCCGACGCAATGGGATACATGCCCACATAGTGATTGATGGTGTTCATTTCATGCACGCAATCGAGTTGCTGGGCCTGATCCGTCTGGTTGCGCTCGGCGGCCTCGTTTTCGCTGCCCAGATCGCCCTGATAGACCTCACTCTTCTTGATGACGGCCTTGGTACAGCCGTTCTTGACGCCGTCAAAGTGGAAGTGGATGCGAATGCCATCCGGAAAGGCATCGGGTGGATAGTTGGGCGCGGTGAGCGAGACCCACCAGATGGGCGTGAAATAGGCCGCCACCAGCAAGAGCAGCGCAATCAAGGTGAAGCGACTGGATTTGTCGCGCGTAAATTTCTGTATCAGTCCGGACATGATGCGTTCCTATTGAATGCCAATTCGCTGAGGGCGCCGTTCTTATACACGATGAGGCACGCCCAGTGAATTGGGATCCACGGGGGATCCCGGCAGGCCGCTCATGCGACCTGCCGTTTATAAGACTTTACTTCTTGGGTTTGAGGCGCGACATATAGTCCGCTACGGCCGCAATGTCGGCCTTGGAGTAGGTCTTGACGACCTTCATCATGTCCTTGTCGGCATTCTTGCGCTTGCCTTCCCGCATCTCTTCCATCTGACGCAGGGTGTATTCGTAGTGTTGCGCAGTGAGCAAGGGTACAAACTTGGCAGCATCGCCTACGCCGTTGTCCTTGTGACAGGATTGGCAGTCCTTCGCGTACAACTCGGCGCCGCGCTTCAGGTCCTTTCCAGGGCCTTTGCCGTTGCTGGTCTTGAGTTTGAGCTTGGCCATGTAGGCCGCGCTGTCGGCGATGTCCTGCGGTTCCATGCTCTGAGCGAAGGGGTACATGGTGGGGTTGTCACGGTGACCTGTGCGGATGTCGATCATCTGCTTGACCAAGACCTTCTCGTGCTGGCCGGCGACAACGGGCAGGGAGCCGTCCGAGCGACCCATGCCATCGGGCAGGTGACAGGCCGAGCAGACCTCATAGACTTCTTCGCCATTCTTGGCGTTGCCCTTGATCTTGAGGATGTCATCGGTAGAGGCAGAGGCACCGGGGCGAGCGGCGAAGGCCGATCCAGCAGCAAGGCTGATGATCAGGAATAAACTGGCTTGGAGCTTCATGGTAAAAATCCTTAGGAGAGAGGAAAAGGGGTGTTCTTACGAGGCTTATTAGATACCGCTAATATGCAGTGGTCATTGATTTGTGTCAATTAAAAAAAGGGGAGCAAAGCCCCCCCCTTTTTAGGCTACTGCGCTTACTTCACTTTTTTGGCGCCGTTTTGCTCCAGATAGGTCTTGGCACGCAGGCCGAGGTCTGCAGTCTTGACCTGGTACTGCCACCATTGGCCCGCCCACAAAGTGGCGTTGTTCCAGTCACCGGCCTTCACAGCGGCATCCATCTTGACCTTCACTTCGGTGATCTTGCCTGCCTGGTCAAAGGCATCTTCGACCATGGCTACGGCCTCCGGGAAGCTCTTGTAGTTGACGCTGGTGATGTAGGCCACGACCGAATCGATCACCGCCTGGGTTTCGATGTTGGTCTTGTACTGCTTGTCGAAGTCCGCCTTGGTGTAGGTGGTTCCGGCCTTGCCCGCTACGCCGCTGTCCTTATAGCCCTTGGGCTTGACCAGCATGTAGCCCTGCATTTCGAGGTGCAGTGCCGAGCAGAACTCGGTGCAGTAGTAGGGATACACGCCAGCACGGTCGGCCTTGAACTTCACCGAAACGGTTTTACCCGGTTCGACCGATGCGTGGACATTGTAGCCACCGACCGTGAAGCCGTGCGTTTCGTCCTGGGCCCGTTCGAGGTTGGTCAGATGGATGGTGACCTCGTCGCCGACCTCAACATTGTCGATGATCTCGGGGACGATGTGCGAGCGGATCAGGGTACCGAACACCTCGACCTTGTTGCCCTTCTTCACCGTCTTCTCGCTACCGGCCTTCACAGCACCCGGGTGCGGTGAGTCGCTACGGCTGTCAGTACCCATCTTGTAACGGATGCCCGGTTTCAGGTTGTCCGCGTCGATGGCGACGGCATAGTGCGGTTCACCCAGGCCAATGGGCATGTCGTAGATCAGGGTCATCTTGTCGTTGCTGATGTCGATCAACTGGTGGGTCTGCGGATGCAGCGGACCCACCGGGTTGAAGCGGTCAATGGCCAATTTGTTGAGTGCAACCAGATACTGACCCTTGGGCGAGTTGGAGTCGCCTTCCATCGTCATCAGGTGGCCGATGTTGTAGTGCACGCTGATCTTGTCCAGCACCTTGCCGGCGCAGAAGTCCCATTTGGCAACTTGTGAGTCCACATAGAGCGAGGTGTAGGCCACGCACTTTTTGCTGTCGAACTGCGTGTGCAACGGGCCAAGACCGAGTTGTACCTGCTTGTCGAGTGCATCCTTCATGGAGATGATCGGAATGCCGTACGGGTCTTTACCTTCAAACTTACCGGCCTTGATGGCGGCCTGGATCTTGTCGAAGCTATACACGGACACATGGGTGTCCAGCTTGCCGGCGACGATGATCTTGGTGCCGTCCGGGGTCACATCCACGCCGTGCGGGGACTTCGGTTCCGGGATCAGGAACAGGATGCCTTCCTTGACGGCGACATCCATCGGGATGACTTTGTGACCGTTAATGGTCTTGGTCTTGCCAGCGGCGACGATCTGTTCGGCCTTCTTCCAGTTCATGACATGCAGATAATCGGTGTCACGGGCAGAACAGCCAGCCTCAAAGGGTGGGCGGCCGCGCTCGATGCCGCCGACATAGCGCTCGGAGCAGAACGAGTTTACAAAGGACCAACCGTCAGACGGACCCTTGCCGGCGTCGGCCAAGTCCTGGCTATACGGGGGAAGTTCCATCGAGAAGGAGGCCTTGGGATCGATGCGGCCCTTCTTGCGGTCAAATTTCCAGTAGGTCATGCCACCGCGGTATTCGTCGTTGAACCGCTCCAGGGGCACATACTTGTTGGGCTCCAGAGGGGCTGCGTACTGGGTGGCCTCCATGACATATTCCGTGTTGGGGGTGACGAAGGCACCGCCATGCTCGGATTTGAAAATCGGGTTGGCGACGATCTGCTTGGTTTCAAAGTCACGCAGATCGATCACGGCGATGCGAGGATTGGCCTTGTCATTGATGAACAGGTACTGGCCATCATACTTGCCGTTGGTCTCGGACATTGCCGGGTGGTGCGAGTCGCCCCAGAGGATGGGCTCCTTGGCGTTGGGCGGTTGACCGTCACGGAGGATTTTCTTGGATTCTTCGTCGTAACCGTAGCCCTGCCACGGCTCTGGCGTGAATACGCCGATGTATTTGAGGATGCGCATGGACGGGATGCCATATACGATCACTTGGCCGGCGTGACCGCCCGAGCTGAGGGCAATAAACTCGTCGCGTTTGCCGGTAGGGACATAGGTCTTCGCGGCGGCGAGCAGGTCTTGTTGCGACAGACCGCGCCGCTTCAGGACATCTTTTAGATCTTCACTGGCCCAGTTTGGGCCGGTCATGCCAGCGCCAAGGGCGATTAGCAACGCAAGGCGTTTGATGCGGGTACTCATGATAAAGCCTCCAGTTAGGATAAATTGCAAGGGTGCGGCAAACTGTCGCACGCTGACTTGGATCAAGATAGGCGCTAAATTGACCAATGTCAAGACAACATGATCCTATTAGGATGTGGCCTGATTACAGGAAGGTGGCTTCTGTCCGATATTGTCACAAAGATGTCATGAACTAAGCTTGATGTGGCCCTATAATCGCAAAATGCCTGATGCAAGGCGTTTGGAGAAGAAGGAATGCTGACAGAACATACCTACAAGCCCTTTGATGCAGAACTGGAGGCTATGCGCGCCCGTGTGCTTGAGATGGGTGGGTTGGTCGAAGAGCAGGTGCACAATGCTGTGACGGCCCTGATGGAGGGCAATCCGGCGCTGGCGCAGCAGGTTGTCGAGAATGAGGCCCAAGTCAACGCCCTGGAGACCTCCTCTGACGAGGCCTGTACCCATATTATCGCCCTTCGCTGCCCGACGGCCGGCGACTTGCGCATGGTGCTGGCCATTCTTCGCAGTATTCGCGACCTGGAGCGCATCGGCGACGAGGCGGTGAAGATTGCCCGTTTTGCACTGAAAGTACAGGACGGGGGTCGGATCGTGATGCCGCGGCATGCGGAGATTCGTTATCTGTCTGAACTGTCGACACGCATGCTGCGTCAGTCGCTGAATGCCTTTGCGCGGATCGATATGGCAGGGATCCCCGATCTGGCACGGCAGGATATTCAGGTCGACGAGGAGTACCACCTCATCGTGCGTCATCTCATCACCTACATGATGGAAGATCCGCGCACTATCTCGACCTGTATTGATTTGCTGTTTGTGGCCAAGGCCATCGAGCGCATGGGCGATCATGCCAAGAACATTGCCGAGAATGTGGTCTACATGGTGACCGGTTCCGATGTGCGCCATGCCACGCTGGAGCAGTTGGAGCACGAGATTCAAAAAGGCTGAGACAGACCCGACCGCATACGGCGGACGGTGACAAAAAAAGGGCGCCCGAGGCGCCCTTTTTCGTGGGGGAGAGAGATTCTCAGTGCGGGTGCATGGGTGCCGCTGGTTTGGCCATGGGTTTCATGGTACGAATCTCAGCGGTTACCGGGATGCGCTGTTCCTTGCCCTGGCTATCCTTCACGCGCAGGGTCATGTCCACCTTTTCTCCGGCCTTGAGCGGCGCATGGAGACCGATCAGCATGACATGCAGGCCACCCGGCTTGAGGCTGACGGTCTGACCCTTGGGCAGGTCAATCTGCGTGACGGCGCGCATGATCATTACGCCATTCTCCATTTTCATGGTGTGCAGTTCGACCACTTTGGAGGCCGTGCTTTCAGCCGCAATCAAGGTCATGTTTGCATCGGCGGTTAGATTCATGAAGGCGCCGCCGGCCGGTGCGCCGGGTGCGGTGGCGCGTGCCCAAGGGTCGTCGACCTTGACACTGTCGGCCAGGGCGGCAAGGCTGAGGGAAGCGGTCAGGATGGCAAGGGCAAGGTGTTTCATGGCAACTCCGTAAGTGTGGTGATTAATAAGCGCCTTGATAATAATTCAGCGCACTCGGTTTTCTCTGCGTCAAATTGTCGCACGCGCCCTTCGGGCTAAGGCCGCTAGAATAATGATCATGTTAGTAAAAGCCCTCCCGGAAGATCCGTTGGCTTCGCCAGACACGCAGCGGGGCCTGTTGTGGGTGCGCGCGGCCCTGTGGGGCCTTGAATTGGGTGGTGTCTGGGTGTTGGTCCAGTGGCTGGATGCCCGCCTCCAAGGCCCGGCCGCTTGGTGGTTGATCGGCTTGCATGCGATCTTGATTGGCGCTGCGTTCTGGCGGCGGCATACCGGGCGTAACCCCTTGGTGGCCGAGGTCCGGATGGAGCTCGCCGCCGATGCCGCCGTTCTGGCCGCGCTGATCTATTTCACCGGCGGCTATGCGAACCCCTTCATCTTCTTGCTTCTGGTGCCGCTCCTTCTGGCCGCGATCCTGTTGCCACCGAGGACAACCTGGGCCATGTCCCTCTGGACCCTCATCCTGTATTCGCTGTTGGCCTTCTGGTATCAGCCCCTGATCCTGGCTGTCAGCACAGAAAGCGCGATCGACCTGCATCTCACGGGGATGTGGTTGAACTTTATCTTCACGGTCATGTTTGTGACGCTGGCGCTGGTGAGCCTGTCGACCGCCCTGCGCCGACGCGATCGAATCCTCGCCGAGACGCGCGAACGCGCCCTGCGCGACGAACAGATCTTCCTGCTGGGCATGCAGGCGGCCTCGGCGGCGCATGATCTGGCCACTCCGCTGGCAACGCTCAAACTGGGTCTGGACGACCTCGCCGATGAATACGCCGGTGATGAAGAACTGACCCCGCCGCTCACACGGCTGAAGCACCAAGCCGAGCGCATGCAAGACACGCTCGGTCGTCTGGCCGCCGCTGCGGGGGCGGCGCGTGCCGGTGAGACCCCGCCTGCGCAGACCTTCGAGGCCTGGTTGCGGCAGACCTTTGAGCATTGGCAGTTGATGCGCCCGCAGGTCAATGCGCGACTGGGCCCCCTTGAGGGTGCCGTGTGGAAGGAACTGGTCGCCCCGCCGCAATGGGTCTCGATCCTGACCACGGTGCTTAACAATGCCGCTGACGCATCGCCCGCTGAGGTTGTCCTGGAGGCCGAGGCCAAGCCAGATGGTTGGGTCGTCCAGGTCCTTGATCGCGGCCCCGGATTTGGCGCGGCAGAGGCCAAGTCGGACGGCTGGGGTGTGGGCCTGAAACTCGCTCAAGCCAGCCTGGAACGCCTGGGCGGACGGCTGGAGATCACCGCGCGAGACACGGGCGAAGGCAGTTGTGTGCGCGTGTTTTTTCCGGAGGTTCGATGACGATCCAGCGCCTGTTGCTTGTGGATGACGATCCGGAATACGCCGA
>SXGU01415352.1_pt1 | contig 24555 bp, 21 predicted proteins | sample 3174531 | NCBI WGS metagenome assembly SXGU01 (sample SAMN11356863, study PRJNA531348) | freshwater metagenome | isolation source: freshwater sample F1-140 | place: China: Fuxian Lake, Yuxi | collected 2017-12-25
AATAACTTCGCCCCTCAAAAGGTCGCCTGCACTCGCTTGCTCCCATGTTCGCATAAAGACCACACTTCCTCTGCAATTCATGCAGATTGAGTGGCCATTTTTAATTGGCGCCGCCGGCTACTTTTAATTGGCGGCTAACAATTACTTCATGATAACGGTTCAGAAATTCTTTTTGAGGTTTAAATGAAGCCAATACTCTATGTTATGACTGGTGGAAACGGTTCAGGTAAAACAACTTACGCTTTAAAAATTTCAAAAGAAAAAGGGGCGCAGTTTTTTTCTTTAGATAAAACGATTAAAGACTTTCAACAGCCGATCCAAAGTTATGAAGATTATATGATATATTTTCATCGAGCTTTAAATTTGATTTCTGATAAAGCAATCCAATTTTTAAAAGAAGGGTCTTCTGTTGTTTTTGATTTTGGCGGTGGGATATCCAGCCGGCCTTGGCTTAAGCAAATTGCGGAATCAAGTGGGGTCGAAATTGAAATTTTTCACTTAGAAGTACCGCTTATAGAAAGAAAACGCCGAATTCAGCAAAGAAATAAAGAGAGGAACCAAGATACCTATTTTTTCCATATGAGCGATGAAGAGTTTGATAAACATAATCAAATAGATCTGCCTCATCCACCAAGTGAAGAAGGAATCAAAGTAATTAGAGTAAATAATAAGTGATCTTTTATTTGTAACATAAGATTTGGCATGAGAAGAATATCTTGGAACGCTCCGATACTGTTTTTTTATAGTTGGTATTTATGAGGACTAGTTATATTTTATTGTTGCAACATTTTTGATGGAGACCCGCATATATGAATATGAACCTGGAAAATGTCTTACTCTTGACATTAATTCGAATAAAGTAATTTGTAACCATTATATACTAATCAAATCGGTATGGGATATGCATATGAGATATCAGAGAACTAAGGTAACAAGAGCAGATGCTCGTGCACAAATGACTGCATATAGGGAGTTTGCAAAATGGATACTAAAGAATTACTAGTAAAAATTAGGGAAGCAGTGTCAATAACTTTGACACCTGAATATGTTTCTACACTTAAAGATGATGGTATGATTCAAACTATTAAAATTGTATCCGATATATTTATTGGAAAAAATATCTCAACTCGACTTGAGATGACTTTAAAGTGTATTAGGGATTTTGATCCTTCATTACTTCTAAAATTTGATATTACATTTGTGTTGGTTTCGAAATCTGAAAACATAAACTGGATTGATTTTGAAGAAGAGAATCGTGATATAAAATCTGGAACAGGTGAGTTCGCGGCTAAAGAAATATAACAGAGGAATCAAAATATTTCTACATTTTTGCTATAATGCTATGGCATTTGCGCTAAATATGAATGTTCAAATATAAAATGCTCTTTCGAAATTAATATTTAACAATTTAATTAACAAAATAATTTTAAAAGGAAATTTATATGAAGTCATTCTCTGAATTATCTTATAGAATGCAAGTTAAGATACTACGTAATCTTGCAGTTAAAGGACTTGGTCTTTTTCCCTTTAAAGATCAAAATGTAAAATTGAAATTTATTAACCATGGGGAAAATACTACATTTAAAGTTACTGATGCTAAACATGGTCAATATCTTATGCGAATTTGTCGCAATGATTACCATACTGATCTAGCTATAAAAGAAGAATTAAAATGGTTAAATAAGTTATCGCAAAATTCAAATTTTCAAATTCCGATTCCAGTTGTTTCTATTAAAAATAATTTTATTGAACGTGTGTGTACGGAGCAAATTCCAGAGGGACGAAATGTTTGTATTTTCAAATGGACTGATGGAAAGTTTATTCGTAAATCTTTTAAAGATAATCAATTTATTGAGCTCGGTAGATTTATTGCCCAACTTCACAATGCAAGCCAAAAGCATTTAGTTAAGTATAGACGATATTGGACTTCTGATGGTTTATTAGGAACTAAGCCTAAATTCGGCTCAGTTGATAATCTTGAGAATATTTCTTCTCAACAGCAACATTTAATTAGTTCGGGTCGAAAGTTTGTTTATAAACGATTAAAAAAATATGAAAATAAATTTCCTAAAAGATTAGGTCTAATTCATGCAGACCTCCATTTTGGCAATCTGATTTTTAATAACAAAGGAATTGCGGCAATAGACTTTGATGACTGTGGTTTTGGTTTTTTAATTTATGATTTAGCTATTCCGATAATTTCTATGAGCTTTAATAAACATATAACTAAAGTTCAGCAAATGCATTTTCGGAGCAAATTATTAGAAGGCTATTCACAGCTGCGTGAATTTGATAAGCATGATCAGATTATACTAGATGATCTGATCATGGCTCGGCATTTAGTGATGTTGGGTTGGTTAAATTCTCGTTCTGATAATCCAAAACTAAAATTATACTTAAAGAAATCTGTCCCCCAAGTAGTAAAAAAAATAAAACAATATTTTAATAAAATTGTTTAACTTGTGACTGGTTTAAAGTTAGATTGATAATTAAGGTATATCTTTTTATTTTTGATATAGTAACCATTGAATTTAAGCAGCCTCCAGTACTATTTTTACTTTTAAGCCAGCATTTTTTACCTGATCTTCTAGAGCCTTAGCAGCAAATTGGTATTCAGAATATCCTAAAATTTTCGCAAACTGTATGGCTCTTTCTAAAGAGACTTGTCGACGAGATTTTTCAATGTCACAAAGATGAGCCTTTGATATTTTTATTTTTTTTGCTAATTCGACCTGTGTTATTTCATCAGCTTTTCTTATTGATTCAAGCATTCTTCCAAAAGAGAGATGCTTGCCTCGAATTTTATCAAAGATATCAATTGTCGCACTTTTTTTCTTAATACTCATGTTTATTTACCTCTGTAATCTGAACAAATTCAATTTTATCACGCTTTATAAAATAAAAAGCTCTATACGAACGATTTAGACGTATAGATCGTTCTCCGCTTCTATTACCTTTTAATGGTTCATCATGGTAACCAGATATTTTTCTAACTTCTTCAAGTCCGACTTGTTATACTAAAAAAAAGATCTTGAAATTTAGTTTACGACGACTTTCATCTTTATGAAAGTTAAAAAAAAGGAGAAAATTTCTTTTCTCCTTTTTGATAAATTTTATTTTGAGTTTAAAAACTTTAAAATATAAAATATAAAATATATTACAATACTTCTATCATTATTATTTTCGTTGATTTAATGAGACAACTGATCTTTGTTCCGCGCCAATATACTCACTCAATGGTCTGATGATCCTATTGTTCGCCGATTGCTCCATAATGTGAGCGGACCAACCTGTGGTTCTTGCCATAACAAAGACCGGTGTGAAAAAATCTATTTCAAAACCCATCATGTAGTAAGCAGGTCCTGCTGGGAAATCAAGGTTTGGATATATTTTCTTTTTCTCTACCATAACTTCTTCAAGAGCATTGTACATTTTCATCCATTTTTGCTCACCAACAACATCTGCCATGAGTTGTGCGTATTTTTTCATTGTAGGTACTCTAGAATCTCCGCTCTTATAAACTCGGTGGCCAAAGCCCATAACTTTTTTCTTTTGTGCAAGAGCATCTAGCATCCATTGTCTTGCTTTATCTGGATCAGCAATTTCTTTCATCATATGCATAACTTGTTCGTTAGCACCGCCATGTAATGGACCTTTAAGAGCACCAATACCAGCTACAGTTGCAGAGTAAATATCGGATTCTGTAGAAGTCACCACTCGTGTTGTAAAAGTAGAAGCATTGAAGCTATGTTCGGCGTACAAAATAAGTGAAACATCAAATGCTTTTACTATTTTTGGATCAGGAATATTTCCAAAACACATGTGAAAAAAGTTTTCTGAAATACTTAAGTCTGCACGAGGAGCAATTACAGGTAAACCTTTTTTAATACGATAATCAGCTGCAATCATTGTTGGAATTTTTGCAAGTAATTGAACAGCTTTGTCAAATTGAGTTGCAGGATCTTTTTCCCAAATACGATTGTCTTCAGTTCCTAAAAAACTCACTGCAGTTCGAATTGAATCCATTGGATGACAAGATTTAGGAAGTAGCTCGATAACTTTTAAATTATTTGGCGTAATTTGTCGGTAATTCTTTTCTAAAAATTCAAAGTCTTTTAATTGTTTTTCGTTCGGAAGTTCGCCCTTATAAAGTAAATAAGCCACTTCTTCAAATCTACAATTCTCTGCGAGTTCTTGAACAGGGTATCCACGGTAGATCAGTGAATTTGTATCAGGATTAACTTTAGATACAGAAGAGGTGTCTATGACAGCACCTTCAAGACCTTTTTTTACATTCATTTTTTCTGGTTCTGGTACATAGTCAGGATTTATATATTGGTTCATCTGATTATTGTCCTATAATGTTTATGTTAAATTTTAAGTACAAAGTTATTTAACGATGTATATTTTAATATTTAAAGTTTGAACTCTAATTCAATTAAACTCAAAGAATTATAAAAATACAAACTTTAGTTTGGATTTTTATAATACGGGGTGATTGTAAATCGCCCCCAACAAATAAGAAAATAACTGCCTATGATTATGTCTGATACAATCGCGCAGAAAAAATATTGCGCAAGCTATTAGACTTAATTTTAAACAGCTATTTTTTAAACTAATCTTTTAATTTAAAGTTAAAAACACCTTGATCAAACTCATTGTAAGATTCGTAATTTAAAATCTCATAAAGTCTTTTTCTGTGTTGCATTTGCTCAAGCAGTTGATTTTGATCCCCTTGCGTTTTAATTTTCATAAATCCATCTTCGACAGCCTTCATTGCTAATCTTAAACTTGTCACTGGATAAATTACAACATTGAATCCTAAGTTTGAAAGAGTCTTATCGTTAAGTAAAGGTGACTTTCCAAATTCTGTCATATTAGCAAGAAGTGGAACTTTGATTTCTTTTCTAAACAGTTCAAATTCTTTTTCGTTTTGAAGTGCTTCTGGAAAAATCATCTCTGCACCAGCATCAACAAAGGCTTTTGCACGGTCAATGGCTTTTTCCAAACCAAGGCTTGCTCTTGCATCTGTGCGTGCAATTAATAAAAAGTTTTTATCTGATTTTGCACGATCTGCTGCTTTGATTTTTTTAATCATCTCTTCGGTTTCAACTAAAGATTTTCCATCAAGATGACCACAGCGTTTTGGATTTTGCTGGTCTTCAAGATGACAACCAGCAATTCCAAGCTCCGTGAGTTCCATGATTGAACGAGCCACGTTCATAGGTTCGCCAAATCCTGTATCGATATCAATAATAGATGGCAGTGCTGTGACCCTCGCTATTTGGCGACCACGTCCTGCAACTTCACTTAGAGTAGTTAATCCAATATCTGGATACCCCAGATCATTGGCAAGAACAGCACCTGAAATATAAATGCCATCAAAACCTTGTTGTTCAAGGAGCATTGCCACTAGGGGAGAGAAGGCCCCTGGAAACTTTAGCAGCTTTCCACTTTTAAGGTCATCTCTCAATTTTTTTCTTTTATCTTGAGGATTAGTTTTTTGAAATAACATTAAAAAATTCCTCTTTGGTCTCGTGAATGATTTAATAATTTATCAATTGGCATTTGTACGTTTAACTCTGCAACTTGTGCTGCTGTTAGTGCAGGTAGATTTTGTACAAGTTCAATAAATCTGTTTCGCTCTGAAGATGTAATTATGCCTTCAGTTAAGGTATCAAATTTTTTGATGTAGTTTGCGCGTTTAAATGGTCTTGCTCCTGCTGGGTGAGCATCAGCAACACCAAGTTCATCAACAAGTTTAGTTCCATTATTAAAAATAATTTCAACTCGTCCACCAAAACGTTTTTTATTTGGGTCCATTGCATGATACGCTTCTGTCCATGCTGGATCTTCTAGAGTTCTAATTTTATGCCACAACTTAACTGTATCAGGGCGTTGTGCGCGCTCAGGAGAGTAAGATTGAACATGATGCCAATTTCCATCTTGAAGTGCTACTGCAAAAATATACATGATCGAGTGATCAAGAGTTTCTCTTGAAGCTTTTGGATCCATCTTTTGTGGATCGCCAGCGCCAGTACCAATAACATAATGGGTATGGTGTGAAGTATGAATAACAATTTCTTTAATATCTTCAAAGTTTGTAATTTGTGTTTTCATTTTACGAGCTAAATCAATCAATGCTTGAGATTGATATTCAGCGGAATGCTCTTTGGTGTAGGTTTCAAGGATAGCGCGTTTTTCTTCGCCCTTTTCTGGAAGTGGGATTTCATATTTTCCATCTTTACCATCAAGCATATAAGTAATAACTGAATCTTCACCTTCATAAATTGGCGATGGTGCGCCTTCACCTCTCATACAACGATCAACGGCTTCAATTGCTAATTTACCAGCGTGAGCAGGGGCATATGCCTTCCATGATGAAATTTCACCCTTACGTGATTGACGAGTTGTAAATGAAACATGAACTGCTTGTTGTATGGATTGGTAAATAACTTCTGTTGGTAAATTTAGTAAAGTACCTATTCCACCGGCCTGAGCAGGACAAAGATGTGCAATATGATCTTTTTTATGTTTATGTAAACAAATTCCCTTAACTAAATTAACATGAATTTCATAACCAGTTACAAGACCACGAAGTAAATCAGCACCACCCAATTTTTTTTGTTGGGCCACCGCAAGTATTGGTGGAATGTTATCACCAGGATGTGAATAATCCGCAGCTAAAAATGTATCATGAAAATCTAATTCACGAACTGCAGTACCATTTGCCCATGCAGCCCATTCAGGAGAAAATTTTTGATTATTTGGCATTCCAAAAACAGTAGCGCCCCCTTCTGTTGGATGACAAAGTGTTTGACTGCGAGCATTTGCAACGGGACGACGATTGGCTGCGGCAATTGCAACAGAGGCATTATCAATAATTCTGTTAATGACCATATCAGTAACATCATCACTGATTTTAACATTGTCTGAAGCAAGGCTCGCTAATTTCCAAGCTAATTGATCTTCACGGCTGATTTTTTCTTTCGATGGATAAACTCTTACAAGGTGGTTTTTCATTCCTTTGAGTCCTTTCATTTTTTAAAAGTATTTTATTAGTGGCAAGCCACTATTTATTAATTAATTTAATTTATTTTATAACATTTAAAATTTAGAAAATAAAATTTAGTAAATTTCTTTTTCTTGTTAATTTTTCATAATTTGTTCGACGTAATTTTCTATTACCCAGTTTTATAAAAACATATTTTAAAAATATTAACGACCCACTATATTGTTAACTTTTAAAAGGAATCAACTCTCGAAATTCACACGGTGAATCAAATCATGCTCTCGTCGCGTTAAGTTTTTCTAAGATGCGAATGAATTATAATCTGATTTATACTAAAGTGATGAATGAAAATTGAAAAAGTACACTATTCAGATTATATTGACTGATACATTCCCTTATTGAGTAGACTAATCGTTTAGTATTGCATTGACGGTAATATTTCAAATTATAAGTTTGCAAGGTTATTGAAATTTAACCCAGATAATCTGAAAATGGAGATTTAATGAGTACGACACATCAAGAGCTAATTAAAGCAACTGATTCATTAAAAATTTCAGTAAATTTATTAAAAAAGTCCCAAATCAATGAACGAGATAATATTGAGCTGCATAAAGCATTGAGGGATTCTTGCCTTCAAAGATTCAAATTTTGTATTGAGCTATCTTGGAAAACCTCAATTAAAATATTGGGGCTACAAACAAAAGCTCCAAAACCAGCAATTCGAGAAATGGCGCAGAATAATCTTATATTAAATCCACAAATCTGGTTTGATTTTTTAGAAGCCAGAAATAAAACATCGCATTCTTACGATGAAGATGTTGCACAGTCTGTATATTTAGAAATTGAAAAAGTCATTCCAGAGTTAGAAGTTCTCATCGAAAAGCTGAAGTTAATATCATGAGCTATGGTTTAATATCTGAAGAGTATAATTTTTTATTGAATCTTTTGATTAACCCTCTAAAACAATTCGGGGCACAACTTTTTATTTTTGGTTCTCGTGCAACAGGAAAATATCAAAAATTTTCCGATATTGATATTTTATATATTCCAAATATTAAGTCTCCAATTACTGGTCATTTTATTTTTAATTTAATTTCTGAAATGGAGGAGTCGCGATTTCCATATAAAGTCGATTTAGTAAATTACAATGAATTAGCATCCAGTTATAAAGTACAAGTTGATAAAGAAAAAATAGAACTTTAAATACAAGTTATAGATTTTATAATTTCATCTAAAAACACAAACCATGGATTTTGGTTGTGTAGGTTCTTTAAGGCAAAATTAACAACTGATAAATAGCTTTAGAGCATATGCCCGTTTAACAAACCACCATTTATTTTTTGACTTGAAATTGGTCAAAAAAGTCAAAATAATCACTCAGAACGAATATATTCGATATAATCAACAATGATAATGTTGATTATATGATATTTTCAGCATTATACTTGTTGATAAAGGAGTGCTTTATGTATTTATATCGGCAAATACAGTTGTTACCACTGCTCAAGAAAAAAAGTTTTTTCTTTTTTGGACCTCGATCCACTGGTAAAACATTTTGGATTAAAAAAAATCTTCCACAAGAAATACCTTATATATCATTGAATCAAACTAGTTTTTATAACCGCTTAATGGCTAATCCTTCCGAATTAGTAGAGATCTTAGCTCCTCATAAAAAAATTAAAATGGCTATTATTGATGAAATCCAAAAAATTCCAATACTACTCGATGAAATTCAGGAGCTTATTGAAAATGATGGATTTAAGTTTTTACTCACAGGTTCAAGTGCTCGTAAATTAAAAAGGAATCATGCTAATTTATTGGGGGGGAGAGCGTCCTCACTCAATTTTTATCCTCTGAGTTTCTCAGAGATCCCTGACTTTGATCTTAAAAAATATTTAACATATGGTGGGTTACCTAGAATTTATCTTTCATCTGAGCCTGAGATTGAAATCGATGCATACATCAAAACATATTTAGAAGAAGAAATTAGGTTAGAAGCCAATATTCGAAGTTTAGCACCCTTTCATCGATTTTTAAAAACAGCAGCTCTTTGTAATGGACAGCTTATAAATTACTCGGCAATAGCAAGTGATGCTGAAGTTCCTGCTAGTACTGTTAAAGAGTATTTTGGAATACTCAAAGATACACTAATTGCTTCGACACTTGAGCCTTGGACAGAGTCAAAAAAACGAAAAGCCATACAGACGGCAAAATTTTATTTTTTTGATCCAGGTGTAACTCATTTTCTAGCAGGGACTGAGCATTTAGACCGAAATTCAAATCTATGGGGCGAAAGCTTTGAGCAATTTATTTTTATGGAGTTAAAGGCTTACTCCTCTTATAATTTGAAAAGGGCAGAAATTTGTTTTTGGAGAAGTACAGATAAACATGAAGTTGATTTTATTATAAATGGAAAAATAGGGATTGAGGTTAAATCTACAAAAAAAATAAATAGCAACCATTTGATAGGGTTGAAGGCTCTTCAGGAAGAAAATAAATTAAATTATTTTTATATCATAAGTGATGATCCAATAGAGAAAATAAGCGATAAAATTCATCATATGAATTGGAAATCTTTTCTTACAAAACTTTGGTCAGGTAAAATATTTTAAATTCTGATAAAAAGTAAGTGCATGGTTTAAATATGTCATGTCCGCAAGTTGCAGACAGTTTGTACGCAAATTCATTGACACTTAATCTCTAATAAATTTAAAAGACAACTCAAGTGTAGATAGGAGAGTTGTTAATGTTTATATTACCATTTTTTCGATTAAAATTTATTTGTTTAATGGGGCTAAGCCTTGTTGGTTTTTTTATTCCAAATTTAATTAATGCAAAAATAATTACGCCAAAAATTATTACACCAAATATTTTTTCTGATGGGGGAGGTTCTCATGTTGGTAATGGAGGGGATCTAATTGTTTGCCGTGATTTGGCAAATAAGGACTTAGTTTTAAAAATCAATGTACTGGATTATTATGAGGGGGCAGTTTTACGCAATTGGGCGGTTGATGAGGGTAGTTCCGAAGTTATGAATAAGAGTATTGATGAAAATTTAAATATTTTGTTCGAAAAATTAAAAATAATGGGAGAGTTTCGAGTTGCTGAATATAAGCTTGCCGCTCAAGAATTTTTTCAAAATAACAGATTTGTTAAAAATTCTTTACTTACTGATGTGCAAGATTCAGATCACTCTATTTTACCAAATGGTCCAGGTGAATGCAAAGTTGAGCAATTAATTATTTATAAAGATAATCCATCAATTGGTGAAAAAAAATATTTAATCAATTCTGATCTTTGGGATAAGCTGAACAATTTTCAGCGTGCAGGTATGGTTATGCATGAATTGATTTATAAAGAATTTCGAAGCTATGGGCATACAAATTCGGTGATGAGTCGATTGTTGAATTCTTTAGTTGCCAGTAATGAAATTAAAAATTTATATCCAGTGGGGGACACTGTTGAGATTGTAAAAAAACAAATCGCTTTTTTAGATCAGATACAATTACCAGTTTTGTACTGGAAAAATCAAATTCAATTTTGGCTACATTATACTGAACAAAATCACATATATTTTCCATGTAGTGATGCCGGATTATATAAAGATGGATGTTTTTATTATAGACATGATTTCAATTTAAATGAAATTAATAAGTCTGCTGTAGAATTTAAGGGACAATTCGTTGGTAATTTATTGAGTTTTAATAATGATCCACTCCTCATCTATTATGGTAGATTAGGTTCAAATGGAACGGAGTTATACATTGACGATATTACTATTCTAGGTAAACCGCCAGAATATAAAACTATTGTCTTAAGTAAGTTAAATGATTTATATTCTTACTCTTTGTACCCAACATTAAATGCTGATGTAAGTAAAATTGAAAAATATTTTACCACAACACTTAATAATCAGAATCTCTACTTCTCTCATTGTAAGAGGTATTTAGATCCCTTTAATGGTCCAATAGTTAGTATTTCAGAAATGAAGCGATGGAATTTTTATATACATAATAATTTAAAGTACAATGAAGTTGAATTTGATATTCATGGAAATTTTGTTAGTGGAAAAGAAGTAAATCTAATTAATCCAAGTGATGTTGCAAAACCCGACTCTATAAAGAATTTTAAATTAAGTTTAGATAAAGAATCTAGCAGAAAATATAATATTTCATTTGAAGATGATATTTTACCCAAAAATTTATCTATTATTAATTCATATCAAATGACGATTACAAATAAATCAAATATGGAAAAATACGATGCAAGATTAATTTCTTCAGAATTAAATCGTTTATATTTTAATTTTGAAACAATGATTAAACTTCCAAAAGGAACCCCTCTTGAAATCACTTTAAAAGTCACTCGAAAATCAGATCTATTTACGACTCCTGAGGATACAATTACATTTGATAAAAAAGGAATTCAACTTTGGGTCCCCTAACAGATTTAAACGTATTTGAGTTTAATAATATTTACGAGCTTTTGAATGTTCATTTTAATTTAAAAAAAATTAAAAACCCAAAGTATTCATTGCGTTCCTATGCTCGCCAACTTGGATATAAAAATCCAAGTTTAATATCAGATGTATTAAATCAAAAACGGCGCCCTAACTCAAAACTACTAAAAAGAATCTCCGATCAATCAAAATGGACAGAACAGCAATTGAGGTATGTGGAGGGACTTAATTTACTTAATTCCATTGGAAAAGTTAATAATAAAACTGAAGTAGTACAAAAATATTTAGATTCAATACAAACAAAAGTTAATAATAATAAAATATATTTAACTTTAGATATTTTTAATTATATTTCGGAGTGGCAACACTTGGTCATTTTAGAACTCCTTGAATTAAAAGATTTTAAAAATGATCCCAATTGGATATCTAAAAAACTAAATAATTTAGTTAGTCCAGAGAAAGTTTCAATTACGTTAGAGCGAATGGAACGCTTGAAATTGATAAAGAAAAATAAAAATAATGCTAAGTGGATAAAAACAAAAAAGTTACCACTATGGATTGGAGATACACTTCCTAGTCTTGCTATTCAAAACTTTCATTCACAAATGATAGAATTGGGTTTGCAGGCCTTAAAGCTTAAAAGTCAAAAGGAGAGAGATATTCGCGGAACTACCTTTTCATTTGAAAAATCAAAAATGAATATTGTTACTGATTTGGTCAAAGATTTTCATGAAAAATTATTATTATTAAACGATTCAAGCCAAAACGATTGTGTACTTCAATTAAATACCCAATTATTTTTACTAACTAATCCTTCAAATTAGACTTTTTCAAGTCGAGCGTATTTAGCAACGAAAGTTCTCATGCTATAATCACCAAATACAATAGAAACCTTCATTGCATCACCACTGCCTTCAACACTGTGAATAGTTCCAGCTCCAAAGGTTGGATGTTTTACTCGGGTCCCTTTTTTAAAACCATTATCATTTGAAGCGCTCAATCTATTTGATTTAGATTTTGAACTTTGCGTAAAATAATCTGTATCTTCATCATAAAAAGACTGGTTATGGTTTTCGTCCTCATGGGGATGGTTGTAATTCTTATAATTATTAGAACTTCCATTAGAAGATAGGCTACTCATAAAAGATGGGCGATTGGGGACTGATTTTTTCCACTGTACAAAATGTTTTGGAATTTCTTCTAAAAATCTAGAATGCCTTTGCACCTGTTCTTGCCCCCAAATTCTTCGCATTTTAACATGGGTTAAAAAAAGTTGTTTGCGTGCCCTTGTCATACCAACGTAAGCTAAACGTCGTTCTTCTTCGATACTTGATTCGTCAGTTTCATCAAAAGATTTTTGACTTGGAAAAAGACCGTCCTCGAGACCAACAATAAATACAAATGGGAACTCTAAACCCTTTGAAATATGCAATGTCATTAATGTTACAGCATTGAATTCTTCCTTCATTGAATCCACATCCGAGACTAATGCCATTTCTTCAAGAAAATTTTGAAGGGTGGCATCATCGCCACGTTCTGATTGAAATTGTGAAATTGCATTGGCAAGTTCTTCGATATTGTCCAATCGTGAGTCGGCCTCAACAGTGTTCTCTAATTTTAATTTATGGGCATACTGTGTTTTTTCTAAAATAAAAGTATAGGAATCTATCAACCCCATTTTTGCAGGTATAATTTGTGTTTGTAACTCTTCAATTAAATTTACAAACAGTCTTAATTTTCCTGTTGTTCCGGCATTAAACTCTCTAATATTAATTACGTTTTGTAGAGTTGACCAAAGTGATGTTTTATTATGATCTGCTATTTCTTCAAGACGATCGACCGTCGTTTTACCTATTCCTCGTGTTGGTGTATTGATGATTCTTTTTAAAGCCACATCATCATTTGAATTCATAATAAGTTTCATATAAGATAAAATGTCTTTAACTTCAAGTCTCTCATAAAACTTAATACCACCTACAAGTCGGTAGGGAATCGAGCTCATTCGAAGTTGTTCTTCGAGAACACGGGATTGGCTGTTTGTTCTGTAAAAAATAGCAATATCAGACCATTGCCCATCTGCAGCCTCAATAATACGATTAATATTTTTAACCACAAAACGGGCTTCGTCATATTCATTATTTTCTTCTTGAATTGTTATTAATTCGCCCTCTTCATTATTTGTAAAAAGTGTTTTCTCTTTTCTTTGCGAATTATTTTGAATCATATGAGTTGCTGCGTTTACAATTGTTTTGGTAGATCTATAATTTTCTTCTAATTTGATAATTTGAGCTTCAGGAAAATCTTTTTCAAAATTCAAAATATTAGTTATATCAGCTCCGCGCCAACTATAAATAGATTGGTCTTCATCACCAACAACACATAAATTTCGATTTTTAGCAGCTAACATTTTTATGATTACATATTGGATATAGTTTGTGTCCTGATATTCATCGACCAAAATATATTTAAATCGATTTTGATAAAATTCTAAAATATCAGGATACATTCTAAATAAATCATAAGTCTTAAATAATAAATCTCCAAAATCAAGAGCATTTGCGCTTTTGATTTGGTTTTCATAAGTTTCGTAAACACTTTGGGTTAATTTATCAAATTTAATTTTATCGCTATTAAAAGTTTCAGTGGGATTAAGTGCAAGCATTTTTGCATTATTGATCCGGCCTTGAAAAGATTTTGCCGAAAATACTTTTTCATCTATGTTTAATGTAGAAAGTACTTTTTTAATTAAACTCAACTGATCTTGAGAATCGTAAATATTAAAATAAGGTTGATATCCTAAAAGTGCAATGTGATCACGTAGTAACCGAACGCAAAAACTATGAAATGTATTTACCCACATTCGTTGGTCAACAATTATATTTAATTTTGAGAGCAATTCATAGATACGATGTTCCATTTCTCCTGCTGCTTTATTTGTAAAAGTAACTGCAAGAACTTCTTGTGGATGTGCTAAGCCTAGAGAAATAATTTGTGCAATACGGTGAGTAAGAACACGTGTTTTACCAGATCCTGCACCGGCTAGTACTAATATTGGTCCCTGAGTGGATTCAACAGCTCTTTTTTGTTCAGAGTTAAGTTTATTTAAAATTAGATTTTGAGAGTTCTGGGAATTATTATTTAAAGTACTAAAATCCATGTATCATCCTAACGCTTAAAGACGCAAAAGGTAGCTGAAAATAATTCTTAAGTCGAGCATCAAATTGACATGGGTAAATGAGTCATTAAGTTACAGTGATTTAATCATCTGACACAAGTCTATTATTTTATACTTTTTAGGTAAGTAGTATTCTTAAAAGTTTATTAATTTTATAATTAGAATAAGCTTTAAAAAATAATATGTAATTTTAATCAATTATTTTTAAAAAAATCCCTGTTCTAAAACTAAAAGGAAACTGTTAAAAACGTATGATTGAAAATTTTAAAGACAGGATTAAAGATCTTCAGACAGACATTAGAGATTTTGAAAATATAAATTTAGAAAATTTTAGTAATAAATTTTTTTTAAATAATTTTTATCTTTTCGCCACTATAATTGTATCTAGCGTTTGGGTAATCTTTTCAATTATATATTTTGTTATTGGCTTGAGAGAAATTGCATTACTTCAATTTGGAATCGCATTTTTTGCTATGATTTCATATCCTATTTTGTTAAAAACAAAGTCATTTAATTGGGCCGCCAATTTTGTTTTATTTTTTTCATTTATTATAGAGTTTTATCGAATTTTTGCTCTTGGGGGATTTGAGCATTCTACATTTTATACATGGACCACAGTTCCTTTATTTGCTGGAATTATATTATCAACAAGAGTGAACATAATTTGGACCTTTTTATACTTATTAATACCTCTTTTTTATTTTATAATTCACAATCATGAGACACAAAATTCTTTACTTAAACTTCATACCAATATTGAGTATGTTACAATTGTTGCTATTTTTTTTGTTAATGTGGCCGTTCTTGTAACTATTAATTATTTTAAAATGCATATAAATAATATTACTGAACAAATCAAAAAGCAAAAAAATGAAAAAGCAACTTTAATAAGAATTGTTTCCCATGATATTTCAAATCCGTTAATGGTACTAAAACACAATTTAAAAAAACTTATCAAACAATTTGGTGATAATCCTGATCTTATTAGAATGCAAAAATCATTAACTTCTATTGAACTCATACTTTCGCATGTGAGATTATTAGAAGGGGTTTCATCAGGTAAACTGAAATTAGTTCTTGAAGAAATAAGTATATTTGATGCTCTAAAAGATTCTATTGAGATAATGCATGAAATTTCAGAATCAAAAAATATTAAATTAGTTGTTAATTGTGATGAAGATCTTAAAAAAATAAATATCACAGCTGAGCGAAGTGGCTTAACTTACCAAATATTTAATAATATATTATCAAATGCTATTAAATTTTCTCCAGTCAATAGTGAGGTTATAATAAATATATTAAAAGTAAATTCTAAGATTCAATTAGAAATAATAGATAAAGGTTTGGGAATTCCTAAAAATATTATTGATAAAATATTTCAATTTGATGGTGGTCAAGTTTCACGAGAGGGAACAAGTGGCGAAAAAGGAACTGGATTTGGAATGCCAATTGTAAAATATTTTATTGAAAAATTTAATGGAAGTATTGAAATTAAATCTACTACTCAAGATGAAGATTTACAAAATCATGGAACAAAATTTATTTTAGAATTTCCAATTAGAAGCAAATCATAGTTTATTTTATACAGCAAATAATTTGACTCGATAAATAAATTCTTATTTTGTTTCAACTATAGGCAATAGTAATGCCAAATAAAAAATAGTGGCCATATCCCACAAGATGGATTTAGATAACTCAACGTTCAAATAATGAACTTTCAACTGGGATTTTATTGAACTTGTAGTTTTATTTTTTCATAAAAAAAATTATTAGCGAGCAAATTGCTTGGGAATAAATTGGTGACTCAATTGGTATAGCACATAAATCTTTTACAAAAAGATGCAATTGAGCATTTTTTGGTTTTATTTAAGTATTTATTGGAAAATATTCAAATGGTTTTATTATTTTTACCTCTTATCCGTACTATAAAAATATATTCTTTGCCAAATTGTAGTTTCAAACATAATTTTGCTTGATATTTTTAATGTGATTAGAATTTGTTAGGGATGGATAAATGAAACTAGTAACTGTAAATTTAAATTTTAATAAGTTAACAAAACTTAACATTATTAGTTTTGTTACAAAATTTATCTTGTTTTTGATATTATTTAATTTACAAATAGGTTGTAATTTCAAAGTTCATTTGAATAATAAAAAACCTGGATCTGGAGTAATTGCTAAATTACCATGGAAATATCCTAATCAGAGTGAGTACTCAATTCAAGATGTGCCTTTTTACACCTTAAATAATATTTCACCTCTACGAGGACAAGCTGCAAGAATAATTATTCATCCCGAAATATTGAGCGATCGTATCGCTGGACCTGATTTTTCTTTAAAATATACTTTAGATAATGAAAATAAAATATTACCCTTGAATCGCTTGAGTGCCCAAGCCCTTGTTGTATATGCTCATATGGAAAATTTTTATTTTTGGGATCGAGCTTTGGAGTTGCCAAGTTCATTGCGAGAACAATCAGTGGTTGGTCTTGATGCAAGAATTATTGATTCTGGAGATGTTCATGGTAGCGGTTCTTACAGTGTTAATAATGCTCAACATAATGGACTTTTAAGGGCAATTTTAATAGACCCTTACCAAGAGACTGGTGTGCCATTAAGTATAAATGGTGGGGTTTTGGCCCATGAACATTTTCATGCTTTGTTTTTTGATTTATCATTCGGATCTATTTTAGAAGAATTTCAAAAGCAATTAGTTGAGATCGAAAAAGAAAATGCAAAAAAACAAACTACAAATCTTATGAGTCATATAATTGAATTTGATAATGAATTAAAAATTAATGCAGTAGATCCTCACAGAAGAAAATCAGTACGAACAAATTTAAAAATTGGAAAAGAAGAGTTTACTGAAACAGAATTAGATTTTTTTTATAATCTAATTTTACTCAAAGCATTTAACGAAGGCTTAGCAGATGTTTGGGGTTGGCTCTATACAGGTGATGCTGATTTTATTAGTCATAGTTTACAAGTTGTTAAGTTAAAACTTGATGGAAACTCTCGCGAGTTAAAATTAAAATCCTTAGATTATCCCTTAAAATCCTCTCTAGAAATTCGTTCTGAAATTGAAAATCATAAATATGGGGTTTATGGAGCCGTCAATGAGATGCAATATCAATTGGGTACTCAACTTGCGAGTACGGTATTTAAACGCATTGTTGATTCTGAAAAAAGCTTATTATTAAATGAACAGCAAAGAAATAAGTGGTCGCAAAAAATTATTAATGTCGTAGCCTCATTAAAAGGTCAGTTTCATCTCTTGGGTACTAATGATATTAATTTTACACAATTCTTAAAGAAATTAATTTTTGATGATACTGAAGTTAAAACATTGTCACAGGAAGAATGTGATTCTTGGAGCGAATTTTTTAAAAGTGATGAAAAAGAACAAATTTTAAAGCATCTGTGCCCAGCAACATAAGTCATAACTTAAAAATCAGCGCTAGACGCATGGAAGGCGAATAAATAATGAAACGATTTAATGTGAAATTCAATTTAAAAAATCTTTTTTTGTTACATTATTTTTTCATTTTAATTATAATTCTTTCTCACGCAGAAGTCTTTGCAGCAATTGCAAAAGGACAACCAAAGCGATTAGGTGTATCAATACATGGTAGCTTATTTGTGCCTAGTAGTTCTGGTTCAAGTAAATATATTTATTCTGAAGAAGATTATGGTAAAGCACTATTATTGGGTGTTGATTATGAATTTTATAAAAGACAATCCGAAGTTTATTATGAAAAAACTGAAATTTCATTTGAAAAGTCCCAAAGCAGTGAAGGTGGATTTAAAGTTAAAAATAATAAAAAAACATTACAACAATGGATTATGGCTGCGACTCAAACCCATGGGGCTTTGCGATGTTTATTTGGTTTTGGTTTAGGATTTGGTTTAAATCAATTCGAAAATGAATACAGTATTTTAAGCTCAAAAACAAAAACAAAATCTCAATGGGGTGAACCTCAATTTGGTTGGATGCTAAATGCAAAATTTAACATGCTAGATCCTTCACTTTATGAATCTTCATTTAGTCCAGCAGTTAGCAGTGCTGCTAAAAATCTTGAAAAATTCTTTTTCGAAATCAGTATTCGGCAAATTTATGGATCTATTTATACTAATGGAAGTCGTTACGAATTATTGGGTGGCTTTGGTTATTTTTTTTAATCATATATGCGTTAGGGATCGACACCTCAAATTGATTTAGCCATTATAACTGCTCATGATTAAGTCTGATTGCTTCGCAATTATATCAGACATAATCACGAGCAGTTATTCTCTTGTTTGTTGGGGGCGATTTTCAATCACCCCGTTTTATGAAAATCCAAACTAAAGTTTGTATTTTCATAATAACTATCATAATTAAAAAGATACTCTAACATCATAAGTAGTAGATTAGTGGAGTTGAAATTACAGATGAACGGTCTTAAAAATGAATATATATTTAAAGTAAAAGGGATGCGTTGCGCTTCTTGTGTTGGCAAGGTTGAAGATTTTATTATTAAAATACCGGGAATTGAAAGTGTTAATGTAAATTTGCCTGCAGAAAAAGTTGGAGTTCGATCTGCTCTTAATTTCGATGTGGATTTAAAAAATAAAATTTTTGCAGCAGTAGTGGAATCTGGTTACACCCCAGAAGATATAGTAACAAAAAACTCAAATATACAAAAAACATTAATACAAAATATTTTTACAAATGATTTTCTGAAATTAATAACTTCTGCAGTGTTGAGTTTTCCATTACTGTTACCTATGTTCGGAGTTCATATTTCTGGTATTACTCAGTTGTTACTTGCAACTCCCATTCAATTTTTAATTGGTTTTGAGTTTTATAAATCATCTTATTATGCCATTAAAACAAAATATTTAAATATGGATGTTTTAGTTGCCATAGGCACAAGTGCTGCATATTTTTTAAGTCTCTATCTATTGTTTTCAAATACTTCAGGACATTTTTATTTTGAAAGTTCTGCAGTTGTAATCACTTTGGTATTACTTGGAAAATTTCTTGAAAAAAGAGCAAAGTTAAAAACCTTAAAGGCCTTAGAGTCTCTTGAGTCTCTTAAGCCATCACGGGCACTGGTTTTTAATTCTAAAACACAAAACTTTGAAGATCGCTCTACAGAAATGATTTTTCAAGATGATATAGTAATGGTTCGTCCCTCTGAAAGGATTCCCGTTGATGGAATTATTATTGAGGGACAAGCTCAAGTGGATGAATCTTTTTTAACAGGTGAAAGTTTACCTGTGTTTAAATCGATAGATCATAAAGTATTATGTGGGTCTTTAAATACAGATGGCATTTTAAAAATTAAAGTAACGGCCGCGACACAAGATGCAACATTGCTTCATCAAATAATACAATCCGTTGAGTCTGCGCAAATGACGAAGGCTCCGATTCAAAAAATGGTAGATCAAATCAGTCGAATTTTTGTTCCAGCAGTGCTCTTAATAGCATTACTAACTTTTTTAGGTTGGTATTTTTACTCCTCAAATTTTGAGTTGAGTTTAATGAATGCAGTTTCTGTTTTGGTCATTGCTTGTCCTTGTGCTCTTGGTTTAGCAACTCCAACAACAATGATGGTGGGAACTGGTCTAGCCGCTCAACGTGGAATTTTGATAAAAGACATGGAGTCTTTTGAATTGGTGCATAAAATTAAAACTATTGCTTTTGATAAGACAGGTACTTTAACCCAAGGTAAGCCCCAAGTTATTTCGACAATTTTCGATAGTGAATTAAGTGTAAGTGATGCTGATTCAAAATTGAAATTGAAAATAGATATTTTAAAAAAAGCAGCTTCCTTGCAAAAAAATATTCACCACCCTTTAGCATTAGCAGTTGTAGAACATTTTGAGAAAATGAAAAACAACTTATTAGAACTTTACCCTGTATCGGAACTAAAATCTATACCGGGTTTGGGAGTAGAGGGTATAATTGAAAATGAAAGATGGATTCTCGGAAGTAAAAAACTTCTAGAGAGTTATCAAGTTAATTGGCAAGACGATAATCAATTCATTTTGAAGAATCAAGATTTTGGAATTTCTTCAACGGCTTACTTAGCAAGAGTTTCAACAACTCTTGGTATAGTTAAAGTTAGTGTTGAATGTATATTTTTATTTCAAGATCAGTTAAAACCTCAGTCATTGATTGCGATTAATAAATTAAAGTCACTTTCTATTAAGCCTGTATTAATTACAGGTGATAATAGGAAAACAGCGGCCCTTATATGTGAGCAGCTTGGTATTAAAGATTTTTTTGCTGAAGTCTTACCTCATGATAAAATGAAATATGTAAAACAATTAAAAATCGATGCTCAAGGATCAATAATTGCAATGGTTGGGGATGGTGTTAACGATGCTTTAGCTTTAACAACGGCAGATGTTGGAATTGCCATGGGAAGTGGTACTGATGTGGCCATGCATTCTGCGGGTATAACATTACTATCGGGAGATCCTCTTGCAATAATCGATGCGATTGAGCTTTCAAAGAAAACATCTGATAAAATCAAGCAAAGCCTTTTTTGGGCGTTTATTTATAATGTATTAGGGGTTCCACTGGCTGCTTTTGGAATTTTAAACCCAATATTGGCCGGTGGTGCTATGGCATTAAGTTCAGTCAGTGTAGTTTTAAATGCCTTATCGCTAAAACTCAAATAACGGCTCATGATTAAGTCTGATCGCTTCGCGATTATATCAGACATAATCATGAGCCGTTATTTTCTTGTTTGTTGGGGGCGATATTCAATCACCCCGAATTATGAAAATCCAAACTTACGTTTGCATTTTCATAATAAACTCAAAAATCAATCAGATTTAATCTTGACTAGAGATTAAAATTAATTTGGTATGGTTCATGAAAAAATAGTTTTTTCTAGACAATTCATGTATATTAGATCGCATCAAATATACTTTATTTTAAATTATTAGTTACTTAAAAATTGGAGGGAGTATGAAAATGTCATCAACAAATCCTGTAGGTTTACAAGGAATAGAATTTGTGGAGTTTGCATCTAAAAATCCTCAACATTTAGATATATTATTTAAGACCTTTGGATTTTCAAAAACACAAAAGCATAAAGATTCTGATATCATTCACTATGAACAAAATCAGATTCATTTTTTACTCAATAACTCCCTTGGCTCAATGGCTGAGAAGTTTACAGAAACCCATGGCCCAAGTATTTGTTCAATGGGTTGGAGAGTGATAAATGCACAAGCTGCGTTTAAAATTGCAGTTGAGCGAGGCGCAAAACCATGTCCAACACCAGATCTTAAAAAAATTGATGGTCAAGCTTTACCGGCAATTTATGGGATAGGTGATAGTTTAATTTACTTTGTTGATCAATGGAATGAAAAAGATTTTTATTCAAAATTAGGTTTTGTGAATTTAGAAAAGCAAGAACTTCAACCTTCAAAAGGTTTTATTGCAATAGATCACCTGACTAACAACGTTTATAAAGGGACAATGGAGCAATGGGCGAATTTTTATAAAGATATTTTTGGATTTACTGAAGTTCGTTATTTTGATATTCGTGGAGCAAAAACGGGTCTTGTTTCTTTTGCTCTAAAATCTCCAGATGGAAGTTTTTGTATTCCAATCAATGAAGGTACAGAAGATAAATCTCAAATTAATGAGTATTTAAGAGAATACAAAGGGCCAGGCATCCAACATTTAGCATTTTTAACAGAAGATATTTTAATGTCTTTAAAACAATTAGAAGGTAGCCCAATTGAAACTCTAGATATCGACGATGAGTATTATCAAGATATTTTTAAGAAATTTCCTAAAGTCACTGAAAGCCATGAAGATATAAAAAAATATCAAGTTTTAGTTGATGGTGATGATGATGGTTATTTATTACAAATTTTTACAAAAAATATAATTGGTCCAATTTTTATTGAGATTATCCAACGTAAAAATCATTACTCATTTGGCGAAGGTAATTTTGGTGCATTGTTTAGATCTATTGAAAGAGATCAACAAAAAAGAGGAACAATTTAGTCAATGGTTAATTTTGAATCTCCGCTTGCAATTACTATTCGTAAAGATATCGTTCGAGCACTTAATGATTTTAATATGATTGCAGAGAACGATAAAATTATGGTTTGTGTGTCTGGCGGAAAAGATTCAAGTATTCTTGTTGCTCTTTTAACTGAAATCCAACGACGTAGTTCAATTAATTTTAATTTTGAAGCTGTAATTCTTGATCAAAAGCAACCTGGTTTTAATGTTGATGCATATAAAAACTGGGTCACATCACTTGGCGTAAAACTTACTGTATTAGAAAAAGATACTTACTCGATTGTTAAAGAAAAAATCACAGATGGATCAGTATATTGTTCTCTCTGCAGTCGTCTTCGAAGAGGTATTCTATACGAACATGCATTTCAAAATAAATTTACTAAAATGGCATTAGGTCATCATAGAGATGATTTGCAAGAGACGTTGTTAATGAATTTATTTTTTACTGGTAAAATTTCTTCCATGCCACCTGTCTTAAAGAGTGATGATGAGCGAAATATTATTGTTCGTCCCCTAGTTTATGTTGCAGAAAAAGATCTCGAAGCTTTAAGCTTAGAGTGGCAAATTCCAATCATGCCCTGTAACTTATGTGGCTCTCAAGATGGGATGAAAAGAAAACGTGTTAAAAAACTTCTCACCGATTTAGAGAAAGAAATTCCTGAAATTAGATACTCAATGCTAACAGCATTAGGTAATATTCACCCTTCACAGCTTATGGATAAAAAGCTATGGAGTTTTGACAAACTAAATTAAAGTTTGGGTTTACATAATACACAAACTTATTTTAGTTTGGATTTTTTGTGAGAGAACGATCTTTTATGATTTTTTTAGGTTCGATATGGGTCGGAATTCCCGAACCAGACCATATTGTAGTTTGATAAGATCCATTTCTGATTTTATCGGATTTAATTTCAACATCTATTATTCCATTAAAGCCTGCTTCAGCTGCAAAATATGCAAGCCTAAGCAGTGCAATTTTGCGATCGGTGCATTGTTTCGCAAATACTGGCTTTTCTAAGCGTTTTAAAAGGCGTGTTTCTTTACCTTGAATTTTATCATAAACCAGTATGGATTCAGCCGCTGTTGCTATTTGTTTATATTTTTCCTCGATTGGTGCGACTTCTTTTTCAAAACAATTGGGGCAATAAGCAGAATGGAGAATCGTTTTTGTTATCTCTGGATTTAGTACAAATCTTTCATCATCAATAAATTGAATGCAATTTTTACAAACTGAAGTCTGACAGCTTTCACAAGCTAATTTAGATTTTGTTGATCCACAACTATTACATATTTGATTTTGGTTTGACATAAATTGTGTTTTACTTTTTAGATTCGAATCTGTCGTTGTCTTTCCAAACATTTGTAAATTATTCATTTATTTGTCTGATATTTTAACAAGGCCATACTTTTTTTATTTTCAGCTTCTTCATTGGCAATAACTGCTCATGATTAAGTCTGATCAGCTTGCACTGATTATATCAGATATAATCATATGCAGTTATTTTTCTGTTTGTTGGGGGCGATTTTCAATCACCCAGTAATATGAAAAACTTTAATACACATATTAAAAAAAATATCAACGCCCTGTCTATTTTAAAGAGGTATTGTTATATATTACTTATACATTTTAAATTCACAGGAAGTGAGTAGTTAATGAATATTTATCCTTTAAAAAGAATTAAATTTAAAAAATGGATTTTATTATTTTCAATTCTTTCTGCCTTCATTACTTTTTCAAAGTATGTAGATGCTGGTGGGTTAGCTTGCGAATCTCTTTTTAATAATTATAATTTCAGAATTTCACTTAGTTCATCTTGGGGTACCGAGCTTATTTCTCCAGATCATCCAACTTGGAAAGATCCAGAGTATATAAA
>SXGU01112583.1_pt1 | contig 24544 bp, 21 predicted proteins | sample 3174531 | NCBI WGS metagenome assembly SXGU01 (sample SAMN11356863, study PRJNA531348) | freshwater metagenome | isolation source: freshwater sample F1-140 | place: China: Fuxian Lake, Yuxi | collected 2017-12-25
AGATGTGGAGATTCGATGGCGGTTATGGAGAGAGCTACATGGCGCGCATCATTGGGCAGAAGAAGGCGCGCGAGATGTGGTTTCTCTGCCGCAGTTACTCCGCCCGAGAAGCACTCGAAATGGGCCTCATCAACACGATTGTTTCAGTCGCGGAACTGGAAGAGGTCACGGTCGCGTGGTGCCGCGACATGAACGCGAATTCGCCAACCGCGATTCGGGCATTGAAGGCAGCGCTCAATGCCGATTGCGATGGGCAGGCGGGTCTTCAGGAGCTTTCCGGCCTCGCGACAATGCTCTACTACATGTCTGACGAGGCGAAGGAGGGGCGTGATGCGCAACTCGAAAAGCGTCCGCCAGACTTCCGCAAGTTTGCTCCCTAAGTCATGGCTGCGACTCACGCTTCACTGCATTCTTGGATTTCCGCGACGCGTCCCAAGACTTTGGGTGCGTCGCTCGCGCCGTGCATGATCGGCGCGGCGATTGCGTGGCGTGATTCGCTGCCTGTGCTTGGTCTTGACGAGGTGCATCAGTTTGACTGGCGATTTCCGCTCGCGGCCCTTGCCGGTGCGGCGCTTCTCCAAGTGGCGAGCAACTTCGCCAACGATCTCTGTGATGCTGCGCGAGGCGCAGATGGCCCCACGCGATTGGGTCCCACTCGCGCCGTTGCTTCCGGAGTCATCACGCCCGCACGGATGCGTGTCGCGATCGTGCTTGTCCTCGTCGCGGCGGCGATTCCTTCGATGTTTCTTGCGCAATCACGGGGAGCGGAGTTCGCGTGGATCGGGGTGTTCGGCGCAGTCGCAGCACTGCTCTACACGGGCGGTCCTCGGCCACTCGCGTACTTGGGACTGGGTGATCTCTTCGTCTTCGTCTGCTTTGGACCCCTCGCCACTGCGGGCACCTACGCCGCGGCACTCGGGGAATGGCGTATGGCGCCCGCGATCATGGGCGTCGTTCCGGGCGCGCTGGCGGTGGCGTTACTCGCAACGAACAATCTGCGTGACATCGACCAAGATCGTGCGGTTGGAAAGCGAACGCTTGCGGTGCGCTTCGGCAGTCGGTTTACGCGGCTCGAGATTCTGGCGTGTTGGGTGGTGGCGGCGGTTCTTCCGATCGCGTCGTGGCTGCTTGCGGATGCGCCTGGAGGTGTCCTTGCGGGAACGACGATGGCGATTGTCTCCGTTCCGAGTGTGTTGATGGTGGCACGCGGTGACCGCGGCGCGTCGCTGAACGCTGCGTTAGGTGGATTTGGATTGCAGTTGTATCTCACAGGCGCTGCCGTGAGCCTTGGTTGGGCGTTGACATGATCTCCAAGTCATCCAGAGTGGGTTCGGTATGCGACGCGCGTTGACGCATCTCTTGCAACTTCCGCTCAGTGTGCAGGGGCGCGCCGCGATGCAGGAGGAAACGCGATCGGTGGCACTCCTTGAACTCCTCGACGCGGATGAGAGGCGCGCGTTCGGAGTTTGCGCTCCCCTTCGAGGGACCCATCGCGAGACTCTTGATCAAGCACTCTCCGGATTGCAGTTCTGGAGTTCGCTCTGCACCTCCATGCTGCCACTGGGGATTCCGAGCGCAGACTTCGCCGTTTCGATGGCGGAGTTCCACCTCCGTGGGATGCTGTTTCCTGCGCGCAACCGCATTCGCGTCGCGGCATTTGTGCAGGGCGGAGTGGGGGACATCGAGGCACTGGCACGGGACGGGGCGTTCGACAGCCGATCGAGCGTGAAAGCGAAGGTCGGACGCGAATCCATCGAGGTGGATCGTCGCCGCATTGCAGCGCTGCTTGCGGCCATGGAGCCTCATGCGAGATTGCGGCTCGACGCGAACCGCGGCATGTCGCTCGCTGCCTGTGTCGAGTTGTGTCAAGGCATCGATGCGGATCGCGTGGAGTACCTCGAAGATCCACTCGTCAATCCGTGGGAGCTCGAAGCACTCGCGAACCAGACGGGGATGTCCATCGCACTGGACGAGACCATTTTGGAGTGGATGCGCGGCGAAGGAATTCCTGACGCGATTGCATTCGCCCCGTCGGTCTGCGCCCACGTCGTTCGACTCTCTTGCGTGGGGCGCATTGATCGTTCTCTTCGTCATGCGCGACTCGCTCACGAGCGCGGCATTCGTGCCATTTGCTCCACCGCCTATGACTCCAGTTTCGCGTTGCGCGCTGCCGCGATCGTTGCATCGCAACTCGATCCCAACGCCGACTCTGCACACGGACTCGGTACGGCAGACTTGTATGCGCGTGATCTCGCAACGCCACCCGCGATGGAAGGTGAATGGATGGAGACTTCGCCGCTGCCTCAACTTGACGATGCGGTGATTGAGGCGCTTCGATGAGCGTGCGTCCAGAGATTGTCGGCCTGGCTGGGCTGCCTTCCCAACGGGTGTTTGACGCCGTACTTGCGTCCTGGCAACGGGGCGCGTGTGTTGCGCTGCTTGCGCCGCAACGGATTTCGGAGTGCGCGCAGAGAGTGGAGCGATGTGGAGGATTGCGCGATGCGCTGACGATTGTTGATCCCGAATCGCGATTGCCAGCGTGTTCGGAGATTGACTTGGATGCGCTGCCTGAGAGCGCGAGTTGTCTGTTCGCAACGAGCGGGTCCGCCGGATCGGAACCGAAATTGGCGAAGCTCTCTGCGCGCGCCTTACTCGCGAACGCGCGCCGAGCGAACGCGCGCACGGCGTTCGGCCCCACGGACAATTGGCTCGTGCCGCTCTCACTGCATCATGTCGGCGGATTCGGCGCATTTTTACGAGCGCGAATCGCAGGGGGACGCGCTGTCGGCGGGCGCGCGTTGGTGGAGTCGCTCTGCGCTGATGCGTCGATTACACACTGCTCGCTCGTGCCAACACAGCTCTATCGACTCCTTCATGATGCGGAGCACGAATCGGACGGAGCAAAGCTTGCGCGATTCCGTTCGCTCAAAGCAGTCCTCCTCGGAGGCGGAGCCAGCGCGGCGTCACTGCGCACTCATGCATTGCAACTTGGAGTTCCGCTGGTGGTGACGTATGGTTTGACTGAGTGTGCATCACAGGTGACAACCTCGGTTGCACATGCGCATCACGAGGCCGCCGACGCTGGGCATGCACTCGATGGAGTGCGGATCACGATTGCCGACGATGGTGAAATCCTCGTGGGGGGCGAAACCGTGTTTGATGGGTATCTCGCCGACGGTGCCATCTGTAACCCGTCGACGGCCCGAGGGTTCGCAACGGGGGATCGCGGTCGCATCACCGACGATGGTCGCTTGCTCGTCGAGGGTCGGATTGGATTGTCGTTCAAGTCGGGAGGCGAATTCGTGCAACCGGAGAGCGTGGAACGCGCACTGCTCGGGCTCGCCGGCGTTCGGAACGCCATGCTTGTCGATGTCGCGGATGCGGAGTGGGGAAGGATCGGCGTCGCATTCGTCGATGCGCCGCGCGCAGTTTCGCGGGATGAACTGCGCGAGTGCCTCGCGCCGCACGAACTTCCGAAGGCGATTCTTCCTTGGCCTTCCGAGTGGCGCGAGTGGCTCAAACCGTCGCGCGTGTTGGGGAGAACGCTTGCCGAATCACTGCTGGGACGGTGATCGGACGGCCCGTTGCGGAATCGATGGTGACATGCACCTGTCGCACGGTGAATCGGATTGCCCCGTGCACGCGCGCGGTGCATTCGATCGTGAGACTAGTTTCGCCGATTTTCTCGCACCGAAGTTCGAGTTCGATTTGTTCACCCACGCGGAGTGGCGCATGAAAGTCGCATTGCGCTTGCACGATTGGCATCGGGGCTGTCTCGCCGCGCGTCATGCGATCAAGGCCGAGATTGTGCGCCGCGAGGAATTCCGCCAAGCACGCATGCGCGAGTTCGAACGCGCGCGCAACGAAGATTGTGCCACTGCCGTCGATCATGTGAAAGTCGGCGAGTCGCGAGATGCGGTGAATGGGTGGTCTCGGGATCATGGGCAACCCTCATTCGCAAGATTCTTCGGCACAGAGCAACCCCAAGGTGGAACTCGCAGAGCATAATGCAGCACGCGCCAGCCTTTCTGCTGGTCGCGCCCATTGCTCGCTCGAAGCTGAAGGAGCTCCCGCATGCACTGCCGTCTCTTCCCCGCCGTCCGCCCTGCCGTTTGCATGACCGTCTCGCTCGCCGTTGCCGGTGCAGGACTCCTCGCCTTCGCGCCTTGGCAGGATGCAGGCAAGGAGTGGGGGGTGCACGATCGCGCGAGGCCACAACCAGCACTCGTCACTGTTGGTGCATGTTGCTCTGCGCCGAGCGATGCCAAGGTGCTCTTTGGGGGGAGTGATTTGTCGGCATTGCAGTCCGGCGACGGCGCGTGCAAGTGGATAGTCGAGAATGGCGAACTCTGCGTGCCGAAGGGCGCGGGCAACATTCAGACGAAGGACTCATTCGGCTCGTGCCAACTTCATGCCGAGTGGATGGTGCCAGAGAGCTGCGAGTGCGAAGGTCAGCACGGATGCAACAGTGGCATCTTCTTCATGGGTCGATACGAGTTGCAGATTCTCGGCTCAAATCCCAACAAGACATACGTCGACGGCATGGCCGGCGCGATGTACGGGCAGTACCCGCCGCTCGTGAACGCATGCAAGCCCAACGGGCAGTGGAACTCTTACGATGTCATTTTCGACGCACCGAGCTTCAACTCGGATGGATCCTTGAAGAAGGCAGGCACCATGACGGTGTTACTCAATGGCGTGCTCGTGCAAAATCACCGCGAAATCAAGGGAGCGACCGCGCACGCCGCGAAGGCTGCATACTCCGCGCATGCCGCGAAGTTGCCGATCTCGATTCAGGATCACGGCGATCCGCTGCGCTTCCGGAACATCTGGATTCGTTCACTCGGAGACTGAGCGGCTGAAAAAACACTGAAAGGGAACGGCGAGCATCATGGGATTCTTCTTTCGGCGGAGCGCAGGGTTTGGCCCGTTTCGGTTGAACTTCTCGAAGTCAGGAGTGGGCTGGAGCGTCGGCGGTCGAGGGTTCCGCACCGGTCGGTCTGCGACCGGAAGGAAGTACTCGACCTTTGGAATTCCAGGCACGGGCATGGGCTACCGAACAAGTCGTGGATGCGTGCCGATGCTTGCGATGGGCGGCGTACTCCTTGGCTGCGGTTCGACGGCGAGCTATCTACTGTTGAAGGGATGGGACTATGTCTAAGTCAAACACGGAAGTCGAGATTGTTTGGTCGCGGACGCTTCGCACGAATTCGAGCGAACGCATGCTCGGGCAATGCGAAGGCAAAGACGCCATCGCGGTAGACCTTCATCACCTTGCGAACGGACAAGTCGTCGGAACAGTGATCGTGCTCGAGGGAAGTCCCATCGACGACGCGGCACTGCCAGCGATTCTCCGCGCGCTTGACGAAGACTTCCTCCCCGGCGTCGAAATCGAAAACGGAGGCGTGATCTTCAGTGTCGTCCGCGGACGGTTCCTCGCGAACTTCGAGTCGACGACCGCGGTGGTGGAGTGAGTGAAGTATTCTCGGTCTGTCTAAGCCCATGATTCCAATCCGGAGCCTCGATGCCTGTTCCACCGTTTTATGAATTCTTTCGACCGTTCTTGGCATTGTTGGCAGACTAAGGCCAGCTCTCTCGCTCCGAGGTCTACGCCAAGCTCGCAACCCAATTCAGCCTGACGGATGAAGCATTGGCGACGCGCCTCCCATCCGGTATCCAGACCGTCTTCCGCAACCGAGTCGGATGGGCGCAGACCTATCTATACAAGGCGGGGTTGATCAGCAGACCTGCTCGAGCAACCTATGTCATCACCGACCTCGGCCGAGCCCTTCTCACAGCCCATCCAGATCGATTGAGAATTGCTGGCCTGCAAGAGATTCCCGCGTTCAACAAGTTTCAGGAGTACCAGAGTCCCAAGGAATCCACGGATGCCCTTGGCGCGCAGCAGATGGGGGCAGCCGCGACGACCAGTCCTTCCGAGCCGATGGACGAAGTTATGGATCGGCTTGAGACGCAACTGCGCCGACTCGTTGAAGATGATTTGGCTGAGCGAATCGCGGCGATGACTCCGTTCCGCTTTGAGTATCTCGTCGAGCAACTCGTCGTGAAACTCGGCTACGGATCATCCGACGTGAAGTGCGTCGCGCGCTTGGCGGAGGGCACGGTGACGGCGGCGTGGACGGCGTGTTCAAGGAAGATCGCCTCGGGCTCGGGCAGATCTATCTGCAGGCGAAGCGTTGGCAGAACACGGTCGGGCGACCCGAACTTCAGAAGTTCGTCGGAGCCATGCACGGCAGGGCGCAGAAGGGCGTGTTCATCACGAGCGGCGAGTTTACTAAAGACGCCATGGATTACGCGCGCAATGTGCAGCCGATGAAACTTCGGCTGATCGACGGTGCCGAACTCGTCTCACTCATGGTCGACTGCGGTCTCGGCGTCGCCGAGTCGCGCGTGTACCGGCAGTATCGCATCGACAACGACTTCTTCGAAGAGGGGGAGTAAGGCGACGGTGTGCCTGTCGAGAGTTGCAAAGTCCGCCATCCCCGGAGGACGTGACGACGGAGCTGCGCGAGAATCGTCTACTGCGCAGCGAGTTGAGGTCTCTGCTTGACGCGATTTCGACTCGAGTCACAGGCCTTGCATTGCCCTCGAGGACTCTGCCACCAGCCGAAGTTCCGCTCGCCCTGCATCGCGTCTACACGCGGCGGCAATTGTTCGCAGCGTTTGGCTCAGACACGATATGGCGCTCCACTCCCCAAGGTGGTGTCGCATGGATCAAGCATCACTCGGCGTACATCATGCTCGTCACGCTCGAGAAGGACGCTGACTCCTTTACCGAGCGAACGCGATATCGCGACTACGCGATTAGCCCAACCGTGTTCCACTGGCAGAGCCAAGCCTCCGCGAGTCCCGGCAGTGGCGATGGGGCGCACATCGTGCGATCCCGCGACGGCATCGGCACGATGTGGCTCTTCGTGCGGCGGATGACAAAGGATGATTTCGGCACGGAACCGTATGTATTCATGGGCGCGTTCCGACCCACATCGGTTGAGGGCGAGAAGCCAATGAGCGTGACGGGAGATCTCGCGGATGCGATGCCAGCGGAGTGGTACGAGATTGCCGCGAGGGCGAGATAGAACCGCAGTGTTCCCGCTCGCGCGCATGCAAGCATCGTCCGACATGGGGTCGGGGAGCAGAAATGTCCCCGCCTGCGTCAAATTTCCTAGTCGACTGGGTGGAACCGGCGCGGAATCGAAGTAGGATCGGGGTTGTCTCAGTTTTTCGAGAGTCGCCCGTCATGCGTGCATCGATCACTGTTCCGCAATTCGCTTCTAGGCTTCCTGCCCGCGCCGCGCTTGTGGCGGCATCCGTGCTGTTGCCTCCTTGCGCCTCGCTTTTCGCGGATGTTTCTGTGCGGCCAGGAATCGGCGCAATTCCGTTTAGCGGTGCACCGTCGGGAACGACCTTTCGCGTGTGGGCGCCCAATGCGAGCGCCGTTCGCGTCGCGGGTTCGTTCAATGCGTGGAGTCCCACCGCACATCCACTCACTTCCGAAGGCGACGGCTATTGGTCGACCGATGTCAACTATGTCTACGCCGGCGCACAGTACAAGTTTGTGATCAGCACTCCGAGCGCGACTGTGTGGAAGAACGACGCGCGCGCTCGGCAACTCACGAACTCTGTCGGGAGCTCGGTCGTGTATCTGCCTTCGGCCTACGCATGGCAGACGAGTGGATTTCAGATTGCGAACTGGAATGAACTCATCATCTACGAATTGCACCTTGGCACATTCGGGCAACCCTCCGACGCTGTGCTCCCTGCAAATCTCGACGAAGCGAAGGCGAAACTCGATTATCTCCAAGACCTCGGCGTCAACGCGGTGGAGTTGATGCCGTTCTGTGAGTTCCCACAGAGCATTTCGTGGGGCTACAACTACTCGCATCCATTCGCAATCGAAAACGCGTACGGCACGCCGGCGGATCTCAAAGAATTCGTCGACGCCGCGCATGCTCGCGGGATCGCCGTCCTCTCCGACCTTGTCTTCAGCCACTTCGGTCCGAACGATCTCGATCTCTGGCAGTACGACTCGTGGAGTACGAAGGGCCTTGGCGGTATCTACTTTTTTCAAGACTCGCGCGCAAACACGCCGTGGGGCAACACGCGCCCTGATTACGGGCGTTCGGAAGTGCGCTCGTTTGTGAGGGACAATGTGATGTACTGGCTCGACGAGTTTCGCCTCGACGGGCATCGACTCGACGGCACCAAGTACATCCGGAAGGTTGACCAGTTTGGGCCAGACATTCCTGAGGGATGGTCGCTCCTGCAATGGGTGAACGATTCTGTCAATGCTGGAAACGTGGGGAAAATCTCCATTTGCGAGGACCTCGACAACAACGAGTGGCTCACGAAATCCACCGGTGCGGGCGGCGCGGGCTTTGATGCTCAGTGGGACGCGCAGTTCTACTGGCCCATCCGCAACAACTGCATCCTTTCGAATGATGCCGATCGTGACATGCATGCGGTGAAGAACGCGGTGCTCGCGCAGTACAACGGCGACCCATTCCAACGGGTGGTGTACACCGAGAGTCATGATGAAGTCGCGAATGGTCAGTCGCGCGTGCCGGAGTCGATTTGGCCGGGCAACGCGGCGAGTTGGTACTCGAAGAAACGATCGACGCTCGGCGCGGCCCTCGTGATGACTTCGCCTGGGATTCCAATGCTTTTCATGGGACAGGAGTTTCTTGAAGACGGTTGGTTCGCGGATACCGACCCGCTGGATTGGACGAAGGCGACGACCCACTCTGGCATTCGCGCGATGTACAAGGACCTCATCGCGCTTCGCAAGAACAGCGCAGGTCTCACGCGCGGACTCACGGGAGCACACACGAATGTGCACCATGTGAATCAAGGTTGGAAGATCTTGGCGTACCACCGGTGGATGAAAGGGGGCGAAGGTGATGACACGATCGTGGTGACGAACTGGTCCTCGACTCCTCGGAACGGATACCGAGTTGGATTTCCGCGCGATGGTCATTGGCATGTGCGTTTCAACAGTGATTGGAATGGATACGACGCTTCGTTTGCGAACACGACAACCGTTGGCCTTGACGCAACCTACGCGACGCCATGGGATGGGCTCGGGGCAAGCGGAGTCTTCAACATCGGGGCGTATTCCTGCGTCGTCTTTTCACAGGGCGCTGCGCCGCCCACGGGGAACCGGGCCGATGTGGACGGCAGTGGCGCGGTGGACGCAGCCGACTTGTCCGCGTTGCTGAATGCGTGGGGAAGCAGCAATGCGGCGGCGGATGTAAATGACAGCGGAATCGTGGACGCTAGTGACCTCGCTGTCGTCTTGAGTGCGTGGGGTTGGAAGGGCTAAGGGTCTCCTCGCCCTGGGGCGTCAGAATCCGCGGAATAATCGGAACTTTCGTTCGCATGGAAGGGGAGAGGCGTTATGTTTCGATTGGCTCCGCTCCTTCGCGGCGTTCGTGTTGGTGTGCTCCGTGTGCGTGGAGCGAAGTCAGTCCTAATCCCTGAGGTCTCGAAAGATGCGCCACCTGTTGTTCCTCGCCATTCCGGTGCTCGCTACCACTTCCCTCGCGCAAATCGTCGTTGACGGCAGCGCGGATAAGGCGTACGGCGCGCCGCTGGGTGTGCAAAACACGCAGACGCAGTTTGGCGACGCGAACATCGCACTGCTCGATTGGGCGAACGGGTCCGAGATCGATGTTGTCTCTGCGTCGATCGACGCGGGCAAGCTCTACATTCTGTGCGCGGGAAACATCGAATCAAACTGGAACAAGCTCGACATTTTCATCGATGCAGTGGCTGGCGGACAGAATCGCATCCTCGGCAACAACGCGGATGTCGACTTCAACGGTCTCAATCGCATGGGCGATGACGGCACTGGCAATGGCCTCACCTTTGACGCGAGTTTCGCCGCGGACTTCTTCTTTTCGTTTACTTGCGGGAACCCTGGTACGGGTGTCCTACAGACGTATGTGAGCTTCGCGACGATGCCGACCGATGGCCTTGGTCTTGGCGGATTTGCGGGACCTGGTGCTGCCGGCGCGAAGGGCGCGATCGTGACCAAGGCTGGATTCGCTGCGGGTCTCAACAACAGCAATGTCCTGGGAGTCACCGGCGGCTTCAAGGGTGGCGACGGCGCTGGCGTCACGACCGGCATCGAAATCGCGATTCCGCTATCGCAACTCGGCGGTTACAAGTCTGGAGATATCAAGATCTGCGCGATGATCAACGGCGGCGGTCATGGCTACTTGTCAAATCAGATCATGGGCGGTCTCGGCGGCGGCCCCAATCTTGCGGAACCTCGGCTCGTCAACCTTGAAGTGATTCCAGGCGATCAATTCGTGACGCTTTCGAGTGGCGGCGGAAGCGGGTGCGCGGCGGATCTCAATGGAGATGCGATCGTGGACGCAGCGGATCTTGCCGCACTACTCAACGTTTGGGATTCCGACGGTTCTGCGGGCGGCGATCTCAGCGCCGATGGCACGGTGGACGCTGCGGATCTCGCGATGCTTCTGAACGCATGGGGCGCCTGCGGCTGATCTTTCGACATTCCTTCCTCGTGGGTCTCCCCGTGCCCGTGCCACGCTTGCGAGGGCCGCGGGTTGTTTTCGTGGGCCGCGGTACGGATAACCCGCAACGCTGAGCGGACTCCTTGGTACGCGCCAGTCGCCGCACTCGCAAGAACCGATCGCGACGAACCCGCCTGCCTCGGCAGGGGTACATGTCCCTGCCTTCGAAAGGCGAAGGCTTGCGCGCCAGTTGGCCTCATCCGCCCTAGTTCGACATTCGTCAACGGGGTTCATTCTCGAAGTAGGAGCCATTTCTATGCAGCGTTCCGTCCTCCTCAGCCTCACCGTTGCGTCCACCTTCATCGCGGCATTCGCCGCCGCGCAGGACCTCCCCAAGTGGGAAGATGTTTCGAAGGACTTTGAAAAAATTGTGACGACTCCCGATGGGCAGTCGCTCTTTGGTCTCTACGCGAAGCGGAAGGATGACCAAGCACTCGCAGAACTCCCGCGCGGCTGGGAGAAGATGAAGTTCCTCCTCGCAGCCACGCCATCCGGTGGCGTGATTTTCAGCGGGCTTCAAGGACCAGCGCGATACGCGTTCTGGCGCCAGTTTGGAAATCGCCTCGCGCTCGTCGAGCCACAACTTGAGGTCCGTTCGACGGGTGAGCAGACTTCGAAGGACTCGGTCCGCCGAATCTTCACTGACTCGGTGATCCTCGAAGTGCCGATCGTTTGTAACGGCCCCAACGGTCAACCAGTCATCGACCTTGATCAGATGCTCGTCGGACAATCGCAGCAACTCGCAGGCATCGGTCTCAACGCTCGACTTGCGAAGCTGTCGAAGTTGAAGAGCTTCCCGCAAAATCTTGAAGTGGCGGTTGAAGCACCGGATCCGAGCGGCAACTTCAAGGCCGTGCACTATTCGATCTCGCAGCTTCCCGACAATCCTAGCTACAAGCCGCGAATTGCCGACGATCGCATTGGGTTCTTCACGACCGACTTCAAGGACCTCGGTCTCTATGGCACTGAGACCAACATGCAGCGTTACATCCACCGCTGGAATGTTGAGAAGCGCGATCCGAAACTTTCGCTTTCGCCCCCAAAGGAACCCATCGTGTTTTACATCGAGCACACCGTGCCGGTGCGTTACCGCCGGTATGTGCGAGACGGTGTTCTCCAGTGGAATCAGGCGTTTGAGCAGATCGGCATTGACAATGCAGTGGAGGTCTATCAACAGGATGAGTTGACCGGCGCGCACATGGACAAGGACCCAGAAGATGTGCGCTACAACTTCGTTCGTTGGCTCAACAACGATGTGTCGACAGCGATCGGGCCGAGCCGCGTGAACCCCAATACCGGTCAGATTCTCGATGCTGACATCGTTCTCACCGATGGCTGGATTCGTGCCTTCTACAACTGGTACGAAGAGAAGCCAATGGATACCGCGCAGAGTCTTTCTGCCGACACGCTCACTTGGCTTGAGCGGCACGCGGAGTGGGACCCACGCATTCAATTGCTCGCGCCGCGTGATCGCCAAGCGGCGATGGAAGCGCGCGCAGTTCGTTCCGCCGAGGGCGATCTCGATCCAGCGGATAGCCGCAAAGATCCAGCGCTTGCCGCAAGCCCAGAGTTGCGCGAGGTGCACCGTTGGTTTAGCTCGCAACCGCAGAAGTGCACGAGCCCGCTGTGCTTTGCCGCGCATGGCATGGCCATGGACATGGCGCTTGCGAACATGACACTCGAGAGTTTCGGTGCGATTGGCCTGAATGCCGATCCAGCGACGCCGAATGTGGAGATGCTTGATGGTGTGCCTGAGTCATTCGTGGGCCCGCAGGTTGCGCACCTTGTGGCGCACGAAGTCGGGCACACCCTTGGCCTTCGCCACAACTTCAAGGGCTCGAGTATCTACACTCTCGACCAGATCAACAGCGCTGATTTCAAGGGCAAGAAGCCGCTCGCCGCGAGCGTCATGGATTACATGGCGACGAACTTCAATGTCGACGAGGACCGTGTACAGGGCGATTACACGATGATTGGCATCGGGCCCTATGACATGTGGGCGATGGAGTACGGCTATACCGACAAGGATCCAGCGAAGGTTGCCGCGAAAGTTGGGGAGCCAGGGCATGTCTACCTCACCGATGAAGACACGCTGGGTCCCGACCCTCTCGCTCGTCGGTACGACTTCTCGGCGAGTCCGCTCGAATACGCGAACGCGCAGATGGCGTTGATCAAAATGCTTCGCCAGAATCTCATCACGAAGTATGTGAAAGACGGCGACAGTTGGGAGCGCGCTCGCAAGGGTTACTCCAAGACGCTCGCCAAACAGCGACAAATGATCGACATGATGTCGGCATGGGTCGGCGGCACGCATGTCAGTCGCGTGAAGAAGGGTGATGCGAACACCGGTGATCCGCTCAAGGCCGTCCCCGCGCTCGCACAGCGCGAGGCTTTGCAGTTCATCATCGCGAATGCGTTCAACGATGCGGCGTTTGGATTGACTCCAGAGATCGCCAACAAGATGTCGCTTGAGAAGTGGGGCGACATGGCGAGTTTCGGATCGAACTCGGCGTGGGCCATCAACGATGCGATCGCGGCGTTGCAGAACGGCGCGCTCACTCTCATTTTCAATCCCGCCACACTCGCTCGTGTCTACGACAACGAGTTTCGCACAAGCGGTGATAATGATGCGGTGACGGTGCCAGAGGTGATGGACACGGTTTGCCGTGCGATCTTCACCGAGATCGACAGTGCCGACCTTGGCTCGAGCAATGCGCGCAAGCCGGCCATTTCGACCTGGCGTCGCAACGCGCAAGCGGATCTGACCGATCGACTGTGTAAGATTGCGACCGGCAACGCAGAGATGCCGCGCGTCGTGCGCCAGCTTGCGTCTGCGCAACTGCGCCGCGTCAACGGCGAGTTGCAGGCCATGCTGAAGAAGGCAAACTCGGGCAACTGCGATGCCTACACCCTCGCGCATTTGCAGGATTTGCAGGCGCGCTGCGAGCGGGCGCTTGACGCGGTGGTGGTTGCGAACTGAGCGACTCTCCGAAAGTGGCAACTCAGTCCACAGGCGCGGGACACGCTCCCGCGCCTGTTTTCTTGGAGTGACGCCGATGATGAGGTATCGTTGACCCATGCGGTATGGCGCGGCGCTTCTTGGATTGCTCCTCGCGATGGCGATGCTCATCCGAGACGACGTTTCGGGCGCACGCGCTCCTGGGGCGCAGGGAACGCATGCGGTCGATTTTGATGCGGAGGTGCTCCCGATCCTTGCGGAAAACTGCTTTCGGTGCCACGGTGGCGTGCGTGAGTTGAGTGGGCTGAGCTTGATCTATCGCGATCGCGCGGTGCAACCCGCAAAGAGCGGCGTGGCGGCTGTCGTTCCCTTCGATGCACACGCAAGTGAGATGGTGCGACGGATCAATGCAGTCGGTGGCCCCAAGCAAATGCCGCCGGCGACGAACGCGCTTTCCTCGCACGACCGCGCGTTGTTGGCGCGGTGGATTGATGAGGGTGCGGTCTGGGAGAAGCCGTGGGCGCTGCAGGAGGTGCGTCCGCAAGAGCAGCCGCGTGTGCGGGGTGCGTCTTGGATGCGAGTCGAGCTCGACGCATTCGTACTCGCCGAGTTTGAGAAGCAGGGGATTGAGCCTGCGCAAGAGGCTGATCGCGCCACCCTCGCGCGGCGATTGTCGCTGGACCTGACGGGATTACCTCCCGAGCCCCTTGAGGTCGCTTCGTTCCTCGCGGACACGAGGGCGGATGCGTACGAACGCGAGGTTGATCGATTGCTAGCGAGCCCGCATTACGGCGAACGATTCGCACGCGTCTGGCTCGATCTTGCGCGTTACGCCGACACGCAGGGCTACGAGAAGGACTTACCTCGCACAAACTGGCTTTGGAGGGATTGGGTCATCGATGCGATCAACGCGGACATGCCGTACGACGCATTCACGACGCGATTGCTTGCGGGAGACCTTCTCGAGAATGCCGCCGACATGGATCGGGTTGCGACCGGATTTCATCGCAACACTCTCACCAACACCGAAGGCGGAACGGACAACGAAGAGTTTCGTATGGCGGCGGTGATGGATCGGGTCTCTACGACATGGCAGGCGTGGATGGGCACCACTTTTCAATGTGCCCAATGCCACGGGCACCCATATGAGCCCTACTCGCACCGCGAGTACTACGAGTTCTTGGCGTTCTTCAATCAGAGTGCGGACGCGGATGCGGATGATGACGCGCCGATTCTCAAAGTCGAGAGCCCCGCGCACGGCGCGACGAGCGCCCTCGTCATGGCGGAGTTGCCGGCAGCGCAGGCGCGCACGACGAGCGTGTTGCTTCGCGGGAGTTTTCTCGCACCAGGGGACACCGTGACCGCGAGCACGCCATCCATGCTCCCTACCATGGACGCATCTCTTCCACGCAACCGTCTCGGGCTTGCGCGGTGGCTCTTCGATCCCCGCCACCCATTGACGGCGCGCGTTGCAGCGAATCGACAGTGGGAGACGCTGTTTGGGCGCGGCATCATTGAGACGAGCGAAGACTTCAGTCTTCATCCGCAGATTCCGGGCCTGCTGGACCACCTCGCGTCGCGCCTCCGAGCACTGCAATTCTCGATGAAAGCGTTCACACGCGAACTTGTGCTGAGTGCGACCTATCGCCAATCGAGTATCGGGAGCGAGACTTCGCTCGCACGCGATCCGGCGAATCGATTCTTCTCGCGCGCGATCAAGCGTCGACTCGAAGCGGAGACCGTGCGCGACGCCGCACTCGCGGTGGGCGGAATTCTCACGCGAACCATGCATGGACCGCCAGTCATGCCTGCGCAACCGGCCGGCGTGTGGGCAACGGTGTACAACGGCGAAGATTGGAAAACGAGCGAGGGTGCCGCCGCGACTCGTCGGTCGATCTACACCTATTGGAAGCGGACGAGCCCGCATCCCCAGATGCTCGCGCTCGATGCACCCAGTCGCGAGACCTGTGTCGTGCGTCGCACGCAAACCTCGACTCCGAGTGCGGCGCTTGCGACCTTCAATGATCCGGCGCTTGTCGGTGCCGCGCGCGGACTCGCGCGGCGAGTGCTCGTGCATGGAGCACGCGACTTGCGGGCGCATGCGGCGCGGATGTTCCACGCAGCGCTTGCGCGAGAGGCATCTCCGCGCGAACTCGATCGCATCATCGCCTTCATCGAGGCCGAGCGACTTCGATTCGCTTCGGATACTGTCGCGCGCGCCGCTTTTCTGGGCGAAGACGCTGCGCGAGCGCCCGATGCTGACGAGTCGGAGTACGCGGCACTCGCGAGCGGCGCGAATCTCATTCTCAATCTCGATGAGTTCTTGACGACGAAGTGAAACGCAAACGATGTTGTCCAACGACGCAAAGATCCTGCAACTCGAAGCCGCCACGCGCAGGCGATTCCTCTGCGATGCTGGGCTGTCGCTCGGCGGCGTGGCGCTCGCGTCGTTGTTGGGCGGCGCTTCGTCGTCTCTCGCAGACGGTGATGGCGTTCCATCCACTGGTGGGTTCAAGCCGCAGCACCACTTTGCGCCCCGCGCAAAGTCGGTGATCTTCATTCACTGCGCGGGCGCTCCGCCGCAGCACGATCTGTTCGACCTGAAGCCGGCACTCGACCGGTACAACGGACAACCGTGTCCGGACGAGTATCTGAAGGGGGAGAAGTTTGCGTTCATCAAGGGGCACCCGACGCTCTTAGCAAGTCCGTTCAAGTTTGCGCATTTCGGGCGATCGGGAATGGAACTCTCGACCCTTCTGCCCGGGATGGGGAGCATTGCGGATGAACTCACGCTCCTCCGTGGCATGAAGACGGATCAGTTCAATCACGCGCCCGCTCAACTGCTCATGCACACAGGCGAAGCGAGGTTTGGGCATCCGTCGATGGGCGCGTGGCTTTCCTACGGACTTGGCAGTGCAACGGCGCAACTTCCGAGTTTTGTCGTACTCGTGTCGGGCGACAAGACCCCAGATGCAGGAAAGAGCGTGTGGGGAAGCGGCTTCCTTCCGGGACAGTTTCAGGGCGTGCAATGCCGGACTGTCGGCGAGAGTGTCCTTTACCTCGATGATCCTCGAGGGACGACTCGCGCGTCTCGCCGCGCTGCACTCGACGCGATGCGAGATTTGAACGCGATGTCCCCCTTTGCGGATGCGAGTACCCGAGCGCGCGTGGAGCAGTTTGAGATGGCGTATCGCATGCAAATGAGTGTTCCCGAAGCAACCGCACTGTCGAGCGAGAGCGCAGAAACGCTGGCGCTGTACGGCGCAACGCCCGGGGCTGCGAGCTTCGCAAACAACTGCCTGCTTGCGCGAAGGCTCGTCGAACGCGGCGTGCGCTTCGTGCAACTGTTCGATTGGGGATGGGACGCACATGGAACCGGTCCCAACGACGATTTGCTTCATCAACTTCCCAAGAAGTGCCTTGAGACGGATCGCCCGAGCGCCGGACTTGTGCTCGATCTCAAGCGTCGCGGACTCTTGGATGAGACGCTCGTGATCTGGGGCGGCGAGTTCGGCCGAACGCCGATGGTTGAGTATCGCAACGGCGTGAAGACGTTCATCGGTCGCGACCATCACCCGCACTGTTTCAGCATGTGGATGGCGGGAGGCGGCGTGAAGAAGGGGTTGGTCTACGGCGCGACCGATGAGCTAGGCTACTTTGCAACCGAAGGCATCGTGCATGTTCAAGATCTCCAAGCGACGATCCTCGCGCTCCTTGGATTCGATCACGAACGCTTGACCTATCGGCATGCGGGGCTTGATCAGCGACTTACGGGCGTCACCAAACCAAGTCGAGTGGTCCACGAAATCATGGCTTGAGCGTGCTTGCGCGTTTCACAGGCGCGTTGCGCTCAAGCTCGACGGCGTACACGCCGCGGACGGCGGTCACATAGAGCGTGTGCCCAGTCGGTCCGCCGAGGAAGCAGTTCGAGGGATTTTCTGGGAAGCGAATGTCGCCAAGCGCCACGCCGTCTTTCGAGAGAATGAAAATCTTGGCTCGCGCCGGCACCGTGATGTACACCGTCCCTTCGCTGTCAATGCAGAGGCCATCGCCAGCCGTTTGTTCGCGCGTACCTGGTGGAATCTCGTAGAAGACTCGGCCTTCGCCGAGCGTCATCGAACTCACCATCGGATACGCGCGCATCTTGCGGTCGAGATAGGGAAGCACGAACAGCGTTTTCTCATCGAGCGAGAGTCGCACGCCATTTGGAGCGCGCACATCCGTGATGAGCACCTTCGCCTTGCCTCCGCTTGAGGCAACGGCGAGTAGCGCATCCGGCGGAGTCTCTGGTGTCTTGCGACCAATGACCGGCGCGGTGAAATAAATGGTGCCGTCGCGCGCGATGCACAGGTCGTTGACGCGTCCCAGCGGCAAGCCGTCCTCGCGCTCGTCGCACACCGTACTCATGGACTTGGCGGCGAGGTCGATCTTGACGATGCGGCCACTCCCGCCCGCGCAACCGTACAGCGTGCCGTCCGCAGCAAACGCGAGTCCGTTGAGCCCCTCGGTCTTTTCAAGCGCAACTTCTGGCTTGCCATCCGGCGCGAGGCGCATGAGTTCGTTGCGCGGAATGTCGGTCCAGTAGAGGACGCCCGCCGCGTCGCACGCCGGGCCTTCCGTGAAGATCTGGCCTTCCGCGAGTCGGCGAATCTCCACGCCTTCGGCAACGACGCCGGGCGTAGTCGTTTCGACCTTGCTTACGACGGTGCCTATCGCGGTTGATGGAGGCGTGCTCTGAGTCGGCGAAGCGGATTGCGCCAGCGCGAGAACGAAGTAGAGAAGTGGAAACTGCGACATGATCAATCGTTGCTCCTTGCATCCGTCGTGTTCGCGCGACGCGCTGACCACCATCCCCAAACGAATGGGAGGAGGCTCAACACAATGATCAGGAGGACAACCTTTGAGAAGTGCTGCTTCACGATGGGAAGATTGCCGAAGAGAAACCCGGCGCCAACGAAGAGTCCGACCCAAAGCAGCGCCCCAACAATGCTCGAGAGCAGAAAACGGCCGTACGGCATCTTGCCGACGCCCGCCACAAACGGCGCGAAGGTGCGGACAATGGGTGCGAAGCGCGCGAAGATGATCGCCTTCGCGCCGTGTTTGTCGAAGAATCGCTGCGTCCGCTCAAGGTGTGATCGTTTGAGCCATCGCACATTTCCGCCAAACGCGCGCGGCCCGATGAATCGGCCGATGCGATAGTTCAGGTTGTCTCCCGTGAGCGCGGCGACGAAGATGATGAGGCCGACTTGGCGCACATCGAGTTCGCCAATTGCAGCGATCGCGCCCATGCCGAAGAGGAGCGAGTCGCCTGGCAAGAGCGGCAGCACGACCAATCCAGTCTCGCAGAAGACGATGGCGAACAGGATCGCGTAGGTCCAGACGCCATAGTCGCGGACGAACTCCGCCAACAGCGCATCAAGATCGGTAAACAAGCGGAGAAACAGCGCGAATGCGTCGTTCACGAAGCGTGCTCCGAAGGCGTTGACGCGGGGGCTGGTTTGGGTGGAAACAAAATCGAAAGCACGAGGCATCCGCCGATGAGCGCAGCGATGACCGTGAGCGAAAGGACGACTGGGAAGTGTCCGTCTTCAAAGAGTCGCGCGAGGACTGTCATCTTCATGCCGACGAAGACGAGGACGAGGCCGAGGCCATACTTGAGAAGGTAGAAGCGCTGCATCGCTTCCGCGACCACGAAGAACATTGCGCGCAATCCGAGAATCGCGAGAATGTTTGAAGCAAAGGCGACGATCGGCTCCCGAGATATTCCGAGGACTGCGGGCACGCTATCGACGGCGAACACGATGTCGGTCGTCTCCACCACGCAGAGCGCGATCATGAGCGGCGTGGCGTGCAGTCGTCCATCCTCACGCACGAAGAAGCGTCGTCCGCGGAATCCAGAGGTAATCGGGAGTACGGATTTCAGCGTCCGCACGAGGATATTGCGATCCGGATTCGGATTCGCGTCGACTGCTGCGTCGGAGCGAATCACTTTGATGCCGGTGAGAATGAGGAACGCGCCCATCACGATGAGCGTCCATTCAAACTGCGCGAGCCCCGTGCCGATGGCGATGAAGACCCCTCGGAACACGATCGCACCGAGGATGCCGTAGAAGAGGACGCGGTGCTGGAGCGCGCTCGGGATCCCGAAGTACCGGAAAAGGACGATGAAGACGAAGAGGTTGTCAATCGACAATGACACTTCAACCGCGTAGGCCGCGCTGAACTGGAAAAAGAGTTCGCGTGCCGCATTGCCCGGGCCCGACTTGAACCAGTGCGTGTTGTCCAGAAGTTCGGGGTGGCGAGTGAGTTCCTCATGTGCCCACCACCAGAACAAGAGTGCGCAGGCGATTGCGATGCTGACGCAGGTGATGGTCCAGAGAAACGACGCGCGGAAGGAGGGCTCGATTCGCCGGAGCCCGAACGCAAAGAGATCAACCAGAAGGACGCAAGTCATCACTCCGAGGAACGCTGCGATGACCCACCAGTAGTCTGCGATAGGGAAAACGATGGAGTTCAAGAGTGTCCTGTGGGAGGTCGGGGAAATGGGCCCGTGGCCCCGAAAGGGGCGTTAGGAGTGGGAGAATAGCCCCGGCGAGCGCGGGAATGGGGTACCTCTCCCGTGGGGTCTGGCGAAGTGAGCCTCAGAAGTTTGCTCTGGGTGGAGGAATTCTCTAGGGCGAACTCCCGCCTTGGCGCGTGAATTGCCAAATTGGATGAATCACGGATGATTCAGCACCGATTCTCGTCACGCCTGAGTCGAAACCGCCTCGGGCCAAGGAGACCCGCTATGCACAAACTGACGACATTCTCGACCACGCTGTTTTCCTCGCCATCGGCGCCTCTTGCGCTCGCACTCTCTGCGCTTGTCCTCTCTGCGTCGCCGCGCGTCTGTATCGCCGACACGCTCTTTGCTACTGCCGCCCCCGCAGCACCGATCGCATCCGTCACTCCAACGCCGGTGCAAGAAGTCGCCGGGGAACAAGAAGCGCGAGATCCAGCGCCAACCACCGTTTCCGACGCAAACGAGTGGATTGGCGGGAAACCGTGGTGCGATTGGAACGGAATGACCGGCGATTGGGGCGGAGCGCGCAGCAAACTCGTCGACAACGGCGTCACCTTCGCGGGAAGCGCAATCGGTGAATGGTCGAATGCACTGCAGGGCGGATCAGGCAAGGACAACACCGGCCGCTTCTTGCTCGACCTCAACACGACATTTGATTTGAACAAAATTGTGAATCTCGCGGGCGGCAGTGTGTTCCTCGATTTTCAGTACGCGGCGACTGGGAACGGTTTCAGTGTGCCCGAAGCGTTTCAGCCGATTTCCAACATTGACATCAACGGGAGCATCACGCAGGTATCGCAGGCGTGGTACCAGCAGTGGTTGGTTGCGGATGTGTTGCGATTGAAGGTCGGAAAGGTGGACGCGAACGCCGAGTTCGGATTCACGCCAGCGCTCGCTGGATTCATCAATCTCTCTGCCGCAGTAACGCCAACCAATCCGCTCATGCCAACCTATCCGAATCCGGCCTTTGGATTGAATGCATTCTGGTATCCGTCAAAGGAGTGCTATGTTGGATTCGGCATCTATGACGGTTCGCTCGCGGAAGGCGTGCAAACGGGCGCGATGGGCCCGAGCCCGCTTTGGGAGGGCAACGGCGTGTACATGATTGGAGAAACTGGAATCACGCTCGACAATCTTGGATCCTGCTGCGGGTTCCGCGCGGCGCTGGGTGGTTGGTGGTCGACATCACAACTCACCACCTTCAGCGGCGACGAACAAGACGGTGCGGGTGGCCTCTACGGAGTTGCCGAAGCGCGCGTTTGGCGGCCCGAAGGCGTCGGTGAGGCATCGACATGTCGGCAGGGCCTCTGGCTTGCTGGGCAATTCGGTGTGACCGACTCAAGCGTGTTTGCGGCCGCGAATCAAGTCGGATTTGGCGCGTCACTCAGCGGCACATTCTCTGGGCGCGACATCGATGGGGCAGGTGTTTATGTGAGTTGGGTGGACTTCGCCAGTGGCGCCGCGCTTGGCGACGGATCGAATGAAACAATGGTCGAGTGTTACTACGACTACGCCGTCACGCCGTGGTTCCGATTGAAGCCGGACGTGCAGTTTGTCTTTGATCCAACCGGCGATGGTGCCGCGGACACCTCAGTCATCTTCACGCTCCGGGCGACGGTGACCTTCTAGTCTTGGCGAATCGCATGCTTGTTTCGCACGAGGCGGTCGGAAGGCTGCCTCGTGCGCTCTCGTCGCTATGCGAGCCAGCGCCGGAGCAGCAATCGACTCAGGAGTCCCACGCACCCAAAGACAACGAATCCCACGAGCGCGGCGAGCAACACGGCGACAAAGACGCGATCGGTTCGGAAGGTGCGAAGACCGGTCATCACAAGCACACCGAGTGGTGCGCGCTCGCCTCCAATACCCGCGATGAACTCCCCAGCGATCGTGCCGATGGACGCGAGTCCCGCGGCAATCCGTAGACCGGTGACGATGCTCGGGACGGCACTCGGAAGCGCGAGGCTCCACCAAGTCCTCACGCGCCCCGCGCGCAAGAGGTTGAAGAGTTCGAGCAACTGCGGGTCTGCGCTTCGCAATCCCGAGAGCGTGTTGGCGATGACTGGGAAGACGCTCACAATCGCGGCGCTCGCGATGATTGCCGGTCGTCCATAGCCGAGCCAAACCACCAGGAGCGGGGCGACGGCGATGAGCGGGACCATCTGGAAAAAGAGAGTGAGTGGATACACGCTTCGCTCGACGCGTCGCGAGAGCGAAAGCACACTCGCGAGCAGGATTCCAGCGATCGCGGCGATCCCAAATCCAAACGCCGCCGAGGTCGCGGACTCGAGACTCCCAATCAGAAATGGTCGAGGGTCATCGGCGAAAGCTCTCGCCACTTCGAACGGCGAGGGAAGGATGAAGCTCTCGATTTCGAAGAGCACCTTGCAGCACCACCACAAGACAACGACGACGGCGATCGTGGCGAGGGGCGAGAGTGCGGCGAGTAGTGCCTGCATCCACGCGTTGTTTGATGGGATTGCGTCGCGCGTCCTCTTCACGCGAGTTTCCTGCCGCGCGCATCAGCGGCGATTGCCGCAAGCAGCGCCTCGCTCGCGGCTCGCACGGTATCGTTGAGCGCGGAGGAGGTCCATGCACTCGCATCGCGGTTTCCACTTGGCGTGGGAATGCGCGCCACGATGCGCGCAGGCCGTGGTGAAAAAACGAGGATCTCCTCCGCGAGGTAGGCGGCTTCCGGAACGGAGTGCGTCACGAGAAGGATCGTGATGCGATGGCGTTCCCAGAGTTCGCGGAGTTCTTCATCGAGTTCGTGTCGAGTGACTTCATCGAGGCTGCTCATCGGCTCGTCGAGGAGCAAGACGCGCGGTCGCGCCACGAGCGCGCGCGCAAGCGACGCGCGCATACGCATGCCCCCAGAGAGCTGTGTCGGCGTCCGATGACACGCTTCACTTAGCTTCACCATTGCGATGGAGTCCATCGCGCGAGCGCGAGCGTCGCGCTTCGACACCCCGCGCAGCCTGAGCGGGAGCGCGACATTGTCGAGGAGAGTGAGCCAAGGGAGGAGTCGAGGCTCTTGAAAGACGAATGCCGCGCCACCCTCCTCGATTGCAATAGAGCCGGTGCTCGGTTCGTCGAGTCCGCCGATCATGCGAAGAATTGTGGTCTTTCCGCAGCCGCTCGGTCCAACCAGTGCAATGCAGCCACCCGATCGGAGATCAAAGGAGACACGATCGACAACTCGCGTGTCGCGGAACTGTCGCGAGACCTCTTGGACTGCAATGGCAGGTCGATCGTTCACTGGCGGGGTGGGGTGGGAGGGGACAGTACGAATTCTTCGGCAATCGCCACTCTCTCGCAGCAACACTACACTAAACGGATGGGCGTACTCCGCAATTTGAGGCTCTTGTCGCGGCTCTCATCCCTTACGACAGCGCTCGGGCTCGCGCTGTCGGTCGGTGGTTGTGGAGACTCTGGGGCGCAAAGTCCGCCGCCGGCGGAGAAGGGCGATGCCTCGCAACCGTTGTCGGCGACCCTCCAGTTGAACTGGGTGGCCGATCCGCAGTTCGGGGGGTTTTACGCTGCTCGAGACCTTGGCTTCTTTGAGAGCGCGGGGTTGAACATCACCGTGACGCAAGGCAGTGCGAGTATTCCCGCGCCACAACTTGTCGCAAGTGGGAAGGTCGACTTCGCGGTTGTCAGTGCGCCACAAGTGTTGGAGATCGCGCTCGCGGGTGGAGACCTCATTGCGCTGTATGCGGTTTTTCAACAGAGCCCCCGCGCGATCATGGTGCATGAGAAGGCGCCGTGGAAGACGATTGAGGAGCTCTGGACGAGCGATGCGACGATCGCACTTGAAGAAGGCCTTTCCGAGTACGCATGGCTCGACAAGATGTACGACGGCAAACGGCTCAAGCGAGTTCCGTACTCCGGGAGTTACGCGCAATTCGTCGCCGATCCGAAGATGGCGAACCAATGCTATGTCACTTCCGAGCCTGTCATGTTGCACCTTCAACATGTTCCCGTGCGAGTACTGTTGACGAACGCCGCTGGGTTCAATCCCTATGACACCGTGGTGGTGACCCGCCGAAAGTTCTTAGATTCGAATCGCGACGCGTGCGCTCGATTCGTCAAGGCGTGCGCGCAAGGTTGGCGGGCGTATCTCGATGATCCCACCGAGATCAATGCTTCTTTGCACGCGCTGAATCCTGCGATGAGTTTGGAGGCGTTTCTCGGCGGCTCAAACGCGCAGCGCGCGTTGATTGAGACAGCGCAAACGAAGGAGCTCGGCTTGGGGGCGATGACGGACGCGCGTTGGCAGGCACTCGCCGATCAACTCTTCGACATGAAACGCATCCCGTCGAAGCCCGTCGCGGCAAGTCTCTATCACTGGTGAGCGAGAGCGTGCTTCTCCCCACGCTCGGCGCTTGGATTAGATGTCGAGATTTTTCACTTCGAGAGCGTGCTTCTCCCCACGCTCGGCGCTTGGATTAGATGTCGAGATTTTTC
>SXGU01556589.1_pt1 | contig 24544 bp, 21 predicted proteins | sample 3174531 | NCBI WGS metagenome assembly SXGU01 (sample SAMN11356863, study PRJNA531348) | freshwater metagenome | isolation source: freshwater sample F1-140 | place: China: Fuxian Lake, Yuxi | collected 2017-12-25
AGGCGTGATGGTCGCCCTAGTGCCGTTCGATTGGCAGGCCCATGACAGCTACTTTATCGTCGCCCATCTCCATTACGTGCTGATCGGCGGCATGGTGATGCCGCTCTTCGCTGCGGCTTATTACTGGGTTCCTATGATGAGCCGGCGACCGCTGTCCGAGCGGCGCGGCAAATGGGTGTTCTGGCTCTTCTTCATTGGCATGCAGGTCACCTTTCTGCCGATGCACCTGACCGGCTTCATGGGCATGCCGCGCCGGGTCTACACTTATCTGCCCGGGACCGACTGGGCGCTGACCAACTTCGTTTCCACGATCGGTGCCTACATCATCGCCGCCAGCGTCCTGCTGTTCCTCTACGATCTCGCTCGCAACTTCCGCTTTACCGTCGATGACGATGCCGGCAACGTCTATGGCGGCGGCACGCTGGAATGGCTGCCGACCGGGCTCTATTCCACCCGCTCGATCCCGGTGGTGAAGAGCCGCGAGCCGCTCTGGGACCAGCCGAACCTGGCCGAGGATGTCGAGGCCGGCCGTTACTTCCTGCCCAATTCGGCGACCGGCAAGCGCGAGACGATCATCACCTCGCCGATCCGAGCCGAGCCGCAATACCTGCAAATTATGCCCGGTCCGTCCGTCTGGCCCCTGCTCGCCGCGATCTTCACCGCCGGCTTCTTCGTCATCCTCACGATCCAGGCTTACACGCCGGCGGTGGTCAGCGGCGTCCTGGCCCTTCTCTGCGTGCTGCGCTGGCTTTGGGAGACCGACCGTCCGGTCGCGCCCGAGCGGGTCGACATCGGTGCGGGCATCACGGTGCCCACCTATGTCACCGGGCCGCACACGCACGGCTGGTGGGCGATGATCGTGCTGCTGACGGTGATCGGCATGATCTGGGTCATGGCCGTGTTCAGCTATCTGTTCCTGTACGGCGTGCACCCGCAATATTGGGCGCCGCCGCCGGAGCCGGTGTGGTTGCTGCCGCTGCTCGGCGGCTACGGCAGCGCGGCCGGCTTGGCGCTGCTCTCGCGCTGGCTGCTGGCGCGGGAGGGGAGCACGCTCTGGACGCCGCCGACGGTCCTGCTCTGCGCCGGCGCACTGCTTGCCGTCACCTTCCTCGGCGACCTGTTCGGCTGGCGCGCGCTCGGCCTCGCGCCGCAGCTGACTTCGCAGGCCGCCCTGGTCAGCGCCTTCCTGGCGCTCGGCGGGATGCTGACGGCGATTGTGGTGCTGAAGGTCCTCTACATGGCCGCGCGCACCAGCCGTGGGCTCGTCACCCGGCCGCGCAACAACAGCTTCGACCTGACCGTCATCTTCCTCGTCTACACGGCCGCGCAGCTGGCGCTCACCGCCCTGCTGGTCCGGCTGGTGCCGGGAGCGCTGTGAGGTGCGGACCTGGGCGTTCCTGCTCGCCGGCCTGATCGTCTGGACCGTCCACTTTTTTGGCATCTACACAATCGCCAGCATCTGGCTGACCTCCACCACCTCCCGGATCCTGTCCGGCGCGCTGACCTTGCTGTGCCTCGCCGCGGACGGCTGGCTGCTGTGGCGCGCTCTCCCGGTGCTGCGCGTGAGCCGATCGGATGAGGTCGACCATTGGATCGCGCTCGTCGCCATGCTCGGCATCGCGCTCTCCCTGCTGGCGGTGCTCTGGCAGGGGCTGCCGGTGCTGCTCAGCTGAGCTCAGCCCATGGCCCGGCTGAGAAACCAGAGCCCGAGCGCGAACACAAGGATGGAGGCGAGCGCGTCATAGCCCATGCGCAGGATGGTGCGGTCGCGCCGCTCCAGCAGGCCGACGATGAAGATGCCGGTCATGAACACCGCCAGGATCGCGCCGATCACCTCGAAGCGGCCCGCTCCGCCAAGCACAGGCCCACCGCGATAGACTAGGTCGGCCAGGAAGATCAGCATGATGTTGAAGATATTAGTGCCGAACACGTCGCCGATCGCGAGCTGGTAGCGCTTCATCCGCACCGCCGCAGTGATTGAGCTCACCTCCGGCAACGAGGTCGCGAAGCCGACCAGCACGAAACCGACCATGCCCGCCGCCACGCCCGTCTCCTGCGCGATCCGGTCGGCGGTGGTCGACAGCACGAAGCCGGCGGCGAGGATCAACAGCGCGCAGAGCGCAATGGAGGTGGTCAGCCGGGCCGTCGATCGCTCGTCCTGGCGTGGTGCCTCGTCTTCGCCGCCGTCGCCCACCACCTCCCACACGTGCCGATGCTCGAAGTCGGAGGAGAGCCACAGGGCGATCAATGCGCCGAGAGCGAGCACCAGCGCGCCGGCGCCGACACCGAACAAGGCAACGTCGCCGATCGTCGCGATCATCGCAACGGCGGTGGCGAGCAGCATCGACAGCACACCTTGCATTAGCGTGACCGGTCGCGCCGCCACCGCGGTCAGTGCCTCGCGCCCGTAGACGACGTCGGCGAATGCAAGCAGCAGGATGTTGATCGACGCCGTGCCGAGCAGGTTGTTGACCGCCAGCGGCGCGTTTCCGGCCGCAGCCGACGTCGTTACTGCCGCCACTTCGGGCAGAGAAGTAATGCCGCCGAGCAGCAGCATGCCGATGAACGCCTGCCCCAACCCCGTCCGGTCAGTAATCGCGTCGACATAGCCGGCCAGCCGCGACCCACCGAACCAGACCGCCGCCGCCGAGACCGCAAACAAAGCGATCAGTTGCCACAGCGCAAGCGAACCGAAGAGGGCTTGCATGCTGTCAGGCTCTACCGCTGCTAAGCATCGGGACCGATACACTCATGCTGCCGTCCACCTCAAGCACCACGGAACGGATTTCTCGCGCATGGCTACGGCGACCTCGTCGCGGGTCAACACGCTCCCCAGCATCAACCATCGTCCGTGACGGGTCTGCGCGCGGCTGCAGCAATCAGCGAAGCGAGTGCAGCAGGGCGACAACAGCTGTGGTCTGATGGGTTTTGGCAATGAAGTGACTGCCCGCTGCAAGCTCCGCGCTGCCGGGTACGACTAGACCCGACGTAATCACGACCTGCACCGTTGGCCAACGGCTGTGGACGCGCCGGGCAAGTTCCAACCCGTCAAATGGCCCAGGCATGTTGATATCGGTAAACAAGACTGACACGTCGCGGTGGGACGATAGATTTTCGATAGCCTCGTCAGCATCAGGAGGTCCCGCGCGCGGGCGCTGGTGGCGGCCCTGGGGCAGGGGCCTGCGCGGCCTGGGCGACGCCGCCCTCAAGATGTTTGGGTTGTAGCCTGCGACACTGGCGAGGTCGGCTCCCGGCGCTCCACCCGTCCATGCTGGGGAGCGAAGCGGAGGATCAGGTATCCAATCATCGCGGAGACGATTGAGCCTGCAAGAACGCCGAGCTTCGCCTCCTCCACCAGATCAGGCCTGGTCGGAAAAGCCAGGCCGCCAATGAAGAGGCTCATGGTGAAGCCGATCCCGCAAAGCATCGCCACCGCGTAGGTCTGCAGCCAGGTGGCCCCAAGCGGTCGGCAGGCGATGCCGAGCCTGACAGAGATCACAACGGAGGCAAAAATCCCGATCTGCTTTCCCAGGAAAAGACCGGCTGCGATTCCGAGCGGCAAGGGAGCGAGCAATTGGGCAAGGCCGATGCCGCCGAGGGAAACGCCCGCATTCGCGAACCCGAACACGGGAACAATCAGGTAGGCCACCCAGGGTGTGAGAGCGTGTTCGAGCTTGTGCAACGGCGAGTCCGCGGCTTGCACCTCCCCCGGCGTGGGTTTGATCGGGATGAGCGTGGCCGTCAGCACCCCGGCAACGGTGGCGTGAACGCCCGAGAGCAGGACAGCATACCAGAGACAGGCGCCAAGGATCAGGTAAGGAGCGAGCGCTCGCACGTCGCTCCGGTTAAGATAATACATCACGAGCAACAGGATCGCAGCGGTGCCGAGCGCCAGGCTGTTAATCCCGGCGGTGTAAGCGAGCGCGATGATCGCGACGGCGCCGAGATCATCGACAATCGCCACCGTGGTGAGGAACAGCTTCAAGGACGTTGGCGCGCGCTTTCCGAGAAGGCTGAGCACACCGATCGCGAACGCGATGTCCGTGGCTGCGGGGATCGCCCAGCCGCCGACGAGACCGGGCGTCGATGCGGCTACGAACAGGTAGATGGCGGCGGGAAGCACCATGCCTGCAAGCGCCGCGATCACGGGTAATCGCCGATCGGTCCAGGTCCTCAGTCGCCCGTCGACGAACTCGCGCTTAATCTCCAGGCCCACGAGCAAGAAGAAGATCGCCATCAGCCCGTCATTGATCCACAGATGAGCCGTCATCGGCCCGAGCTTCTGCGTTATTACCGGCCCGATCTCGTGATGCAGTGCACTGTCATAAAGTTCGGCAAGGGAGCTGTTCGCAGCGAGGAGCGCGAGCGCAGCCGCCGCCATCAGCAGTAGCCCGCCCGACGCCTCGCTCGTCAGGAACTCGCGCAGTGAAGATGCCGGCGGCCGCTGCCGTCGGATTTGAGTCATTTTCTTCTCCTGATCGTTCCTGAACGCGAAAGCGACGGTTCGGATGCGTCGCGGAGTTCCTTCGCGCAGCCGTTCTCGGAAAGATGTCCCGGTCTCGTCGCGCTCACCACCTTGCCCAAAGAGCTTCTCGTGAGGTGGGCAGGCTTAGGCTTAGCTCGCGCGCACCAATCAAGCCGAACTCGATTGCGTGGACTGTGCTTCGGGTCTGGGCTCACCGAGTTGGAGCGTATCGCGGAACCACAGGGTTCTTTGCGGGAAAGGGATTTCCACGCCCGCCTCGTCGAGCGCGGATTTGATCGCGCGAACGACCTTGTCACGACTGGCATGCGCTTGGACCGGTGTCGAACCGGCCCACCAGCGGACCAGGAGGTTGATCGAATTGTCACCTAACTCCCTCGCGAAGACCTCCACCGGACGGTTCTTCTCGACGACTTCGATACCCTTCACGGCGCTGGCAATCACCTCGGCGGCGCGGTCGAGGTCGGCGTCGTAAGCAATGCCGACTTCGACCTCGTGTCGGCGCAGCGGCTCATCGGTGAGGATCTTGAGCGGATTCTTGAAGAGATAAGCGTTGGGCACGAGGACCAGCTCGTTGCTGAGGTGGCGCAGATAGGTGTCGCGCAAGGTGATCTGCTCCACGCGACCCTCGACCGCCTCACACTCGATGACGTCGCCGATGTTGACCTTTTTGCGCAACATGATGAGCACGCCCGCGAGGAAGTTCTCGAAGATGTCCTTGAAGGCGAACCCGATCGCGACCGAACCGAGCCCGAGCAGGGCGAGCAGGTTGGCGGGCGTGACGCCCGGGAAGATGATCGTCGCCGCGATGAGAAGCCCGATCGTCCAGACCAGAACGCCGAGCAGGGTCTCGAACAGGTTGATCAGCGTCCGCCGCATGTCGGCCCGGCGCAGCACGCGGTCGAGCAAGCGACGAGCGGCCTTGGCGAGCCCCCAGGTGATTACCACCACGAGCAGCGCGATCACGAGTTGCGGGAGCATCCGGACGAAGCCGGCGGTCATCTCGTTGATGCGGCCGATCAGGATGCTGAGGATGTCCATGGGCTCGTCTAGCCGTGCATGCGAGCTAGGTCCAACTTGCATTGCATCGCCGGCTAGGCGCGTCCAATCAGGCGATATGGAGGCTGGAGCATTCTTTCCTGTTCATATCGGGTGGGCGGACGCACTTGCCCGGATCGCGTTCTCGATCGTGTTCGCGCTGTCGATCGGAGTCGAGCGGTTCGTGCACAAGAAGCCGGTCGATTTCCGCCCGTTCGTGATCATTTCGCTCAGCTCGTGCGGTCTCGGCCTCTTGATCGTGGAGCTGCCGTTCACGTCCACCGACAGCAATCTCTCGATCGATCCGGCCAAGGTGATCAGCGGCGTGATGAGCGGCATCGGCTTTCTCGGCGCGGGCGCCCTTTTTCGAGAGGGAGACATCGTGAAAGGCGCGGGTTCCGCCGCGTCGATCTGGTCGGCGGGAGCGATCGGGCTAATCTGCGGGATGGGCTTCTTCTGGCTGGCGGGACTGGTCGCGCTCGGAATCATCCTGCTATTCCTGCTCAGCCGCCGATACGTCGAGACAGACGCTTACACAGCCAGGCTCGACAAAGACGATGAGGACGGGTCCGATCGCTAGCGGCAGCCGAGCAGCTCGGTCGAAAGGCGTCTTAAGCGTCGGACCTTCGAGCGCATGATCTCGGTCCCGTCACCGCACGCCATCGGTGCGATCCTGCTTACGATCGCAATGTTCTACGGCTTCGTCTCCAGTCGGGCGCGCGTCGAGATCATTTCGCTGCTGACGATCAGCGCGATTGCGCTCGGCCTCTATTCCTTCCCGCTTCCCGGTCAGGCACCGACTGACGGGCTCAAGCTCGCCTTCGAAGGGTTCGGTCACTACGCGCTGATCACGATTTGCGCGTTGATGGTGCTGGGGCGTGGCCTGGTCACGACGGGTGCGCTGGAGCCTGCCTCGCGGCTGCTGACGCGGGTGTGGCGCTTCAATCGGCAATTGGGGCTGCTCGTCACCTTGCTGCTCGCCATGGCCATGAGCATGCTGGTCAACGACACACCGGTGCTGGTGTTGTTGCTGCCGGTGATGACAGCGATCGCCGCAAACGGCGGCATGCCTGCTTCCAAGACCCTGATCCCGGTCAATAGTGCCGTGCTGATCGGCGGCATGGCGACCACGATCGGCACATCGACCAACCTGCTGGTGGTGTCGATCGCGAACGATCTCGGTCTGCCGCCGATGAGCGTCTTTCATTTCACGCCGGTCGTGCTGATGGCAGCGGCGGTGGCGTTGCCCTTCATGTGGCTGGTGATGCCACGGCTCCTGCCCGACAATTCGATGGCCGCCGGACATGAGCCACGCAAGTTCAAGGCGACGTTGCGGTTCGGCGGCACGTCGCCCGCGCGTGACATGGATTCGGCGGCGCTCGAAAAGCAACTGCCGCCTGGAGTTGAAGTTCTCGCGCCACCCGCCGGTGGCCGCCTGGGAGTGCGGGGGACCCATGGGGCGCTTGAGGAAGCGATGCGTCTCCTGGGCGCCACGGCGGCGCCAGCCTGGCTGATGGAGCGGCTGCAGAGCGGCTATGGCAAGACTGGTGAAGATCTGACGGTTGTCGAGCTGTCGCTTCCGAGGGATTCGGGCCTGATCGGCCAGACCGTCGCCACCGCGAACGTCGCCGAGCGTTTCAACGTTGCCCTGCTGGGCGTCCATGATGCCCGACATTTGTGGCATGATGAGCGGTCAGCCGAGAAGCACCGGGATGCGATTTTCGGCGAGGGCGACATCATCCTCGCCACCGGCGCGATGCCTGACCTGCAGGCGTTCGCCCGTGCCGAGAACCTGCTTGTCCTCGAAGGCGCGAAGGAGCTGCCGCGCACCGCCAAGGCCCCGCTCGCGCTGGCGATCATGGCGGGCGCGGTGGTGCCGGCGAGCATCGGGCTCGTGCCGATCGCGATTTCCGCGCTTGCCGGAGCGATCGCGATGTTCGTGACCGGGTGCGTGCGCTTCGACCGGATCGGCCGCGCATTGTCCGCCAAGGTGATCGTGCTGGTCGCAGCGAGCATCGCGATCGGCCGCATCGTCCTGGATAGCGGCGCGGCCGAATGGCTGAGCGGGCTGATCGCGATCGGGCTGCAATATCTGCCGGCCGCCGGCGTCTTGGCAGCGGTGATGCTGTTCGTGACGGTGCTGACCAACTTCGCGTCGAACACGACGGCGGCAGCAGTGGGAACGCCGATCGCCTTCAGCTTGGCGCAGAAACTCGGCATCCCCGTGGAGCCCCTCGTCCTGGCTGTGCTATTCGGCTGCAATCTGTGCTACGCCACACCGGTCGCTTACCAGACCAACATGCTGATCATGTCGGCCGGCGATTACAAGTTCGGCGATTATACCAGGACCGGTTTGCCGCTGGTCGCGATCATGATCGTGACCCTGTCCGGATTGCTGGTGTTCCGATACGGCCTCTACTGACGATGACCGACCGTTTCGGAACGGTAGGTGCGCAGGTCTGCCAAGCTCTACTCCCCCCCCCCCAATTGATCTCGATCAATTCGGGGAACGTCACGCCGGTCCGACCTTTTATGGAGTAGCGCTGCCGACCGGCTCAGCCGGGATGGCATCATTTGCGTACCAGTCCGTCTCTGTATCCGCCGGACGACCGCAGTCGCAGGATTGTGACCGGCCTTGCCCGGGCGAGGACGCGGCTCATGGCCGCAGCGTGCACGCAGCGCGCCTCGCAAGCGGCAATAACTGGCCCCCAGGCCCGCCCCCGCCCACCCTGTGGCCGGGGGCCATTTTTGTTTTACGCGTCCCGCTTTGGAAGATCGATCGATATGCTCACAGTTCATCGAGGCGCAGGCCGTCGCCTCTTCCTCGCAGCCATTGCGACTGTCGCACTGAGCTCAGGCATCGCACCGGCGTCGGCGCAGTTCGATGTGCCTGCCGCCAGCAGGGATGGAGAGCAGACGGCCCCGCCTGCTGACCCGTACGGACGGACGACACCGGCGGGAACCGTGGCCGGATTCGTCGGCGCAATCTCGCAAGGTGATTACGCACTTGCCGGGCGCTACCTGGACCTCGACCGCGTACCGGAACGGCGCCGGGCTTCCGCTGGCGCCCGTGCGGCCGAGCAATTTCAGGATGCGCTCGACCGCGCCGGGAGCTTCGCGCCGCGCGCGCGTCTGAGCGAGGAGCCGGACGGCGATCTGCTGGACGGGCTGGCGCCGGACCGGGAACGGGTCGGCACGATCGGCGACGGCGAGGACGTCACGCCGCTTGTGCTCGAGCGTCAGGACGGCGAGGCTGGACCGCACTGGGTGATCGCCAGCGAGACCCTGGCCAGCGCCGTCCCGCCTACGGCCGAGGCGCACGCGCCGCTTGCCGAGCGCTGGCTGCCATCGCTCGCCAGCGAATGGGAGATACGCGGCGCGCCCGCTTCGCACTGGCTCGCGATCCTGGCGGTCACGATCGCTGCTTATGCCGGCCTGTGGCTGCTCGTGCGGCTCGTGGGCCAGTTCGTCTGCCGGCTGCGCGGCCGCAGTGAACGCGCGCGTCATTTCGTGCGCGCGCTCGCCCCGCCAGTCGCATTGCTGGGGGCCATTGCCTTCGGCAGCCTGTCCGGGCCTGCGCTCGGCATCTCGATTGTCGCGCGCGAGCAAGCCGGACGTTTGTTCGAGATCGCCGGCTGGCTGGCATTCGGCTGGCTCGGCTGGCGAATGATGGACGCGGTCAGCGCGCGCGTGCTCGAACGTCTGAACCACAAGGGCCGGCTCAACGCGACGGCGATCGTGCAGTTCGCGGCGCGGCTGATCAAAGTCGCGCTGGTCGCACTGACCCTGATGGCGATTCTCGATGCGATGGGCTTCGACGTGACCGCCGCCGTTGCGGCACTCGGCATCGGTGGGCTGGCGATCGCGCTCGGCGCGCAGAAGACGGTCGAAAATCTGATCGCCAGCCTGTCGATCCTGTCCGATCGTCCGTTCCGGATCGGCGAGACCTGCCGCTTCGGCGACACGACGGGCAAGGTCGAGGATATCGGCATGAGGTCTAGCCGCATCAGGACATTGGGCGGCACCTTGCTGACGATCCCCAACAGCAGCCTCTCCAATTCGCAGATCGAGAATTTCAGCCGGCGCACCAGGGGCTGGTTCCATCCGATGCTGCACGTGGCGATCGCCACTCCTCCGGATCGGATCGAGGCGCTGCTGGCCGCGCTACGGGAGACACTGACGAACGAGCCGCGACTGGAAGGAGAGCAGGCGCGTGTCCGTCTGCTCGCCCCGACGCCGGATCGGCTGCCGATCGAGATTTTCGGCCATATCCGTACGACCGACTTTGACGAGTATCTCGCCGTGCAGGAGGAGTTAATGCTCAAAGTTCTAAAGACCGTGCAGCAGAGCCACGTGGAACTCGCCCCGCCCGCGATGCAGATCGCGACCACGCCTTCTGGATCAGTCAAAGCTCCAGCTATCGCTGCTAACTAGTTTGTGGTCGGACGCATGATATTAGATCTCGAACAGATCCTCCGAGGTACGTACAGAATAAAGGAACGGTATTACGTTACTCCCGTTGGTCAGATGAGGCCTAAGACATAGGCCAAACACCAGCGAGACTAAGGTAAAAACGTGACGATATACAAGGCTGCAGCATTTTTCGACCGAGCACGAGTGTCAGGAAAGACTCATGATCAAGGAGTGACTGATTATCTGGTCGATACGGGTATGCCTCGCAATGGGATCAGCATGGTAGCCAAACTTCGTGCCTTGCTGCTGGCGGCCGCGGCAACCACGCTGGCCACCACCAGCCTACAGGCGCAGGATCGGATCGAGCTGGCCATTCCCGCTCAGCCCGACGCTAGTTTCTTCTCCGGTGGCCGCAGCGCGGATGTCTTGCTGGTCCAGACGCTGCTGGACCGCAGCCATCATTCGCCGGGCGCGATCGACGGCATTCCGGGCGGCAACACCACGCGCGCCGTTCGCGCGTTCGAGGCTGCCAACGATCTCCCGGCCGACGGCAAGATCGACGCTCGCCTGATCCGCGCCTTGGTGGATCGGCATGGCGGTAACGTACTGCAACGCTACACGATCAGCGAAGCCGACGTGAGCGGCCCGTTTGAGACAGTCCCGGAGGGTATGGAGGCGCAGGCCCAACTCAAGCAGCTCTCCTACGAGACCCCGGCAGAAATGCTCGCCGAGAAACACCATATGACCCGCGCGCTCATTGAGGCGCTCAATCCCGGCGCGGACTTCGGAAAGGCTGGAACGCAGATCACGGTCGTCGTCGCTGGCGAGGAGAAGCTCGACGGCGAGGTGGCGCGGGTGGAAGTGGACAAGGCCAAGTCGGAGCTGCGGGCGCTGAGTGCCGACGGCACGCTGCTTGCGACTTATCCGGCCACGGTGGGCAGCAGCAGCTTCCCGTCACCGGGAGGCGCGATGGAGGTGCGCGCGATCGCGCCGGCGCCGACCTATCATTTCGATCCGGCCGGCCGCGCCTGGGGTCCCGACCGCGCCGTGACAATCGCCGCCGGCCCGAACAATCCCGTCGGATCGACCTGGATCGACCTCACCAAGGAGGGCTATGGCATTCACGGCACGCCGGAGCCGCGCCTGATCGGCAAGACCGCCAGCCACGGCTGTGTGCGCCTGACCAATTGGGATGCCGAGGAACTGGCCAAGGCCGTGAGTCCGGGAACCAAGGTCGTCTTCCTCTAGCAACGAGGACCGCCACCCTGGATTGATCCAGAGCTGGATGTGGTGGAGGAGATCGCCAGCTTGAACAACGGTGGCATCAGATATTGAATACAACCTTGTTGCAGTTGGCGGATCGCGTGGCGCTGTTCAGCGATCTTGAAGCCCCTCGACGCGAGCGGCTGCTGCGCGACGCTGAGTTGCGAGCATACCCGGAAAACTCTCTGCTCTTTTCCGAGGGCGAGACGGCAAGCCTGCTGCATGTCCTGGTTCGCGGAACGGTCGAGCTACACAAAAGCGACGGTCCGCGCGAATGCGGCCTGATGCTGCTCGCGCCCGGGGATGTGTTCATGCCGGCGGCGGCCGTATTCGCCGAGCCCTATCTCAATTCGGCCCGGACATTATCTCCGTGTCAGCTCCTGCTGCTGCGAGCCGAGGTGGTCCGGACCGAATATGCTCTTTGTCATCAGCTCGCGATCAATGTCGGCCGGGTTCTTGCCGGGCAGTTCCGGATGGCAGCGCGTCACATCATCGACTTGAAGTGCCTGAGCGCAGCGCAGCGGCTGGCGGTTCTGCTGCTCCGGCTGGTGGATCAGAGCGCGGGGCCTGGAAGCGCGCGTCTGCCCGTTTCAAAGCGCCATCTGGCGTCGCGGGTCGGAATGACACCTGAGACCCTATCTCGAGCGATCCAGGTGCTCGCCGACAATGGCCTGATCGTGCGCGGCACCAGCATCGTTGTGCGTGATCGCCCCCGGATCGAGGCATTCTGCGGCGCTCCGCCTTTTCCACATTCTTCAGAGACGGAGTTGGATGTGCATATGCTCTGAATACTCAACGGGCGCGCCTGGCGCAGCTGCGTTGCGAACGGGTCCCGACTGCCGCGCCCGTCGACGCACAGGCTTGCCGAAGCTGTTTGCGGAGCAATGGCGCGGACAGATGCTCCGCCACTCTCTCATAGCCTTCACGGCCGAGCTGTCGCGCGATGTCGTCAAGGCTCTCTCCCGGAACAGTGGCAGCGAGCTGGAAGGCTCTCTCGATCGTGCCGGGCCGGAGGGAAGGATGAGCGTTCATGATCGCTGCCTCACCGTGAACCAAGTCAAATGGAGTTACTGATCGGACCGAAGCCCGTCCGGTCTGGCGCGCTGCCCTCGATAATGTGGAAGCTCGATTGGTCAGAGCTGCCGATCGCTCTCACGACGATCCAGAACGTGTCGCACCAGGCGGGAACCGCTTCCGACGAGATGCTCGGCCCGATCACGTTCCGAAGCGCCGGCCCAAGCGCCAGGCCGAACCGGGAGTAATGCCGACCCGATACGCCGAGCGCAAAATGTTCTTTCCGGACCTCCGACAAGCCACGCAGCGCGCCGAACGCTGCAAGATCGCTGCCGCCGTCGAGAAGCAGATTGAACAGGATTGCGGCGATTTGCTCGCTTGCCGGGCCCGCGCCGCCGTCATCGGCAGGGACCATCCGGGATGCGATAGCCGCGACCACCGCGGCCCGCCGACGCTCTAGCGGCGGCATCGACTGGGCAAGCCTGAGACGCAAAACTTCTGAAATCATGGATTCTGGCGATCGACAGGCCGATATCATACGCATTTGAAGCAATGTCTTGCCGGCTCGATCTAGCGCTTCGTCGTACCGGTGTCGGCGGGGGAGCATGATTCTGCGCGGCTGTGCCGATGACGGAGGGCCACCGCTTCAGCGGCGAGGACGGTCACCTCATCATGATCCTGTCCCATCACCACCAAGCTGGGATATTCCGCGCAATGCCCCACAAAGAGGCCGGTATAGTGCGGCCTGATCTTCAGTGTGTAATCCGCCATTCGATACGACCCCGCGTGTAAGCTGAACATGTGCAGAGGAGTGTATCAGCTGGTCCACTTGATCAGGGTCAATTCTCCGCTCGGCGCCGAATTTCCGCCTGTTTCACTTAGTGGGCGGGGTGGGCGAGGGTGCGGCCACGGGCGGTGCGCCCGGCGCTACCAGCACATCAACTCTTCGATTCCGCTGCCGTCCTTCCGGGTCGTCGCTGCCGTCGGGAAGAGCATTGGGAGCGACCGGGCGTCGCTCGCCAAGCGCGACGAGCGTGATACGATCGGCCTTCACGCCCATCGCGAGCAAGTAGTCCCGCACCGCTTCCGCGCGCCGCCGCGAGGTTGCCAGATTGTCGGCGTCGCTTCCGGAGGCGTCGCTATGGCCCGATAAGGTTACCGCTCCTCCTGCCGCGAAGGCAGGCCGCGCGATCAGCTCGTCAAGCGCCTCACGAGCGGCGGCGTCGAGCTCTGCGCCTTGCGGAAAAGAGATCACGAGGCGCAGTGGCTCCGGAGCCGGCGGTGCTGGTTCAGGCGCAGCGACCTCCGCGGTCACCTCGGGTCGCATGACGGACGTTCCCGAGGCTTGATTGTTTCCGATGCTTGGCTCCCGAACGATCTCCTTGGCGGGCGGTCCAGCCTGTTCGGTTCGCCGGTCGCAAGCGGACAGGAGAACAAAGCACATGAGCAAGGCGGAATGGTGGGCGCTCATGCGGCAGCTCCTGCAGATTTCGGCATCGGCTCGGGCGCGACCCTTGCTTCGTTCGAGGTCGGTTCGCTGGTCCAGCCGTGGACATTGGTACGATCGACCTTTGGTGAGAAAACAATGACAGTATCGCCTGGCTCGGGCTCCGGCCGGGAGGCGTGGGTGAAGAAGCGGATTTTGCCGCTGCGCCGCAGAAGCAGAAGCGGATCAGCATCGGCCGGGAGGTCTGAGCGGAGATCGGCCAGGTCGCGTTCACCGGTCAAGGTGGTGCTGACGAACGTCCACCCCGCAGCCTCGCGTGCCTGCACGTCTTCGACCCCAAGCCCAGAAGCGAAGAGTGCCCGACCGCGAAGCATGGCCGGCAGGCTCCGTGGGTCGTCGCCCGCAGCATCGCCGAGCTGATACACCGCGTCCCGTCCAAGTTCGGGCGCGAACTCATTACACAGCAGCGCGTTATAGGCTTCGTTTTCCGTGACTGCGGCCAACACGGCGTAGTCGTGAAGATCCAGATCCTCCTCGGCGCCGTCCGCCAGGATCTCGCCATGGTAGGTCGGCACGCCTTCTTCACGTGCTCTCGTCAGCCGCTGCCAGCTTGTATCGGTGATCAGGACGGGAACGCCCAGTCGGCTGAGATGGGCGGAGAGGGACGTGCTCCACGGCGTCGCGCCTACGATCAAAATGCCCGGCTGCGCTCGGGAGGTCAGTCCGAGCAGCCGCGCAACAGGGCCAATCGTAAAGCCGTGTGCGACGATGGTGGCCGCCACCACGGCGAAGGACAGGGCGACGAGGATGCCCCCGTCGCCGTAGCCAAGCTCGTCGAGCCGCAGTGCGAACAGGCCGGAGATCGCGACGGCGACAATGCCGCGCGGCGCGATCCAAGCCACGAACAGGCGCTCGCGCCAAGGAATGCGGCTGAAGGCCAGGCTGATCAGAACCGTTGCCGGGCGAACCAAGAACAGCAAGGCCAGCAGGAAAAGGCCGAAACGCCACTCGAATTGGCGAAGCGCCTCGAACTCCAGTGAGGCGGAGAGGATGACGAAGACGCCCGAGACGAGCAGGACAGTGATGTTCTCTTTGAACGAGAGGATATCGCGGACGCTGGCCAGCTTCATGTTCGCGAGGGCGATGCCCATAACAGTGACGGCGAGAAGCCCGCTTTCCTGCTGAATCGTGTTGGACAGCACGAACGTCCCGATCACTGCGACCAGCAGCACGGGCGCTTTCAGGAATTCGGGAATCAGGCCGCGCGGGAGTGCCCAGGCGATCGCCCGCGCCACGCCGAAGCCGATCAGCCCCGCGACGACCGACGCGAGAACCACCCAGCCGATGCTCTGAATAACCGGGGCGCCTGCCTGGGCCTCGCGCAGATACTCGTAAGTTATGACGGCGCAGAGCGCGCCGATAGGATCGTTGACGATCGACTCCCACTTCAACATGGCGCGCGGCCGGGCGGCAATGCTGGTCTGGCGCAGCAAGGGCAGGATCACGGTCGGCCCGGTGACCACCAGGATGCCGGCGAACAGGATCGCCACGGGCCAGACCAACCCCGCGACATAATAACAGGCCAGTGCCCCGAGCACCCAGCCGACTGGCACGCCGAGCAGGACCAGCCGCTGCACCGCGCCGTCCGCCCGATGCAGCTCACGAAAGTTCAAGCTCAGCCCACCTTCGAAGAGGATGATGGCGACGGCGATCGAGACTGCCGGTTCGAGCAGGTGGCCGAAGTCGTGCTCCGGATCGATGAAGCCGGTGACTGGGCCTGCAACGATACCCGCGAGCAGCATCAGCGCAATCGCCGGTAAACCCGTTCGCCATGCGATCCACTGCGCCCCGATCCCGATCAGCCCAATGACCGCGAAGACGAGCGCGAGATGCTCCATCAGGATCTACAGCCGGTGCGAACTGTCATGGTCCTAGATGTAAAAACACGCGTCGATCACGAGTTCCCCGCCTCGGCTTGCCGTCTCGGTTGCTCACATTGTTACAGACCCCGCGCCCGCGAATAGGAGGAAGGAGAGCATTGCTTCCATCAGCGTCGCGGGGACATCGATATTGGACACGAACGCGGACACCTGCTCCGCCAGCGTGCTGGACGGCAATATGCGATCGAGCGCGATCACGAACAGCGATGCTGGCGCCCATCACCGTCGATCCAAACGACGAGGGCAGCCCGAGAAAGCGGTGGTTGAGACAGCCTAGAAGTGCCGCGAGTGTGATGAGGATAGCAGCGGCGTCGAACGCGTTGAGTGCAGAGGTCATATCGGAACCTAGGTTCATTCGCGGCCCGGCACCATGCAACAGGAGCCTCCATGTTCTTCTCAGGGATTGAAGGTATCTGGCGCACCCTGATCGTCGGCATTTGCGCTTATGTGCTGCTGGTGGGCGTGCTCCGGATGACCGGGAAGCGCACCTTGTCGAAGATGAATGCGTTCGATCTGGTCGTTACGGTAGCGCTCGGCTCAACGCTGGCAACAGTCCTGCTCTCCAAGAATGTCGCTTTGGTGGAAGGCGTGTCTGCATTCCTGCTGCTAGCCGGCGCACAATATGCGGTGACCTGGACCTCGATCCGCTCGTCCCGGTTCCGTCGCTGGATCAAGGCCGAACCGCGAGCGCTGCTTCGGGACGGTCGGATGCTGGACGAACCGATGCGAGCCGAGCGCGTGACGCAGGACGAGGTTGAGGCGGCAATTCGCGCCGCGGGGCACCTCGACCCGGCTTCGATTGCGCTCGTCATGCTGGAGACCGACGGCAGCATGAGCGTCGTGCCGCAGCGCGGGGGAGCTTGAGAACATGTGGCTGAAAGTCCGGCTGTTCACCTTCGTCGAGGATGTTCGCGGCAGCTATTGGTTCGTACCCTCGCTTTTCGCGCTGATCGGTTTCGCGACAGGGCTGGGCCTGGTCTATCTCGATGCGCTGCTCGGCGACGCCTGGCTCGGCCAGGTCGAGTGGTTCTATGGCAGCCGGCCGGAGGGCGCGCGATCGCTGCTTTCCACGGTGGCCGGCTCCACCATCACGGTCGCCGGCGTCGTTTTCTCGATCACCCTGGCGGCGGTCACTTACGCGTCCGGACAATATGGCCCCCGACTGCTCAGCAATTTCATCCGGGATCGGGGCAATCAGGCCACATTAGGCGTGTTCATCGGCACGTTCCTTTACTGCCTCGTGGTCCTGCGCACGATCCGTAGCGCCGAGGAAGCGAGCGCCGATACCGCCGGCGCGGTGCGCGAAGCATTCGTGCCGCACCTAGCGATGTTCGGAGCCATGGCGCTCGCCATCCTGTCGATCGGCGTGCTCATCTACTTCGTTCACCACGTCACGGACGGCATTCACATCAACAATGTGATTGCTCGGATCGGTCGCGGGCTCCTCGCCGACATCGATAAGGCGCGCGACGACGCTGAGGCCGGCGACGCGGAGATCACCCCTGTTCGGCCGGTGGCCGGACCTACCATTCGATCAACCAGAACCGGCTACGTCGAAGCACTCGACGAGGAGGCTCTGCTTGCCATCGCGACCGAACGAAACCTGGTGCTGACTGTGCTCGCGACACCAGGCGACTTCGTTCATCGCGGCCGGCCGCTGCTGCGCGTGGAGCCGGCAGGGCAGGAAGACCTCCATGCCTGCGGCGACCTGTTCTCGATCAGCCGCAAACGATCCTCGCTGCAGGATCTCCGGTTCGCGATCGACGAACTCGTCGAGCTTGCGGCTCGCGCCCTCTCGCCCGGCGTGAACGATCCCTTCACCGCCATCGCCTGCATCGACTGGCTCGGTGCCGCGCTGAGCGATCTTGCCGAAATGCCGAGCCGGCCAGGCGCGATGCGCGATCAGGACGGGAAGCTGCGCGTGATCGTGCCGCGGCTGACATTCGAGGATTACCTGCAAACGGCGATCGGGCAACTCCGCCCTTATGCCGTGCGCGACCCGAACGCGGCGGCCCACCTTCTGAATACGCTCAAGATCGTCGGCGACTCGATCGCGGACGAAGGCGATCGCGAACTGGTCGAATCAGAGCGCGAGCGCGTTCGCTGTGGGGCGGCGCAGCTCTCGGGAGAAGCAGGTTGAACCTGGAATTGGATTTGCAAGCAGGTGACGGCGTGGGCGTGGTGGATGCCAATGTCGGGCTGATCTGGCGAACGGTCGATCGGCTGCTCGACGGATTTCTCGCCATGCTGCCGCTGCTCGTCGCCGGCCTGCTCGTCTTCCTCGTTTTACTCATGCTCGCCAAGGCGGTCCGCTACGGGATCGAACGCGCGCTCGCCCGTTCGTCGAACCGAAGCGCCGCGGTCGCGATCGGGCGCATTCTCTACATCCTGATGCTGGGCATCGCGCTGCTGATCGCGGTGACGGTAGCCTTTCCGAGCATGACGCCAGGCCGCCTCATCTCCACCCTGGGCATCGGCGGCGTCGCGATCGGGTTCGCGTTTAAGGACATCTTCCAGAATCTGCTCGCAGGCATCCTGCTGCTGCTCCGCCACCCGTTTCGCGTCGGCGACGAGATCACGACTGGCGATTTCACCGGCACGGTCGAATCGATCGAGACCCGTGCGACCTTTATCCGCACCTATGACGGCAAACGCGTCATCATCCCGAACGGCGATGTCTACACCAAGCCGGTCACGGTCATCTCCGCCTATGACATGCTGCGGACCGAATATGACATCGGCATCGGCTATGGCGACGACCTCGGTCGAGCGAAGGAGATCGCGCTGCAGGCGATCCGCAGCGTGAGCGGCGTGCTCGTCGATCCTGCCCCCGATGTGCTCGTCTGGGATCTCGCCGGCTCGTCAAAGAATCTGCGTCTGCGTTGGTGGACCCGCCCTCATCGCTCCGACGTGATCGCGATCCGCGACCAGGTCCTGCGCGCTGCGGCCGAGGCGCTCGCGGAGGCGGGCGTGGATCTGCCGTTTCCGACCCAGGTCGTCCTCTTCCACGATCAGACCGAGGAAACCGATGGCGATCGTCGGCGGCAGCGTGAAGGCTGGCCGGCCGGAGACTCGCCGCCCGCGCCGCGGCCGGTCAGCCGGGTCGAGCTGATACCTCCCCGCGAGGACCATGGATCGGGCGACAAGCGCTGACGCTTCGCTTATCAGACAGAGCCCAACGGGCGGGGACAGCTGCTTGGCGCACGGCACGAGGTGCCGCGCAGGACGATTTCGGCATGGTCGCAAGCTCAATCGCCTTTTCGTCCTTTCTGTCCCTGTTGCCGTTGCTGGCACTGGTCGCGCTCGCATACGGTACGTTCACGGATCCACGTGAAGTGATCGCCGATCTTCGCAATCTCATCCGCATCATTCCAGCCGAGGCACGAAGCTTTATCGACATCTGGCTCGGGGAGGCGCTGCTGAAACGTGAGGGACGCGGCGCCGGATTCGTGATCTCCCTGGCGCTGCTCACCTACACGGCGAGCCGGGCCGGACGTTCGTTGCTCTACGGACTGAATGTCGCCTGCCGGATCGAACGCAGTCGCGGCTTCGTCGCACGCGGCGCCACGTCAATTGCGATCATGCTGCTCACTGCAGCGCTGATGACGGGCGCGCTCACGGCGATCTCGATCTTCGCCTTCGTCGCCCGTTTTCTTCCGGACGTGCCGTTCGCGTCTCAGATCGCGCGCGTGCTATTCTGGGCGGCAGCCGCGCTCTCCGCTGGCCTGACCCTGACCGCGATCTACAGATTTGGCCCCGCGCGCGAGCCGCCGCCGTGGCGGGACGTGACGTCAGGCGCGGTTCTCGCAACATTCATCTGGCTTGCCGCCACCGGTCTGTTCAGCTTCTATCTCAGCCGCTTCGGCAGTTTGGGGCGGGTCTACGGCTCACTCGCCGCGATCGTATTGCTTCAATTCTGGTTGCTGGTCTCAAGCTGGGCCTTCCTGCTGGGTGCGCGCTTCAATCTGGAAATTTCGGACGAGCGCGATCCAGGGGAGATGCGGCCATCTGATCCCTGACCAGTGGGTTGAAACAATTGAAACCCTGGCGCGGTGCTCCGGATCAGCGCTGCAGCTTGTTCATCGTACTGACCATGAACGCCGTCGACCATCCGATCAGAAGAAAGCCGATCAGGGCTTCCAACGATCCGAGCAACCTCCAGTCCGCTGGAAAATCCTCAATGGTCCGGCCCAGCGTCGCATAAGCCGCAGCAGAATAGTAGATGGCGAGTTCGACATCGGCCAGAGCGCCGACGAGTAGGTAGAAGGCGGCGAAAAGGAAGATTTCTGCGAGGTGCAGCGCGAACACCAGCATGCCGACCGAGCCCATCAGGAAAAAGGCGCCGAGATTGAGCCTCCGATCCTCAAGGCGCTCGGTCTGCAGGTGAAGCAACTTCGCAATCCCGATGAGACCACCGCCATGAACAATGGTCATGACAAGGGCCAGCAGGGTGGATGAGCCTACTTGTATTGAAACTTGAACGGCCTGGCTGAACTCTCCCATCCGGCGCAGACCTCCATTGTGTGTCGGCGGGCTGTTCCCGGCACCGCGGAACCGGCTCTACGGCGCATGAGCAGGAAAGTCTGCTTCTCTGCCGTCCAGCCCCGCAGCGGACTTTCCGACAGCGGCCCGGTGGCGCGCGAGGTGGAATTCGAGGAAGTCCGCGCATTCTGCCTAAACACAGGTGTTGGCAGCGCTTTTCGGCTGCTTTAGGCGGCTTTGGGAGTCGCTAGCTCGAGGACGGGCTCAGAGTGGGCGATGGACGATTAAGAGTGCGATGAAAACTGAGACACTCGCGCGACCTGATGGCTTTGGCGACTTCGGGATGTTCGGGGCCGGTGAGATGGCCGCGCTTATTCGTGCGCGTGATTGGGCGGACAGTCCGCTTGGTACCATCGACGACTGGCCAGCCTCGTTGCGTTCGGCGCTCTCCATCTGCCTGGGTTCGAGCTTCCCCACCGCCATCTATTGGGGCCCGGACCTCCGTCTCCTCTACAACGATGCCTGGGCACCAATACCGGCAGAGCGTCATCCTTGGGCGCTGGGGCGCCCGGGTGCGGAGGTATGGGCCGACATCTGGGACGTAGCGGGCCCGCAAATCCGGAGGGTGCTGTAAACGGGGGAGGGGTTCTCGACCTTCGATCAGATGCTGCCGATGGTCCGCAGCGGCACCAGGCATGAAACCTACTGGAATTACAGCTTCTCCCCAATCCGTGAAGCCGACGGGCGGATCGTCGGCATTCTCAATCAAGGGCATGAAGTCACCGATCGGGTGCTTGGCGAGCGCCGCGACCGTTTCCTGCTCGGGCTCAGCGATCGGCTGCGCCGGTCATCCGATGCGCGGGCGATCATCGAGGCGGCCCAGGAGGCGCTGGGCAATTATCTGAACGCGAACCGGGTCGGCTCGGCGAGGTCGACGATACGGCCAGATATTTCACCACCGAACGCAATTGGACCGACGGACGCGTGCCATCGCGGGAGGGCACGCATGATCTGGCAAGCTTCGGTCCAGAGGTGTTGACGGCCTTGCGTGCCGGCGTACCGCTGCTGATCCCGGACGTTGAGGTCGATCCGCGCACGAGCGATCCGGACACGCTGCGTGCCTTCGAGGCGATCGACACGCGCGCGGCGATCACCGCGTCCCTCGTCAAGGACGGCCGCATGCGGGCCGCGATCTACGTCCATGCGCGCGAGCCCCGCCCCTGGAGCCGGCAGGACGCGGAGCTGGTCGTCGACGTCGCCGAACGCATCTGGTCGAGCGTGGAGCGGGTCAAGGCCGAGGCGGCGCTGAGCGCAAGCGAGTCCTTTGCCAGGTCGATTCTCGAGAGCAGCGGCGATTGCATCAAGGTTCTGGATCTCGACGGGCGCGTGCTCTCCATGAACGGGCCGGGACGTTCGCTCATGGCCATCGAGAATCTAGAGACCATCATCGGAAAAGACTGGGACTCGCTCTGGCCGGTCGAGGAGCGAGTGACGCTCCGGAACGCCATGGAACGGGCACGCGCGGGCGAGGCTGGCCGGTTCATGGGCTTTTGCCCCACGGCAGCGGGCGAACCGCGGTGGTGGGACGTGGCCGTGACCGCGATCGCGGGTGAAGGGGGAGCACCCGCGGGTCTCCTTGTCGTGTCCCGCGACATCACGGACCAGCGCCGCGCCGATGACGCGCTCCGCGAGAGCGAGGGTCGCTTCCGAGAGTTGGTCGAGCGCGCGCCCGAGAAGATGTGGGTCAATCAGCCGGACGGCTCGGTGGCCTATTTCAACGCCGCGTGGCGAGACTATACGGGTCAGCCGAGGGTCCCGGAGGGCCTGTCGTGGGCTCAGGCGATCCATCCGGATGATCGCACCCGCTTGGCCGAGTGTCGCGCGGGCGGCGTCGCAACGGGAGAGGCCTACGAGCTAGAGGTGCGCATCCGCCGCGAAAGCGATGGCGCCTGGCGCTGGCACGTCGGCCGGGTCGCGCCCGTGCGCAGCGACGGCAGAATCTTCGCGTGGGTTGGCATGGCCGCGGACATCGACGACGTGCGCCGCGCTCAGCACACGTTGAGCGAACTGAATGCGTCGCTAGAGAGCCGGGTGATCGAGCGGACCGAAGAGCTGCAGAATGCGCACGAACAGCTTCGCCAGTCGCAGAAGATGGAGGCAATCGGTCAACTCACCGGCGGCCTCGCTCACGATCTCAACAACATGCTGACCGTCATCACGGGCAACATGGACATGGCGAGGCGCAATCTCGCCGCTGGCGACGAGGCGCGGGTGCAGCGTGCGATCACCAATGCGCTCAAGGGCGCGGAGGGCGCCGGCGCGCTGACCCGCCGCCTGCTCGCCTTTGCACGGCGACAGCCGCTCTCACCCAAGACGGTCAGCGCTGCTGACCTGATCGACGGCATGTCCGATCTGCTGGCGCGCGCCCTTGGAGAGACGGTGCTGCTCCGGGTCCACTCCACTCCCGATCTCCACGCGATCAGTGTCGATCCGGACCAACTGGAGAACGCGATCCTGAATCTCGCGGTCAATGCCCGCGACGCCATGCCGGCAGGCGGATCACTGACGATCGCGGCGGCAAACGTCGCCATCGACAGAGCGGCGGCGCGACAGCTTGAACTTGTGCCCGGCGATCATGTGGAGGTCGCAGTGACCGACACCGGAATGGGCATGCCGGCCGAGGTCGTCGCGCGTGTATTCGAGCCATTCTATACGACCAAGGAGCAGGGCAAGGGGACCGGCCTCGGGCTCAGCATGGTGTACGGCTTTACTAAGCAAAGCGAAGGCTCGGTCGCTATCGACAGCCGCTCCGGCGAGGGGACGACCGTGCGGCTATTCTTCCCGGCCAAGGAGCGGGCGATTGCCGAGTCAAGCGAACACCCGCCGCCGGAACGTCGCGGGTCGGAAACGATCCTGCTCGTCGAGGATCAGGAGGAAGTTGCGGACCTTGCGGAGTCCATTCTGGCCGATGCGGGGTACCGAGTGCTGCGCGCCTCGACTGGTGATGAGGCCATGAAGCGCTTCGACGACTGGGGTTCGTTCGACCTCTTGTTCACCGATGTGGTCATGCCGGGCACGTTGAGCGGTGTTGCGCTCGCGCGCGAGATGCGGCGGCGCCGGCCGGACGTGCCGGTGCTCGTGACGAGCGGCTATTCGGCCGAATCGATCCAGCGCGCGGCTGAGTTCCCGATGCTGGGCAAGCCCTACCGGCGAGGCGATCTGCTCGCTCGCGTCCGGCAGGTGCTCGACGGCACCACAACGGCGGTTGCGAGTTGATCGTCGAACTCAGGACATGTGCGGAGCGGGCATGAACGAAGATGATGGCGAGCGGCCGCCGTTCAACGGCGACGATGTGCCGCAAGCGGCCGCCGAAGATGTGCAGGGCGGGGGCCAGAGCATCGGCAAGCCTGCCGCAGGCGAGGTCGAGGGTTCGTCCTTCTCGCCCACTGGCGGTCCGGGTGTGATGCATTGGCAGGAAGGAACGATCACGAACCCCGGCCTGGAGGATCGGTCGGGCATCTTCTTCGCGGCGATCGAGATGACCCGGATGCCGATGATCCTGACCAATCCCAACATTCCGGACAATCCGATCGTCTTCGCTAACCGCGCTTTTCTGGACCTCACCGGCTATACGGAAGACGAGGTGGTGGGGCGCAACTGCCGCTTCCTCCAAGGCGCGCAGACGAGCCGCGACGCGGTCCGCGAGCTTCGGGAGGCCGTCGCCGAGAAGCGCGCCATCAGCCTCGACATCCTGAATTACAAGCGGGACGGCACGCCGTTCTGGAACGGCGTCTTCATCGGCCCGGTGTTCGACAAAGCCGGCAAGCTCCTCTACTTCTTCGCCTCGCAACTCGACATCACCCGCCGCCGCACCAGCGAGCAGGCGTTCCGGCAGGCTCAGAAGATGGAGAGCATCGGCCAATTGACGGCCGGGCTCGCCCACGATTTCAACAATCTGCTCCAGGTGATCGGCGGCAATCTGGAAGTTATTGCCGATGGCGAGCTCGACGACCGGCAGAAGCGCGCGCTCGATACGTGCATCCGCTCGGCCGACCGGGGCTCCAAGCTGACGCGGCAGCTGCTTGCCTTCGCGCGCAAGACCCGGCTCGAGCCGAAGCCGACCAACCTCAACGCCATCTTCATCGAGCTCGGCGACATGCTCGAGTCCACGTTGGGTCAGCACATCGAGATGAAGCTCGACCTGAAGCAGCGGCTGCCGACCGCATTGCTCGATCCGGTGCACCTCGAGATGGCGCTGCTCAACGTGCTCATCAATGCGCGGGACGCCATGCCCAAGGGCGGCAAGGTCATCGCCTCCACCTCGACACGCTTCCTCAACGGCGATGCGGAAGACCATCATCTTCCGGCCGGGGAATATGTGGTGCTGGCGATCCGCGACGAGGGCGCAGGAATGCCGCCGCACGTCGCCGAGCGCGCGATCGAGCCTTTCTTCACCACCAAGGA
>SXGU01570495.1_pt1 | contig 24543 bp, 42 predicted proteins | sample 3174531 | NCBI WGS metagenome assembly SXGU01 (sample SAMN11356863, study PRJNA531348) | freshwater metagenome | isolation source: freshwater sample F1-140 | place: China: Fuxian Lake, Yuxi | collected 2017-12-25
GTAGTAGTTATATAAATTAAATCGCGGTCACCAAAAACGATTTTTTGGAAAATAATGCGTAAGCCCAGCGATTTTGAGAAAAAATCATATAAGTTGAAATCTGAGTTAGATAAAGCGAATATGATAGAAAACAACACATTTTGGTTAAATTGATAACGGATTTGGTATATGTTTTTGCATACTAAATTAGTGTTCTAAAGAGATGAAATAGAGAAAAAATCATATGAGTTGAAATCTGAGTTAGATAAAAAGAATATGATAGAAAACAGCACATTTTGGTCAAATTGATAGAGGATTTGGTATATGTTTTTGCATACTAAATTAGTGCTCTAAAGAGATAGAAACTAGTTATTTTTACTAATAAATAATTGACATTACATGAAAGTATTTAAGGAGATATTTTGTGAGTAATTTGTGAAGATATTATATATGAAACGGTTAATTCAAAATCGTCTGTTTTTTTAAAAATTTCAAAAAAAATAATTAATAATATAATTCAAATTAGTTTTTTATAATTTAGTTATATTGTTTAAATTATTTAGATTGTTATTTATATTTATACTGTCATTTGTTGTCAATGTATGTTTTATTTGATTTATTTTATTTATTAAAATTGTTTGTTTTACAATTGCGAATAATATTGCTTTTGTTGGACTAATATAATCACTAAAATTAAATTCGCAAGATAATAATTTTAAGTTATCAATAAACATTTTATCATTAAATAAACTATTAGTGAAATCTGATATATCAAAACCAATTGAACATAATGTTTTTTCATATCCGTGAGAAATTGTTTTACATAATTCTATTATCATATTACTGTTTTCATTTACATTTATTTCGAATTGTATATTAGATTTTAGTTTTTCTAATTCATCTACAGAATATTCATACAATCTACTGTTAAACAATGGTAAATCATTTTTATTTTTTACACCTATTAATATACGAATACCATCTTTACTATCATAAAACATTTCTAAATATGATCTTATTGTTAAAATTAAGCTTCTTTTGTTTTTATAGTCCTCAGATACCATTAATTTTTTAGGTAGAATTGGTTTTATTGATTTTTTGCTTAATTGACTTATACAATCATCTTTTGAAAAATCTAAATTCATTATATGGTTTTCAGTATCATTTTTTTCAGTATTTGTGTTTAAAAATTTTATAATTTCATTATCACGATTTATATTTATGGATTTATGACTTTTTGATATTGATACACTTTCATTGCTTTCTGACACACTTTCAGATACACTTTCATTGTTTTCAGATACACTTTCATTGTTTTTTGACACACTTTCAGTTACACTTTCATTGCTTTCTGACACACTTTCAGATATACTATTACTTTCATTACTCTTTTCACCAATTACATGTAAATTTTTTTTTTTTTGAATATTATATATACAAGTTGTACTAACATTATATTTTTTTGCAATATCGCTAACTTTGTTTTTTTGTTGTAATAAATTTTCTATTTCTTTGAATTGTTCATTTGTAAGTTTAACCATTTATAATAATAAAAAAAATTAATTAATTCCTTTTCCATTAAATATTATTTCACGTGTATTATAAAAATATACAATATACTTCTTTAATATATCATATTCAATATTATCCAATTTGAGATTGAAACTATTAATTAAATTATTCAATTGTACATCAATATTGTTAATTAAATAGAGAAATAGCAAATAGTCTTTTTCAATAATTTCAAATTTTTGAATTTTATCAGGTAAACAACTTTTTGTTTTAATAAATGTTAAATATTCATGTATTTGTTGTAAAATAATATTTTTATTAATATCGTTTATTTTAAAGTTTGTTTCATTTATAAATAATTTTAAATTTTCGAAAATAGTTTCCATTTATATTAATAAAAAATTACTCATATTCAATCAATAAAGAAATAGTTACACCATTCAAATTAATAGGTATTATATTGCTTTTACTTGCATAGAAAAATTGAATAGTTAATGCTTTAAATGATATTGGATTTTTGATATATACAATATTATCTCATGTATTATTCTGTGTACCAATATTTATTTGATTTGCGCCTTGTGTTATTGGAATTAAAAACGTACATAAAGCGAATTGATGTAGTACACTATAATTATAATTCAAAGTACCTATTTCTTTTATATATAAACAAACAAATGGTGGCCCTGTTAAATCAATTACATATGTTGGTATTAAATTATACTATGTACCCTAAATATTAACTAAATTCATTTTATATGATTTATTTTCAGGAAATCCTAATATACTATGTAAATCATTAACATTTGAATTTGATGTGAAATCAATAAAAAAATCAGCGATTATAGCATTATCATAAGAAAATTCATATTTATTTGTTATTTGATCATAAATCACATTAAAAAAATTATTTGCAACTGACTATCGTACTTCTGTTTGTATTTCTAGAGCTAGACTGTTTACATCATAATTACCCTGTTTTAATGTAATCAATAAACGATTATTATTTTCATCAATAAAATGAAATGTATTATTTAGGGAATTTATTAAATAAAATGTATTTGGAATACTACTATATACTATTTTTAAATATTTAGTTATTTTTATTGTATCATTTAACGAAAAAACAAAATTATCAGTAGGATTTGTATAATTAGCTCTACATCTCGAATCAATCAGTATATATCTTTTATTTGATGTATTATTATGTGCACAATTATTGATTATGTAATAATTTGGAACAATATTTGAGTTCATTTTAATTAACAAAAAAATGATACCATGAGTAATTATTATTAATTTAACCTAATATTGTTTATTTTATTATTTAAACATAGTATTTCTTCATCTAATAACTAATTATCGTCTTTTAATACAATAGGCTTATATTTATTTAATAATTTATACTCAGATATAATAGTATTATAACATAATATTGCATCTTTTAGATTTTTAAAATTCTCCTTATAATATAATGTTCTATTTAGTTGTAAATGTACTAAAAAATACAAATTTTTTTGAGTTTTTTTGTTAACACAAATATTTTGATATGGAGTTGAACTTTTCTTTTTATTTCCCATTTTGTTATACAATAATAAAAATAAAAAAAAAATAATTAATAGAGAGTGGGGGGAGTGTATGATTAATTAATTCAATAAGTATATCATGCACCAAAACCAGCATCTGCACTTGCATTATCTTCATTATCGTCAACACTTGCATTATCTTCATTATTGTCCGCGTTTTGATTATATCCATTTGCTGCGTCATTAGTTGTATCATTTGAGCATGCAATTACATCATTCGAATATTCATTAAAACAATTAGAGCATAATTCAGAATGATATAAATATCCTTTTTGATTACCACATATTATACAATAATGATAAAAATGACATTCATTATATGATCTAATCATATCAACTTGTTTTTTATTTTTGCCTATAAATGATTTAACTTCTTCATTATATATGTAGTAGTTGTCATATTTATTTGTAACAATATATTCTTCTTCACAATCATCACAATAAATACTATTTTTACCATATGTTATATTATTACAATTATTATTATAACATTTTTCTAAATCACAGTCTTCACAGTCACGACAACCATTTTCTTCATGTAATTCAATATTATGTAAAAAATGATTAATAGTTGAATTATCATTATCATTATCACTATCATTATCACTATCATTATCACTATCATTGTCATTATCACTGTTATTATCACTGTTATTATCATTACTAACATCTACATTGTATTTACCTACAAAACATGCTAATTGAATATTTGCTTCAGTATTGATTTTTTGTTCTTCCATTTTCTTTTATTCTTAATTTTTTATTTTTAATTATTAATTAATAATTTTTACTGATTCTATAAAATGTCTGGTTTGGAAGATGCTTTTACCTCTAAACTCAATTGTTTTTTAGGTGGATATGTTGATTTTATCCCTATTTTTTTATCGATATCTTCCTCTATATTTTTATTAGTTCCTATCTTTTTCTTTATATCTTCCTCTATATTTTTATTTGTTTCTATTTTATTTAAAATATCGTCAACGATAAGTGATTTTGCCATATTATTAACACTATTATATTTACCCTCAACAACAAAGTAATTTTCAAGTAATCTTACAATATGACTAATATTTCTTTGTACACCCTCTATATTATTTGTTTGATTTTTTAAACGACCATTTGTAATAAATTTATAGATTGCAGAACCAAAACCATATACAAAATTACACAATGTTAATATCATAATAAACATATTATAATTTATTGTAAAATTTTCAGGTATATCGCTATTTGTACTATTTGTGTTATTCATTTTAATTAATAAAAAAAATGATACCATTAATTTTCCCGCAGGCGTTCGCCCGGAATGTCTGTAAGACATTATAGGACGGGTCTTATTTATTCGAATCCACTAAATTATTGATTAATGTAGCGTTTTTAATTCGTCTATTTTGTTCATTTTTCAGATATCCATATATTTTTTGCACTTCTTTTGCTAGATATTGTATTGATTCTTTTAATAATTCAATATCTTTTAATATATTATCATTTATTGTATCAGTTGTTATATCATTGGTTAATTTACTTATATTATTTTCAATATTTAAGCTATCAAGTCTTTGTAATATATTATTTTTGAAATTATTAGTTTCCATTTATATTGTTTAAAAAATATTAATTCCTACATGGTAAAGAATTATTTAAAAAAATCTGGCTTTTTCCCATAAAACTTTATTCCATTTTTTTCAATTGTATTATAAAGGAATTTAATTGAATTTGATAACACTTTTATATTACTGTCAAATTTTTCAGTAATATTATCAATTTTTTTGTTGGTGTCATATTGATAATTTTTTATATTGTTTTCGAGCTCATTTAGTAATTTTTTAGTCCTATATATATCTTCAGATAACATTTGGTCACATTCAATTCTATTAGATTCCAATTTATTTATATTTTTAGTAAATTCTGTTTTTACCTCATCTATTTCAGATAACAGATAAACAATATCTTGTGATATTTGTGAAGGTATTATATGTGAAACGGTTAATTCAATATCGTCTATTTTTTTTAATGTTTCGCTTATATTATTAGAGTTGTCCATTTTATTTTGTTAAATATGCTAATTTATCAACTAATTTATTAATAATTATTTCAATATCACTTACACGTTTTTCCATAGCTAAATATTTTGTGTTGTAGAATTGCTGAAATGCTAATATCATATATAATGATATTTTACTATAATCCACCCCATGATTTATTATATTAACATCCATTTGTCTTGTTTTTCCCTGTAATACTTCTTCTTCACTAGGAACATAATCACTTGTTAAATATCCATAATTATTAAACATTTCATCATACATAACGCCTAATTTAATTGATTTTCCAAATCCACTATCTTTCATCTGATATGTGTATATTTTTTGATTTAATATACGATCTAAATAATTATCGCTATTTCAATTTTTAATACGTGTGCTTATTTTCATAGATGGCTCACTTCATTGATATAGTGTTTGACATTGTAAATCACCATTTGCTCTCCAATAACCACGACATGTTGATGCAAAGCTATCATTTATAGAGAATAATGTAAAAAAATTGTTATTTGCAGGATTTGAATCATTATTTGTACAAGAACTATCTGCAGATGGACAAGCAAATATAATAAACGGTGCACCACAACCATCCCATGTCTTACATTCGAAATATATGCCTGTAATAGTACATAGCTTTTTTTGTAATACAGTGAACGATCCATTATATAACCCATTTCTATGACCTCCAATAACTAAATCGAATGTATTTGATCCACTTCAATAATAATCCTGTTGTGGAGAACCACTTATCTGTACACCATATGATTTATTAACAACAGGCAAACAATAATCAATAAATCCGCTATAGAATTTAGAATGTGTTATTGTAGCGTCTAATATCCTTGCTCCATTTATTGTGTTATCTGTAAACATAGCATTTGTAATAGCAGATGTAGTACCCGTTATTTTACCGAATGCAACATCGTTTATCATTGTATTTGTAATAGCAGATGTAGTACCTGTTATTTTACTGAATGCAACATCGTTTATCATTGTATTTGTAATAGCAGATGTAGTACCTGTTATTTTACTGAATGCAACATCGTTTATCATTGTATTTGTAATAGCAGATGTAGTACCTGTTATTTTACTAAATGCGACATCATATATCATTGCATTTGTTATATTAGTATTAAATGATAAGGCGTTTAATTTTTCGAAATAAACAGTGTTATTATTTAACATAGCATTTGGTTCTAATACAAATCCGGTAAAATTAACCTTGGATTGAGGTAATATACCATCCGTTAAATTAAGCATATCGTTTGTGATTACAGCAGTAGTATTTGTTATTTTAGCAAATGGTAAACTAATAATATGTGTACCGCTTATAAATGTGCTCGTATATGATATTTTAGAATAATCTATAGTGTTTATTTTAGCAGTTGTTATAGTATTATCTAATAATTTAGCATTTGTTATAAAATTATCAGATATTCAAGATAAATCATTAATTAAAATGTTTATGATCTTACTAAAGTCTAATGTTATTATTTTAGCACCATTTATAGTGTTGTCTGTAATATTAGTGTTTGTTATTATACAATTCAATATTTTAGAAAAATCAACATTATTTATTTTTACGCTAGTAATAGTATTATCAGCAATTTTTGCATTATTAATACAGTAATTTGCTAAATCAATTGTATTTATTGGGAATTTTGCAATAAGTGCATTTAAATAAGTATTTTGGGAATTATCTATTATATTTTCTTGTACTTTAAATATATTATAATCATTTAATTTAACATATGTATCTGTTGCAGTAGTTGATCTATTTGCGACTATATTTGGTCTCATTATTTATTTTATCAAAAAAATTAAAATAATGCTGTGGTTGTGATCGGTTAATCGGGTTTTTTCTTTTTCCTTTCCGATTTTGATGGATTCCTTGATACTGCTGTTGAACTTTCATGTTTATTACTACTTTCTTTAATTAAACCTTTACCTATTCTTATACCATCATTTAACATTGTTTGATTTTCTAATTTATCCTTTTTAAAGTCAACTGTCTAATTTTTAATAGAAAGTGATGTTGGGTACTTTTCATCCAACATTTGCATATATAACTGCATTAATTCTTGTGAAACAGGTACACAAAACTCAAAACATTCCTTTAGAGGAATCTCTGACTTTTGGTTATCTATATTATCATATACTTTTTCATTTACATCACTATCCACTGTAAATTTATCCCAATATAAATCATGTACCATAGACAATATAAATACAGCTAATCTAATCGAAAATTTTTCCAATGTATTATATTTATCATTATTGAATTTATTTTTTATACCTTTTGTGTCTTTATATACCTTTTCTTCTTCTCCTACTTTTAATCCAGCAGTCATAGCAGTTTTCATTTTTTTAAGTGCTCTTTTTAGACCTATTGCTTCCATTATAAAATCTACATTGTGTATATCCACTTGAAATACAGTTTCAGGTTTATTTTTCACTGCTTCAGTAATCTATGTATTAAACTGAGTTTGAGTTATTTTACATGTATTTTTATCTTTACATTCCTCAGTAATTGTTTTCAAAAAATCTATAGTTTGGTCTTCATCCGAACTAATATTTACATGTCTATAATAATTAGGATATACAGATAATATAAATAAATCATATGTATTAATGCTGTTAAACAGAAATGCTGTTTCTCGTTGTTCATTGTTCAATATTACATTATCAGACTATTGTAATGTGCTCATTTTATTATATGAAAAAACTAATTTTTTTACATAATAAAATGTTATCGTTACAAGAAAAAATAGAAAAATATTTTCCAGCAGCATTATTAAAATATGGAATAAATTTTGTTTATTTTAATAAATTTTTATTAATTGATTCAGAAATCAAAAAATAGAATTTACCACAAACATCAGATTATTTTAGTATTAAATCATCACATTTTCATAAAAATGTTTTATTAAACCAATATGGAAAAGAAGAACCTGATATAGTGGTAGAAGATTCTAGTAAAAAATTATCCACAGTTAATGAGATCTCTATTAGTGAACCTCCTAAAAAAGATCCTAAAAAAAAATATCCATCTCTATCTATATCAAAACCAGTATTACAAAAGGCTCCTGATGAAGTATTAACAGATTGATATAATTATTTAAAAAATTTAGAAATAGCAGCAATGGAAGAATTACATTTATCTAGAGAAATTAAACGACTTAGACAAGCAGCTAGAGCATTTCAATCAGTTAAAGATGTAGGTAATAATGGCGAAATAAACTATATAAAACAAAAATATATGTTTTTGGAAACACTTTATAAACAATATGTTATTAATTTATTAAGTACTATAAATACATTATATTGGGAAGGTATACAAAATAATGATTTAGTTTTATTAAGTAATTTTTTGAAATATGGTGAAGAAGAATATGATGGTAGAAATCCAACAAATCAATATGATATTCAATATTTATTCTTTAATAATGATAATCGTAGTAATTATACATTATCTGAATGTGTCGAATTAGCCTTAAAATGTAACGAAGGCTATTTAGACTATTTGCGTGAATATTCTAAAGAGCAATTTCCAGATGAACTTAATCTAGTTGATATAATACCACATATAAAACAAGCAGAGAGTAAAAAATATAGTGATGATTTAGTCATAAGTAAACCGAAAAAAAAGAAGAAGAAAAAAATGGAATAAAATTCTTTGGTAAAAAACACGATTTTTTTTAATAAATAAATGTCTATTAAATTAGAAAATATGTTATATGGTACAATTAATAAAGATTCTATTGGTTCGCGTGGACGCACTAGAAGTAAAAAATATAATAAAGATATACAATTAGCAAAAAAACCTGTTAAATTATCAAAAAAACATGTTGAATTATCACAAACTATAAAAGATATTAATAAAGATAAACAATTAGCAAAAAAACCTGTTAAATTATTAAAAAAAGGATTAGAATCTATGTTAACACCACAAGTAAATATTAAAGATGTTGAAAAGGCAGAACCTACTAAAATTAACACAAAAAACGATGATGTTGTAACACATGAAAAAGGTATTAGGTCGTTGTTGACACCACAGGTAAATGTAGTACCTAGTTCAAATAAAAATGATAAATCTGGTAAAGTACGAATTCGTGTTCGGGAAATAATGCAGAATGATGAAGATGACATCCCTTATAAAGATGATAAAATACTTAAAAAATATGTTGAAAGCTTAGATGATCATTTTGATAATGAAGAAAAAGTTGTTATAAAAACAATTGATGAAAATAAGGCTGAAATTTATAAACGTAATGATTATAATAAACAGTTGATAGAATTAAAAAAAGAATTGAAAGGGATTGATATGCCGAACATTAGTAAAAAATTGAATATTAATGATAAAAAAAAAAAAAGAGATATAAATGATAAAATTGATTATGTATCTGAAAAAATATATAATATAGATGAATTAGAAAAATATAAAAACGATAATATCAATATTTTAAAAAGATATGAAAAAAACAAAAAAATAAGACAAAATTATCATAAAATAAAACATAAAATACAAAATATGAAAAAAATCTTAAAAAATACTGATTTAAACAGTTGAGCTGAAACCGAAGAAATATTTAAAGATGATGAAGAATTAGCTGATTTAGATCCAATAGATTTTAAAAAATTTTATTTAAATAATAAAAAAAAAAAAAATAATTTGGATTTTTATAAAAATTATAATGATTATTTATTGATTTCTAAAAATAAAAATAATCATAAACCATTTGATATAAATGATATATTTACACAAAAAAATTCTGATGGTATTTCTGAAAAATATAAATTTAAAAAAAATACATACAAAAATATATCAAAAAAAATACAAAATGAGTAGGATGAAAAGGAAAAAAAATTAAAGGTTATCGATGATGAATTAAAACAATTAAAAAATGACAAAAATAAAAAAAAAGAAAAAAATGAAAAAAAAAATAGTCGTAAACAATTAGAGCTTGAAATTATAACGTTAAAAGAAAAATAGAATGAACAAGATAATGATTTTGGTGTTAAAAATGCGTATTTATTAAGCTTTAGTGAAGATTTGAATAAAGAAATATATGTTAAAAATAATGAAATTAAAAAATTACAAGACGAAATCAATGAAATTAAAAAGTTGAAAATGACTTCTGAGGAAAAAAATGAATTAATTCAACAAAATGAAGGCAAATTGGATAAATTGAAATCAGAATTAAATAATGCTGTCAATAAGCATAAAAATGATAATTTAATAAATAATGAAAAAATTGAGGGGTTGCAGAGGGAGCTAGATGAATTAAAACAAAAATCACTTAAAGAACTAGAAATGACTAAAAAGGAAAAAAATGAATTAATTCAACAAAAAGAAACAGAAATATCTGAATTAAAAAAAAATTAGAGAAAACAAGATAATAATTTATATGATAAAAATAATGAAATAATAGATATAAAAGAAAACATGAAAAATGAAATTAATAAATTACAAATAGAAATTAATGAAATTAAACAAGAATCACTTAAAAAGTTGAAAATGAGTTCTGATGAAAAAACCAATTTAATAAATCAAAAAGAAACCGAATAGGATAAATTGAAATCTGAATTAAAAAAAGCTACTGAACAGCATAAAAATGACAATATTAATAATGAAAAAATAATTAAAACCAAAAATAATGAAATATCAGAATTTAAAGAAAAATAGGATAATTATGAAAATCTATTAAAAAATAATAAAGATCAGAATTTAAAAGAATTAACATCACTAAAAACAGATTATGATAAAATGAAAAATACACTAGAACTTAAATAGGAAGAATGTAATGAACGAATATTAAATTATATTAAAGAAAAAGACGATTTTAATAAAATTTTAGCAAAATCGGAAAATGATAATAAAGAAAAATATGAAAAAATAATTAATAATATAGAACAGGAACTTAACGAAGTAAAATATGAAAGAGATTCATTATATAAAAATTTAAATGAAATAAAGCAATTAAATAATAATTTGAATAATGATATAAAAACAGCAAATGAACAAATACAACAAAAACAAAATCAATTAAATGAGCAATTAATAAATAATAATAAAAAAATAAACGAATATGAACAAAAATTAATTAATAATAATAATGAATTATTATCTAAAACAGAAAAATATGAAAAATATATTAAAGAGCTCAATGATAAAAACGAATATATTTCAATTAAATTGCTTGAATTACAAAATAACAACGATACACTTAATAATAAATATGTTGGTATGCAAGAAACATATTTGTCAACACATAAAAATTTAGAAAATGTAAATAAACAATAGATTATTGCAAAAGATCATTTAAATAAAATGGATAATATGATAAAAAATAAGGATATAGACAATAATAAATTAATGGATGAATTAAATAAAATGAAACAAGAATGCACGAATATTAATGCTTAGAATGAAAAAATCAATGAACTTAAGATAAATTTAACTAATATAGTTAATAAAAACGAATTATTAAATATAGATAACAAAAAACACTATAATATGTATGAAAAAGAAGTAGAAAAAACAAAAAATCTAATTAATAAAATACACGAATTAATAAATGAAGTACACAAAACAGATAAAAATCATTTAAATAGCAATGATCGATTAAAACGCTTATATGATACATTAAATATAATATTATATAAAAATCCTGATGATATAATGAAAATGCATACATCAGAAATAATATATCCACAAATTGAAGAAAATGTGTTGTCTGAGTCATTTAACCAAGAAAACTTTGACATAGCAATGGGCAAAAATAAAATACAAGATGAAATTAATAAAAATAATGAATTATTGAGGAAAGAAGGTAAAAATAGTAATGAACAACAAAATATACTAAATGAAAAAATGAAAGCTATTTTAAAAGATGAAGAAGATAGAAAAAGAGATGACCGCCAACAGAGTTGGCGAGTGAGAACCATAGGTTCTCCTGACCAAAGATATCCTTCAAGCAGTTCTACAAGCAATGATAAATTAAAACAAATAGATACAGAATCGAGTGGTATTGTAAATATTGGTAGCGTAGAAAAAGAACCTATATCAGAAGAAGAAATTAAATTATATGAAACAGAAATTTTTGGTAATAAATTAGAAATACCAATCACTCAAAAATTAAAGATAATACCACGTATATTTTCTAAAGAGGAAAGTATAAAATCTTTTTTAAATTTTTAGAAGGATAATGGTATTAAAAATGTAAAAGATGTTAATTTAATAAAAAGAATTAAAAAAGCAGACGCTGATATAAAAAATTATGAAATTAATGAATTGAAAGATTATATATTATATGATAAATCACCATATATCCCAACAATTAATGAATTAAAAATATATCAATCAGAATTTAAAGCACAAAAAAATATTTTAATAAAATTATGTAGAATATTAGGTATTAACCATAAAAGTGAAAATCCAGATAAAAGTAATACAATTGATAAAAAAGATCATATATTAAAGAAAGTAATAAATAGATTGATTAAATAGGAAATTAATGCTTTTGATAAAAAAGTAATAGGTGAATTGAAAGTCATAGCGAATTTATATGTTAGTGATAAAGTCGAAATTTTGAAAAATAAAATAATTGAATTAAGGAAAAAAAAATAACACAATAAAAATTCCTGTTAAATTATAATATTTACCCCTAAAATATACTTATTATATAAAGGTTCATTAATTATTTTTAACATATCAAATATCATAATAAGCACACGTTTATTATTTGTTTTATTTGTCGTTATTCTATATTCATGTTTATATCTCAAATAATAATTTTGTAATAATAATTCTGTTTCTCAATCTATCTCAAACCGCCCAACGCCATTCAATTTACACCATATTTCCTATATATATGAATAGTCTATTTTACCAAATATTAATTTTAACTGTTGTTTATGTTCCTTCACAGCTAGATATATGTCATCGCCAGTATCATATTTAATATTGTTTTCAATGAAATATTTTTTAATGTTGTTGGTTTCATCAGTATTTATACGTTCTAGCTTATATGTCTATAACATTTTATTAAAATACATTATATCATAGTTCTTATTCACTTTTTTCAAAAATTTAATTTGTTTGCTGTCATTATATAAATATACTTCATAATCAGTCAATATTCTATTACAACATGAATATATATACTCGTCTTGTGAATTTCTTATATTTTTAAAAGAGCATGTTGCATATCCTTCATTCTAATTACATTCGTTTAAATTTTCCAAAATAGTTTCCATTTACTTTTATAAAAAACATTTTTGAAAAAATTAATAATTAAAAATAAAAAAGTAAGAATAAAAGAAAATGGGAGTCCAAGAAAATACAAACAAACAAAAATTACAAAACAACAATGAAATACAAAATGAAAATATTGAATTAATTAACATATTATTTGGTGATAATAATAATGAAATAACAAATAATAGTGATAATGATGATAATATAGAAGATGATGATATACAGCAGGATGTTTTAGTATACTATGAAGAAGCACTAAATTATTGGAATAATGTTGGTGATGAAGAATATGAAAGAGATGAAGAAGAAGAAGATATACTACAAAATTTTAGGAATAATGTTGTAAATAATGACAATAATGGATATATTGTTAATTATGGTGATAATATCGATGTATCTATTATGTATGAAATTGATAATAATAATAGAGTATTTAGTAATATTGAATATAATACTGAGATTACTATGTTTACAGATAATTATATAAAACTAGTTAGCATAATACGTGCGTACAACGTAACACATAACAATAAATATTGTATTACTTGTGGTGCTATAAATTTAACACCTAATTAGACTGCTGAATTATGTAATGATTGTGAAAATGAAATGACATATAATTATAGTGAATCAGAACATACGATTAATCATAAATATGATGACGATCAAAATAATATTGATAATGGAGATACGATAGAATGAAATTGATAATGATATGGTATGCCATTTAATTAATTAATTATTTTTTTTTTTTTATTACAATAAAAAATGGAAACAACAAAAAATTATAATATGGATTCTGAGAAGGCTTATTTACCCACCTAGGAAGGAAATCTGCCTAATTGAATGAAACAAAGTAATTATTATGCTCATAACAACAATAAAGAATTAATATATAATAAAAAGATGAATGGCATTACATTAATGGTTAAATCTAATGGAGAGATATCTACAGAAAAAGGTATTATAGTACCATTTTAGAGTAATAGTGGATATTAGCAAGTTAACATAAACGGTAAAATATTTTTAGTGCATAATATAGTTGCATATACATTTTTATACAAAGATATCAAAGAGTATAAAGAAACATTCAAAGATCAGAAATTTCAGATAAATCATAAGGATAACAATATATTAAACAATCATATTAATAATTTGTGTGTGACGACGGTGGAGCTCAATTTACTAAATAGAAAGAAATTTAATACAAATAATAAATTTAAGGGAGTATATTCAATTAATAAAAAACGATTTGAAATAACAGGTGATTTAAGTCAAAAATATGAATACTATGTAGTTGTATTTAAGGGAAAATATATAGATAAAGTAAACAATGAAGAAGAAGCAGCAAATATATACGATAGGATGCTAATTACATATGTACTTAGTAAATATAAAACACTCGAGGTGCTTAACAAAAATATACTGAACAACGACAACAACCTACTAGAATATAATAATCCAGTTATAGTACAAGAACCTGATATAAATATTAATGACCTATCCAAACATAATGAATTTGACTACTCAATGATGTAATATTCCGGGTGGAATTAATTATTTTTTTTTCCCTCATGTGAAATTAGTATTTAAAAATAAAAAATTAAGAATAAAAGAAAATGGAAGAACAAAAAATCCAAAATAACAACCAAACAGAAAATAACAACAAAACAGAAAACTATAAATGTGTCGAATGTGGAATTGAAATAGAATGTCTACAACTTGGTAACCACTGTGATGATTGCTTCACTAAGGGTTTTATGTATGATGATGATAAAGAGCACAGTGATTATGATAACGATGATTATTGTAAAAATTGTTTTAAAGAAAAAAATAATTGTTGTTGTCATATACCTGATAATAATGATGAAAATAATGATGAAAATAATGAACCACCTTTCTATGTATGTACTGTGTGTTATGCGGAAATTGACTATAATCAGAAGGTTTGTAATACTTGTACACAAAACATAAAAGATGAATATGAGGATGATGTGACAATGTATGGTAATAATAACAATGATGAAAATGTGATATAATGAAATTGATAATGATATAGTGTGCAATTAATTATTTTTTTTTTTTGTAGACTTCGTCCTGAATACTTCAGTATTTATGGATACAGATCCACGTTTTATATCAATTAAATCGCTTTTTATGATTTTTCATCGCTCTTGCCTATCTCTTGTTTTATTATCATACATAACAAATTGAAAATTATTATTTATTTCATTTATTTTATTGGCGAATTGTTTTATGGATAAATCAGTAATAACAATTTCATATATATTTTCAAAATTTTTACGATTTAAATCACTAAAAAACAGATAATCTATATTACCACGAATAACAGGATTTAATAAAAAACTCTTTGGATACTGTGTACTAACAATACATAAGAAATTTAAATGTCTACCTAATGAAAATATCATATTTAATGAATAACTATTTTTGCTATTTATTTTTATGTCATCAAGTATAATAATAATGCTTTTTAGTCTTTCTTTTGCATTTTTATATGATTTGTTTAGTTTTTCTAATTGTTTTTTTTGATAATCTATTAACATGTTTATTTTATCATCAATATCATCAGTCGTATAAAACTGATCAATATAATTTCAATCAGTATTTTTTTCATATATTGCTGTTTCACTGAAAACAATTACACAATGATATTCGTTTTTACCAGTCACATTACACATTAAATTTTTTATTAATGTGGTTTTACCGCTACCTCTACGTGATATTAATACAATAGTACATCATTTATAAAAATCGAGATCATCTATAGGAGTTATATCATCATTTGTTAAATTATTCAAATTGTCCATTTATTAAAATAAATAAATTACCCACAAGGTGTTTTTTTTATATAATAAAATAATGACATCCTCGTCCAATTACGATACATCTTATTTCGATAAAAAAGTTTTAACAAATCCAAAAGGTTTTTTCTATAATGATCAATTATTTAGAACAAATGAACATGCATTACGTGGTCATAGTTTATTTAAATTAGGATACAATTTCGAAGTAAATGAAACAGTAAATATTTTTAACAAGGAAAATTATATTAGAGTCGTTCCTGAATCATAGGCACAAACAGTATATAATTCAGGTGGAACAATTAATTTTACCCTACCAGATCAATTTCCTGGAATACACTGTGAACATTTTCTAGACTTACAAATATTAAATAATCATGGGGCAAATGACGCTCAAGTACCATCAATACCTCTTACATATCAAGTCAAATTATTAATTGGTACAACTGAATTAGCCACTTATAATCAAGACCAACAATTACTCAATTGCTATAAATTCATAAACAGTAAAAACAAAGCATATTTGACTGCGTTATATGGAATAAACATGGTAAATGGTGGTGGTGGTTTAATTACATTGACACATGCAGTTCCATATTCATATTTAATACCGCTTAAAACACCAATATCAGGTGTTAATTTCTATAAACCACAGAATTTAAACTTAAGAATTCAGATTGTTTTTAATAATGGTATATCACATGATGTTGGTAATGTACCGAATTTAAACATATTAGTAACAAAATGTGATTTAATATGTTATATAAAAGAATTAACGAGTGTGTCATTAAATCCACTAAAATCTGCAAAATTCTTAGATTATAGATTACATAGTTTCTTTAAAAACGAATATTACCAATTAAGTACAACTGGATTATTACAAAATAAACAATATGTAATTAAATTACCAAGTAGTTCATTAGCAGGGTTAGCGTGCAATTTTATGCTATTATTCATAAGAAAAGAGAATCCAACAGTAACAGAAGGAGTAGATTCTATTGTTGATTCGAAATTAACAACAATTGCAATAAAAAACAATAGCGGGTCTAGCATATACAATTCATATAATTTTGATTATAATATAACCAACATTGAATTATTATCTAGATTTGTAGGTAAATATGATTGTTTTTATGAATATTTTAATGATTATGCTGCATTTAAAAAAATAATATTTTTACCGTTAGGTATATGTGATGATGGTTGATGTAAATATATGTTAGAAGGTAATATAAACGGTGTTCCATATATATTCGATGAAGATCATACAATTGAGTTAACATTTACAGGTACTACAATAGGTGTAGGTACATATAACTTACATATATGGTTTCCACAAATATCAATGTTAAGATGTGGATTTGATCAAAATAATGCATTACAGATATCTATAGTAAAATCATAAAAATATTATTACATCTTTTTCATATAAATAAATGAACATATTAGGAAATTTAATGAATGGTAATACTAATTTATTTAGTGGTAAAAAATCAATCCAAGAATACCAAACACAAATAGAACAACCAGATGCAATCGGATTTGATTATGTTCCTAAATTTATTCCTGGTTTTTCCAATAGCAGCACAAACATGATGAGTTTTATACCTGGTTTAGGTGATTTTGGTGGTATTGGTTCTGCTGCAGGTGGATTAATAGGTAAAGGCGGTGATTTATAGGGTAATTTATTTAACACTGGTAATAATATAATAAATAGTGTTGGTACAACAGCACAGGGTGTATCACAATTACCATCAGCATTAGCTAGCTTACCAAATACAGTAATGTCTGGAATATCTGGGTTTTTTAGTGGTGGTACAATGATAATAGTATTATTATTAGGTGGTGGTTTATTGATTATGTTTATGATGAGAAAATAATACAATTATTGTAATATTGTTGTTTTTTTTTTAATATAAAATGACAACGTCAATTATTTCAACTGGAAATCCAAGTTTTTTATTTCAAAATCAAACAGTAATGCAAATGTTATATTCTCCATAGATAACTGGTGTATTAGATTATGTATATTCAACTAAATTCGATAAATTAGGATCTCAGAATGCAAAACAATTAGCAATGTATTCTAGTATATCTACATTAATAACATCTGTTATAAATGATAATGTATTACTTAAACTAAATACACAAAATAATTTTTACTTCTAGAATAGTAGAATAACAGCGGTATAGATGGGACCTTTATTGAACGGATTACTTTATTTATATTTCGTTAGACAATTTAAGAATAATATAGCATATTATAATGCATCAGATATAAAAACATTTATTAAGGCAGCATCTATATATTTCGCTAGTGATAATTTAGCAGATATGTGAATTTCTTTCATGAATAAATAATTAAAATAACCCTTCTTTTTTAAGAAATCTTACTTGTTTTTTCTTTTTTTTGACATTTTCTAAATATTTATCTACATCATTATTTAAGTCTTTTGCATCATCTGATACCTTGATTACTTTATTTAATGTATAGTATTTTTTATCATCATTATTAACAAATATATGTAATCCATTTATTTTAGTTACTGTATATACATCTTTACTTCATTTATTACCTGTTTTATCAAAAGTTTCCTTATTTTTTTTAAGTCGTACCTTATCCCCAACATTTATATTAATATTTTCGAATAATCTATGATTATGATCTTTATTTTTTTTATTGATTTTTTCTATATCTTCTTTTTTGATGTTGTTGGGTGTTTTGTCGATCATACGATTATAACTGTCATTTATAACTTTTTCAATTGAATGATTTTCTATTTTATCATAATAAACAAGATTTTTTCGGTCATTAAATAATGTTTGTATCTTTTCACGTATTGTTCTATTCATTCGCTCAACAATCGACATACTATTTTTATTTGCATGATAGTATGGTATTATATTATGCTCATTAAGCACTTTATCAAAATTTTTATTTATAAATTCAGAGCCTGCATCCATTGATAAGTTTTTTATTGGATTTTTAACACGTCTACATATTTCATCGAATTTTTCAGAAATTTCACTCCCTGTTTTATTTTTTATTAATTCAATATAAACAAGACGTGTGGGGATTTCTATAACAACTAACAATCCTATATATCCCTTATTCTTCTTGGAATATTGCTCATAAAATGTTAAATCTGCTTGGTATGAACCAATATCACCAACAATTTTAAAATCATCGATTTGTTTATTTGATTGTATAACAATTTCTGGTTTTTCTTGTAAAAATCGTTTAATTTCACTTAATGGTATATTCTCGCTATATTGAGTTTTAATATATCGTTGTAAATTAGCTGGTGATCGGATCTATGATTCTTTAAATGCATTATGTATTATATTGTTTGTATGTTCTGTATCGCTCATTTTTATTTTGTAAAAAAATCGGCGTAGGGTAATTAATTATTTTATTTTTTCGGAAATTGTTTTTATAGAATAAAATGAACTTATTTAAAAATATTTATAATGCAGGTCGGCCACAATCTTATGAAACTAAATTTAAAGACTGATTAATGCTTAACGATATAGCTAATTATCGTATAATATATAGTGGTAATAGAGGTAGAATAACTAAAGCCATAGACAATTTAAAAACTGAAAAACAAATAGAATATGATAATTATATAAGACCACAATTAAAAATAAAAAATATTTTAAAAAAAAAGGAAAAACGAATAAAACCTATTGAATTAGACAATAATGCTGAATGAAAATTAAAAAAATATATTAGCGATAATCACCCTAACGAATTTAAAAAAATATATAAAAAAGGACGACAAACACAAGAAACCATTAAATTACGCAATAAATTAATTGTTGATTTTGAAAAGTATGATATACTAAGAATAGCAATATATCAACCAGGAAATAGCAAAAATAAAATTCCTGAATTTATTAAATTTATAGATATACCACCTATGAATATTGATAAAATAACAAAATACAATAGAAATAATAGTGAAAGAAATGAAGGTATGTCTGAAGATATCCTTATTGATAGTGAAGTGGAACCAGTTAATATGCCTTATAATGGTACTGGGTTAATAAATATAGATGATCTTGTTCCTAATGATAATATTAATGGTAAAACATATGGTAAAATACCAGATAGAAGTGATGAAAATATAGATGAAAAAACAAAATTATTACAAATTAATTTCGATGGAACTCATGCAGAAAATAATGTTATAGAAAAAAAAAACGATAAAATATAGGAAAAACGAAAAAAAATTAAAAAAATTCAAGAATTAAAAATAGATGATAAATTATACATGTTTAATTACTATTTATTTGATTTAATCTATATATCAATAAATAATGATGTAAGAAAAAAAATTCTTCTTGATGATGATGAAGTTATGTCATACTTATTATTTAAGCCATCAGATACAGCTGATATAGTAAGCTTTGATAATAAAACATATTCTAAAAATGAAACAATAAATGAAAACATAAAATTGATATATAATAAAAATAAAAAACATGGATATAACACACGTTTACAAATTATTGTAAAATTTTTAATTTATACCTTCAATAATAATAATAAAGAAAATGTTTTAAAAACAAATGAAATTAGTGAACACACACATAAGTTATTTTACTTTGGTGAAGATGTTAATGTAATGGACATAATATTCGATAAAATAAAAAATAAATATGTTACTAATAGTGACAATATATCCTCATCAGGAAAATCCCATATTTATATAGGTATTGAATCAATTTCATTATATTTATTTAAAAGTAAAACAGTTGTTAACTGTGGTTATATAGAACTACCAAAATGTATAGCTAATAAACAAGCATGTATAAATATAAAAAACGATGATAATTTTTGCTTTATATATACATATCTATATCATAAATATAATACATTTATTAATAATAATCCAAATAAAGTAAGCAACTACAACTTTAATTATTTACAAAAAGAAGGTGTTATAATACCTACCAAAGTAGGTGCAAAGGTTAATGGTTTTGATAATATATTTGTAAGCGATATTGATTTTACACAAGGTATAACAGAAAAAGATATAAGAAAATTTGAAAAATTAAACGATATTTCTGTTAATATATTATATCTTGAAGAAAATACAAAAAAAGATTATTAGGGATTATTAGATTATGTACCAACAGGTGAAATCAATAATAATATCGATCCTGAAGATCCTGCATATGAAGACTATATGATTGATTTAAAAAAAGAACAATTAAAATTGGGTAGTGGGAGAGATAAAGATAATGGATATAGTTATTCTCCTTCTCCTTCATTTAGTAAATACACCGACCGTATGAATATATTAATATTAAGTGATGATAAACTCACTAATAAAAACGTTATAAATAATCATTGTGTTTATATTAAAGATATATCACGGTTATTTCATAATAAAGATAACAATAAAAAATATATATGTCAATTTTGTTTAAATTTCTATTATACCGAAAAATCAGCTGATAAATGTTTTAAATATCACATGGATAATGATGAAGACCCATGTATTGAAGAATATCCTGAAGAAGGTGAAAATATATTAAAATTTGACAGTGGGTTTGTGAAGAAAACATTAAAATGCCCTTATTATATTGTATGTGATTTTGAAGCATTCACAACAAAAAAATGTTTTGGTAATAATTGTCATAAATTTAAACCATGTATATTTTGTGTAAAAAATGGAAAAATAACTGATAAATTAGAAGTTAGTGAAAAACATATACCTGCTTCATATAAATTAATGTTAGTTGATGTAAACCATTTAGATAAATCAATTAGTATTATGTCTAAACCAGAAAAAGACATAAAACAATTTCAATTGAATTTTGTAAATGATATTCAAAAATTAAAGAAAATTACTAAAGAAAACATGGTTGGTGTAAATATACCATTAAAATATACAGAAGAGCACTATAAAATAAAAAACGAAACAAAAAATTGTAATGTATGTAATTGTAATTTAGTTGGTGAAGTAAAACATATAGACCATGATCATTTAACTGGTGTGTTCAGACAAATATTATGCAGAAAGTGTAATATGAATTTGAATTTTGAAGGTTGGTAGTTGCCTGTTGTAATACACAATCTAAAATCATATGATTCACATTTTATTGTAAAAGCATTAGCATATTATAAAGAATTTAATAAAAAACTAATTGAAATAAAAAAAGATTTTGATATTATTCCATTGAGTAGTGAAAAATATTTATCTATTAAGTTCGATGATTTACAATTTATTGATAGCTTTCAATTTATGCAATCTAGCTTAGGACTATTAGGGGAAAATTTAACATGTGACCAAAAGTTTTTTACGAAAAAATATTATAATAGTTTGAATATTAGTGATCATATAAATTTTGATGATTTTTGTAATAAGGGATATTTCCCATATAGTTGGTTTGATTCATATGATAAATTCTTTGTAACAGAATTCCCACCTATTGAAGCATTTTATAATAACCTCAATAAAAAACACATAAAAGAACATGATTATAATTTTGCTAAAAAGGTATATGATATATGTGGGTGTAAAACATTCAAAGATTATCATGATATATATTTAAATTTGGATGTAACTATTCTATCAGATGTATGGTATAATTTTCAACAATTTTCTTTAAAAACATATGGATTAGATCCAAATAACTTTGTAAGTGCACCATCATTATCATGGATTGCTTGTTTAAAATATACAGGCATAACTCTTGAATTATTAACTGAAACACAAAAAGAAATATATAGAATGTTTGAAATGTCTATACGCGGTGGTATATGTATGGCATTCAACCGCCATTTAAAAGCCAATAATAATTTATAGGATCAAAGTGTAAATTTAGATGATAATTGGTTTGCTGCATATTTTGATGCTAATAATTTATACGGCTTTTCTATGTCTAGACCTTTACCAACTGGTAATTTTAATTTATTTGAAAATTTATCAGTAAAACAAGATAATGACCTGTTACAGGTAATAAAAAATTATGATATTGATAATAATAAAACTGGATATATTTTAGATGTAGATATACATATTCCTAAAGATAAACATGATTATCTAAATGGATATTGTCCATGCCCTGAATTAAAAACACCAACTGAAGACATTGTTAGTGAATTTAATAAAAATGCTTATAATGCATCACATAACGGAAAATTCAAATCTACTAAAAAATTAATACTTGATTTAAGTGATAAAACCAATTATATCGTTCATATTGATAACTTAAAATTTTACCTACAACTCGGTTGTGTTATTACTAAAATTAATAGATATGTTAGTTTTGATCATAGTAAATGGTTAGAAAAATATATTACATATAATACCGATATGAGAAAAAAAGCAAAAAACGAATTTGAGAAAGATTTCTTTAAATTAATGAATAACTCTTGTTTTGGTAAAACTATGGAAAATGTAAAAAAAAGAAAGAATTTTAAGTTGTTTTCTGATGAAAAAAGAATATCAAAAAATTTGGCAAGTTCTTTAACTAAAAATGTATATGTATATGATGAAAATTTATTTGGTTTTAATAAAATGAAAACAAAGGTTATATTAGACAAACCTATATATTTAGGCTCTTGTATACTTGACCTATCAAAATTATTAATGTACAAATTTGTATATGAATATTTATATCCTAAATATGGACGTGAAAATGTTATAATATACTATACCGACACTGATTCTTTAATAATAACAATAAAAACAAAAAATTTATATAAAGATATGGTTGATGATTCTGATAAATATGACCTATCAGAATATGCTAAAACTCATCCTATTTACGAAATAGTAAATGAAAAATTCAATAATGACGAAATAGCAATAGAAAAATTTATGGAAAAAAATAAAAAAGTTATTGGAAAAATGAAGGATGAAATTACTAATGGTATAATAACAGAAGGCTTCTTTTTAAAATCTAAGTGTTATTATGTTAAAAGCACTGATATTAAAAAATTAGAAATAAAAAAGAATAAAGGTACAAATAAATGTATAGTCAAAGACGAATTGAAATATAATGATTATAAAGACGCTTTAAAAGCAGATTTCAAATTAGAAAAAGATAATATTTGTATTCGTTCAATTGATCATGATATATTCACATTAAATCAAAAAAAAACATGTTAGACATCATTATGTGATAAAGTCTATTTGTTAGATAATGGTATAAATAGTTTGTCATATGGACATAAAGATATAAAATAATAATGTATCTCGATTATTTTTTTCCCTAATTTGAATTATATTATTAATTATTTTTTTTGAAATTTTTAAAAAAACAGACGATTTTGAATTAACCGTTTCATATATAATATCTTCACAAATTACTCACAA